>Ga0326597_10000420_pt1 | contig 76080 bp, 88 predicted proteins | sample RVTome_12_FD_203789 | JGI IMG/M metagenome (GOLD analysis project Ga0326597, IMG submission 203789) | Soil microbial communities from uranium-contaminated site in the Upper Colorado River Basin, Wyoming, United States - RVT100D185 | ecosystem: Environmental > Terrestrial > Soil > Contaminated >...
CGCTGAGGATCCCACTGGAAGTCATGAAGCCAATCAAAACTTGGCACGAGGCCCAGCAATATAGTGACTGAAAAATGTCGTAACCCCGCATGAATAAACAATTCTGCTTAGAAGAATGCGGAAGTTACGAACAACAAAACGCCGATTTTCCTTTCTCTCTCCTGGTCGCGACGCTCGCACTCGCGTTCTTGGGAAGCGGAACGGTGAGTTTGGATCAAATTTTCCTGGCAGTCAGGTAAGATTGGCGCGGGAAGCCAGGGCGAAATCTGCAAAGTGTCCCCGGAATTTTTTCGAAATCTCGTCAGGCCGTTGGAGCTCCCTGGTTTTTTCGTGTAACCAAGGAACGGGACCTTTGGGTCGCCCGTGGCGGCTTTTGCTGATCGAAACATAGCGAGAAGAGGGAGACTACGATGCTCGAGCGGATTAAGAGAACAGAGCTGAAAATCGGGTCAAGACGCAGAGGGTTGATTTTTCTTCTCCTGTTTTCGCTCGCCGGTTTCAGCGGCATCCCGGCTTGGGGCCAGTCGCCGCATGAAGCGAAGCTCATCGAGGCGGCTAAAAGGGAGCGGTCTCTGGTTTGGTACACCGCCATGGCCATCGATACGGCAAAACCGCTCGCGGATGCCTTTGAGAAAAAATATGGCTTTCTCAAGGTCAACTATATTCGCGTCGGAACTGCTCAAATGATTAACCGGATTATCACCGAGACTTTGGCCGGGAAGTGGGATTTCGACGCGGTCACGGTCTTGGGAATGGACGCCTTGGTAAAGCGAAATATCTTTGCGCCCTATCTGTCGCCTGAAAGGGAAGCTATCGTTGACGACTTCAAAGATCCCAGGGGCCTGTGGACCGGCGTGTATCACAACAACGTCGTGCTCGCCTACAACACCAAACTCGTCTCGGGGAAAGATGCGCCCAAGGACTACCCCGATCTTCTGGATCCCCAGTGGAAGGGGAAGATTGGGATGGATGAACGGGATTATACCTGGTACGGCACCCTGGTAGCGGTTTGGGGCAAGGAGAAAGCCGCCCGCTACATGAAGCGGTTGGCCCAGCAGGAGCCTCAGTTCCGCAGGGGCCATGCTTTGATCGCCCAGCTCGTCGCGGCGGGAGAATTTCCCTTGGGCTGGGTTTACAGCTTCCGCGTGGAGACGATGAAACAGGAGGGCGCTCCCGTGGAATGGATCGACAGCTTCAACCCCGTGGTCGTGGAGCTGGGCGGGATCGGCCTCGGCGCCAGAGCCAAAAACCCAAACGCGGGGAAGCTCTTCATCGACTTCGTGCTGTCCAAGGAAGGCCAGACCGTCGTGCGCGGCGGTCAACGGAATCCGCGCAATCCGGCTCGCAGGGACGTGCAACCGCCGATCGCGAAAATGGATCAGGCGCGGATCAAATCGAAACGCGTTCCGGACGAGGTCGAGACCAACCTGGAGCAATACGCTAATGAGTACCGCGAGATCTTCCGGGTAAAATGACGGGTCTTCCGGGATGACTGTGAAAGGATATTCACCGCACAGACGCGGAGTTCACAGAGGTTATTTTTTACTCCCCTTCTCCGCGACCTCCGTGGTTCGACAGGCTCACCACGTCCCGAGCCTGTCGAGGGACGCGCCTCAGCCTTGAAAATTGTGGCTGATCAGCCTCAGGCTGATCCGCGGTGCAATTTCCGGGTCCTTGCACCGAAATAGGGTTGTCCAGGTTAGCCACACAGTAGGAAGTAAAGATTGCCAAAGGCACTTCGAGACAAAGATTATTTTGCTCACGCAGCGCTCAACAAGGAGTGAATCATGAACAAACCGGCACCTGTGGTTCGAGATCCTCACCACCCTGAGGGAAATCGAAGGGTTGAAAGACCCAGACCCGAGTGGGGGTCGGATGTCATCGTCGATATGCTCAAGGCATTCGAGATCGAGTATATCGCGCTGAATCCAGGCTCTTCGTACCGCGGTCTGCATGACTCCCTGGTCAATTACGGCGGCAATCGCATGCCCGAAATGATTCTTTGCCCCCATGAGGAGATCGCCGTCGGCGTCGCCCACGGCTACGCCAGAGCCAAAGGAAAACCGATGGCGGCGGCGGTCCACAATGTGGTTGGGCTCCAGCATTCCAGCATGGCCATTTACAATGCCTGGTGTGACCGGCTGCCGGTGATCGTTTTGGGCGGCACAGGCCCCACGGACACGGCGCATCGCCGGCCGCGCATCGACTGGGTTCATACCGCGATGGTGCAGGGGAACCTGGTGCGGGATTTCGTCAAGTGGGATGATCAACCGGGGAGCGTCGAAGCCGTTCCCGAATCTTTCATCCGGGCCTACCGCCTGGCCACGGCGGACCCGATGGGGCCCGTTTATATTTGCTATGACGCCGATGTCCAGGAGAAAAAGCTCGACGGTGATTTTCCAATCTCCTCCCTCGATCGCTATCCCGCCGCTCTTCCCATCCAGGCGCCCGAGGAAGGTATCGATAAGACCGTGCGTTGGCTTCTGGAAGCCAAACGGCCGGTGATTGTCACGGACTGGACGGGCAGGAATGAAACGGCTTTCAATAGTCTGCGAGAGATCGCCGAACTTCTCGCCATCCCGGTATTCGATCAGAACGGCCGGTTTAATTTTCCTTGCCGCCATCCCCTCAATCTCATGGGCATGGAGAGAGAGGCCATACCGCGAACGGATCTAGTGCTGGCGCTGGATGTGCCGGATTTGGAAAGCGCCGTGTCTCGAAGGGTCCAGGAGAAGGGAAAACGCGGAATTGTAAACTTGCTGCCTTCTCAAGCGAAGGTGATCAACGTTGCCCTGGACGATCTTCTGGTGCGCGCCTGGTCGCAGGAATTCAACCGGCTGCGCCAAACCGATCTCTCGATGCTGGCCGACACCTCGGTTTTTCTCCCAGAGATCATGCGCCGGCTGCGGGGAGAGAAAGAGACACTGGCGAAACTCGCCCCGGCCATCACTCAAAGAAGTGCGGAGTGGGCAAAGATCCATGAAGAACAAGACAGAGTCCGGGACGCAAAAACCAAAAAAGAATGGGACAACAAGCCCATCGCCCTGAGCCGGCTCTTTACCGAGCTCAACATGGTGCTCAAAAACGAGGATTGGGTCTACACCAACAGCACCCGCTACGGCGCGGAGAACCTCTACCTCGACGCCGACAAATTCAACCAGATGCTCGGCAAGTTCAAAGGAGGCGGATTGGGCTACGGCCTGCCGGCCTCATTGGGCGCCGCCCTGGCGCTGAAAAACTCAGGAAAGATTTGCGTCGATTTCCAGCCGGACGGGGATCTGCTTTTTACCCTCAGCGGCCTTTGGACCGCCTGCCACTACAGCATCCCTCTGCTCATCGTCATTTTCAGCAACCGCTCTTACTACAACGATGAGGAGCATCAGGAACGGATGGCCCAGCTCAGGGGCAGGCCAGTGGAGAATAAAATTTACGGTATCCGCATCGAACAGCCCGAAGTGGACTTCGCCACAACGGCGCGTTCCTTTGGAATCTGGAGCACGGGCCCCGTCACGGAGCCGGGGGAACTAGCCAGGGTGCTGCGCGAAGCGCTCAAGGTAGTAAAGGATGGAAAGCCTGCGGTGGTTGACGTCGTCTGCGCGATGAGGCCGTAAGCGGCTTGCCGCGACCCCGATAACTGACTGCGGAATTGCGATGCCGCTCCCACGGGCATACCGAGATCGTGAGTTATCTGTTTGCTGGGCACAAAATTCACCGGTATAATCCAAATCATGGCGTTGCCCAAAAAAATCGCACGGATGGAAGAACCGTTTCATGCGGTGTTTGAAAACGGCATATTGAGACCGCTGCGGCGACTCCGGCTCAAACCGAAATCGCGTGTCCTGGTTACGCTTTATCCCGAGCCACGCTGGCGAAACGACTTGGAGCGTCTGCTCACGCGGATGAAATCGCGTACCAAAGCGGTCCGACATGAAGTCGTGGAGGCCGAAATCACTCGGGCTAGGGCCGAGGTCAAGGCTAAACGCCGTGCCGCTCGTCGCTCTGCTTGACACCAACGTCTGGGTCTCTGCTTTTCTCAAACCTTCCGGTCCGCCCGGACAAGTTGTCAGCTCATGGAGCCGGGATAAATTCAGCGCCGTAACGTCTCTCTCGCAGCTCACCGAACTCGCGCAAGTTCTTAACCGGCCGCGCCTCTTGCGAAGATTCAAATATTCGCATTGGGAGGCGGCGAGGCTTGTCAGACTGATAGCCGCGCGTGCAACGTTGGTTGAAATTTCCGGGGAACTGAAAGCCTGCCGCGACCCCGATGACGATGAAATCCTCGAAGCTGCTATCAACGGCAAGGCGACGCACCTGGTTACCCGTGACGACGATCTCAAGCGCGACCTCGATCTCATCAAAATGGCGCGACACCATGGAGTTCGGGTCGTATCCGTCAGGCAGTTTTTGCGCCGGCTAGCACGCGCCGCAAGCCGCTGAAGATACGTTCGGTCAGCTCTCATCTTTAATCCGGGATGGGCGCCAGACTTCATTTTACGAGGAGCATCAGGAACGGATGGCTCAGCTCAGGGGCAGGCCCGTCGAGAACAAAGTTTACGGGATTCGGATCGAAGAGCCCGAAGTGGACTTCGCCACGACGGCGCGTTCCTTTGGGATCTGGAGCACGGGACCGGTCACAGCGTCGGGAGAATTGCCCAGGGTGCTGCGTGAGGCGCTCAAGGTGGTAAAGGATGGAAAGCCAGCGGTGGTGGATGTCGTCTGCGCAATGCGTCCGTAACCATGACCGGCGACTTCTTGCGAGCGGCGTAGCTAGCGCAGTTTCGCGTTCCGAGTTCCAGGTTTCGAGTTAGCGAGACGAGATCCTCCCGGTATGAGCCCGGGTTTGTACGACATCATTTATCTAAAAATCCGCGCGCTTGAACTCCGAGTCGATGCGTATACAATAACCCATTGTCTGTATCGGGAGTTGCTATGAGAACGAACCTGAAGCGAAAAAACTATTATCTTGACGAGAAAAAAATCCGCCGGGTGCGGGGGATCCTGGGCGCACAGACCGAGACCGAGGCGATTGACGCCGCATTGAACCTGGTAGTCTTCAGAAAAGAAATTCTCAAGTCGTTGGAAAAGGTTGCGGGCAAAGGTGGTGTGGAGAAGGTTATTTAGTGGCAAAGCCTCTGATCGACACGGACCTATACATCGACCTCATTCAGAGCGGAACCACGCTCCCCCTCATCCGTGAACTTTATGATAAGGACGCTCCCGGCATTTACTTCAGCTCCATCGTAGCCCAACAATTGTTGGCGGGCGCCCGCTCTCTTGCGGGGAGAAAGCGCGTCGAAATATTATTCCGGCCTTTTGAGAGAGTCGGTCGAGTTGTGACTCCCGGTCACGGCCGTTGGAAAGAAGCCGGGGGAATTTTGTGGAGTTCAATCCGAAAACAGCAAAGGTAAAGACCAGACCCTCGTCTCTGATGGGAGATAAATAGATGTTCAACGGAATCTTTCAAATCCGCGAGCCGATAAACGAACCGGTCCTTGGTTATGAGCCGGGATCAGCGGCGCGCGCGGCACTCAAAGCCGAACTGGAACGCATGCTCAAGAACCCCATTGAGGTTCCCTGCATCATCAACGGAAGGGAGGTGCCGACGGGCAATCTCGTCGAGATGAAGCCGCCTCACAACCTCAGGCAATCACTCGGCTACTATCATTGCGCCGGCGTCAAGGAAGCGGAGATGGCGATCGCCGCCGCCAACCAGGCGAAGCTGGCATGGAGCGAGATGGATTGGTCCTCGCGCGCGACCGTGCTGCTCAAGGCCGCGGAGCTGCTGGCAGGGAAGTACCGCTACACGCTTAACGCCGCGACGATGCTGAATATGAGCAAGTCATGCCATCAGGCCGAGATCGATTCGGCATGTGAGCTGATCGATTTCTGGCGCTTCAACCCTTGCTTCATGACCGAAGTTTACGACGCCCAGCCCGTCTCTACCCAGCAGGTGCTCAACTACATGGAGCATCGCCCGTTGGAAGGTTTCGTCTTCGCCGTGTCGCCGTTCAATTTCGCATCCATCGCGGGCAATCTCCCCACCGCGCCGGCGTTGATGGGCAACGCGATCGTCTGGAAGCCCGCGTCGTCAGCCGTGCTGCCGGCCTACTACATCATGAAAATCCTCAAGGAAGCGGGCATGCCGGACGGCGTGACTAACCTGGTTACGGGACCCGGCCCCGTTATCGGGCCGCCCGTGCTCAACCACGTCGACCTCGGCGGCGTGCACTTCACTGGATCGACGTACGTCTTCTCGGGAATCTGGCTCACCATCGGATCCGATATTCGCAAGTATCGGTCCTATCCCCGGATCGTCGGCGAGACCGGCGGCAAGGACTTCATCTTCGCGCACGAATCGGCCGACATCGAGGCGCTGGTCGCGAACATCGTCCGCGGCGCCTTCGAATACCAGGGCCAGAAATGTTCGGCGGCGAGTCGCGCCTACATTCCCGACACGCTTTGGCCTGCGGTCAAAGAACGGCTATGCGACGAAATCGCGACGATCAAGATGGGGGACGTTTGTGATTTTCGCAACTTCATGAACGCCGTGATCGATAAGGCCGCGTTCAAGACGATCTCCGAGTATCTCGCGTTCGCGAAACAGGATCCCAACATGGAAATCATCTGCGGCGGCAAGTGCGACGACCGCGACGGGTACTTCATCGAGCCAACCGTCGTCGCCAGCCAGGCCCCGCGCTCTAAGCTGATGAGCGAGGAGATATTCGGTCCGGTGATGACCGTCTACGTCTATCCGCGGCGGGCATTCGAAGAGACGATGGAATTGTGCAACACGACCAGCCCTTACGCGTTGACGGGCGCCATCTTCGCGCAAGACCGGTTCGCCATCGCCAACGCCACCAAGGCGCTGCGCAACGCGGCCGGCAACTTTTACATCAATGACAAGCCGACGGGCGCGGTCGTCGGGCAGCAGCCCTTCGGCGGATCACGCGCCTCGGGAACCAACGACAAGGCAGGCACCTGGCTCAATCTCGAACGTTGGGTGTCGCCGCGCAGCATCAAGGAAACCTTTCTGCCGCCCACCAATTATCGTTATCCGTTCATGGCCGAACCGTAGTCATGGACGATGCCGCGGGGGGAAATTTCGATCTCTATAGGCTGGTGAAAAACCGGCCGCATGCTTCGACGCTGCTTAGCATGACCGGACGTTTACAGTGGGTTGCTCGACCCGACCGCACCTCTGCTTTGTGTGAGAAGCGGTTGGTCGTGGGGATCTACGGTTTAGGTGCTGCGTGAGGCGCTCAAGGTAGTTAAGGATGGGAAACCTGCGGTGGCGGATGTCGTCTGCGCGATGCGGCCATAACAAAGACCGGCTTACCGACTCACCGGGTGATAAGAGGCTGCGACTAGGATATTCGAGCGGTTAATCGGATTAGAAAGCGAGCGGCGGCGTAGGGATCGAGGTTTCGAGTTCCGAGTTGCAGCTTTCGAGTTATCCGCCTACGCAGGAGACCCCGGGAGTGCCCGGGGGTGAGGTGTCGGACGGACCCTCCGTAGCTCGAAGAGCGAAGGAGGGTGAGTGCTTCGGGGGATTTCGCCGAAGAAGCTAACGGTTCCACGGGCGCATGCCCGTGCACCTTCATCGAAAGGCGCTTGACGCTAGATTTTGTCGCCCGTTTTAACCTATTAATGCCAGCGACTGTACCGCCCGCAGTAAAGACTTCGCCGTCGTGATTCCGTGATGCGTCTAGGTCGGATGAGAAACTACAAGGTAAAGACGCGACCCCGTGGACGACCCCGACCCCACAACGACGACCCCGCAATGATTGATTCAATGATTCAACTTGACGGCGCTGTTACGACGCAATAGGCTGCGGGCCAGAAGCTAAAATTCCTTACCAGAAATTACGCCGTCTAAACGGCTCAAATCTAAATAAGCCAAAGACTGTTTATGGAGAAAATGAATGGTTTAGATTCGACAATTGAAGCTCTCTGTAGAGATGCTACGGAGATTATGATTGGGAAGACTGCTCACAAGAGGCAAAAATGGAGACGTACTGGCGAAAGTGTGACACTCGATGACGTTTTTGATTACGAAGCCGTACTTGTATTTTCCATAAACGATAAAACTTTTAAAGAGACAAATTCATATCGTGCGACGATACAATACTTGACCAATCATCCTGCGTATTCCAGCGCCACAAATAAAGTTGGTTATTGGGGACAGCCACAGGTTCTTATTCAACGAATTCTTTCAGAGTCGTTATCATTAATTAATGGAGAAGTAGTCATTAGCCCAGAGATTGCAAAGTCTGTATTGATTCATTTGAAGGATTTTCTTAATTCTTCTGAAATAACTTATGAAGCTAAGGCAAGGCTTCTGGGAGTCAAATTAACGACGCCAACTGTGCCTATATCGAACGACATACTACTCGTCAAGCTAACTGATGAAGAGATGAATAAAATGCAGCCATATACGGACGAGTATCAGTGGCTTGGCGCCAAATCGAACCTTCTTGATCATGACACTGAGGTTCGTTTTACGCTAAAAATCCCAATTGATAGTGATAAACAACTGCCATTGCTGTCCACTCAAAACTCAGCTTCCACTGAATCGGATGTTGTTTTTAAAGACATCATATCAACCCTACGTCTATACAAACCAGGGCTCATTGAATTAGGACCGAGAGGAGCTTCGAGTTTCTTCTTAAATACTGGATTCACCAGCAACATTTATGCGCTTCCCGTTATCTTGAGTGAAATGGAAATTGGCATTTCAGATATTGAACCATTACAGAACTCATATCGAATTATAAGAGGCTGCCGATCAAATGACAGTGTTTTGGATCGCGCGCTGCACCGATTTCTTCTTGCGAGACAAAAACATGATTTCTCCGATCGACTTGTTGACTTTGTAATTGCTTGGGAATCACTTCTTCTCACAGTTAATAAAAACGCCATACGTGATGAATTGTCATACCGTTTTGGCATTAATGGCTCAAGTATTCTTTTCGAATCCGGGGCCGAGCGTAATCGTTTTGCCGGACGTAAATTGATGAACACGGTGTACGCGGTAAGGTCTCTCATCGTTCATGGAGCCAGTAATGATGAAGTAGAGAAGGAGCTAACGAAGGCTGATTTTACCAGCATTGACAGTTTAGTCGGTAATATAGAAGAGAAGTTAAGACATGTCATTTCTTGGATCAGCAGGTTGGACGTAGAAGATCGCCCATATATCAAATCAAGAGGCTGGGAACATCTTCTGTGGGGTACCGATGATACAACGAGTAAGTCTAGGAAACCAACGGATGCAAACTAACTCGGCACACTCCCAGTTGGCCCGCAAAACCCTTAAGGTAACGCGTCGCTACGACACACGGGTCGCAAGGACACAAGGGTCGGAGCACGCTATGTGTGAGCACTTTTGGAATTCTTCGCCCAAGAGGCACTGCTTCCCGGCCTTAGCGTTTCACATTCGCCGCCAAAATCATTCGCGTTACCGTCTCTGTGTTCCGCCAGTGTGTACGTTCCGCCCACTCCGCGACCTGCGATCGCTTTTTTAGCGCGCATGTTTCAGCTTGAAAAAGCCGCCGCTAATCGCCTGCAGCACACTCATTCCGTTCACTTGATCGTCCGACCAATACATCGAACCGAGCCGGCGTGAGATTCGTATGCCGACAATTCAGAATCCGGACTCACGCCCGATTCCGCACCCCCAAAACAAAAGCGAACTGCGCTTACACCGCTGGATTACGGGATTTCAGTTTCTGGTAAATCCACAACAGGATAAACGCGCCGACGATCGAGCCGATCCATCCGGCTCCCTCGCCGGCCGTATACCAGCCCGCCGCCTGACCGATATAAGTCGCAACAAGCGAACCGGCAATACCGAGCAAGGTCGTCACGATGAATCCCATATTTTCCTTGCCGGGCATGATGAGTTTCGCAATCACGCCGACGACGAATCCGATGATAATCGTCATCAAAAGACCAAACATGCCTTCCTCCTTTGGGTACTGAACTCTCGTTTGGGGTGATATCGAAAACAGGCGGCCGGAGTCAAGGTTCGGCACTCCCCTCGCCGGAGTCATCGCCGGGGCTACCTCAGGCCTTCACCTTTGACATTTGGGTGCCGAACACTCGGCAGCGTGAGGCCTGATTCTGGATTCTGGCGTCGCCCCGGGAGTTGATTTGGTCCCGCATAACACATTACTCTCTTTCTTCGCTTCTACGGGCCACTCCACCATCCTGCTGTCTTCGGCCTCTTTCCCGCGCCAGCAGTTATAGAGCCTACCTTCTTCAGAAATTTCTCCCTGGGGCATACAGGACTTCTCCGGTTTCTATCGTGTCCTCGCTACCGTGTCGCCGCCATTACCCAGGCGGTGTGGACTATCCCATTAGCCAGTGTGAGATACCCCATACTGTCTTCGCCGATATTTGAGCGGCTCGACCACCGGTTCTCTAACCTGCTTGATGTATTGGAGACTCTAGATCAAATCGCTCATCGGTTTCAATTCAATTTCTCCACAAATACAGAGTGTTTCTATGGTGGCCCCGACCAAGTGGCAGTGCTTTCGAAGCCGTTTTCTGGGTTCCGCAGAGCTTTCCGGCAGGGCCGGCACCGATGCGGGCGAAGTCCTTAGTTTCTTGATGGTGGGTTCGGGAAAGAGGCCGCCGGGATTTCGGTCTGTTCAACCGAGCTTACGATGAGACCGTAGGGATTCTGTTGAGTTCTTTCCACGTAACGGAGAGTAATTCGATACTGGTAGGGTTTTCTCTCGGTTTCGGTCCTTCCAATGTACGTAATTCTCTCGCCCAGGAATCTAACCACGAGCGGATCCTTGCCCTCGACTTTGAAGGAGTCAGCGGTGAAAAACTGCGACACCCGGTTCGTCACGACCTGCTTGAGCTGTTCTCGGGCTACGGGCTCGAAGCGGCTTAGAAGCTCGGGGCTCATGGAACGGGTCGCCGAGAGATATCCCTTCTCTGCCGAGGCGGGAGTGAAATTGGCGAGATCGACCACGAAATTGCGCGCGAACTGGACCATCACGGATTCGGGCATCTCACCGGCACTATAAATGCCGGCCGTAGCCGCGCCCGGTACGACCACGACCGGCTTGGGCCGCACTGCCATCCCTACAAGAAGACCGCTCAGAACGATAACCAGGACCGTCAAGACTACTGAGAGCCAGCTCAAGACGAGCTTGTCGTGCTGGCTCTCAGCAAGAATCTCCCAGAATTTTCTCTCTTTAGCCACAAGCAACCTTTCTGTTAGCCGCTTAATGTCTTCAAACCCGGCGGCAGTATTTTACCCAGCGGTATTCCCATCCGGTACGCAAGGTGAAAGAGATATCCCTCAGGTCGTCCACGTCTGGTGCCCCGGAGAAAGGCGAGAGCCAGCCCAGCAATCAACAGTCCCGCAAAGAACCAGTCGACGAGCAGGAACACCAGCAAAACGCTGACGAACACGCCGATCTCATCCATGCGAAAGCCCAGCAGCTCGGTCGGCTTGTCTATGGTGCGTGGAAGGCGCCGCATCAGTTCTATCCGCCCAAAGTAAAACTGCCTGCGTTAGAGCCTTGAAAGATCGCCGTCACGATATTCGCCAACAGCCCAAGAATGACCGCCGCAACCAGAGAGGACACTGCCATCATCCACCGGCCGGCATACAGCAGGCCGACAAATGCAAAGAGACCGATGATCGCAAGTCCCTTGGCAACCGGACCGACCAGCAGCCGCGCCAGCGGATTCAGCGCATCGGTGACTTGCGTTTCCAACTGAGCGCTCGCTTCCGGCACGAACAGAAGAACCAGCGAGATCACCCCGACCAGCGCTGTTGCGGTGATATACCCGCTCGGGTACCGGATCATAAACGACAAATAAATCTCACTGATCTTTTCCCGCATAAGACTAACTCTTGAGAACATGTTCATTTCAAATTCCTCCTTGTTGACGTTTTAGGTTCACGATACGAGCACGATCACGAAACACGACCACGAAAGAGAGCGAGGCAATCGAGCGCACCCTTCGACCGGGCTCAGGGCAATCGGAAGCATATGAGTCCTTTTCAGCAACTTGCTACAGGCCTTTCTTCAGAATTTCCTCAATCTTGTCCCTCTTCGTCTTGCCGCTTTGAGGTGCGAGAGCTGGCGGAGGAAGAGTCACTGCGGAGTTTTGCTGCAGGCTCCTTTGCTCTTTCTCTGGAACATTTTTCTTTCTCTCCGCTTCAGCCTTTTTGTTTGCTGCCCTCTGCGCGGCCAGACGCGCCTCGTTACTCTTAGTTGCAGTTTGTCCCTCGTCCGTATTCTGACTTCCGAGAAAGTCTTTGATCGACTCGGCGAAATATCTTCCATCCACGATCAGAGGCAGCGCCGGCGGAAGATCCGTGGATTCGTCACCCTTGAGATAAGTCTTGAATTCCGCCAGGACCTTTTCGAGATCCTCGCGGGCAGTTTGATAATTGAAGTACGGCGCCTTACCGATTTTCTGCGAGGCTTCGAGGGATCTTAGTGCCATGCGCGCGTAGTATTCAGCCTGGCTGATATGTGAAATCGCCTGCTGTTCTTCGAGCGAACGTGTCGCCCGGTAAATTTCCTGCGCGTCACCGACAGCTTGCGAGAGCAGCACGGCAAGAAGCTTTATCAATATGGCAGTCTTCATTTTGCATTCACCTCCTTCTCGTGAATCCTGGTGATGGGTTTACCAGTAAAAAAACTCCAAAAGTCCCCCCAAAAAGTTCCAAAACTCCCCCCACAATGGTCAATTTCACATGTGTTTTCGCTGAAAAGAGTCTGGACTTGCTCACGCGAGCGATTTATAAATTACTCGTATGGTCTGTCCAAAATGTCAGGCTAATGTTGCTAGCGATTCAAACTTCTGCCCGCGCTGCGGCACGCCGTTCGGAAAACGAAATGGGTTCGTCGCGAACCTGTGGCGAGAAAACAAACCGGGCTTTCTGATTCTGGCGTTGTTGCTCGCCGCGATGCTGGGCAGCATCGGCTACTATTTGTATTCGAGGACGGGAAAGTTTTTGGTCACGATTGAAAGCGTCAGCAAGGACGAAGCCATCGACTTTTACACCAAAGCAGCATTGGAGGTATATTGCCGGGAGTTCGCCGCGGAATGTCAAAGCGGGACACCCAACGCAATAGAAAATGAAATCAAAAGAGTGATACCCGGACTTTTCAGGGACAATGCCGGCGGATTCGCCAGAATCACTTATCACAACGGGACGCGTGAGCCCATCACTGCAACTCGATTTAAGTATAGGCAGCCGCCGGGGTCATGGAGAGTGGGAGATGCAAAGAACTATTACCAACCCAAGATTGACCGTCTTCGGGAGATGTCGCTTCGGGGAGGGAACCTTCCGTTCGAGCAGAAGGTAGATTTTGCCCTGACAATCGCCACAGTCGAACATTCCGTACCATTCACACTTCAATCCGGGGAATCGAAAACCTGGTTTCTAATAAATGAGACGGCAAATCGGGAACGTCAAATCGAGTACGCTCAAAATGGGAAGACTTACGAGACGCCTGTTCTGCGTCAAAAACAGACTTAGCCGACAACCCGCGTCCCAATCCGGGTGAGCGCGCTTAGACCGACAAACCTGAACCGTAACGCAGCAAGATTTGCCAGCCTTCCGAAAAACAAGGCGTAGGAAACGACCGGCGTGAGAATGATCAAAAATAGATATGCCCAGGCAACATTGTTCGTTAAGTTAACCAAGCCAGAGCCGGCCAGGGCAAATTCATCCGTCAACGTGAATCCGCCGCTGATCCCATACAGCGCTTCGAGCAGGTGACTGATCAATCCAAGAAACAAAGTCCAGCTTTTCACCCACCAGATCGCGCCGAAATAGTCGATAGCGCGGGTGTGCATTCCCGGCAGAAGGCTGATGACCACGCCAAAAGGAAAAAATGCATAGAGCAGCATGATGAGCCAGCCCTGGATCGTCGGGACAATCGTCTGCATCAAACCTCTGACAAAATCCACAATGCCCGCTCCCAATAGACTCACCAACGATCCGGCCGCTCCACCCAACCATCGGGAAGCTTGTTCGAAAATATTTCCACGCACTGGTCCCTCGTCTCCCGGCCCTGGCCCTTCCGGCACCAGACCCTGACCGGCGCCTTGCGACTGGTAGCTGTTGTACAGCCTGGTCGCTGCGGTGAATAAGGCGAGCGTCAGCACAACGTTCACCTGTGCAGCTCCGAGCTGCGGCAGCTTCTCGTTGACAAGAGTTTTTCTGCTATCCAGCCAGCTACCGAATCGGCTTTTGATCTGATCTGCCCATTCGAGACAGGTGGCGGGACCGTCAACGGGAACGATTTGTTGCAGAGCTGTCCGTGTATTCGCAGCCGCCTGATCGTCGGGCCGGTTGACCAAAGCTCCCAAGCCGCCGAAGATACCCGAGATACTTCCCTTAAGGTTTGAGTTTTGCAGGCTCGTCTCGGCGGGTCCAAGACATTGATTCAAAAACCTTCCTGCTTCACGGATGGTTTCAGCGTCATCCATGGTTTGCGCCATGGCCCACATCATTCCCCTGGTCGAGGCGAAGGGCGTCGTCTCGAACGCCACATTTTTCCCGAAGCCACGATCTAGAATATTGATCAGGGTCGACAGGACTGCGTCAAAGGCTCTGACGACTGCAAAGAAGATCGTATTTACTCTTGCGCCGGTGCTGGACTGGGCGATGGTCGAGCCGGACCGTCCCGTTATTAACGCCTGGGTGTCAGCAACCATGGTCTGTTTGAGCAGCACCAGGGACACCACCGCGAGGATAAGGTAGAAAAGAATCGCATGCGCCCGCCCGCGAACCATCATCGAGCCGATACTCCACACGATTCCAATAATCAGCAGGAGAAACACCAGTGGCTTTAGCCCGGTGAACAGTGCCTGGATCATCTCTCCCTGGAGCACCATGCCCAGGTAAGCGTACATCGCTTCCAGTTCGCTATGCGCAAAAACCACGTTCGTTTACCGTCCAGTCCCGTAATCGAGTGAGGGCCCCAGCGTTGCTCCCAAACGGGTCACCGTACCGGCGCTGCCGGCGACTCTGGCTTCCACTCTCTTTTGCTCCGCCAGTGTTGAAAAGATGCTGTTGGCCGAACGCTCCTCAAATTCCATCTGCTTGGCCAGGAGATCCACATCACCGAGGAGCCGGGACAGAGAAGCGCGATATTCGTCTCTGACGACTTGCGGCACATCCTGATTGGAACTCACGCCATCGAGGGACTGGCCGAATCTCTGGAGAAGCCGCGTGATCTTGGCTCGCGTGGCGACCAGTGACTGCCTGCGGCAGATGCTCTGGATGCTCACCTCTTTCATGGAGGGCTCCATTCTTGCGAGACCGAAAAGCAGATCCGCCGTAAGAGGAATAGTCCCTTCCACGCCGAGCGGCCCTCCGGCCCGGGTACCGGACGCGGCCTGGCTGACTTTATTTCTTACCTCCTGGCAGATCGCATCTTCCAACTCCTGGCGGACATCGCTCACCGACTTGGCGGGCATGACTCTGTAGACATCCTGTCGGCCTGACAGAGGATCGGTGCGGAAATCGATGATCAGATCTTTGGCTAACTGCTGGTCTTCAACGGAGACTTTGGAGCCGCTCAAGATCTTATTAGTCGTGGATGGAGTGCCGAAAATCATGATACCGCGGGACGCTCCGCCCAACCCCCCCGAGCAAAACTTCTCCGCCGACTCGACTGATATCAATCCAAGCGAGGCAGCCAACTGAACGCATTTCTCCTGCGAGCCCGCCTGAATGCTGGCGGCCGGGTCGGGTCCCAGTTGAAGCCTTCTAAGAACATCTTGAAGCATACGGATCGTAAGCTTCTGGTTCATCATGGACGTGGCATTGGAAAGAACCGAGGCCTCGGTAGGATTCTGAAACGACTGAAGCAGCAAATATTGAAAAACATCCGTCCCGGTCGACGATTGCAAAGCGACCCGCACGTCGGGCAGATTGAGTAAGCTGTGGACGTAGTTCTCGATATTCACACCGGACGGATTGAAGCCAAAGGTGAAATCTCGGCCCAAGGTTCCGAGCTGCCAGTCCTGTTGGATCTTCGGCAGAACCGGACCGATGCGGTAGGTGTAGCCGGATGAATCGCGATTGTAGAACTCGTCTTGAGCGAACGAGAGCTGGCCTGAACCGAGCAACAGGAAAATAGCCAGCAGGAACTGGAATGGTATCCGCATGTTTTTAACCTTCCTCTTCTGGAAATCGGAAGCAGGTTCAGAGATTAGACGAGACGCGGCTCTTGTGGACAGCGGAAAATGGGCCAAAGAGGAACGAGAAATCGTTCAATATGTTCGGGCAGCAGAGAAATGGGAGTTTACGGCAACCACAGCCTGCAACGTGTCCGTGACGCCTTTAGAAGAGCCGACTGAGAGATCGTTTCTTCTGATCGACGTTGTCAGACAAAGTTACAGGAAATACACGCAACTTGACACTGCTTCCGGTCGCGAAATTTACGGAGCCTGAATGAAAAGGCCAACCTATAGACTTCGTTTTGCTCATTTGAATTCCATGGATCTTCGGTTACCGCTTAATCACCAAAAATGCTGTGACGGATGGAATTAACGGAAAAGTCCTCAGCAATTTCCAGTGTCACGTAATGGAGTTTGAAATCCATTTGGCCGGGTTGCAACCAGACCGTATTCCCGACACGCCCCACCCATCTACCGCCGGTTTGATATGGAGATTCATGGATGTGTCCGCTACAGCCAAGCACGGGTTGATTCTCGACCGCGAACTGGAGCACAGTAGGTGATCCGACACGCTGCCCGTTACCGCATATGTCCATGCCTAAATTTGCCGGAGGCTGGTGGACCATCCAGATGCTCCGCTGCATTTCACCTTCGGCCAACTGATTTTTGAGCCGTTCCAATTCATCTTTGATGGACGGCTTGGCGGCAAGATGTTCCTCCAGATTTTTCAATGGCACGAATTCGCCGTGTTCATCCACAGTCAGTCCTTCACCGCATAATTGTTGTGGGCAGGTAAGAAATGCTTCATCCGGCACACACCAGTGTTTGTAGCCGAACGGATAATCACGAACCTTGTTCATGCCGCAAAAAACCAAACCCTGCTCGCGGTGGATCCGTCCGTTCAAATTGATGCACAGCTCCTCGGCTTCCAGCTTGTCGAGCAAGGGTTCAAGAATGTGAAAATCATCGTTGCCCAAATAGGTTAACACTGTGGCGGAAGTATTGCGTTTCATCTCTCTGCAATAATTTCTCAGGTCTGAAAAGAATTCTTTCTGCGCCGCATAGCCGCCAGTCTTGGGTAGCAGATCGCCGGCGATTAAAACAAAACGCGGCTTTTCTTTGCCAATAACATTCAGCAAATCCTTCCACTTGGGAATCCACTGATGCAGGTCACTGGTGACGAGGATTTTCATTTGATTCGCTCATTCCTCGGGTCATTCGCCGCTCGGAGCCACCTTCACCAATTTTGGATCGAATTTGCCGAGCACCGTCACCAAACCTTTTTGCGCGCTCACGACTTCGCGGATGTTTTATAGGCCATCGGCAGTTCATCGAGGCAGGCAGAACCCTGCGTCAAGGAGCGACTCTCGGAGTGAGCGGTTCACGTCTTTTATGACGTGATATTACTTCCACGCGACGTTGTGAGGGTTCTCCAAATCAAACAACAGTTGCGCGCCGAGATTCTCTGCGATGTGTCGGTGGATGCATGCATGCATGATCGCCGCTGCGTATTGGCCTGTCAAGTCCATCGCCACCGAGTACTCCTTCCCTGCCTCAAAATCCAGCGAAAGCCACACGGGCCGTTTCAATTCCCTTGGCAAATCAGGAAACTGGATGAAAGCAATTTTGAATGATCTGTCTAAGAAATTTAAGCAACTCTTTTTTCTGACGGGAGCTATAGCGCCGAGCCGGCGAGCCGTCAAGCGTGCTTGTGTCCGCTGAAAATATCGGTTTTGCTTCGGCTGGTTCGGGCGATGCAGCGGTCGGCAGCGCGCCATCGTCGGCTTGTGTTGGCGACCGGTTTCAGCTCTCAAGCCGATTGGAATTGATCGACTCGCCGCGCCGGTGTGCGCGGGTAGGCAGGCTCAGATGGCTGAGGATTCTGACAATCACCGGCGGATCCTCAATGGCAGCGATGATCTTCAATGCGCCACCACAATTCGGGCAGCGGTCGATGTCAATATCGAAGACCCGTTTGAGCAGCCGGGCCCAGCTCATGCGCGCTGGCGCGCCCTGCGCGTGAGTGTCATCGGTTGAGGGCTCGGTTTCCTGCTCCGGCGGGCTCGGAATGATTTCAGTCATGCCCGACATTGGTAATCGGGCATCCATCTTGGTTCGTATTTGAGTTCGGGATCAATGCAGCGGGATGTATGGTCCTAGCATGGGATGATGACGGTCAAAATCGAATGCGTAGGTCGGCGACGAGGGGAAGATGATCCGAAGCGACGAGGGAGCCGCGAGTTTTGGGAAGATGCACATGGGCTACTTCGATCCGGCCTTCATAAAAAATATGGTCGAGATGTAACAGGGGCAGAAAGCCCGGGTAAGTCCGGCGCCGTTTGACAAAGGGTCGAATATCTAAGCTGTGAAATCGCGGAGTCAGGATGTTGGTGGTCACGCCGCGCCCCCATTCGTTGAAATCCCCGAGAATAATTTTTGGACCGGCTCCTCGATGCTGGTCCAGAATCATGGCCAAGCGTTCCGCTTGATACTGTCGTTCCCGCAAGCCTGTACCCAAATGGACGTTGTAGACATGTAACGTCTGATCACCCAGCCGGAGGTCCGCTCGTTGGCAACATCGCCCCCCCCGGGTTCTCCAGGTCAGGTCATGTTGCGCATCATCCACGATCGGGAATCGGCTAAGAATCATGTTTCCGAAGGGATACCCTCGACGCAGGCGGGCTGGTGCCATGACCCACCCCATGCCCAACAGGGCACCAAGGAGTTCATCCTGCCCGCGGCCCTTGGGGCCAAGCCCCAGGACTTCCTGGAGGGCAATGACATCAGGATGAAGGGAAGACAAGACCTCGGCGATCCGTCTGGGCATGACCCGGCGATCCATCCCGCAACACCGGTGAATGTTATAGGTCACTATCCGAATGTCGAGAATGGTCTGAGATCCGGAAATGTATGGTATCGGGCGGGCCATGGGTGACTGGAAATGTGATCCGTGAAAATTACTTAGGATGAGTCAATAAGGAGACAATATGATGATCAGAGGAGATGGGACAGATTGAAAATTAGACTTTGTTCGAAACGTAGAAATTTAAACACCCTTTTCTCTGACGGGAACCATATTGCCGAATCGGCGGGTCGTCAAGCGCACGCGTGTTGGGTGAAAATTGCGGTTTTGCGTCGGTCAGTTCGGGCGATCTAGCGGTCGGAAGCTCTTGATTTGTTCCCCGACGGCGCGGGTACGCGGGCCCAGATGGGCGAGGATTATGACAATCACTGGCGGATCTTCGATGACGGCGATGATCTTCAAAGCGCCGCCGCAGTTGGGGCAGTGTTCGATGTCGATGTCGAAGACTCGTTTGAGTAAGCCTAGCCCAACTCATGCGCGCCGGCGCGCCCTGCGCGTGAGCGTGATCGCTTGAGGGCTCGCTTGCCTGCTCTGCCGGAGTGGAAATGATTTCACAACGCAACTTTGCGTTGGGCCCGAGCACGCCATGGAAGCGGATCAGATGCAAGCGTGGACGCGGCACCAGGGCGGCGAAGCGCTGCACCGCACGTGTCACTTCCCGCCAACCCGGACAAAGAGCCTTAACAATCGCTGGGTCTTTCGACGGAATAGACCCCAAGCCGACCATTGCCAACGACCGCTAACCAAACAGGAAGCCAATAAGCACAAGTTGTTGTGCCCTCAGACCCAAGCGTGCTCGGTGTTGGCCACCGCGATGATAAATTACCGCCATGATAAGTCATTGACGTACCATGCGCCACTGGTGTACTGTAGGTTGTGGTCTTCGTAGAGACGCCTATATTCACTGCAGATGTGCAAGCACTGCTCAGCGATGAGGATTATGCAGCCTTGCAGCGGCATCTGGTCAGCCAACCAGATGCAGGCGCCGTTATCGCTGGCACCGGCGGCTTGCGAAAGGTTCGATGGACGACAGCGGGACGCGGCAAACGTGGTGGCACGCGCGTGATCTACTACCACGCGGTCGCACAAGCTCAGATTCGAATGATTCTGATCTATCGTAAAGGAATCAAAGACAACTTGACGCCCAAGGAAAAGACCGTGTTACGCAAGATTAATAGGGAGTGGTAACCATGGACAAGAAACTTTTTAAGCGATTGGTAGAAAGCATGGATCAGATGGATGAAATCGTGCGCGGCGTGCGCGCGCCGTCGCGAGAGTTCTATGTCGATGCCGCAAAGGTCAAGGAGATTCGAGCCATGACGGGCCTCAGTCAGCCCCAGTTCGCGAAGCTCCTGCACGTCGACGTTGGTACTTTGCGCAATTGGGAACAGGGCAGACGAGAGCCCACTGGACCAGCGCAGGCCCTGCTTCGAGCGATCCAGACTGACCCGAAGGCCGTGCTGAAGGCGTTAGCGGCGTGAAAGCCGGAGGTGGCCTTTGACCTACAGACACCTTCCGGCACGGTCCGCAATGGAGAGTCATTTGCGCTTGTCGGCAACAATCTAGCGGCGAATCTTCTATACCTGAGCCTGCCCAGGGAGCAGCGATAATCACCACAGTGCCGCCGCAGTTCGGGCGGTCACGATTCTGCCGATAGCTTCTGCGATGGTTGTCTCAGTAATTGTTGAACCTAATCGGAGCACCTTTTTTTCTATCGGCAGCGCCAAATGTAGTTCCGGCGTTACGTTTGGTTTGATCATCCGAACCTCGGCATCGCTTCTCCTGACCGGAAAAAGTGGTTTGGCCTCGCTCACGAATTGAACGATCTCCTCATCCTTCGCTCTTACCGGAATACCGACCACGCCAAGCCTTCCCTCTTGATAGATCCTGTTGAGCACTCGAACATCCTTCAGTGCGGTTTGATCACCTGGTGAGAAAAAGTAGTAAAGCCCAGCAGGCCCAAGGCCCGATCCGGAGATGGCGTTGCTGTTTTCAGTAAAATTCGAAGAAGCCCGCTCTTCGTTTAGTTCCCGCGTAGCGTGAGCGATGTACTCCGTCGCCATCGTCAGTCTTTCTTTAGTTTGCCTCGACCAAGTTACGTATGCTTTTGCCGTCTCAGGCGATGGATTCTCAAGAACGTTTCGCACCGGCTCGGGTAAAATAGAGCGTTGTTGAGAAAACGGGATACTGCTTATCGTGCTTGCCAGTTTCTCTTTCGGCTTTTCCGATTCGGCCGCCGGTTCAACGCTCGTAGTCGCGCATGCAGCGAACCAATTCACTGAACAGGTAAACATCTCGCCCCAAGAATTCCTCTCTTGCGCAAACGATTGTCCGGATGCTAACCCGACCAATGACGATACGAGTAAGATTGTGCACGGCTTCATTTAAGCTTCGCCTCAAGCTCTGTTGCCTTCGTAATAACGAATTTCTTGCCGTCCAATTCGATGACCGCAGATGGGAATGTTTTCACGCCGTGCTGCTTCGTCATCTTGCCGTCCGTGTCCAGTGCGATTTCGAATTTAAACGGATAAGTTCGTAACGCTGCGAGATACTTTCCGACCTGCGATGGATCGCCGACAAAGACTCCTTCGATCTGATATTTTAAATCTATCCTTTCTAAGCTCGCTCTCAAGCTTCGCCGCTTCCTCCGGACAAGCGCTACATCCTGGGGCGATAAAGAATAGGATCTTGGCTATCTTGGTCCCACGAGTGGCGGCCGATGATTCCTTCGTGATTGATCGTTTCTGTTCCGCCGGCGTTTGGAAGAAATCGATCTCCGCGCGGGACACCGCTGGTAACTTCGCAGCGAGAACCACTAAGCAGATAAGATATTGTCGGATTGAGACTTTCACGGTCATCTGGCCACAGGTTTTAACTTAGCTTCGACAATCGATTTAAGCTCACCATATTCCACGGCTCCAACGACTACCTCACCGTTAACGATGAGCGTGGGCGTTTGGGAAACCGGAAATTCCGCTTGGTCCCCACTCACCCGTTTGCTCGGTTCGCCGCTTCTTAGCGCCGCTTCGATCTTTGCCGGATCGAGACCACTTTGTTTGAGTTGGGCTTGAGCAAAACGCCTGGTTTCTGATTCATCCCAATTGCTCTTGTCCGCTGACATGAATCTTTGGTGAATTTCCCAGAACTTCGACTTGTCATGGAGAGACGCAGCCTCGGCGATTTCAGCGAGATATCGGCTGCCGTCGCTCAATGGAAAATGCTTGTAGACATGCTGCACGTCGCGGAAGTTATCGAGCAGCGGCTGCCAAGCTTTCTCAAGCTTGACGCAGCTCTGGCAGCCGTAATCATCGTACTCGACGATCACCACTTTCGGATGCTCGCTGCCACGTTTGTGAGCATTGTTTAGGTTCAATCGGTTCAGATCGAACGTGATTGGCACTTTTCCGAATAGGTCCGCAGAGAGATCCCGGCCGGATTGAGCGTCGAAAAGCCTGCCGACAAGAATATATTGGTGCCCCACCATAAAGACCATGCCGGGAACCGACATGCCGTCGTTAGACTTCTTGAGAAGGACGGCGCGGGCGAGGCCGAGATTTTCGCCGACCTTCTCGACCACGACTTTCTCTGTTTTTGGTTTCCATCCCGCTCGATCGAGGAACTGGAGAACTCGGGATTGCGCGGATACGATGTTCAAAGAATTACCGGTGACGAGCCACCTGGAGCCATGCTGGTAGAGCATAAAGCCTAATATCAGCACACCGGTTAACCCGGTGAGAACGATAAACAAAACTACTTTACCTTTTCGATTCAGCATCGATCCTCCTTCAACTGATTTGAATGCAGCAAGTGACCGGTGTCCAGTAAACCCATAGATACTTACCGCCGGTTCCAGGCTTGCCTCTGTTGTAGTCCCAACTCTGCGGGTCAGTTCCTGGAGTCATGCAACTCGTCTGTGTCGGATGACCGAGCTGGATCTCTTTGCTGTCCACTCCGGCGGTTAAATCCATGGCCCGATAGGACAGAAGCGCAGAGGCGACCACGTCGCTGCCGTGAAACGCCCTTCCCTGTCTTGGATAAAGCGGTCCCCAAATGCCGACCATCGACGACTGCGCATCGGCGCCTTGATCTCGAAAGTCGTTGTGCCAAAGCGGATCGGGCTCGGACGCATAGAAAGCCGTTCCTCCACCTTCACAACCCCACCTGGCAAGAAAGGGCTGCTCGACCACCATGACTTCCCACAGAACGCCGAAGACATGGCTCTCGTAGAACTTCTCATTCATGATCGGGCCGGATGCGGTTCTGACTCCGCCGCCGCCGCCGGAAAGAGCGGAAACAAACTGAGAATCGGCGCCGCCGAAGATCGAACCGACGATTCCCGGAAAGCTCTCGGCCCAAATCGAATCACCGGGGATATTGACCGTCTCTGAAACCTCATCAGGGCGCCAATGGCGCACGCGGACCCAGACGTGGCAACTCCCGCCGACGCAGACGATCCTGCATATCCCGGTAATTCTCCAACGAAGGCACGACCCCCAGTTGAAAAAGGACGCGTGAGAATCGATGGCGCTCCCAAGAACCAGCCAAAAAAGAAGAAACAAAAAGCTAGAAATTTTTCTTAACTCCATTTGACACTCCTGATCGACTTTCGAACCAGGTCGATTACGTCGCTATTTTCACCACTTACGTCTTCCCCTGCGCGCAGCCGTTGTCTCAATTCCAGGTACTTTTTCTTACCCTCACGCTCACCGAATCTTTCCGTGAGTCTAAGCACATGTTCCTCACACCCCCTGAACCAATGGCTCCAGCGCGAATAGGCCCGGCGGCGAACCTTCCTGGTCTCTTCGATACTCAGGTGAAAGCGGCGGCATAGCTTGAGCGCGCCAAACGAGCGGTAAAAATCCGCTCTCCCTCTTCTTTCCAATACGAAGGTCGTTCCCTTAGACTCGTAGATCCGCTCGGCGTCTTTGAGAACCTCATTGGCGATGAGCTTCAATTGGAGCCGGTCGTTTTTGACCGGCACGCGAACGACCTGGCCGCCGTATCCGGCTTGCCAGAGCTGCTTCAGTAGTGACTGCGGTAACGACATCGGCGCAGAAAGTAACAAATCGAATGGAATTCGCGCCGCGCGAAAAGAGGCAAAGAAACCGTCGGTAAAGGTCTAATTACCAAGGGGAGCTAGGAACGGTTCTCGGCTAAAAGAACGAGCAAGATGCGGGATTCGGATGTTGCGATCGGCGGACTTGTACTTTTAGGAATCGTCGGAGCCCTGATTTATTTCCTATTCCCAAAATTCATTACCGGAATTCTGCGCGGGCCGTCTTATGCTGCCATCATCAAGAACCAACAGATCGAGCTCACCGCGTTTAATCATGAGACCGAAATCATCGGCTCTTACATGCAGGACTCATGGACGATGCGGGCGTATCGGAAACTCGACGCAGTCATCAGTCGCGGCGGTTATGAGAATTGGCTTCAGAAAATACAAACTGAACGAACTGAAACTGCTAAGGCCATGATGGGCTACGTTGACCAGGAGCGACCGGGGTTCGAAAGAATGGCGCAATCGCTGGAGTCGAAGCTGTCGCTCCGAGACCAAACCAAGCGAAGTTTCTTTGATCTGGCTAAGTCTCCATTGGATACCGAGATCGAAGCGTTACAGGCTGAGCTGGATCGGAAAACGGGTGAGATTTCCCAGTCGCTGAATCGGTTTTCTGAACAGCGCCGCGTTTTAAATCAAAAAGCATTGACGGAATGGTTCAAGCGATCGCTGTCGGTTGGCGTACTGACGGCAGGAATTGTGATTGTGGTATGTGCGGTGAGCGTAGCCGCCGGAAGTTCGTCCACAGTAAAATTGTCAACCGGTAAAAAGCCATTCACGACACCTCTTGGATTTGTTGCAACAGCACCGCGCCAAGCCGGTCTGGTTAAGCCGGTTGAGAGCCCGGTATTAGTGGATGCTGCGTTTCATTTTACCTTCCAACCCAAGACCGGCCCGATCCCGGAGTCGATATCGTCAGTCCTGGACGCGCTGCCCAAGACCAATACGGCTTTGAAGCTTGCGTCCATCTTGGGAGGTTACCCGGAAACACCGGCATCGCGATCGCACCATCTAAACGAATCCGGCGGTCTCGTTGTCCATACGGCCAAAGTTCTCAAACATTCAGAACCCCTGCTTCCTACGCTGCCCAATCCGCGCATCGGACCCGTGGTCATACTCGCCCATGACATCGGTAAGATTTTTACTTTCAGCAATGATCGGGAAGGCCAGCCGCACGACATTCCGTCCGCCGATCTCGTCGCAGCGTTACCGGAACTACGGGCAGACGTTGACGAGATGACTGCGCGGTCGATGATTCTGGCTATCCGGCACCAGCACTCCAAAGCCGAGATACCGCTAAATGCCCCGCCTCTGACCGAAACCATTCTCCAGTTCATCAAGAAAGCCGATCTCGGCGCGTCGGCCGAGGAGAGCCAGGAGGCAGGGGAAGGGATGAGAGAACTTGTCCCGAGAGTTTTAGAGCTGTTCCCGTACATTATTGCGGATCTCAATGTGAACGCGTGCATGGGAGGAAAAGCCGAGGGTTATCTGAGCGACGGCTATCTGTTCCTCTTGAAGGCGCCGGTGAGGGAAAAACTTTTGAGCCTTCTCGGCACCCAAAACGCGCCGGTTTTTAAGGGCCAAGATCCAGTCTGGAATGAAATGGCGCTGGCACTTGCTGGCGCAGGGTTAATCACGACCAAGGCCGGCGCCAAAGAGGCGGGGAAGAAAAGTTGTCTCTTCACGATCAAAACTCCCCAGGGCCAAGAAAAGGTCATCGCGCTTCCGGTGGCGAGCTTGGCGCCGCATCTCACCAATCGATGGCTGCAAACCAATATCCCCAAGATCGAGGTTTTATAGCGTGATGAAGTTATACGGAGTCGATATCGGCTACGGTTTTACCAAGGTCGCCGGGGTGGATAGAATCCCGCGGGTTATTCCGTCCATTGTTGGATCGAACGAAGAGCTTTCCTACAGGAGCGACATCGGCGATCGCATCAAGATCGCACCGCTTGTCTTGGACGGCCATTCCTATCTAGTCGGTGAGGCAGCGAAACGGTTTAGCCGCCATCGCTATCGAATATTTGACTCCACCTGGGCGGAGAGCCCCTATTATCTGCTCCTCTTCGTTTCCGCCCTGACTATGATGATAATCGACAAATCGGCCGACGAGCTCGCAGCCGTGGTCACGGGTCTACCGGTAAGCCATTACACTCAGGAAAGGGTCAAACAGCTCCAGGACCTTTTGGGCCAGACCCACAGCGTTCAAACCCTGTCCGGGGAAGCCTCGCTGAAAGTTGAGCGGGTCAAGGTTATTCCCCAGCCCTTCGGCTCCTACTTCGATCTCCTTCTAAACGATGAAGGTAAATTGAAAGAACCGGAAAAGATTCACGAGCGCGTGGGAATCATCGACATCGGCTTCCAGACCACCGATCTGGCGCTGGCCACGCCGCAGTTCGTTGAAGCGTCCTCTGGCTCTTTGGAAGTTGGCGTCAGAAGTGTTGCCGACCAGCTGTCGAGAGATTTGGCACGTAAGTATTCCGTCACGTTCGATACTACCGAGGCGGAAGAAGTTTTGCGTCAGAAATCAGTGAAAATCTTTGGCGAGATTGTCGATCTGTCTGAAATGATCGAAATCAGGACGCGGGAGGTTGCCGAAGTTATTCTTTCTTTCGCCCATTCACTGTGGGGCCGGGGTGAAAGGCTTGACCGGGTTATTCTTTCGGGCGGCGGCGCCATCAGTTTTCGCTCCTATTTCAGCGGCTATCCCAATCTCTACATTCCTGGGGAGCCATCGCTCTCGAATGTTCGCGGCTATCTAAAACTGGCGCGGAAAACCAAGTGGTGATGCCAAGAAAGAGGATCACCTTATCGCTCGATGCAGGCAACCCAAGCGACAAAGCGATCTTGGATTTTCTTTCGGGACTCCCCACGCGAACGAGGTCGGAGATCATCAAGGAAATTTTACTTGACGCTCTGGAGAAAAAAGAGGCGGGCGCAGAGTTAAAACCACCAACGCCCGATGTTGTAAGCGGTCCAGAAGTTATCGACCCGGAAGAGATTATCGAAAACCTTTTTTGAAATCATGCGTGAAGACACCTCACTGGATGCGATTAACGCCGGCAACAATAAAAGCGGCAAGTCCGGCTTAGTCGTTATAATCATCGCTGTCGCGCACGCGGTCCTTTACTTCGGTCCGACCTTTCATCTGCCGTTCGATTTGGCAGAGCTTTTTGTCCTCGGTTACGCGCTAATCATCGCAGATAGCGCTCTGTTGGTTTTCCTTGGAATCAAACTACTAGGCCGGGCATTGAGCAGTAATAAAACTAAATGATGGAAATCTATGCCTGCCACTTTGACATCTGACACTCCCTTTCCGACAAGTCTCTGTCTCGGCGTCACCTTGGAAGGCGAAGAAGTACGCCTGTCTGACGACGACAACTTGAAACACCTGGTTGTCCTGGGGCGATCGGGCTGCGGGAAAACCAGTTTTCTGCTCGGGCTGCTTTATCAGCAAATCCAGAGGGGTGGAGGATACATCTTCATCGACGGCAAGGTCAGCCGGTCCACTATCGATCAGGTTTATTACTTGTCCAAGCTCGCCATGAGGGAATCGTTATTTCGGATCTTTAATCCCTCTGACCCGTTAATCACGCACACGTACAATCCGCTCATAAAGGCCGTTCAGAACATCGACAAATCGAACGTCGCAGAAACTTTGATCAAGCTCCTCGATCCGATTCCTGAAGGCTCGCTTGCGCAGCATTACCAAACACTGACTTTGAATCTGCTCCACCGGGTGGTCAAGGTTTTTCATACCATCGGCAAGGCCGCGACGATAAGAGACTTGCTTGAAGTCTTGAGTCACATGGACGTGGTTTACCCGATACTGGCTGAAGAAATAAAAGACGCCCACATGATGCGCGACCTAGTCGAATACTACAAATATTTTCAGAAGGAAGTGCTCAAAGCCAGGGAAGAGAAATTCGAGGGACTCGACGCAAAGATCAACTCCCTGCTCGCTTCGAAAGCGACCAAAGCGCTTTGCTCGCCGGGATCGGACATCGATTTCTACAATGCCATTTACAAAAGCCAAAATGTCTACATCGGCCTGCCGATGGACCGCGATCCGTCGATCGCCGCCGGCCTTGGGAGGGTTATCCTCACGGATATCCGGGTTGCGATCTCCGAGATCCTTGGTCATACGAAATGGAAGCCGAATCCGCCGTTTCTTATCATCCTCGATGAATTCGGCTCCTATGCAACGCCGGACTTTTCCGTCGTCTTCGAAAAGTCCCGCGAAGCCAATGTCATTGTCGTTGGAGCGATTCAGTCGATTTCGAACCTGACAGACGGCAACAAAATGCTGTCGCGGGATTTCGCAGAGCGAATCCTCGGCAACGCGAACAAGATCTTCATGTCTCTCGAGAGCACTCAGACGGCCATGGAAGCGGAACGGTATTGGGGCGAAGAGATCACACGAAAACAATCCTACCAAACATCAGAGGGCTACACTGATTCCGGTCGTTACCTGAGTCCCATGCGCTACTTGAATCCGCAGAGGAGCAAAAACCTTCAGGATAGAAAGGGCTGGATCGAGGGATGGGAGCCCAGAATCAAAGCAGATGAATTTATTCACGGTCTCGGCATAGGCGAGGCTTATTTGCGGCATAATGGACGACCAGCCAAAGTCAAACTCATCCGCGCCGACATTAATCCTCCCGGAGATTTCGACTTATCTGAAGATCTCCCTCGCTTCAGCCAGGGAAACGAGCCACCGCTCAATCTGACTGAGAAAGTGAATCGGGTGGTGATGGATAGGATGCGGGCTGCGAGAAATAATCCGAAGGAAGAGCCGTACAATGTTCATAAAACCCGCGAACCCAAGGGACAAAAGCGAAAGGGCAAAGCTTCCGAAAAGCCATCCGAGAAGGTCCATGCGGTTACAGCAAAAGACGCCGCTGGGGAGATCAACAACCAACCTGCTCGCTCCGAGGGATTGAGAGAAAACGCCCACAATCATTTAGCAATGCAAAACGATTCCTTAAAAGCACAGCGTTCTCCTGAATTAGTTGAAACGAGCGAAGAAAGCGGGCCAAGAGCGAGCGATCAGAAACAAAGTGAAAAACTCGACTGGTTCAGCACGTGGGACGAGGACTAAAAACGATTACATTTTTATCTAGCAGCGACCGATAAAGAAGCGAAGAAGCAAGCATGCGCAATTGGGTTGATGGAGAATTCTATTCAATCCTAGCCAGTTGATGGGCAAAAAAACAGCAACCCGATGTGAGGGGGCGTTGTGGAGGCTCTCCGATCAAATATACAAATCAATTCCTTCGCACGGCAGAGCCTTTGTTTTTCTCACCGCCATGGGCGGTGGCTTAGCTGTTAGAGTTATCCATTCCATGCCCCTCCCTGTCTCATATGTATTGAACGAATAAAGTTCCTTGACGCTATCGCCGCTTGTGATGTAAGAGAGGAACAGACGGCGTCTCTCTTGGATTTTAGCCTGCTCGATGAACTGGAGCGCGAGGGCTTTTTGAACGCTTTGGTCGCTTACCCGCAAATCATTGGACCTGCGCTAGGGATCCCCTGACCTAGCAGTGAGACGAAAAACAATGACGATAGATCAGGCAACGAGTTCGAGAAGGTTCGAAACCATGGCGATGGGAGCCCTGCAGGGAACGGTGGCTATCGATGTGAGTGCGCACTTAGCAGGTCCATATGCCGGGAGTCTCCTTGGTGATCTGGGCTGCGAAATCATTAAGGTCGAATTGCCAGGACAAGGCGATACACATCGGCGGGCTCGCAATCCGAGGGAGGAAGCTTACAGCCCAAGCTTCAGGGCGCTCAACAGGAATAAGAAAAGCGTCACGCTCAATTTGAAAGAACAGGAAGGAAGACAAATTTTGCTACGGCTCCTGGAAAAAGCAGATATCTTGATCGAGAACTTTCGCCCTGAAACGAGGAAGCGCCTCGGTCTCGATTATGATGATCTGCGCAAGCTCAATCCAAAGCTGATCCATTGCTCAATTTCCGGGTACGGCCAAAGCGGACCATATCGGAACAGGCCCGGCTTCGACACGATTGGGCAGGCGTTGAGCGGGATGTTGAGCCTGGTCACAGACTTGGAAAATCCGAAGGTAGCGGGTCTTTCATTTGTTGATCATTCCACCGGCACATTCGCTGCGTACGGAATCCTAGCTGCCCTGCTCGCGCGTGAGAAGACCGGTCGAGGCCAATTCGTCGACCTATCACTTCTTTCGGTGAGCCTAGCTTTTGTCGAATCTCAAGTTGCCGACTACTTAAATGGCGGTGACGCGGTAACGCGGGAGAGCTTTCCGCGGGCGCGGATCTACTGCTTCCTTGGAAGCGACAAACGTCCTCTGGTGGTTCATCTTTCCGCCCATCAGAAGGCATGGGAGGGGCTCATTAAGGCGGTGGAGCGGACTGATTTGCTGGAGGATCCGAGGTTTGCGACACGACGCGGTCGCGCGGAGCATCATTACGAGATCGTCAATACTCTTCAGGAGGAGTTTCGTAAGAAACCGCGGCACCATTGGTTGCACGCGCTGCACGCCAACCGCGTCCCAAATGCTCCTATCAATACCATCCAAGAGAGTTTCCAGGATCCTCAGGTTAAGCATCTCGGGTTCCCTAAGCAGATGGATCATCCTAAGATGGGGCCGACGAATCTTATCGGCAATCCTGTAAATCTGTCAGAGACACCCGCTCGGTTGCTCCAGGCCGCACCACTGCTGGGCGAACATACAGAAGAAGTGTTAAAGAGGTTTGGCTTCGACAAAGAAGCGGTTGAAGGTTTGCGTGCGCGTGGAGTGATTTAACACGATTTAAAAACAAAAAATCTTCTGTTAACAAGCTGACGATTTATTTCGGCAGGCTTCGCGCAAAATAAAGAGGAGTTGCTCATGGATTTTAACGTACGAACGGATCCGCCTCATCTTGGCGACTTCAGGAAAGAAGTCCGAGTATGGTTGCAAGAGAACATGAGCGGTTCGGAGCACCTGAGGTGGTCAGCCGGGTGGTCTACCCGCGATAATGAAGAGGAGTATCAGTTCCGGCGGGACTTGGGCCGTAAACTCGGGAGGAAAGGGTGGCTTTTTCCCATGTTCCCCGTGGAATATGGTGGGGGGGGATTTACGATCGATCACCAGCTGGTGCTGGACACCGAGCTGGATCGCTACGGCCTCGGCCTTAGTCATGTCTTTTACACCACTGCGCACATCGTTGCGCCGGTCATCCTGAAGTGGGGAACCGAAGAGCAGAGACGGGAGTTCCTGCCTCCTTTAACTCGTGCAGAAATAACGGTCTGGGAGTTGCTCACGGAGCCACAGGGCGGGAGTGACGTTGCAACTTGTTACACCAGGGCAATTAAAGACGGAGACTTTTACGTCGTCACTGGCCAAAAGGTCATGGTAGGTTACCGTTCGCCGGACGCTCTCTTTACGCTTGTCTGTACCAACCCTTCAAAACCGCGCCATGAGAATTTGAGCTGGCTACACATTCCGGGCAATTTGCCTGGGATTACCATCCAGCCCATGTACCTAATGATGGGCCTCAAGAACTCCGTCTTTTTCGATAACGTGCGCGTGCCCGCGAAATATTTGGTGGGCGGAGAGAACAATGGCTGGAGAGTAGCTAATACCCACCTTGAGCTCGAACAAGGTGGTGGGGGTCAGGTTGGGACGAATGCGTTAATCGACCGGGTTGTCGAATACTGCCAGCAGACTCGAGTCGGTAGGAAATCTCTCATAGAGGGCACGAACACAAGGGACATAATTGCCGACATGATAATCGAGCTGCATACCGTGAGTCTGATGGAGCGGCGCAATTTCTGGCATAGGTTCGTCAGACAACCGCATCCGTATGGTGGTGTTCAGTTCCGTTACTACCAGCGCATGGTCCGGCTGAGAAACGCAGAGCGATTGCACCAAATCATGGGCTGCGATGCTTTGGTGCCGAACCCCTCGGTCCATGAGGAAGTGGATTTTGAATACGTCGTGCGCAGCGGCCCTGGGCGACTGCATGGCGGAGGCACGTTGGATACCGATCGGGTGGTTTTTGCACGTCGCGTCGGGCTCGGCCGTCCGACAAAGGAGAAAGCGCCTGAGACCATCTAAGAGGATACTGACGGTCTTGTTTTTCCGCACCGAGCAAAAGCTCTCAGATGCAGGTCCGCGAGCGGCATGTCGCTGGCTTGTTTTCGTCAAAAACGACATGTTGTTTAGCTTTAAATAAAGTCTGCGCGACGAGGTTTCAGCTGTGGTTGGAGGATTGTTTGATGGATTTAAGACTGACTGAGACCCAGAACATGTTCAAAAAGGTGGCGGCTGATTTTGTCAAAGCCGAGGCACCCTCTCACCTCCTCACGCAGTGGTTCCGAACTAAGGAAACTTTTTTGCCTAATTTGTACAGCAAGGCGGCTGAGTTGGGATGGCTAGGCATGCTGATCCCCGAGCAATACGGGGGCGGTGGCACCTCTTTTACCGACTGCGCCGTGGTGTTCGAAGAGCTCGGGCGCGCGCCTGTACCTGGTCCGCTCTTTTCTTCCGGCGTCCTTAGCGCGCTGCTGGTTTTAGAAGGCGGGTCTGAGGAACAGAAAAAATCTATACTCCCTGAAATCTGCAGCGGGAAATCTATTGTTATCGGAGCCATCACGGACGGGGGAAACCACTGGGGCCCTGAGGCGGTTGAGACACGACTCACGAAAACCAGTGACGGCTTTGTGCTTGATGGGGCTAAACGGTTTGTTTACGACGCTCAAGGGGCAAACGGTTTCATCTGCGCAGCACGGATGGACGATGGCCAGATCACACTCATCGTCGTGGACAGAAGGAGCCGAGGGGTGTCGGTTGCGCCCCAGGTTGGTTTCATGGCCTCGGTTTGCGAGGTGCATTTTGACCGGGTGCAGGTGACAAATTCTAACGTGCTGGGCGAGGCCGGCGCGGGTTGGCAGACTATCGATCGTGCCTTGGAAAAGGCGCTTCCCATTCTTTGCGCGTACAAAGTTGGTGCCTGTCAGGAAATTTTTGATTTCACCGCCGAATATACACGGACCCGGGTGGTGTTCGGACAGCCCATTGGCCGGTTCCAGCGCGTGCAAGACCACTGTGTCGATCTTTCGATTCATCTCGATGCGGCGCGCTATCTGACGTACGAAACGCTTTGGATGCTTGATTCGGGCCTGCCGGCAACGGCGAGTGTGCACGAGGCCAAGGCGGTGGCTAGTGAGGCGTATTATCAGGCCTGCAATTTTGCTCACATGGTCTTTGCCGGGCCGGGGACGGATTATCAACATCCGTTGATGGCACACAGTGTCTTGGCGCACACGCTGTATCAGTATCTTGGCACACCGCTCCACCACAAAAGGAAAATGATGGACATACTGTATCCGACCGGAGACAAATAGCCTTTTCCCACAGCTTTACATCTTGAAAGGAGGAAAACCCATGATTCGTTTCATTTCTGAAGAAAAGGCACGGAGTGCTGGGGTTCGTTTCATCGCATTGTCGCGGTTGCCGCAGTCTAAAAAGATCGTGGCGTTTATGGATAGCGTGGAGGCCAATTCGGAGTTCCTGAGGCATTGGTTCGCGGAGCTTCTCACAATTGTTCTACTGGCCTCTTTAGGGCTTGCCTTTTTTTCGTCGCCCTCTTCGGCTGCGGACAAAATCAGGATCGGCCTGAGTTCGATGAGCGCCATGCACGGCGCTCTCTGGGTGGCCGAGGATAAGGGAATCTTTAAAAAACATGGGGTCGAACCTGAACTCATTGTCATCGGGCACGGCGCTGCACTAGGGGTGAGCGCAATGATAGCGGGTGACGTCAAGTTTCTTGCGGGTGCTGGTGACGCCGTCATAAAAGCTAGCCTGCGAGGAGCCGATGTCGTCATGATGGCGGCGGTCCAGAACAAGGGAGCACAGAGGATAGTGGCACGACCGGAGCTCAAAACACCGCAGGATCTCAAGGGGAAAAAAGTCGGCATCACCCGGTTTGGGTCGGCATCCCATCTAGTCTTACAGATGATGATTCGACGATGGGGTATGAGTCCTTCCGACATACAGATCCTCCAGGTAGGCTCCTCTCCTGCTATGCTTGCGAGCTTGGATGTGAACGGTATCGATGCCGCGGTTCTCACTATACCTTCTGTGTTTGTCGCCGAGGAAAGAGGGTACCGCGTTCTCGCAGATCTTGCGGATATGGATATTTATTATCTAAACACAATGTTCAATTCCACTCGAAGCTATATTCGAAGCCATGGTGATCAAGCGACGAGGGTCATCAAAGCCTTCGTTGAGGGAATCGCCTATTACAAAAAGCATAAAACAGAGAGCCTGGAAGTCTTGAGAAAGAAGCTAAGAGCGGATCCTGCGGGGGAAAGGGACCTCGAGAGGTCCTACGATCTCTACGCTTCAAAATTTTACGAAGCACGACCTTATCCATCGTTGCAAGGTGTCGAGACTCTCTTGGAGTTCATTAGCAGCGACACTCCTGCAGCGAAGACAGCTGATCCGAAATCATTCGTCGACGCTAGCATCCTGGAGCAGCTGGACTCGACGGGTTTTATTAAGACACTTTACGAGAAGTAAAGGAGCCGGGTTGTCCATCGCAAGACCTATTGGCTTTCGAGTATACCTTCCAGCCATCCGCCAGTACGTGGAGTAGATATTCGACTGCAGCAATTCCGCTGATCCGGACGCGCTGTAGGAAGGTAGCGTTATAAAGAAGCTGCTGTGGCTTCACTCCTCATATTGCATTCAGAAGTCATAGCGCAGAGCTCCTTTTATCAGGGAAAGACAATCAGAGTCGTGGCGGGGGCAAGCAGCGGAAGCGCTTATGATTTGTACGCAAGGCTCGTGGCGCAGTTCATGGGCAAACACATTCCAGGAGATCCCAAGTTCATAGCGCAGAACATGCCTGGAGCAGAATCTGTGATTGGCGCCAATTATCTCTACAACGTGGTCAAACCCGATGGACTAATGATTGGCGCCGTTCAACCATCGATTTAATTTAACCAACTGCAAAGACGGCCAGAAGTGAAATGCGATTGGGCAAAATTCACTTGGATCGGCAGCACTGATAAGTCCGATCACTTGCCCTACATGCGCGCGGATCTCCGTCACAAAAGCCTTGTAGACGTTCGCAAAGCACAAGAGCCACCGAAGTGCGGGTCCACAGGGGTGGGGTCATCGAGTTATTTTATGCCAAAGCTGTTGGAAGAAACCTTGGGCACGGAATTTATTGTCATCGCAGGATATCAAGGGGGTGGCGATACCGATCTGGCAGTAGAAAAGGGTGAGATTCAGTGCCGGGCATTGACGATCCAGGCCTTTTTCTCGCGCGAGCCACATCATACCTGGCGCGCAAAAGGCTTTGTTCGGGTCCTCATGCAGACGGGGAGAACGCGAGATGCACGGTTGTCTAATGTCCTCACCCTTTATGAGCTTATGACGGAGTACAAGACCGCAGATGGGTCACGGCGTTTAGCGGCTTTGGCTATTGCGGCCACTGAGTTCGGTCGGCCCATTATCGCCCCTCCTGCTTTGGCTGAAGACAAAGCCAAGCTGCGCGCGAGGCTTTCATGAAGACCATGAAGGATCCCGAACTTTTGGCAGAGGCGAAAAATAATTTTTCGATATTACTCCCAGTGGCGGTGAGGAGCTTGAGGCACTTGCTAAGGAAGTTGTCACGCAACCTCCGGAGATTGTGGAGCGGGTAGAAAAACTTTTGGGCCAGTGAGTGCACCGCGCAACTATTGCCGGTAGCACCCCGGACATGACCGTTGAGTCGATAAGAAGAAAAAAACGCCAGAATGATTACAGAGGCGCCAAAAACGCTGCATGTTGAGCAGCAGAATTCTGAGGCCGTGAAGACTGAATTGGATCGAAAGGACTGATGATGAACGGTGGACAAGCACTTGTGAAGATCTGTGAGCGCGCCGGGGTCGATTATATCTTTTCTTCTCCCGGTACCGAGTGGTCTCCGGTCTGGGAAGCACTGGCCGAGGGAAAAGAAAAAGGGTTCGATAGACCAAACTACATTAACTGTCGGCACGAGGCATTGGCCGTCGGCATGGCGGCAAGCTACACGAAGCTGACGCGTAGGACGCAGGTCGTGCTGCTCCATGCTACGGTCGGAGCCTTAAATGCGGGAATGATGCTGCGCGCCGCGTATCAGGAGCGAATCCCAATGGTGGTGTGTGCGGGTGAAAGCTCCACTTATGGTGAGGATGAACGAATGGCTGATCCAGGAGGTCAGTGGCTTCAGAGTCTTTCCGATCTCGGCGGGCCTGCGGACATGCTCAGACGGTGCGTTAAATGGAGCGACCGTATTTCGTCTTCCTCCGTTCTCGCTTCAGCCGTGGAACGGGCAATTCGGATCGCCGAGGAGCCACCTGCGGGGCCGGTCCTTCTCGGCATTCCATTCGAGTGGATGATGGATGAGGTTGTGTTGCCTAATGAACGCAGATCGAATTTGGTCGCGCGGGCTGTGGACGTGGAGGAAGCAGCCATTCAAAAGGCCTTAGGACTTCTCTTGGATGCCCAAAACCCCGTGGTCGTCACCGAGCACTTGGGGAGAGATGTCAAGTCAGTGGAGCAGCTCGTCGAGCTTTGCGAGTTGTTAGCTATTCCAGTTATGGAATCCGGGCGACCTGCATTTTTGAATTTTCCGCGCACCCACCCGCTTTATCTGCCCTATAATCGCAGAGAACTTGAGGCCGCAGATCTAATCATTTTGGCCGAGGCCATCGCTCCGTGGTATCCGGCGAGTAAGGGGCCAAAACCGGATACTCAGGTCGTTCTGATCGCCGAAGAGTTTCCGAACTCGCGATTACCGTTCTGGGGCTACAACGTGAATCTAGCATTGGTGGCACCTCCCGCAGCGACGTTGGCGCGACTGGTTGAGAGCGTCCGCAGTTCAAATCAGTTCGCAAACAAACGGTCCGCCTGTGAGAAACGTTTATCGCAGATTCGAGAGCGACACGAAAGTCAGGAAAAGGCGCTTCATGATGACGCAGAACAATATGCCACTCACGTTCCCATAGATCCACGCTGGGCCTGCCAGGCGCTCGCTCGGGCCATACCGGAAGATGCAATTGTGGTGGAAGAAACCACGGTGCACCGGACGCTCATCCAAACGATGATCCGGCGCACGCGACCGATGTCGTACATTGGTCGTGTTACCGGCGGGTTGGGCGTAGGGCTAAGCTATGCCTTGGGTGCCAAGCTGGCGATGCGGAAAAAGCCGGTCGTTGCGCTCTTGGGGGATGGAGCTTTTCATTATAATCCAGTTGCGGCTTGCTTAGGACTTTCACAAGAGTACGATTTACCCATTGTCGTTATCCTGTTTAACAACCAGCGATACCTCTCGATGGAGAGGGGTTTACTCAAGTATTTCCCAAACGGGGCAGGAAAAAGAGCGGGGCTACACTATGGTGCCCCCATCAGCCCCAATCCGGACTATCAGCTCTTTGCGCAGATCTACGGAGGTCATGGGGTCAAAATCTCAGAGCCCCAAGCCGCTCAACCAGCAATAGAAGAAGCCCTAAAACATGCCGCAAACGGAAGGCTGGCTTTGGTTGACATCATCCTAAACGATTATAGTTCGCGCTGAACAAATGAAAGAAATAGGAATCGGCTGACGTAACCGGAATATTAGAAACTATGGCGATCAAAAAAGTTTTCAGTAAATTTCTCTGGAGATGAGTCCGGGGTCTTTATATTAAGGAGCATCGAAACACATTCAGACATCCCTCATGGAAGTAATTAATCCTACGGCAGAGCGTTCGCGCGAGGTTGTTCAACTCGTGTTGCATGTTCGGCCCGCATCCGAGATTCACCCCTACTGCGCCCTTTCTTAACCTCGCCAAATACGCATCAATTATTTATTTCCGTGTCGTTTTTGCCGGTATTGCCGTACACAGTTCTCATTTTTCTGAGCGCCGGCTAAAAGATCTGCCCGAGCATTGACCTGTCCGCGTGTGGGCACGCACAGGCAGATCGGATTGAGGATGGGAACCCGATTCTTTATCAGATGGCTTCGGTTGTCTGAAAAGGGAATCGGGCTTTTGTTTTTTTGAAGGATCCCGGCGGGGTATCCCAAAAAATTTCCTTCCGCGAATCAGACATCATCAGTGGTTTCTCTATTTTAGACCGTAATCTCTAGTCAACTTATCTATGAATCCGCTCTCATCCAACTCTTTGACCAGAGAGGAATCGGCAAAACGCGCGGGGTTTTCTTTTAAAACTCTGGGTTCTCTTTTGGCGACTTCCTGGATAGGAAGATCAAAGTATTCCTTTGCGGGATAAGGCTTCAAGGGAAAGTCGTAGCCGCGAATATTTTCCTCAGCAACCTCGCGGTCCTGAATCTTCAAGTATTTAGAGATCACCTTGATGGTTTGCTCTTTATTGGCCTTGAAGGAATGCACCCCCTCGATCAGCGCTTTCAAGGCATTGCGGACCGCCTCTCGATTCTTATCCAGATAGGTGCGCCGGACCACCATCATGTTGCTGGAGTAGGGAATCTGTAGCTTCATGCCATCCGCGAGGAGCGGGAAGCCCATTTTTCTCGCCTGCAAGGTCATTGGAGGAGTCACAATAGCGGCATCGGCCCTGCCTGTTTCTATGGCTGCCAGCCGGTTGGACTGATTTCCAAACTGCAAGAAGGCAACTTCGCTGTCGGGCTTAAGTCCCGCGCGCTCAACCAAAACCCGTCCGACAAAATCGGCGCTGCTCCCGAACCGGCTGATGGCGAGGCTCTTGATCTGTTTCAGGCTTGTTATACCCTTTCTGCCAAAGATCTGATTTTCAATGAAGTTCCCCATCCGGGCAAGCATGACGAGATCAAGCCCCTTCAGAGTGCTCGTAATCGCCACCTGGGGCGACATGAAGGCGATGTGGGCGTCTCCGGAAATCAAAGCCGCTGCCGCAGAGGTCGCGCCCTGGATAAATATGAGATCCACCTGGTTTCCATATTTTTCAAAAAACCCGGCCTCTTTCGTAACCCACACGGGAGCATAAACTCCCGCCTCGCTGGTCCAGAGCGCATACATTTGGCCAGCCAAGAGATAGCCGCCAAAAGTTGGAAGCAGGACCGCTAGAAATGTCAACCCGCGCAATATGGCCTTAATCATCGTCGTTCTCCTCTGCTCCTGGATGACTTGTACTGTCGCCTTCCCCGTCAACCCGAAACGACGGGTAAAGCTCGTCAGTTTCCAGCAACTGCCTTATCAGAATCTGTTCGTCGGAGTCAATCTTGTTAATTCTCTGGTGCAAAAACTGTGGCACTTGAGAGCTGCGCAAGGAACCTGGCCCTCAGCGGGAGCCGATGGGCCTCCGCCTCTTTGCTCCCATGAACTTAAACGGCGGGATCCTCTGCCTTTAAGGAGCGTCAGTAATCGGACGTCTCCTCGCTTCGGGACAGGCTCCCTGCGCGTCGCGGGCGTCCGGTTTCGAGAGAGAGAAGCCTGGAGTTCTGAGGCACAGGGACGAGGAGGTTGAAGACAGCCCTGGCGGTTGGAGATCCCACGCGATGTGGATCGGTGGCTATGAGGGGTGGCCGTTGAGGCACTGACCTATTGTCTCAGACCGGAAGGTTTTTCCCTCTCGGAACCACACTTTATTGCACTAGCGCCTCTTGTTAATAACCAGACCGGGTGTCCGTAGCGATACCGTGCCTGAAGGCAGCTTCCAAGGTGGCCAAAGCCGCCTGACGGGCTACAGCGGTGCAAGTGGACGCGGAGGAAAAAATGCGTTACAACCAACCCGCTTGAGGAGCGACCTGATGGCTTCCGGCGACATTAGCGACGCTCGTTCCCGGGAGGAATGCCTGAGCACGGATTTTTGAAATTCTTACTTGACTTATGGCTGAAGGAATCTGAAAAAAAGATGACTCACGCGAAGACCAAAGCACGCCGAGTTTGGAAAAATAAAAAGATTTTTCTTTGCGCTCTTGGCATTCCTTCGACTCGGCTCAGGACATGCTTGGCGTGATAAACTTTCTTGAAGTGGTTCTTGTTAAGCACTCAAACTAAAAGGTAAGCCCTATGAAAGACGTGGGAACAGTTACCGTACAGACGCCGCGTATTGACGCGCTGCCCAAAGTTACGGGGCAGGCCGTCTACACGGAGGACCTGCCCTTACCACCGGGGACTCTCTACGGCGCTATTTTGCGTTCTCCCTATGCCCACGCACGTCTTGTCTCCATCGACGCCCGGCAGGCCGAGCGGCTGCCAGGTGTGCACGCCGTGGTCACGCGTGAGCACCTAGGGAACCTCAATCCGTTCCTGGACCCGGCATCCTATGGCGCGGAGGGTGAGGGGGCTGCTCCTTTAGTCGCATTGGAGAAGGTGCGCTATGAAGGAGAGCCCGTTGCTGCTGTGGCTGCAGAGACCCCGACACTCGCCCGGCAGGCCTTAGACTGTATCGAGGTGGCCTATGAAAGCCTCCCCATGCTCTTCGATGTCCGCGAGTCGCTCAAACCGGACGCGCCGGTGATTCACAACAAACGTCCCGGCAATCTGGTGGGCCGGTTCGACTTCGGCTGGGGTGATGTCGAGCAGGGTTGGCGCGAGTCCGATCATATCTTCGAAGACACCTACGTGTTTCAGAGTGTCTTCCACCACCCTATGGAGAATCTTGGGGGCTGTATCGCCGAAGTGCGCGGGGATACGCTAGAACTTACCGCACCGATTCAGCACCCCTTCCGCTCCCGTGATGACATCGCGGCGATGTTCGGCTTTGATCGCAACAAGGTGCGCGTGGGGTTTCCTTACGTGGGCGGCGGATTCGGCTCCAAGGAGCTCAAGACCGAGCACCTGATCACGATCTTCCTCGCCATCCGTTCGGGGCGTGCCGTCACCTTGAGGCCGAGCGCCGAGGAAAGCTTTCGCAGCGACTGCCGTCATGCCCTCGTGTACCATGTCAAGACCGGTGTCAAGGCCAACGGCACCCTGATGGCCCAGGACATTGATCTCATCTTTGATAAGGGCGCCTATGCCCAGGGAAACGCCATGAACGTGCCGCGACGGGGCTCCTCGCTGGCGTGGGGGCCGTATCGAGTGCCCCATCTCCGGATCGTCGGTCGCTCCTACTACACCAACAAAGTCCCGGCCGGCGCCTTTCGCAGTCTCGGCAGAGCACAGACCACCTGGGGCTACGAGTCCCACTACGATACCATCGCCCGCAATCTGGGGATCGACCCCGTGGCGTTTCGCCGGCACAACTTCTTACACCGTGGCGAGCGGCTCATTGAGACGGTTGGTCCCTTCGATACGGATATGGACGATCTCGTCCGTCGTGCTCTCGCCGCCTTGAATTGGAACGGCCGCTCACAACGCGTTGGGCCGACCGCTGATATCGTCTATGCCGGCACCACCCCGGTGCGCGGTCGGGGGATCGCGGCAACCTTGCGCCATGGCTACTCCGGCGCCAGCGTCTCCGACGTGGAGGTCACGGCGGACAACCGCGGCATCATCCGTATCCTCCACTCGGGGGCCGAGATTGGACAGGGTCTCTATACCATGCTGGCCCGCGTTGCCGCGGAGACACTAGGCGTTTCCGAGAGCCAGATAGAGGTGACCCACCCGCACACAGATTTGCCCTACTCGGACGGCATCGGGAGTTCCAGAGACACAGTGTCCATGGGGATGGCCGCCCAGCGGGCCTGCGAGGATCTCAAGCGGCAGCTCCTGGAGGTCGCCGTCAAGGCCGTCGGCGGGACACCCGACGAGTGGCAGTACGCGGCAGGTCAGTTGTGGCACGGTGAACGGCCTTATCCTGTCGGCAGGGTCATCAGCGCGCTTGCGCACAGCCTGGTCGTCAGAGGCAAAGGCCATTACAGCACACCACGCGCCGATAACGTGTGGCAAGGCGTTGTCCCCCATTGGGAACTCAGTGTCGGCGCGGCGGAGGTGGAGGTGGACCCGCAGACAGGCGACGTGACCCTGTTGCAATACGGCATTGCGGCCGACGTGGGAACGGCCGTCCACCCGGTTGCTTGTAAGAGCCAGCTCGACGGTGGCGGCGTGATGGGTTTGGGCGATGCGATGTACGAGGAGATGATCTACGGCGACGGCCAGCTCCTGAATGGCGACAGCTTCCAGTACCGCCTGCCCCTCGTTCATGACCTCCCGCAGCGCTTCACGTCTATCATGGTGGAAAACCACGATGGCCCTGGCCCCCTGGGCGCCAAGGGCATGTCCCAGACTGCCGTGAGTCCCATAGCGCCGGCCATCGCCAATGCCGTCTTTGACGCGGTGGGTGTGCGCATCAAGGAACTCCCCATCACGCCGGAGAAGATACTGCGTGGCCTGGGGAAGCTTGCATAACGAAGAGAGGCAAAATGCTCAGGCCGTTGCGCGTGTACCAGCCCACGAATGTGACCGAAGCGTCTGCCGAACTCGCCCGCCTCGGAGACGACGCCAAGGTCTATGCCGGGGGGACTGAACTCATCCTCTGGCTGCGACTGGGACTCGTCCAATACACCCACCTGGTGGATATCAAAAGGATCCCCGACCTGAGCGAGCTGGCATGGGATGGCGAGAGGATGCACATCGGTGGCGCGGTCACCCATCGCCATCTGGAGAGGTCGGCAGAGGTAGCCGAGCACCTGCCGTTGCTGCAACACGCTACAGAACTAGTAGCAAATGTGCGCGTGCGCAACGTCGGCACGCTCGGCGGGAGTCTCTGCTTCGGCGACCCGCATTCGGATCCTGCCCCAGTCCTGCTGGTCTATGACACCAGGGTCAAGATCGGAAAGCACAGCGGCGGCCGTACGATGGGCCTCGAGACGTTTTTCATGGGACCATATGAGACCGCGCTGGAGCCCGATGAGCTTTTGGTCGAGCTGGAGGTGGCGCCGCTGCCGCCAGGCGTGGGTAGCGCCTACCTGCGCGCGGCGCGTTTTGAGCGCCCCTCCCTGGGTGTGGCAGTGGCGGCGGCCCAGCACGACGGACGCCTCACCGACGTACGGCTGGCCGTGAGCTGCGTTGGCCCGGTGCCCATGCGGCTACAGGAACTCGAATCGCGCCTGCAAGGCGCAACACTCGCCGATGGCCAGCAGATCTTGCGCGAGGCACAGCGCCATTACGGGGAGGTCTTAACGCCCGTGGACGACCTGCATGGATCAGTGGCGTACAAGACGTACCTGACCGGGGTGCTCTTGGGCCGAGCGCTGGCTCAGGCCGTGGGCACCAACGGGAGGAATTGAGATGGCCGACGCCTTGCACACACGGTCCGCGATGCCACAAACGTCGCACACGATGCCGGTTGCTCTCCAGATCAACGGCCGGCCGTGGAAGGGCGAAGTCCGCGCCGAAGAGACTCTGTTGGAGTTTGTGCGCGAGCGGCTCCGACTCACCGGGACGAAACGCTCGTGCGAGTCCCAAGTCTGCGGGGCCTGCACTGTCCTGGTCGACGGAGAGCCCGTCAGCTCCTGCACCTACCTGGCCTTCGAGGCATCGGGGAAGCGTGTGACGACGATCGAGGGTCTGGCGCCAGAAGATGGTCTGGATCCTCTCCAAGAGGCCTTCATCCGACGCGGCGCAGCCCAGTGCGGCTTCTGCACCTCGGGGATGCTACTGGCCTGCAAGGCACTCCTGCAGGCGTATTCCGAGCCGACGAGGGCTCAGATTGGCCGCTATCTCAACGGGAATATCTGCCGCTGCGGGGCCTACGTTCAGATTCTCGAGGCAATCCAAGACGTCGTAGAAGCGAGGCAAGACGACGCTTCTGGCCTGACGCAACAGGGCGGCCACGCGGCTCCCGATGCGGCCAAGGCCAATCCCGCCGCCCAGAAATAACACACGCTTTAGAGGAACCCGTTGCGAGTTTTAGGCACCGCAGAATGTGCGTTCAAAACCACTGCCACTCTAACTGTGAGGCCAATTTAGAATGAAACTAGAAAAGTGTTCCAAGTACTTCTGTTCCAAAACAAGTCGAAAGTTTTTCAAAGGACGGTTTCTTGCACTAACGCAAGACTCATTAGTATTGGCAGGAAGCGACAGTTCGGCACTTCCGACGGGATGATCAATGTACTGCCCCAGTTAATTTTGGACAGTGTCTTGTTTTTGGCTATCCATTCCGCAGAGAACTCGGCAGGCCAGCGATCCTTCCGACCACGAGCGTCATGGAAAGCGTTCAATACTGTTCCCATCATCCCTCCTGAACCATTACACCTGACTATCAGCTGGGCTTGCACACCCCCTATTTTTCATGTTTTCCCTGGTCCGTTTTGTCTCAGGACTGGATTGAACGACGCTACAGTCAAATCTCGCAGGATTGAGTCGTTGGAGAAAACCGTTCAATCCGAACCGTTGACTTCGCCATCGAGTGACGGTGTCGCTGGGCAAAGCACTCGGGCGGAGGTCCGTCTCGAACGGCTTGTTAGTCATGCCGTCATTGCCTGATCATCAGTGCTCAGAGTTACATGCGGCGCATCGATAGCTGGCGGGACCTTAAGCAAGTTTCACCATTGAAAGCCGTGTGAAAAAGGAATGTTAAGCCTTGGCTGATTTGAGATCGTTCGTTATAAGGCAATTGTGAAAAAAACATTTCAGGCAGGGATACGGAAGAATAAAATTTCAACCACAATGGGGACAAGGCCCGATTACCACCAGGGACCCAGTAGTAACTTCACTTCGTCACTTCACGAGCAGCTGCACCAGTTTCGCCGCATCCTCGTAAGTCTCCAATCGGTCCACCGCTTCGATCAATTTTTCGATGCGTTCTTCCGTTAACACCGCACGGGCCATTTTGCGAAATTTCGTCCTTAGCACCTCGCGGCTGACCATATTAAGCGGGGAACCGGGTGGATACGCTTCGAACGCTTTGTAGATCTTGCCATTGGTGAGCTTCACTTCCATCGTCGTGTTATAGTTCTGATCTTTCTTAGCATTGGGGTCAGCGTAGCTCTTAACTTTCTTGGCCAGGGCAAGAACCTTGGAATCGGTCCACAGTTTCGGGTCCATGTAAAAGCTTAGGTCGTTATCATTTTTCAACAAGCGGATCGCTAGTGAGAACGGCAGACTGAATTGCGCGCTCGCCGTATCATGCGGCTCGTAAATTGCCCCCCCATGCGAAAGCGAGGTTTCGGAGATACCGACGCGTATCTCATCTATATCATCAGCACCGAAGTGGTGTTCTTCTATCATCTTGGTCAGCGTATAGATGACGCCCTGCACGGTGGCCACACAGGGGTAAAGCTTGAACCAGATCCGCATGATCTTGAAATCGCTGCTCAAATCCCTGGTGATTTCATCTGGCTCGACCTCGTCGGCGAAGACTTTCAAGAAACCACGCTTGCCTTCGATGATGGTCGGCGGCCCAGTGAGCCCAAGCTGGGCGAGCATCGCCGCTTGAATTCCACCCCGCGCGGCGATACCGGCAATCACCCGTTTAACCTCGCCGCCAGTCTGATCGTATTCCATTGTGCCACTAGAATGCATGCCGGCGATTCCGAAGGCATGTAGTATTTGCCCCTCGGTCAAGCGCAGCAGCCGCGCCGCCGTGGTCATCGCACCGAAAGGCGCGCCGATGCCATGACTGTGAAATCCCCTTTTGCCGGACGAAGGCCTAACCGCCGCAAGTAAGCGATACATTACGTCGCACCCAACTACTACCGCGGCGAGAAAATCTTTACCGGTGCTCCGCTGCTTTTCGCAAACCGCCAGGGCTACCGGCACTGTGGCAGCGCCCGGGTGGCCACCCGCTGCGAAGCCAACATCGTCGAGTTCGCAGCCTTGGCCGAAGGTTGCGTTGACGAATGCGGCATCAAGCACTGGAGCTTTAGTACCATAATTGACGATTGTGCTTTCAGCACGCCCGCCCATACCGGCAACATAGCGATAAGCAATCTTGTTCCATTCTAGGGTTGAACCGATCAGCTCAACGCCCATCTGGTCGAGAATACAATCCTTCGCCTTTTCGATCGCCTCGGGGGGGATATCTTCATAGCGGACCTTGGCTGTATGGGCCGCGAGAATCTCCGTAGTACCAGTTGCCATTCTCGTTTCTCCTCTATATTTCAAGAATTTCGCCGAAACCGTTTATACTAACTTTGCTTTAGCCAACAAATGCGGCACGACCTCGAACATATCGGCAACAGCCCCGCAGTGTGCCACGCCAAAAATCGGCGCCTCGGGATCACTGTTGACCGCAATAATCTGTTTTGCCTGATTCATGCCGGCTAGGTGCTGCGCCGAGCCGGAAATGCCGAAAGCGAGATAAACCTTCGGCCGCACGGTTACACCGGACAAACCAACCTGATGATCATTACTGAACCAACCAGCGTCGACCAGCGGTCGAGAGGCGGCGATTACGCCACCGAGTTCTTGCGCCAATTGGCGAAAGACCTCGATTTGGCTCGGGTCACGGATTCCGCGGCCGACCGCTACCACCACGTCGGCTTTACTAATGTCCTCGACCCGTTCTGGCTTGGTTGTTGTCAGAACTTTGATCAATCCACAGTGACCAGAAGGGCAGCTCAATCGAACAACTTCGGTCTTATAGTTGCTCGATGCTTTCGGGGCGGCGGATTCTCTCGACATGGTTACGACCAATGGCTCCTCACCGGGGACTTCCACAGTCGCTAAGAACTTTCCACCGAACATCGCCCGCTCTATCAAAAAGCCCCGCTCACCTCTCTTAATCGAATGACAGTTGGTGACTACGGTGGCACCGGTTTGCCCACCTACAACCGACGCCATTTCAATACCGATGTATGAATGTGCCGCAAGAACCACTTGCGGGGAATGCTCTCGGATCAGCTCGCCGGTTAAGTGGCGATAAAGCGACGGGTTGTAATCGGCCAGTTGTGGATCGTCGCATACTAGAATTCGGGCAACGCCTAAATTGGATAGAGTCTTAACCGCCCCGTCGAGATGATGACCGAGCAACAGCGCAGTCAAACACCATTGACTCGATCCTGAGATTGTTTCGCCCCAAGAGATCAGATCCGCCGTAGCCGGATCCATCTCTCCGCCATCGTGTTCGGCCACAACTAGGATCTCCGCATCCATTACAGTGAATCTCTTACCTTAGACAGAATGGCGTCGGCGATGTTTGCCATATCACCCGAGAGCCACTGTATTACGCCGCTGGACTTACGCGGCTCGATTCCGATCCACTTCATCTTTCGCTTTGACTGGAGATCAGCTTCTGCAAGCCCCAGTTCGGTCAGATTCCAACACGGGAGCGGTCGGCGTCGGATCTGTATAAGCTTTGCCGCCGGCGGATAGCATAGAGGATCACTACCCGGCTGAACCGCTAACAGCGCCGGCATTGCCAGTTCCAACGTCTGCTGGCGACCGCCGCCGAGCTCTCGATCGATAACGATCGCGTGCGAGCTGACCTCGGCAATATTATTCACCGCGTAGGCGAACGGAATTTTTAATTGTGCGGCCGTCAAAAGGCTCACTTGAGAAGCCATGCCGTCGAAAGATTCGACGCCGGTGAGAATTAAGTCGTACGTTAATCTACGCAGTGCGCCGGCAAGCTTTAGCGCAGTGATGTTCGGATCAAACTCGTCGCCATCGACTCGGATAGCCTCATCAGCCCCTTTTGCCAGGGCCCGATACAAAACCTCTTGTGATGTGATTGGACCAACGGTCAAAGCCGTGATCGTCGCCTGCTGGTTTCGCTTTAGTCGAAGCGCCTTCTCCAGTGCATGTTCGTCGGATTCGTTCATCACCCAGGACTTACCGTCGACAACGAAGCCACTGCCCCCAACGTTGATACGAGGAGTATTAATCTGTTGGGTTACGGCTTTAATACAGACGACGATTTTCATAATTTTAATGTAAAATTCGTATGCCTATCTCAGCTACCAGTCAACGGGACTTCCGCCGCCGCGTTCTTACCCGCTATCCGGCCAAAGGCCAGGGCTTCGCTGACGTTGCCGCCACCCGGATAGTTCCGATACCAGAGCGAGCCCAACTCGCCGGCGCTATAAAGATGCTTGATCGGCTCTCCCCGAGTGTTGAGCACCTGCGCGCTAGAATTTCGCTTGGGTCCACCCTGGGTGTTGTAAAGACAGGGCCAGATAGGGATAGCGTGGAAGGGCGGCGTAGCAATCGGGACTAAAGTGTTCGGCGACCGGCCGAGCTCGGGATCGTAGCCACTGACACACATTAGGTTGTATTGCGCGATCGTGGTCTGCAGCTGCTCGGGCCTAAGACCAATTTGTGGTGCGAGATCGCCGATGTTGTCTGCTGCCTTAATCCAACCTTTGCGAATTTCAGTGTTGTTATCAGCGCTCCACTGATAGACATCGCTGACTTTGCCGCGATCGGTGCGACCGATGGCGCCGCGCATACGCGTGTCTTCGTCAAAAATCGCGTACGATGGAATGCGCGGACGTTGCAATGTCCGCATGTCGATGTAGGAAGTCGGCGCCCACATGGCATGCACATCGATACCGGTCTCGTCCATGAAACGCTTGGCCATTTGATCAACGTAGACAAAGCCCGCATAGGGCATGAAATGGCGGATAGCAAACGGAAACTCCGGAAATTTGTAGCCGAAAGTTGCCGCCACTGCGCTCATATGCCACATATCGGCGCCAATTTCGGCTGCCATGCTGATACCATCACCGGTATTGCCGGGATTGCATAAACCAAAATAGCTCTGGCCCAGGTAATTCATGTGCATCGGCGTGTTGTACTCAAAGCCACCGCAAGCAAGAATCACGCCGCGTTTCGCACGAATCTTGATCTCCTTGTCACCGCTCATAGCGGCGAGACCTATAACACCCTCTTGGTTGTCGGGAATAATTTGTTTCGCCGGCGTTGAGTTCAGGACCGCAATATCGTGCGCCGCAACATTGCGCGACAACACACCCCACAAATCAATGCCGGCGGCTTCACCCGAGCCTTTTACGCGCATTCGCGGGCCAAGCCCCTCGGCGCCCTTAATCGTCGGAAAGGCCGCCCCGGCAAGGCCGATGGGAAAACCGCGAGTACCGGTGGGTGGTCCAGCGACGATCTCGCCACCGAGTGACGCTACCCATTCGGAGTTGCGGCCGCTTTCAGTGACAAAGGTATCAACCACCGAACGTTCCGTCGTTCCCTCACAGATAGCTTCAATAAAATCGATCGCTTTGGCTACGTCTGTATAAGTGCGTATACTTCCCCCGGAATAGCGCGTGTTACCGCCGCCTTCGGGATTTTTCTCGACGATCATTACCTGCGCGCCCGCTTCCCGCGCGGCCAACGCCGCCGCCGCACCCGCCCCACCGTAGCCTACCACCAGTACATCGGTTTCATAGTCCCACATCGAGGTGTCCCCCGTGTCTCAATTTGCGTCATCTCAAGCCGAAAATTTCTTTGAATTCTTTGTCGTAGCGTGCATAGTCCTTTGCAAGGCTGATGTCGCTCACATAGAATTTAACGCCTTTTCTCTGCAGTTCGTCGGGCTCGATACCTTTGCGCGCCGAGCTGCGGCCGGAACTGCGAAGAATTTTTTGTCCCTCTTCGGAAAGCGAAAAATCAATGAACAACTTGCCGACATTCGGATGCGGCGCGTAGCGACCTAAACCAATTGGCGTGACGCGACTGATGGTGGGCGTTAACGGCAACGATTCCACCGGAGCGCCGCGTTTCTTTGCGGACTGCACGAGATGATCGTAGTCGTTCACGGCCAGCGGCGCCTCGCCCGACGCCAACACCTGCGTGATCAGTGTTCGGCCCGGCCGGAAGCTAAGGTTTTGCTTGGCCAAACCACGCATCAGACGCAAGCCTTTTTCTCTGCCGAGGATTTGCAGCATGCTCGCGTACCATTCGGTTTCCCGGCTGTCCATGAGCATCTTGCCTTTCCACTTCGGATCGATCAGATCGTCATACCTCTTGGGCAAATTTTGCGGCTTCAAGAGATTGGTGTTATAGGCCACAACGCTGGCATTGTGATAGGCGCTGACCCAATAGCCTTCTTTGTCTCTAAAATCTTCGTCGAACGCAGGCCGTTCCGGGGAATTATAAATTTGAAATAAGTTTTCTTTGAAGATTTCGTAGAACTGAAAGCTGGTCGCGGAGATCACGTCGAACAAATGAGCTCCGCCACGATGTTCCTGGAGAACTCTTACCACGACCTGCGTGCTACCGAGACGAAATAGCTTCGGCTCGATAAAAGGATATTTCTTTTGAAACGCATGGACCATCGCCGTGCCGTCACGGATGTCTGTCGTGCTGTAATAGACCAACTCCTTTTCTTCCTTTGCTTTGGCGATGATAGCATCGCGGTCCTGTGCCCAGACGACGCCCGCAAGTAAACTGACAAGAAAACAAACTAGAATTAAACATATTTGATTGCGTTGAGAATCCATCTTTGACTCCTTCCTATTCAGAAAAAATGACTACACGCTTTACACGAACGGTTCCTATGCCCGTTTCACCTTTGCGAAGGCAGCCGCGCTCGTACCCGCCAGCCGGCCGAACACTGCGCCCTTCATCAAACCCGACCCGCCGGGGTAGTTGTTAAAAAAGGAGCCGCCGGTAATTTCACCCGCAGCGAAAAGTCCGCTGATCACGTTGCCGCTAGTGTCTTTAACTTCGCCTTTTTCGGTGATGCCGACACCACCGAAGGTAAACGTTATCCCGCAAGTCACCGGGAAGGCATAATAAGGCGGCGTGTCCAATCGTTGCGCCCAGTTCGACTTCACCGGGGTAATGTCTTGAGCACACTTGCCGTCGTGTTTCGATGGATCGAATGGCGCGTCATTTACCGCGTCATTGAACTTGTTGACCGTTTTAACGACATTTTCCCAATCCAAGCCCGGCAACTTTTTTGCCACTGCTTCAATGCTGTCGGCAGAGACATGAGAGCCGCGGTTGTACTCCGAGCGCAGTAGCGGGCGAGTTTTGCTGTCGAAAATTTGATATGCAGTGCGCCAGGGCAAGCGCAATACTTCTCGGCCGCACTTCGCATAGGTGTAGCTGAAAAAGTCCTCGCCTTCATCGACGAATCTCTTACCGTTGATGTCGACCATAATCCCATAGGGGTACGAGTAACGGTGCTCGTAAGCACACTCAACGTCGGGAGCTTCCGCGTCGACCAATACTGCATGGCAGCCGCTCCAGTGACCGATCGCCTGCACACCGAAGCCCAACGCGAAGTTGAGGACCTCACCGGAGTTGTAGCGCGAGCCTCGGACTTTCACCAAATCCCATCCCGTTCCGAGATAGCGTGCGCGCATTTCCGGATTGGCTTCGAATCCGCCAGCAGCCAAAACAACCGCGCGGCCCTTAAAGTCCACCAGTCCTTCACTGGTTTGGACGCGGACACCTGTAACCTTGCCCTTTTTATCGACGATCAAACCATTCGCTTTCGCCTCATAGATGATCTCGATGCCTTTGTTTTCAGCGGTCGGAAATAGCATCTCCACAAGACCGAGGCCGCCGTCGTTCACCGAGATGACCCGCCCGGATGGAAATTTAATCTTCTGCCCCATTTTGACTGCGTGAGTGCTCGTCGAAAGAATCCACTTGACATTCATTTCCGTCAGCCATCGCGCCGTTCCATAGGATTGGTCGACGAGAATGTTAGTGAGTTTCTTATCGGCGGCATACTCGGTCACCTGCATGACATCTTCAAAGAAATCCGCTGACGAATATGTGCCGACCTCCATTTTCAAGGCTTCTTCGTCCGTGAGGTCCGGCAGCATCGGACGCATGTCGCCGAGGCTACTGTAAGTAAACCGAAACCCGCCTCCTGAAAATCGCGTATTGCCACCGCGCACTGACTTGGGACATTTGTCTAAGAGCAGCACACGCGTTTCCGCCTGCCTTGCGGCCAGTGCCGCGGTTAAGCCGGCGTTGCCCGCACCGACCACGATTACGTCATAAACCGTTCCTGCCATAAAGCTCTAATCCTCCCTCCTTGTTCGCCCGCTTCAAACATTCATGGGATTGCCAGAAGCGGAAAAATCTCGCCGATATGATCGGCCTTCTCCATCCGCCAAGCCCAATCGATAAATGCTCGGCAGCGTTCCATTCCGAGTGACGGCTTCGCTAATCGAATAAACTTTTCCTCTACCTCGGTTTCCGAAAAAGGGTTTTCCGGATGTCCTTTAGGATACAAAACATGGACCTCATGCCGCGCACCAGCGAAAGTTTCTGCGACAATGCGACAATTCCATCGCGCCGGGTATTGTCTCGTGAATTCCGGATCTTCACGCAAAGTAACCTTCGCCATCATCTCGATCACATCTCGATCTAAGAACCGCTCGGAGTCGAAGGTATGGGAAGTTATGTCACCGTCGAGCACGGCTACAGCGACACAAAACGGCACACTATGGTCGGCCGTCTCGCGCGATTTTGGCGCCCACTTTTCCGCATCAGTCGCGCCGCGGCCGAGCAACCGCTGATAAGAATCCACGACCAACGATTTAATGTCCGCAGATTGGACTTTCTCACGCAGCGTCATGGCGGCATCGACAGCTGCCTGTGCGCTGTAAAAGACTGGCCAGTTCTTGAGATAGACGATTCCCGCGCGCAATGGCGAAGCGCCCAGGTAAGAAAGATCCAAGGGTCCGGTGATTTGCTGCACAAAGCCGCTTTTCCCTTCGAATGACTGATACGGACCGCTCACGCCTGCTTGGGCAAGCAGACAGGCGAAAAGACCGTTACGGCAGGCATTGGCCGATGCCATGCCTTTCCACATCGACAGCTCGCCTAAGCGGGTTTGTCCCAAGGTGGAGTTCGCGGTGGCCGCCAAACTCAGGCAATCTCGCAAGGCGTTTTCGGAAAGCTTGAATGCCTTGCCAGCTCCGAGGGCAGATGCAAGCGATGTGTAGGTCACATAGTCCCATCCTCGCTCGCGTATGCCGACAGCGTCGACAAGGGTGCAAAGCACTTCATAGGCAACCGCAACGGAAGTGATGAATGAAGCCCCGTCGGTGTCCGCTGCGTCTGCTGCTGCTAAAACCGCGCCAATCAAATCGCTCGGATGGGGACCGTCCTTGCCGAAATAGTCGTCGTTCAAATCCAGGCAACGAATCATTGTCGTGTTGGCAAAAGCGGCCATTTCAGGCGAACTTTTACTCGCAGTGCCAATCACGCCCGCTTGAAGGGTGCTACTCACCTTTGCAGCCAGGCTGCGGGCGATCGCCGCCGGCCGCTCGTTATAACCCGCCAAGGCACAGCCCATGGTATCGATGAAGCGTAGTTTGATGGCGCGCAAAACCTGCGGCTCAATCTCAGAAAACTGTTGTGCCTGCGTGAAACTAACTAAGCGTTCTTCAAGCAAATCCATTGAATTAGAATTCCTGATAAGTTCTTTTCTGCTCTTTTAATAAATTCAAGCCGCTGCGAACACGCTTAAAAGCTCGACCAAAGGCGCAAGGTCATCTTGCGTGTCTATCTCCTCTACCCGAGTGACGATCTCCTCGAGTCGCTCTTGCGGAAGCGCGTTAGCGCCGAGTCTAAGAAATTTCTCTCGCAGCTCAGCCGCCGACAAAGGGTTATTATAGTTTCCCTTTGGAGCCGCCAAGGACCCGGTGATCTTTCGCCCATCGTTTAGATGAATCGTCATTTGGCAGGCAAAGCGCCTTGTGCCGACCGCGGTTGAATCGTCGAACAGTTCAATTTTTTCCCCAATGTCTAACAGCGCTGCGTTATTCCACATGGCGGGATCTAGATAATGCTGCAAGTCGTTGTTGCCTTGGCACAGGCGCAATGCGAGTGAAAAACGCAGGCTGAACTGCGCTTCAATGACTTCTTTTGGTTGATAGATTGTACCCCCGTGGAGCAAGATGCCTTCATTGACGCCGACTTCAATCTTAGCAACCTGCCTTGGTTCAATGTTATTTGCTCTAATTAGATTATCGAGCAGCTCAATAGGGGAGTGTTGACTGGCATTGACCGGAAAACGTTTCATGGCCGCATGATAGAGGGCTAGGGTGTCGCTTCCAGGTTTGAGATCTTTGACGATGGGCTCAACGTTGGCTCCGCCCGACATTACTTTAAGAATGCCGCGCTCACCTTCGAAAATTGTCGGCGGTCCGGTAAGGCCAATTTGCGCGAGCAGAGCTGAACGGAGGCCACCGCAGCACGCCATGCCGTTATGCAGCCGCTTTACTTCACCCCCGCTTTGGTCATACTCCATCGTGCCGCTGGAGTGGCTGCCCGCAATGGCCAGCGCGTGAGTCATCTGTGCAGGATTAAGTCGAAGAATTTTACCGCCTGCAGCGGCGGCGATAAAAACACCTACAGCACTCTGTGCGTGATATCCGCGACGCATTAACTCCGGCAGCAGTGCGCGACCAACACGCCAGCCCACCTCGTAGGCGGCAACCATGGCCGTGATCAAATCCTGTCCGCTCACCTGTTGTCTTTGCGCCAAGGCGAGAATGACCGGCACCGACGCGGCTCCCGGATGGCCGCCTCCTTGATCATAGTAATCATCCAACTCACACCCTTGGGCGAAAGTCCCGTTGACCAGCACGGCATCATCGACTGGTACGCGATCACCATACTTAATGATTCGCGCTGGGCCAGCGCCTTTAAATTCTCTGACAAACCGATAAACCGGCTGATTCCACGGCATGACGGCGCCGATCAATTGGCAGCCTAGTTGATCTAAGAGAAGATCTCGGCAGCGCGCATTGGCATCAACCGGAATATGCCGGTTGTCCAAATCGCAGATAAAATCAGCAAGTTTTTGTGCAGCGGTTTGGTTCGTAATCATCGACTGACCATCATCACTGGTGTTTGCTATCATCACGGGAGCGGGTACCGACTGCTAGGCGCATCGCGCTCTCGCCAGGACCAACGCTCCCGAATTTGAGGGAAATCTGATTGGCAGATTTCTTTACGAATTCTACGAGTTTTGCTTTCCCCTTCGCCTGCAGCCTAAATGGGGTCAGGGTAATTGTCAGGGAGTAAGACACACGGCCGTCGCTATCAAATATCGGCGCACTGATAGCGCACAATCCGTCCATCACTCGCTCACCACAACTGAAGGCAAACCCCTGCTTTTTTATGCGAGCAAGTTCCGGTGTCAGTTTTTTAGGATCGATAATCGTTCGCGGTGTCAGCGCCTTCAGCACATGGCCTGACTTGAGGTAGTCGCGCTGTTCCTCTAGCGGGAGATACGCCAACAAGACTTTACCGCTCGCGCCGGCGTGAGCCGGAAACTGATCTCCTACTCTAAGCGAATCTCGCAGCACTTCCTTGCCTTCCACCTTTTCGATACATACACGCTTTCCGTTATGTAATTCGTGCAATACAGCATTTTCCCCAGTCAGGTCACTTAAGCGTTTCATCATTGGCAACGCGATCTGTCTTATTTCGAGACCTTCACGCGCCACCGAGGCAAGATAGAAAAGTCCTGCACCAAGCCGATAAAGTTTAGTCGCCGCATCTTGCTGGATCAGCCGCCGCGACATCATCACCTTTAACAACCGACGAACAGTGCTCGGGGGAAATCCTAAGTTGCGGCTGATCTGAGACAGCGACTGTTCCGGGTGGTGTGATTCGAACGAATAAAGCAGATCGATAGATTTTTCTAAAACTCGGGCGCCGAGTGTCTTTCCTTCCATAATGTGGAATACGCTTTCACCGGATCCTCCTTTCTACTAACGCATTCGTCATTGTTCAGTCAATAGTTTGGATCACGGTGTCCTTAGACCCGTCCCGAGAAAACCAACGGACAATGCAAGAAGAGAAAAATGCTGAAAGTGTGGGGAAAGAAAACCGAGTAAGCGCACGACGCAAGATCAGATGACCGATGGTGGCACCCGCCGCCGGCTACTGTCGAAGCCCTAAGCGGCCGATGGTCCTACGACAAAGACAGGCGGGACAAGCGCAACGGCTGGTATTACGTGGCGAATGCGTTTTCGCTCTGCGTGGACCGAATCAATCCCAGCGCGCCGCCGCCAGGGCCACCGCTTGAAATTAAGTGGGGTAACTGCGATCCGCGAAGAGTGCCGCGAAGTTTTCAGGTGTGAAATAAACGCGACGCCCGAGGCGAATTTCACAGGATTTGTTAGATGGAGAATTCAATTCAATCTTAGGCCATTTGATGTTCTCCAGAAACGAAAAAGGCGGCCCGATGTGGACCGCCGCTCGCCAAACCAAAAACTTAAATCTTCAAATAACCAATGCAGTCACGGGCGACGACCCGCCTCGGCCCTATTGCAGAACCGGTCCTGGCTTGAAGATCAACCGCTTGGAATCTCCTTAGTGAGTAAGGAGTAGAGCCCTAACGAGCTGACCAGCGATCAGTTCTGCGTATTCCTTCATCGTGCTCTGACAGTGAAGTCAGCGTATAGCCTTTTATCCCCAAAGCGTGGGAGTAATCAAGTTCGGGAAAATCCCGGCAGGAGCAACGGGAGGGATAAAACGTGTTGGACCAGACCACGGTGCCAAACGTAACTCGCGGCAATGGGGATTTGAAAGCACTGAAGCAGCGACACGCCCCAGGATTGAACTGATCGACGCGACAGTCCCGTCGTACAACAGATTCCCCAAGAGTCACGGCCGTCTTTCGGGCGAATCCGCAGCCCATTTTGTAACGAAATTTGCTCTGAAGGCGTGCGACTGGGCGAAATGTGCCAGTAGCGCGAACAATGTAACGATAAATTCCTCATGGTCACTTTACGAGGTTTCTGTGCGCGCCAATCATTATTTTCCGCCGGCGGACCTCTTGTTTCTGCTGGCAAACATTCTGTTTCTGCCGGCGATAGATTGTCCCGCCCGCGGTAACTTTGAACGAGCCACCAAGCGGTTCTGTAACAGATTTCCATTATATTTATAGAGCTGCAGCCACCCTCTCATCACCCCCAGCCGAATCGCGTCGGTCGCATTCTGCTCGATGAGTTTGCCGGTCCCGTTCGTCGTCGCAAGCGTATCACGCATTCGATTCTTCCCCCCCTCCCCCTTGATTTGAGCATTCACGTCATCGATTGGATTTCCTGCCAAGATAGTCATATCCCGGTTTCATCCCAACGGCAGTCCACCCCAATAAAATGGAATCAAATCTTTCCCGCGTATTTGAATCCTAAAAGGAGCAGGCGATACCTCGTCTCTGCTTCCACGTACGGGTGTGCCCGGCAGCGGGCGGCTCGAATCCAAAACCCACCCCGCCCCATAAAACGGAAACATCGAGGCCTCAGCGAAAAGGCGAGGGAAAAATGAGCTGCGTAGAAAGTCGGCATTTGTCCCCCACTAACCAAGAGAAAGAGGAGGAACAATGCAAACGGTAGTTGTGAATATCAAAAAGGAACCCTTTGACGTTTACATTGGCCGCGCCGGTCGGGGCGAAGATGGATATTTTGGCAATCCGTTCCACATCGGGAACGGCATAAGCCGGCAGGATGCCGTTGGGAGGTTTCAAAGCTACTTCGCTGCCAGGATTGAAAAAGATTCCGAATTCAAGCGGCGGTTCTGGCGCTGCGGAGCAAGAGGCTGGGATGTTTTTGCAAACCCAACGCGTGCCACGGAGATGTGATAGCGGACTGGCTCAACAAAATGGAACCAAACGGCTGAGGCGAAAGGACGTGAAAATGATCGAAGTTTACATTGACGGTTCCTCAAAAGGGAATCCTGGTCCGGGCGGTGCGGGAATCGTGATCAAAAAGGCCGGTACCGAGGAATCGCTCAGCACACACGGCATACCGCTCGGACACGTCACTAACAACCAAGCGGAGTTCCTCGCCCTCAACCACGCGCTAACGGAGATCAAGACCCGAGGCCACTGCGAACAGCCCATCAAGATTCTTACCGACTCGCAGCTCGTCGTCGGGATCTTCTCCCAGAACTGGAAAGCCAGAGCGAATCTGGAGTTGGTAATTGAGATCAGAGGTCTCCTCAAAGAGTTTCCACAGCTAACCTTCGCCTACGTCAGGGGGCACAACGGTAATCCCGGCAACGAGCTAGCCGACTCGCTCGCACAAAGGGCAGCCGAAACTCAAAAAGGAAACGACCAGGCTGGTGAAAAAAGCTCATCTGTTTCGTTGCGCTCAATCGCCTCACTCCAACGTACCTCTTAAGTACGCCTCTACTCGTCGATTTCTCGCGCGCCTCGCAGCTGAACCTTTTTGACCAGCCTGAAAACTGGTTTTTTCAACGCTCTGTGGAAATCGGAACCTAAACAAACAGAAGGGAGTCATGATCAACAAAGTGATCCTACTTGGAAATCTCGGCAAAGACCCGGACACCCGCTTCACTTCCAGCGGCAAGGCCGTGACAAGATTCTCCCTTGCCACGTCCAACACCTGGATCGGCGCGAACGGTGAAAAGCAGCAGGCAACTGAATGGCACACCGTCGTGGTCTGGGGAAAGCAAGGAGAGGCGTGCGGCCAGTATCTGGAGAAAGGGCGTCAGGTTTATGTCGAAGGGGCGCTGCGCCACCGATCCTACGACAACAAAGACGGCAAAGAACAGCACGTCACCGAGATCGTGGCTCAGAAGGTTCGATTTCTCGGCGGTGGAAATGGAAAGGCAAAGGGAGAACAGCCGCCGCAAGTCGATCCAGATGGGGACGACATCCCATTCTGAGTGCGATTTTGCTCCGCACCGCCACCTGATCTCCCGATCCCGATCTCATGAAACCATAGTGTCCGTTCAAAGTAATTCTAGCCTCAGACAAATTCCCTGAGAGTGCCGCCCACTGCAATGTACAGCCCAAAGATCCACGAAGAACTCATTCCACGGCTTTATCGCCTGCGAAAACTCAAAAAGATGCCCATGACACGGCTCGTAAATGAGATTCTGCGATCCGTGCTTCCGGCATTGGAAGAGGAGGAAAGAAAGCAGGCACTCGCTTGTTCGAACACCGACGGGGTGAATGCCCGGAACAACGGCATAGGCGGTTCATGAACGTCGATTTTGCTTTCGAGAAAGTCAATCCCGAGCAGAGAGCCGCAATAGCCGCTGTCGACGGTCCGTCTCTGGTGACCGCCGGGCCGGGATCAGGCAAGACCCGAACCTTGACCATCAAAGCCAGGTACATTCGCAGGCTTTATCCAGACGCCAGAATCCTATGCGTGACTCACACGAGAAAGGCCGCTGACGAGATGCGCGCGAGAATCGGAAGAGATGAGAACTCGCGCACAATTCAAGTGTCCACGATCCACTCCCTTTGCTACAGGATTCTTAAGACAAGCCTCGGGCAACCGATCAGAATGCTTTTCGACTATGACCATGGGGTTATTGTACGACTGGCGGCGCAAGCCGCGGGCATCGACACCGAACTGCGACAGACCGCCACAGTTATCAGCCAGGCCAAGCTCGGATTAATTGAAAAACGGGAAGAGACACGAAAGCTCCTCAAGGAATATGAAAGGCTTAAGGGGCTGAGACTTGACTACGACGACCTCCTTCTCTTTGCGCTGAAAAAGCTCAAGGCACAAGAGTGTTCGGCCATACGTCCTACTCACATCCTGGTTGACGAGGCGCAGGATCTGGACCCGGTTCAGATAAAACTGATCAAGCGTCTTTCCGCGAACAAACCCAACGTCACCTTCTTCCTCGACTACAACCAGGCCATCTTTTCCTTCAAAGGCGCCCTTCCTGATGAGATTAATCGCATCGGAGACATCTATCCCAAAACCAGTAAATTCTATGTCCTCAGAAACCACCGTTCCACAGGCAAAATCCTCGAATCCGCCAACCGCCTGATTCGTTTGAACGGAAGTGAGAACTCCTCGGTACCCATGAGAGAAGAGGGATCAAATCCCTTATGGGTACGGGTGGCCAATGAGATTGCGGAAGCAGAACTCGCCAGGGAGATCGCCGTAGACCTGATTCAGCAGGGTTTTCAGCCGAGAGATATTCTCATCCTCTACCGGACCAACCATTACAGGGCAGAGGTCGAAAGTGAGCTCATTGAAAATGAAATCCCCTATTCCATCCTGAAGAACACAAGCCTCTTTTTGAAAGAAGGCCCTTTCCTGCCCCTTTGTCTTCAAGCCTGGAGGCCAGGCGACAGATGGGAACAGACCCTGCTCACGCACTATCTCGGCAGACGCTCCGCGAGCGAAACTTGCTCCCTGGCAGGTGAGCTTGGGCTCCGCCCCTTTGACACCGCGATTGAACAGTCAATCAGCAACCCTGAGATAGAAAAAGGCATGAATCTTCTCTTGCGGGATTTGAGAGAGATTCAGGTGCGGAGAGAAAACAAACCTCACGAGGTGGGAGAAATAGCGTGGGCAATCGTAGAAAAAAGGGGCTTCATCGTCGACACCAGGGAGACCAAAGGGATCTTCAGGCTCATGGGGCGATTTGAAAACCTGGGAGAGATCGTCGAGCAAATAGACAAATTACAGGTCCTGAGCATGGCATCGAAGCAGAAGCGACTGCATCTCTCGACGATTCATAGAGCCAAGGGATTGGAGCATCGGGCGGTCATTCTTCTGGGCTGCGTCGAAGGAGTCTTCCCGCTTGAGATAAGAGACGAGATTAACAGTCCGGAGGAAAGAAGGCTTGCCTACGTGGCTTTGACACGAGCGAAGGATTTCTTCGTCGCCATATCGCCTGAAACTCTCTACGGAGAGCCAACCATACCCTCACGGTTCGTAAAAGAAATGGGGCTTAAACGATGCGAATGGGCAAAATGTGCTCGATGAAAAGGATATTCGGCCCAATTATCAATGGACCAGATCGTGAAGCGCGGGGTAAAAAAGCCGGGATCATGCCTGGCATCCCGCAAGAGACCATCGACCGCGTGCTCGATTCTACCAATATTGTCGAAATCATTGGATCTTTTGTAGCGCTTAAAAAGATCGGCCAGAACTTCCAGGGTCTCTGTCCCTTTCACGATGACAAGACGCCCTCGCTCAGCGTCAGTCCGGAGAAGAAGATCTTTCGCTGCTTCGGCTGCGGGGCGAGCGGGAACGCAATCACCTTCCTGAGAAGACACAAGAATCTCCCTTTCCCTGAAGCAGTCCGCTTTCTTGCTGGCAAGGCTCGAATCCCCATGGACACCGAAGAAGACAAGAAGCGGGACCTTTTTCTCTCCTGCCTGGCAAAGGCCCAGGAAGAGTTCGCAGCGCAGCTTCGCTCGGGTGCCTACCGGTCGGCAGTCAACTATTTCACAGAGCGAGGTATCAACCAGCAAACCCAAGAGGAGTTCGCGCTTGGATATGCCGGCTCCGTCAAAGACCTAATTGCGGCCCTGAAGAAATCCGGCATCAAGGACAAGGAGATTCCCTTTGGCGTCGGACTCTTAAAGGAGAAGGAACAGGGGGTAACCTGCCCATTCATGGGCCGAATAGTCTTTCCCCTGACGGACCAGAGAGGCGCCACTGTAGGATTCGGTGGGCGGGCCATCGATAACTCGTCTCAAGCAAAATACATAAACTCCCCCGACTCCGTCATCTTCAATAAACGAAAGGTCTTGTTCGGGCTGAAGCAGCTCAGAATCTCTAACGACACCGTTCTCGTAGTCGAAGGTTATTTTGACGTTTTGACATTGCACCAGGCGGGTTTCAAAAACACGGTCGGTCTTCTCGGAACTGAATTGAGCGCCGAGCAAATGCGCATCATGGAAACTCTCGCCCGGAATGCAATTCTCATCTTTGACGGAGATACCGGAGGCCAGGCAGCTCTCCTCAAGTGCTTGAAAATCCAGCGGCGAAATTTGACCGTAAAGGCAGTGGTTCTACCGGAGGGCGATCCAGACGAGATCGTCAGAAGCGGCAAATCGGCGGAGTTCGAGGCGCTTATCGAGAAGGCCAAGCCACTTAGAGAGGCAGCGGTAGAGATCATCAATCAGAGAAAGGGAAAAGACAGCATCGAACATTTGACAGAAGATATCACCCGTATCGGAACAGAAATCCCCGACGCTCTTGAGGCAAGCCTCTTCGCTCAAGGGGCAGCCGAAACGTTGGGTCTCCCTGCCTGGGTCCTGCAGGAAAAGATTCTAGGCAGGAGAGAAAAAAAGGAAAGGATAGTCGAGCGAAAAAGACAGCTCGAAAGATTCCTGGTGAACGAGCTTATTATAAAGCCAGACCTGTTCCCGCCTGAAAAACTGGAATCTATCAAAGATCTCTTTGACGACAACGACCAGAAACAAATCCTGTTGCACCAGGTTCTGAAGCACGCCTAACCCGCGATTCCCTGAAATCGCACCAATTCCAGCATCAAATATGTCCAAATCCGGCGGCCCACTGCCGCTAAAAACCCTTAGACTGAAGCCGTTGAGGGAAGAGGAAATGATGTTCCCGGTAGAGTCCTCGACCAGTGGAGTTAAAAAACTCCAGCGGCCGGGGACCCTGCCACCTCCCTCACGGAGGAAAACCAACAGGGGCCCGCGGGAGGAGGACATCATGAAAAGAACAAGAAAGGAGAAGCCGGTTTTGCAGGTGCTCCTGATCGCGGCACTGGCTTTGAACACGACACTGAGCTTTGTCGTGCTCGCCAACCGCAACCGCATGGCGCAAGCAACGGAGAAAAAGGAACCCGTGCCGGCGCCAGCGGTTATAACGTTGGAGGGCGCTACGGTCGAGGGAAAACCCCATGCCGCAGCCAACCCTGCGTCTCAGCCGGATGCCGGAGCGAGTCCGAAAGGGCTTCACGCTCCACAGGCAACGGCGAGGAAGACTGCTCCTGCGAAGGTTGAGAGATCGTCGAGGGGAAAAGAAGAGATTACCTTTCTCCCTTCGCCTGTTCTCTACCGGCTTACGCGGGATACGATTCTCGTTACCAGAAGGGATGGCGCGAGAATTCTTATCCCGCAAGGAACCCTGGTCCGCGTGGCGGGCATTAGCCGGGACGATAAGGCGCTGGTGGTCTCCCGCAGGGGCAATCCAGATGGCCTGATCGCCACGGCGAGCCTGGAAGCGATACCGGATGAACAGGTTACGCCTGGTTCATCCGCTCCCATTCAGAGAGCGACGGTTAATGCTCCCAGCCGCGCAAGCGACATCCCTGGCCCGTTCCGTCTCTCAGGCGGACCGTATGGAGGATTAATTGGGCTCGGTGGCGCCCAGATCTTCGTCGGCCAGAACGGACAGGTAAGCGGTAGCTTATCGCGATAGCCGTTTTACGGATTGAGTTGGAATCCTCTTCCCTCAATCCCAAACTCAAAACGGAAAAAAGACGAGCACAGTCAAGAGTTCGGAGATGAAGGAACCCCGTGTTTGACAAGGCAGCAACCACACTTTTTCCAGAGACCCTTGCCGCTTTCGCTAACGATTCGCTTCGAGCGCGAATCTTTTACGAGAAGTATGCGCTTCGGAACGGCGAGAATGAGCCTGAGGAAACAAATCCCGGCCAAATGTGGGGGCGTCTGGCGCGAGTAATAGCCTCAGTAGAAAGACCGGAGGGAAGAGAAGAGTGGGAGAGAAATTTCCTCTGGCTTCTGAGCGATTTCCGATTTGTCCCTGGTGGACGGATCCTTCACGCTATCGGGAATCCAAACAAGGTCACAGCGCTCAACTGCTACGTCATCCCCAGCCCGGCCGATTCCCTCCCCGGCATTTATGGAACTGCTCTGGAGCTAGCGGAGACCTTCAAGCGTGGGGGTGGATGCGGGGTCGATATCTCGACCCTTCGCCCAAAGGACTCCCCCGCACACAACGCCGCCAGAGTCTCTACCGGGGCAGTCTCATTCATGGAACTTTACTCCCTCACCACGGGGATCATCGGGCAGCAAGGCCGCCGCGGCGCGCTCATGATCACCATTTCGGATTCCCATCCCGACGTGCTGGATTTCTGTAAGATCAAACGGAATCGCACCTCGGTTCGTTACGCCAATATCTCCGTAAGAGTGACTGACAACTTCATGCGGGCGGTAGAGAAAGATGAAGAGTGGCTCTTACATTACGAGAATACGCGCGACGGGATCGAAGTGAAACGAACGATCCAGGCCAGAGAATTGTGGAATGAACTCACAAGTGGCGCCAGAGACTGGGCCGAGCCCGGTTGCCTCTTCTGGGATACGATCCGGCGCTATTCTTCGTCCGACAGATATACCGGAATGGAAGTCGTGAGCACCAACCCATGTGCCGAGGAACCTCTGGAGCCCTACGGTGACTGCTGCATCGGAAGCATCAACTTAGCCGCTTTCGTCAACGACTCTCACACCCAGAATGCAAGTCTGGATATCGCCGCGCTGGAGAATGCAACTCGGTACGCCGTCCGCTTCCTCGACAACGTGCTCGCTTGGAATGAGGGGCACCACCCTCTTGGTGGACAAGAGGAGGCGGCTCTCAAAGGCAGGAGGATCGGTCTGGGCGTTATGGGACTAGCCGACATGCTCTGCAAGCTCAATCTCAGATACGACAGCGACGAGGGAATCGAGTTTGCCGAAAAGACCGTGGAGAAGATCAAGTTCTGGGCTTACGACGAGTCGACAAACATCGCTTTCATAAAAGGTCCTTTCTCGGTCTTCGAGGCTAAGCGCCATCTGGAGAATCCTTTTTTCAAGGATTTTCCTCCCCGGCTCATCGAAAAGATAGAGAAGAATGGGCTCCGCAACGTGACGCTCCTTACGATTCCTCCCACGGGAAGCATCGCCGCAATGGCCGGCGTGTCGAGCGGCATCGAGCCGATTTTCGATGTCAAATACGTTCGGCGAAGCGAGTCTTTATCTGAGAGCCTCTTCGAGGTCGAGCATCCGCTGATCGCAGAATATAGGAAGGTCAGTGAAAGCCGTAGTGAAGATCCATTACCGGCCTACTTTGTTACAGCTCACACAACCGCCCCGGAAAAAAGAGTCCTGATGCAGTCAGTTCTGCAGAAACACGTCGATCAGGCCATCAGCTCGACCATAAACCTACCCAAAGACACCTCGCTTGAAACAGTTAAGAGAATCTATCGCATGGCCTGGGAGCAGGGTCTTAAGGGAGTCACGGTCTACCGGGAAGGTTCCAGGGAAGGAATTCTCCTGACCGAGAGACAGGCGAAAAAACAAGCGGTAAAGATAGTCCCGGCCAAAGTCACACCGCGACCGGCAACCTTGAACGGAGTGACCGCGCGGGAGAAAACACCGTTCGGCACCGCTTTTGTCACCATCAACTACGCCAATAGAAATCCACGAGAACCATTCGAGGTCTTCGTGCGGCTGGGAAAGGCCGGCTCGGATCTGGAAGCGGACGCCGAGGCCATCGGAAGACTTCTCTCGCTGATACTGCGTCTGCCATCCCCGATGACGAGAGAAGAGCGACTGCGAGAGGTCATCGATCAGCTTGAACATATCGGCGGATCTCGGTTTAGCGGGTTCGGCCCCGAGCGCGTCAGATCAATGCCGGACGGGATTGCCCGAGTCTTAAGCCGCTGGCTGGAAACAGTGATCGGCGACGAGGGAAACTTGAGCCTGCAGCCCGCAGAGGTCGCCATCTCGCGCAATGGAAACCTTCATCAAGCAGCGACCACGGGTGATTTTTGCCCGAGATGCCGCCAGGCCTCTCTCATCACTCAACAGGGCTGCCTCCGATGCCGGGACTGCGGTTACAAAGAATGCTGAGCCATGACGCGCCTCAGTGGAGATGAAATCCGACACGGCCGCGTGTGGACCGGGTTCGATTACGATCTGCAAGTCTGGGTTGTCGGCGGTGTCATTCAGCGTTGCGGCCATCCCGAGACGATGCGGCTTGGCGGTAAGCCCTGCTGCAATGCTTTTCGCCTTGCGGGACAGAGGATCATCGATTTTTCCCCATCTCCCGGCAAGACAAGCGCTGGGAACCTGAAACTCGTAAAAACATAAGCAATGGTCGATCTAAAGCACCCTCCCGCAAAACCTCTTAGGCGCGGAATACCTGGGACTCCGTATTTCATCGAGATTAGCCCCAGCCTCATCACGGTAAAAGTCCAGGGCTCTCGTCGCGCCGGCGTTTCGCTACCTCTAATCGAAGTCATCCGTCGACTTTCCACGCCTGAAACTGTTCCGGCGAAGTTTCATGCGGATCCCATGGCCTACCTTGAATGGGTCGCGAAGAGGAAAAAGAAACGCTAATGATGACGCCACCGCATCAAGACTGCGAGGAATGCCGACTGAACATTGAAATCCTTGGCGTGAACGGTGATCTCATCTCAAAGCAGATCCTGCAGGGCATGGAGAAGAGTGGCGAACACGTTGCTGTTCACGTGAACCGTAAGGGCGAATTGCTATCCGTCATGACCATCAAAACGGCCGATGTTCCACAAGCTCTGTCCATGGATCACGAGTTCGAAGTCAAATACGCCGAGTATCTCAACGACCTCAAAACCGGCGAGTCACTTATCATGATGACCACTGAAGGGTCCGAGCACGTTGGGATCTATAAGTTCCCTCCTCGCCCGCTGCATTGAGCTTGCCCTTGCCAAAGATAGGCGATTGGAGTTTTGGTCCCGGTATTCTAGACTGACATGCATCGATCGGACCTGAATGATGAGAAACAAAAAGAAATCTTCTTCAATCGAGCGATTCATCCGACTGATGGATGACTTCGCTCCCCATCATCATGGCCCAGATCATGTGTGGATTTTCTATCTCCGCGAAAAACGGAAATGGGTTCGGGTGCATGTGCAAAAGTACAAAAGCGTTTATTATCTGACAACCAGTGACTCGGTGCAGGTCACTTTTCCCAATTCCGGGTATGATGAACCGGCAGGATTGCGAAGCCGCCTTAAAATATGGACCCAAGAACTTTCCCAATGGAAGAAATCATTATTGCGCGATCCAATTGCCGCCCAAGCGATGCTCTATAAGAACCTGCCGTTATCTTTGCGCTGGGGTGTGATGCAGCGGCGGAACGTGAAAACTCTCTTGCCCAACTGGCTACCCATAGAGATGGAATTGACCGCTAAGGAAAAACACCTGCTACTTTCCCTGCTGGACAAACCCGATCCCGATCCACAGCCAACCATGACGCTCGATCGGTTTTTGGATTATTGCCGCATCGCTTATCAGGCCAATGCCACGAAATTGTCCGGCTTTCGCTCCGGGTTATCGGGGCGGGAGTATTACCAAAAATATGCCGACGGTAGAGACGGTGGGCTATTGAAAATAGCAGTGGACTCTCCCGAGGAATTTGAGCGATGGTATGACAGCAAGGAGCGGCAGGGCTGTCACCCATGGGAAATCTACCGCGGCGGCAACAGCACCCACATCGATCTTGCCGTGGTCAGATCGGAGCGGGGAGGATGGAGTATATATTTGGACGCGTTCTCCAGTACGCGTTTGGTCGAGACCTGCCGAATCGTGCTGGCTCTGAATAAAGCTTCGCTGCCGTTTAAATTCGGCCATAAAGAATCGTACAAGTTGCGCCTCTTGGCCGAAGACTGGGTTGGGGTCGTGCCTGAAGGTTCCGATCTCAGCTATGCGTGGCATCATTTTCCCAAGGAATGGAACGTTGCCGATGCGATTCACATATCATGGTTCTTCGAGGAGAATCCGGAGAAACGCAGAGCGCTCAGAATTCAGTTGCGCCAGCTGGTTCACTGGCTGCCGGAACAAATCACCAATGGGTGACCCCGATGAGGGCTGACCCCTTTCTCGGTGTTCGTCAAACCCGGGCTAGCTCACCATGCCGGCGCGGGTTTTTTCGCAAAAAGGGTCAGTGGTGCGACTCGTCTTGCGAATAAACTTGCCAAGCGTTAAGCTACAGGCTACAGTCTACTCGTGAAAATACGGAACTTCACCCATAAGGGCCTCAAGAGGCTCTACACGGAGGACAGCGCGAAAGGCGTGCCACCCGAGACCGCCGACAAGTTGCGTAAGATGCTTGTCTTCCTCGACAACATGGAAGACCCCGAGGAACTACGCTCGCTCACAGCTTGGAAGGTTCACACGCTGACCGGCGACCGCAAAGGCACATGGAGCTTGAGCGTTACTCGCAACCGTCGTCTGACGTTCCGCATCGACACGGCCGAGCACGAAATTTGCGACGTGAATTTAGAAGACTATCACTAACCATAGGAGTAACTGCCATGCCTATCAAAAACCCACCCCATCCCGGAGATTTCGTCCGGACAGAGATCATTGAGCCTGCGGGACTGTCCGTCACGGCAGCTGCTGTTGCGCTCCAGGTTTCTCGTCCTGCCCTGTCCAGCTTGCTTAACGGCAAAGCCGACTTGTCCGGGGATATGGCCTTGCGCATTGAGAAAGCTTTTGGCGTGAAGATGGATACGCTTATGCGGATGCAATCTTCATACGACATTGCGCAAACCCGCAAGCGTGAGAAGAAAATCCGCGTGCGGCGGTTTCACGTCCCCGCCGAGGCTCGCCACTAACGCGCCGCGAGAAACCGGCGCGGCTTTGTTTGCCGCTCAACGCGGCGAAACCGCCGAGCACGTCAAGCGTTTCAAGGGTGTTGGCAGCGGCGTCATGGAGATTGCGGAACGGTACGACACAAACGCTTACAGGCTGATCTATGCCGTCCAGCTCGGTAAAAGTATTTTTGTGCTGCACGTGTTCCAGAAGAAATCTAAGTCCGGCATCGCTACGCCGAAAATGGACGTTGATTTAATCGTGAAGCGCTACAAAGAGGCGCGGGAGAGAGCGAAAAATGAGTAAGAAAACCGAAGTGACCGAAAGCGACGGCAACATCTTCGCCGACCTTGGCATCGATAACGCGGACGAATTTTACACCCGCGCCTCTCTGGGCGTGCAGGTCATGAAGCTGCTGAAAGGCCGCAGCCAGAAGGAAGCGGCCAAACTGCTTGGTGTCAAACAGCCGGAAATCTCCGCGCTCATGCGCGCGAAATTCAGCCGCTTCAGCCAAGAGCGCCTCATCGGATTCCTGAATAAGCTGGACAGAAAGGTTACCATTCAAATCAGCCGCCACCGTGGCAAAGAGCCTTACCAGCAAGTGACGCTAGCGCCTTGATTGCGGGTTACGAAAAAGATGGATGCTATCCAGTTTGCAACCGCTGTCGTAGCCGTCGTTGCTGCTATGTGGCAAGCTTCTCGCAACTCATTCCGCTTTAAACCTTTGGGGGAATCTTCTAACCATCATGTCGATCAGGTCATCGGACGTTCCCGAAGTCTTATTAATCGATCAGCAATGTGCAGCCGATTACCAGCAGTTTCTAAAAGAACGGGAACCCGGTGAGTCTTTAATTATGATGACAACCCACGGGAAGGATCGTATCGGGATCTACAAGCTTCCTCCCCGGCCGCTGCACTAAAATTCGTTTTCTCCGCACTCCCTCTCACACATAGTCGAAAGTCGCACCCGACTAAACCTTTCCAAAAAAAGGAATAAGGCAATCCTCACCTGAAAAACCAGGTGCAAAGGAGACCTGCCGATGGCACAGCTTCAACAACAATCCCCAGGCCGTTACGTCATGAAAGATCTCTATCTCTTTAGCTGCAAGAGAGAGATTCTCGCGCGAAAACTCGAATCCCTGCCGATCACAATTCCTCTAAAGCCGATCAGACCGGAAACCGCGTTGAGAAGAGCTTTAAGCCTCAATCTCGATCAAAAACGCTACGCCTTTGAAGAATCGTCCTTCGAGAAGGTCAATGACAAACCGGTTCAGATCATTCTGAGCCGCGAGGCTCTGAGCAACGGCGACATCGACGCTGGTGTCGGGAAAGCTTACGTGGAGCGGGGACGTGTAGAGGTAAACGCACTTTATCCAGAAATCAGGAACTCGCTCGAAAACGGCTTTCGGTTTCACATGGAAACAGCCATCACCAGGGATCTCTCGATCGTTGTCACAAAATATCTGGCTGCCTGCATGGGAATCCCGGTTAGGCCCAAGAACGGGGAGATTTATTTTGCCCTTGAGAGATACATTCCTGAAGTTCTTGAACTAATGACCGTGATTGACAGCCTGGGCCAGGAAAGCACTATTCGCGTCTCGCCGGTGGTCGGAGATGAGGTGCAAAAGGTGGTGGAAAGGGCTCATGATCATTTCAGGACGTCGGTGGAACACCTAATGCGGCTCACAGAAGAAATCTCTGATGAGACCCACACCAAAACCCTCAACACGAGGCTCAAAGACGCGCGGGATCTCCTTGAGCAGGCCGCAGCCTATGAAATCGGTCTCGGCATGGAGCTTGACGAGGTAAAACGGAACATTCAGGAGGCGAAGTCGAAGATCTCCGAACGACTCCTCGGAAAACCAGCAGTGAGCAATCATCCGCAGGAACCAGCCTCGGCTACCGTCTACCTGGCTAGATCCACCGGTCAATTAGACCTGATCAGATAATTAAAATGACGACCCAGTCCAGCACTACGGTATCCCAGAAGAGAAAAGCGCGAGCCCTGACTATCAAGTTCCACGCCACCGACGAGGAGCTGGCGGATATTCATGGCCAGCTTGACGCTCTGGTGGACCGACTTGTGTTCGAGGATATGGGGCTTTCCGGGCGCGTGATCAACCTGATTCGAATGCTGAGAGGCCAGGTCGGCGTGGCAAGCAACTACATCACCCAAGCCGATTTTGAGCAGTCGGTAAAAGACTTTCGGCTCGATTCCGATTCTACGGGCTGGTGAGAAATCCAAAGGAGAAGCGAACATGCAGAGATTCGAAGAGCTCAAGAACTATCTTCATTCTAACTTCGTAGAACTGGACCACGCCATCCGGGCGATCCTGTTGGGCTTGACGGCAAAAGCCCATGTGTTTTTGCTTGGTCCGCCCGGAACCGCGAAGAGCCATTTGGCGGAGGTGCTCTGCGATGCCCTGGAGCTTAAAGCTTTCAGATTTCTATTCACCGACGAAGCCAAACATAAAGACATCTTCGGTATCCAGAGCATCCAGGCGCTCAAAGAAGATAAGGACGTGCTCATCACCGAAGGTAAACTTCCTGTCGCTGAGGTGGCTTACCTGGACGAGATTTGGAAGGCCAATGCCAGCGTCGTCAACATGCTTCTCTGGGCTCTAAGAGATGGAAAGTTCACCAATGGTGGCCAGACCGTGAGGATGCCGCTGGTTTTTGCCGTTGCCTGCTCCAATGAAATCCCGGAAGACTCGACGCGGCGGGCAATCTACGACCGACTTCTGATCAGAGAGGAGGTCAAAGACATCGAAATGGCAGAGAACTTTCGAAGCGTATTGGACCGAAATGACGTGGCTCCGCCGCGAGTTCCAATGAAAGAAATAGAAGAACTATGGAAATCGGCGGAAAACGTGAAGGTTTCGAACGATGTGAAGGAAGCTCTGACGGAACTCAGGGAGAAAATCCACGACCAAGGAGTGAGAAGCTCCAACCGAAGATGGTTCGACTCGGTCAGGGTTCTGAGAGCCTCGCTGCTCTAGATGGACGATCGGTGACCGACCTTCAGGACCTCGAATCCCTATCCTCCATCCTGTGGCATCAACCGGAAGAAAGAATAACCGTGCGGCAGGTTATCCTTAACATCACCGATCCCGGTCTTGCCAAAGTACTCGAATATTTGGACAGCGCCAGAGAGGAATTCGAAAAGGTAAAGCAGGAACAAGACCGATTGAACGCCAGCGAAATGTTCCAGCGGGCTTCGCAAGCCGCCACGGAAGTCGCGGCCATCATCGCTGAGGCGGAGAAAATGGCCAGATCCAAGAGAGAGAAAGACGCCGTGGAGAGCATTCGTTCTATTCAGGGCAACATCATGCGGAATTTCCTGAAACTTAAACTCTAAGCCATGGACACGGAATCAAAGGGTCTTCCTGACGCAAAAACTCTCTTTGAACAGATGTGCATCGACGGCACACGTTTTCAGGCGCACAAGTTTGTTTCCGCCGTCGAGAGCTACGAAGGACTCAGGGAAGCGGCAGATAAAGGGGGTGAAATCACACCCAACTATTTCGCGCTTCTCTCGGACGTTTTCTCGGCGTTTTTTCAAAACAAGCCAAGGCTTAAACAGAATCCCCCGCGTGAAACCGAAGAAAATCGAGAAATTATGGATACCGCGCTTGGGCTCAAAGAATACGAAGAGCTGCATACCGTATCCAGGCTCGATTTCTTTGCGTCGGCAGCAGCGACAAGAGCATTTTCAGACCAGATCATAAAGCTCATCAGGGAGAAAAAAGAGGACGAAAAAACAAATCCCGAAAAAGGCAAAGTAAACAACGGTCCTCTGGGAATCGATGCCGATACGCTTCGCTGGGCGATCCGAAGATCACTCAAGAAGGGACTGGAAGAGGCTCAAGAAGCGAAGCAGGCGGTCGAGACCTTCGGGAGACGAGAAGGAGGAATCCAGCGAATCCCGTTAACCGAGCAGTTCCGCCTCGCCGATCTTCTGGGAAAAAACACAAAGATCAAGGAAATCATCAAGATGCTCGGCCGCATGAGGCTTGAAGCGCTCTCGATAAAGAGATCGAGGATAACCCACTCCTCTCCGGTAAGAAGAGGGGTTGAAACTGTTGGCATCGAGGGGATCGAGAGGGTCCTGCCGGATGAGCTGGCAACACTCGCCATTGGAGAAGAAGGAGAAGATTTGTTTCTGAAAAAGCTTCTCGACGAAGATCTCCTGGCCTACAGTTACAAGAATCCTGTCGAAGAAACCCAGGGACCGATGTTGATCGCTGTCGACGGCTCGGGAAGCATGGCGGGAGCAAAAGAGATCTGGGCGAAAGCTTTGGCAATCGCCACAATGCTTCAAGCCAAAAAGGAACGAAGGAACGCTAACGGGATCATCTTTGGGGCAAGCGAAAATGAGATATTTGAGATCGATGTGAATCGGCTGGAGGACTTAGCAACGGCGTCCTTCCACATGGGGACGAATTTCGGACCGCCACTCCGGTGGGCTAAAGACAAATTTAAAGAGCAACCACGGGCAGACCTGTTTTTCATCACGGACGGGATTTGCAACTTGGAGGACGAGGGAAAGACGGCGTTTGTTCAGGCGAAAAGCAGCTCCGGAGCCAGATGCTTCAGCGTACTTATCGGTTCGGATACGACAGAAACAGTGAAACAGTTTTCAGACAAAGTTTTCTCACTATCGGCATCGCCAAACGCCAGAGAGGGCGGTCAGATCCTTTCTGAGATCTGAAATCGCCTGATTACCCTTTTTTTCAGTTACAACATATGCTCATTGAGAGAGTAATCGATTTTTATATCGAGATTGGGAAAAAACACCCAGGGAACCCTTTCCGTCTTTCCAACAGCGGGAGATGTGCCCGCGCTCTCGCCTACCAACGCTTTCCCTCGACCTTCAAGTCAGAGCCCATGCCGGCGCGGGTCCTCATGATCCTCGAAGAAGGAAAACGAGTCGATAAATGGCTGAAGGAGGAATTCAGGAAGCACTGCGCCAAATCCTGGGGCTCGGAGGAAAAAGAGTTCGACATAGAGGTTGATGGAATCAAGATCTTCGGCCATGCCGATGGAGTGCCCACCCTGGAAACATATGGCCGGACCGTCGCCGAGCTGAAAAGCATGTCCAATTACGGTTTCCGTAACGCCCTTCAGGGAAAGATTGACTACGCTTACCGCTGCCAGCTCAATTCCTATGTGGTCGGTGGCGGTCTGAATAATGCGCTCTGGGTCTGCTACCGCAAGGAGACTTCCCACCTCCTGGAGCTTTTCTGTTCGAAGAAGATCGAAAAGATCGAAACGCGAATCCTTACTCCCTCAGGCGGTTGGCTTCAATACACTCCGGAAACTCCCATCGAAGACGACGAATGGCAGAGAGCCGAAGTTACCTATCCGTTCGACCCCAAGCTCCACGAACAAGTCGTCGAGCGTTTCCGAAAGGTCATCCATGCCACGCCGACGAAACTCCCCGATCGGGAGTACGGCCCCAAGCTTGTCTGTGAAAAATGCGGCGGCAACGGTTTCTATCTGACCGAGAAGCGCCAGATCAAAAAGTCGTGCACAGCCTGCAATGAAACCGGCAAGATTCTGGAACCGAGGCCAGGCTTTCCCTGCACCACCTGTCGCTTCAGACAGCACTGCTGGCCGAAGGCCAAACTCCAGTTTGATGGCAGAAAGCCGGTATGGATTGTGCCGAGGGAAATCGCCACAGACACTCCTGTCATCCACCCCCATGAAAACACGAACGACCACGAGTTTGGCGTGCCAACCCAGAGTGATCCCGTACCGGTCAACGATCAGCCAGACGATGTCGAACTCTTTTAATCTGGATCTCTTTCGCAGAACCTACCAGGGACCAACCGTAAGAGTGAAACTGGTCGCAGCGGAGAATGCCGCCTCTTATCTACCCGCCATTCCTTTTACATCAAGCAAAGACGTTTGGGATTATTTCTCTGCTCTCGAAGATGAACCGAGAGAAGTCGTCATCGCAAGTTATTTAGACAATAAACATCATGTGCTCTCCATTGAAGAAGTATCACGGGGAACTTTGACAGCTTCGCTCTTTGAACCCCGAGCAATTCTGCAAGGTGCTCTCTTAACCAACGCTGCCGCGCTGATCGTCCTTCATTGTCACCCATCGGGCGATCCCAGGCCCAGTGCCGAGGACATCTCCGTCACAAAGTCTTTGAAACAGTTAACCGATCTCCTGCCCATCCGGTTTTTGGACCACATTATCATCGGCAAGAAGAGTTACGTTTCACTCAAGGACTCGGGGCATCTGTAAGCAATGAAAATGGAAAAACAAATGACCGATATGAATCGATTGCTGCCGAAGTTTTCCTTGGGACGTATTGTCGCCACCCCCGGTGCCTTGGAAGCCCTTGAGGAGGCCAACCAGAACCCCTTTGAGTTTCTCGAAAGACATCAGGCGGGAGACTGGGGCGATCTCTGCGAAGAGGATAAGAGCGAAAATGAATTCTCACTCAAGAATGGTTTTAGAATTCTCACCGCCTATCGAACACGGAACAACGTGAAGCTTTGGCTGATCACTGAATCGGACCGATCTTGCACGACTCTGCTCCGCCCCAGTGAATATTAATCCGTGATTGATTCCGGCAATCTAAGGAAACGAAGGGCTCAACGAAAAAGCAAAATGCACGTGCACCCGCGGTCAAATAGCGACTCCCTTGGGAAGGCCCCTCATTCAGCTCTGACACCCATTGAGGCCGAAGGATTTCACGCGTTCGCCGACGCCTTTGCGCTGGATGGACAATGGGTCATTTTTCTCTCCATCGCCGGCCATAAAGACGCGGTGAAGGCCATCAGAGCCACGATTCTTACCAATCACTGGCTCAATGTCGGAATTCACGAGGTATGCCTGCTTCCTAGAACGAAATACGGCACAAGTGTTAAGGCTTTACCCTCAGGGATCGTCCATACAGCCATATTCATCAAGAATGACCTTGGTCAGGCGGAGACTCACTATACTTTGACGGCAAGACAGGATTTCACGGAGGCGGATCTCTATTTCACAGCCCTCATAAAGCACAGCGCAGTTCCGGTCCATTCCGGCTGGAAGACGTGGCTTCATAAGAGAGCCGTTCAAGGAAATGAGGTGAAAACTCTAACAGCCCATGGAATTCACGGGATCAAGATTTCACTGGACGATACAAGCCTGGCCGAAGACATTTCCACGGCACTCAAAAAAGGGAAACTCAAAACAGTTTTCGACAACGCTTCACTCTTACCGTTTTCCAAGAAGTCCTCACGTATCTAGAGGCTTCATTCTTCTCTTTCGAAAGTGAGAATCCATGAGACTTGAGGCTCAAGCCAAGGCGGGTTTCTATCCAACGCCGCCCAAGGTCGTCGACATCATCAAGACCTGGATCGGCGAGAAAATAGCGGGGCCACGGAGACTCCTCGATCCCTGCTGCGGCACGGGTGAGCCGGCAGCACAAATAGCGGCTGCCGCCGGATGCGACGCTTACGGCATTGAAATCAACACAGAGAGAGCGCAGGCGGCGAAGCGGATCTTAACTAAAGTCGTTGCCAGCGATCTCGTCAGCGTAAGAGCACGCCCCGGAGCCTTTTCAATTTTGTACTTGAATCCTCCCTACGACTTTGATGCCGATGACGGGCGGACGGAACTTTCCTTTCTGAAGCACACCCTTCCTTATCTCGCTCCAAGAGGTCTTCTCCTTCTCGTGGTGCCGCAAAAACGAATCACACCAAGAATCGCCCGAGTTCTTTCCGCCTATTTCGAAGATCTGAAAATCAGAAAATTTCCCGCTGACGAGTTCCAGGCGTTCGGACAAATCATCATCACCGGGCTCAAGAAGGCGCGGGCCGAGATCAACGGGGAAGTTCTTGCCAGCTTGAGTCAGATCTCAACCATGGATCTTCCCGAAATGGTTCGAAAGGAATTCTCACTCAGT
>Ga0326597_10000421_pt1 | contig 76065 bp, 72 predicted proteins | sample RVTome_12_FD_203789 | JGI IMG/M metagenome (GOLD analysis project Ga0326597, IMG submission 203789) | Soil microbial communities from uranium-contaminated site in the Upper Colorado River Basin, Wyoming, United States - RVT100D185 | ecosystem: Environmental > Terrestrial > Soil > Contaminated >...
GGTCCGCTCGCGCGAGGACGCCGGACTCGGGACGCCCGAGGAGTCGGTCACCCCCGCCAAGCGGCGCCGGGTCGTCGCCGCCGCGCGGCAGTACCTCTCGAAGGTGCCGCCCTCCTCATGGCGCGAGGCCCGCTTCGACGTGATCGCCTTCGAGGGGAGCGGCGACGCCCCGGCGCTTCGACACTATCCCGCGGCGTTCGACGCGAAGGGGAAGATTCTCTGAGGGAAGCTTGGAGAGCCCGAAGGTCACCACGTCTCCCGAGAAGTTTGGTGACCTTCGGGTGGACTAACCGAAGAATTCCCTGGCGATGCCGTAGATCCCCATGTCGACGGTCTTGAGCGTCGCGGTGGCCTCGGCGAGGGGGACGGCGACGATCCGGTTCCCCTGCAGCGCGGCCATCTTCCCGAACTCGCCGCGGTGGACCATCTCGGTGGCGAAGATGCCGAAGCGGGTGGCGAGCACGCGGTCGTGCGCGGTCGGGGAGCCGCCCCGCTGGATATGGCCGAGCACCACGTAGCGCGTCTCGAACTTCGTCCGCTTCTCGATCGCCGTCGCCAGGACCTGGGAGATCCCGCCGAGCCGCACGTGGCCGAACTCGTCCTTCTTCGTCTCCTGGAGGACGAGCTCCCGGTCGGCCCCCGCCTTCTCCGCGAACTGCGCCCCTTCGGCGACCACGACGATGGAGAACGACTTCCCGCGGCTGTGCCGCCGCAGGATCAGGTCGCACACCTCGTCGAGGTCGATCGGGATCTCGGGGATGAGGATCACGTCGGCGCCGCCGGCCATCCCCGAGAACGTCGCGATCCATCCGGCGTGCCGCCCCATCACCTCGACCACCATGACGCGGTTGTGCGACTCCGCCGTCGTGTGGATCCGGTCGATGGCGTCGGTGGCCGTCGAGACCGCCGTGTCGAAGCCGAAGGTGAAATCGGTCCCGGACAGGTCGTTGTCGATCGTCTTCGGCACGCCGACCACGGGAAGCCCCAGATCGTAAAGTTTCGCCGCCGCCCCCAGGGTGTCCTCGCCGCCGATGGCGATCAGGGCCTCCAGTCCGAGGATCCGCATGTTCCTCAGCGCCTTCTCGGCCCCCCCGGGGTCCTTGAACGGGTTGGTGCGGGAGGTTCCGATGATCGTCCCGCCGATGTGGACGATGCCGGAGACCATCTTGCCGTCCAGGTCCATCGGCGAGGGGTCGAGCAGCCCCTTCCATCCGTTGCGCAGCCCGACCACCCGGGAGCTGAGCGTGTCGGATTTCCGGACCACCGCCCGGATCACCGCGTTCAGGCCTGGACAATCCCCCCCGCCGGTCAATACCCCGATTCTCATCGCCGATGTTCCTCCCAAAAACGAAATTAAGTAAATAAGTATAACAGATATGGCAGCTTGCAACTTTCCACTTGCAGTAGGGACGGTTCATGGTATTTTGGTACTCAAAACCCATTTTAAAAAGGGGGGGGGTCTGTGTCCGTCCTCGCGAAGAAGGAAGAGCTCCGGCTGCTCTCCGGGAACGAAGCGGTCGCCCGCGGCGCGTTCGAAGCGGGGGTGAAGGTCGCCTCCGCGTACCCGGGGACGCCCAGCACGGAGATCCTCGAAAATTTCGTGCGCTACGAAGGGGTCTACGCGGAGTGGGCTCCCAACGAGAAAGTCGCCGTCGAGGTGGCGATCGGCGCATCGATGGGCGGCGTGCGCGCCCTGGCCGCGATGAAGCACGTCGGCGTGAACGTGGCGGCCGACCCGATCTTCACCGTCTCCTACACCGGGGTGCGCGGGGGGCTCGTGATCGTCACGGCGGACGATCCGGAGCTGCACTCCTCCCAGAACGAGCAGGACAACCGGCACTACGCGGTCGCGGCGAAGATCCCAATGCTCGAGCCGTCGGACTCCTTCGAGGCGAAGGAGTTCACGCTTCTGGCCTTCGAGCTTTCCGAGAGATTCGACACCCCCGTCTTCCTGCGCACGACCACCCGGATCTCCCACGCCAAGGGCGTCGTCCGCCTCGGGGAGCCGTCCGGCCCCGCCTTCGCCCCGGGGTTCACCCCCGACCCGGCGAAGTGGGTGATGCTTCCGCTGAACGCGAAGCGCCGCCACGTCGTCGTCGAGGAGCGCACGAAGGCGCTGCGGGAGTTCGCGGAGACGTGGGACGGGAACCGGATCGAGTGGGGGGATCGCTCGCTTGGGATCATCACCTCCGGCGTCTCCTACGAGTACGTGAAGGAGGCGTTCCCCGACGCGTCGGTGCTGAAGATCGGACTCGCGTGGCCGCTTCCCGATCGTCTCTTCCGCGAATTCGCCGCCGGGGTCTCCCGCGTGGTGGTGGTCGAGGAGCTCGACCCGCACCTCGAGATCCACGTGAAGGCGCTCGGGATCCCCGCGCAGGGGAAGGAGCTGATCCCGATCGTCGGGGAGCTCGATCCGCGGATCGTCCGGCAGGCGATCACGGGGGAGGCGATCCCCGTGCGCGCCCCCGAAGCGGTTCCGCCCCGGCCGCCGAACCTTTGTCCCGGATGCCCCCACCGGGGGCTCTTCTTCGCGCTGAAAAAGCTCAAGGTGACCGTGACGGGGGACATCGGCTGCTCCACACTGGCCGCCTTGCCGCCGCTGGGGGCGATGGACACCTGCATCTGCATGGGCGCCTCGATCGGGAACGCCCACGGGATGGAGAAGGCGCTGGGGCGGGACGGCGCCGGGAAGGTCGTCTCCGTCATCGGCGACTCCACATTCCTCCACTCCGGCGTCACCGGCCTCATGAACGTCGTCTACAACCGCGGCGCCTCGACGGTGATCCTGCTCGACAACGACATCACCGCGATGACGGGCGCGCAGCAGAACCCGGCCACGGGGAAGACGCTCCACGGGGAGCCGACCCGGCGGACGGACCTTCCGGCGCTTTGCCGCGCGCTCGGCGTGGACCACGTCTACACGGTGAACCCGCACGACATGAAGCGGACGGAGGCCGTGCTTCGGCGGGAAGTGGCGCGCCCCGAGCCGTCGGTGATCATCACCAAGGCGCCGTGCGCCCTGCTTCCGGAGCATCGCCGGAAGAAACGCCCGGTGTACGAGGTGATCGCGGATCTGTGCACGGGGTGCAAGGCGTGCTCCCGGCTCGGGTGCCCGGCGATCGAGTGGGTCCCCTTCACCCCCGAAGAGGCGGTCGCGGCGGGGAAGAAGGCGACGCAGAAGGGGATGGCGCGGATCAGCCCGCTGCTGTGCGACGGGTGCAACCAGTGTCCGCCGCTGTGCAAGTTCCAGGCGATCCTGGAGAAGAAACCGTGAGCGTTCCGAAAGGCGACGTTTTCCTCGCCGGCGTCGGGGGGCAGGGGACCCTGCTCGCCTCCGAGGTCCTGTGCGACGCGTTCCTCCTGTCCGGGTTCGACGTGAAAAAAAGCGAGGTCCACGGGATGGCGCAGCGCGGGGGATCGGTCACGACCCACCTGCGCTTCGGCCCGAAGGTCTTCTCGCCCCTCATCGAGCCGGGGAAGGCGGACCTGCTGATCGCCTTCGAGATGATCGAGGCGCTCCGGTTCGCCCACTACCTGCGGCCCGGCGGGGCGATGGTGGTGAACGCCCAGGAGATCTTCCCGCCGTCGGTGGCCACCGGGCAGGAGCGGTACCCGCAGGACGCCGCGGAGCGGCTGCGGGCCGTCACGGACCGGCTCCACATGGTGGACGCCCTCGCCGCGGCGTTGTCGATGCGCGAGGTGCGGGCGGTCAACATCGTGCTGGTCGGGGCCGCCTCCCACTTCCTGCCGCTTCCCGAAGCCGCCTACGAGGAGGCGATGAAGGCCCGCCTGCCGGAGGGGATCGTCGCGGTCAACGTGCAGGCGTTCCGCGCCGGCCGGGCGCTGCTGCAGCCCGCGTGAAGTGCGCTTGACGCCCGCACTTTAGAGCGTACGACATAAAACAGCGTATTTGAAATCCGTTGACAGGTAATAGGCATTGAAGTACTGTTTTACCGTATCTCATCGCAAGGAAGTCCGAATCCCTCACCTTTCGAAGGAGGAATCCCTTTGGCCTTTGCTCCGCATCGCTGGTGGATGACGGCTCCGGGGGAGCCGATGGTGAAGGCCGACTTCGACCCGTTTCCGCCGTCCGCGGGCGAGGTCGTGGTCGAGGTCGCCGGTTGCGGCGTCTGTCACACGGACCTCGGCTTCTATTACGACGGCGTGCGGGTGAAGTCGCCCCTTCCGCTGACGCTCGGTCACGAGATCAGCGGCCGCGTCGTCGCCGCGGGGGCGGGGGCGGAAGCGTGGCAGGGGAGGGCGGTGATCGTCCCCTCGGTCATCCCCTGCGGCGAATGCGAGCTGTGCGCCTCGGGGCACGGCACCATCTGCCGCCGGCAGCAGATGCCCGGAAACGACATCCAGGGGGGGTTCGCCACCCACATCCGCGTTCCGGCGCGGGGTCTCTGCCCCGTGGACGAGAGGCGGCTCGCGGCGGCCGGCCTGGCGCTTCCCGACGTCTCCGTGGTGGCCGACGCGGTGACGACCCCGTACCAGGCGGTGGTCCAGGCGGAGGTGCGGCCCGGCGATTTCGCCGTCGTGGTCGGCGTCGGCGGCGTCGGCGGGTACGCGGTGCAGATCGCCCGCGCCTTCGGGGCGACCGTCGCGGCGCTCGACGTCGACCCGCTGAAGCTCGACGCCATGGCCGCGAACGGCGCCGCGTTGACCGTCAACGTCCGGGAGGTCCAGGGCCGCGATCTCAAGAAGGCGGTCCAGGAATTCGCGAGGAGGAACGGCTCCCCCGACACCCGGTGGAAGATCTTCGAGTGCTCCGGGACCGCCGCCGGGCAGGACACCGCCTTCGGGCTGCTCAACCACGGCGCGACGCTGTCGGTCGTCGGCTTCACCATGGACAAGGTGGAGCTGCGTCTTTCGAACCTGATGGCGTTCCACGCCCGGGCGATGGGGAACTGGGGATGCCTGACCGAGCTGTACCCGCCGGCGCTCGACCTCGCGCTGGACGGAAAGATCGCCATGGCCCCTTTCATCGAACGCCATCCACTGGACGGGATCAACGAGGTCTTCGCCGCGGCCCACGCGCGCAAGCTGACCCGGCGGGCGATCCTCGTCCCCGGGAACTGACGATGGGCGCGACCCCCCTCCATGCGGAGCTGGAAAAGGACGGCGCCCTGCTGCGCCTGCGCCTGTCCCGGCCCAAGGCGAACATCGTCGACGCCGCGATGATCGCCGCGCTGCGGGCGGCCCTCGACGAGCACCTGCCGGGCCCGCGCCTGCGCGCCGTGCTCCTGGAGGCGGAGGGGCCGCACTTCAGCTTCGGCGCCAGCGTCGAGGAGCACCTGCCGGGTTCGTGCGCCGCGATGCTTCGCGACTTGCACGCGCTGATCCTGCAGCTCGTCGCGAGCCCGGTCCCCGTCCTGGTGGCGGTGCGGGGCCAGTGCCTGGGAGGGGGCCTCGAGCTGGCGGCCGCCGGGCACCTGATCTTCGCCGCCCCCGGTGCGACGCTCGGGCAGCCCGAGATCAAGCTGGCGGTATTCGCCCCCGCGGCCTCCTGCCTGCTCCCGGAGCGGATCGGGCCGTCCCGCGCGGCGGATCTCCTCTTCTCGGGGCGCAGCATCGGGGCGGAGGAAGCGCACCGGATCGGCCTCGTGGACGCGCTGGCCGACGACCCGAGCGTGGCCGCCCTCGCGTATTTCGAGGAGCACCTGGCAAAGCGCAGCGCCGGTTCCCTCCGGTTCGCCGTGCGCGCCGCCCGGTACGACTTCGTTGACCGGATCCGCCGGAAGCTCGACGAGGTCGAACGGCTGTACCTCAAGGAGTTGATGGCCACCCACGACGCCGTGGAAGGGTTGTCCGCCTTCATCGCGAAGCGCCCCCCGGTGTGGGAAGACCGCTGAGACGGTGCACTAGCATGGCGACGCCCATTTTCATCGGTCTCGACATCGGGTCATCGAGGACCAAGGTCGCGGTGATCGACGCCGACCGCCAGGTCCTCGGGCACGCCGTCCGGAAATCCGGGACCGACTTCTCCGCGACCGCGGCGGCCTGCCTCGAGGAATCGCTGGAGATGGCCGGATCACGCCGCGACGGGATCGTAAACGCCATTTCGACCGGGTACGGCCGGGCCAACGTCGCCTTCGTCACCACGCAGAGCAAGACGGAGATCGGCTGCCTCTCCCGGTATGGCCGCGATCGTTTCCACGAGGCGATCACGATCATCGACATCGGCGGCCAGGACAACAAGGTGATCAAGCTCGACGGGGACGGACGCCGCGCGAGCTTCAAGATGAACCGGAAGTGCGCCGCGGGGACCGGGGCGTTCCTCGAGGAGATGTCCCTGCGCCTCGACATCCCCCTGGAGGCGATGGACGGACTGGCCCGCCAGTCCACGGAGATGGTCAAGCTGGGAAGCTACTGCACCGTCTTTTCGGCGACGGAGGTCCTCGAGAACATCCGCCACGGGAAAAAGGTGCCCGACATCGTCAAGGGGCTCTTCTACTCGGTCGTCAAGAGGGTGCTGGAGATGGACTCCCACGCCGGCCGGGTCGTCATGACGGGGGGAGTCGTGGCGCACAACCCGTACATCGTCGAAATGGCCGGGGAGATGGTCGGCCGGCCGGTCGTGCTCCCCGAGTTTCCGCAACTGGCCGGCGCGATCGGCGCCGCCCTGTACGCACTCGATGAAACGGATCCGATCGGGATCCGGAACACCATCCCCGCGGGAGAGACCAATGGCTGAAGAGAAGAAGACGACGCGAAAGAAGATCCATGCCGCCGACCGGATGAACAGGATCATGGCGGACTACTTCTACGGGCTGAACGAGGCCGCGACCACCGGGAAGCGGAAGGTCGCCTGGTGCACCAGCGTGGGCCCGGCGGAACTGCTTCATGCGCTGGGGTTCGCCGTCCATTTCCCGGAAAACCACGCCGCCATGCTCGGCGCCACGCGGATGTCGACCGACCTGATCCCGGAGGCGAACGCGATCGGCTATTCGCCCGACATCTGCTCGTATCTCACGGCCGACATCGGCGCGTACCTGAAGGGGATCACCCCGCTCGCCAAGGCGTACCCGGGGATCGCGTCGGTGCCGAAGCCCGACGTCCTGGTCTACAACACGAACCAGTGCCGCGACGTCCAGGACTGGATGGCCTGGTACTCGAAGAGGCTCGGGGTCCCCTCCATCGGGGTCACCTCCCCCAAGAACGTCAACGACGTGACCGGCGCCCACATCGACGACGTCACCCGGCAGATCGAGGCCCTGATCCCCACGCTCGAGGGGATCGCCGGGGTGACGCTCGACATGGACCGGCTTCGGGAAGCGGTCGCCCTCTCGCGCGAGTGCACCGAGCTGTGGAAGCGGGTCCTCGAGACGGCCATCGCCTCCCCCGCCCCGCTCACCTTCTTCGACGGGACCATCCACATGGGGCCGGCCGTCGTCCTGCGGGGGACCCGGGAGGCGATCGACTACTACAACGTCCTCCTCGCCGAGCTCGAGCAGAGGGTCCGGGACGGCGTGGGAGCCGTCGACGGGGAGAGCTCGCGGATCTACTGGGAGGGGATGCCCGTGTGGGGACGGCTACGGCAGCACTCCGAGCTGTTCGCGAATCTCCATTCGGCCGTCCTGGCCTCCACCTACTGCAGCAGCTGGATCTTCCCGTCCTTCGACGGGAACGACCCGGTCCGGAGCATGGCGAAGGCGTACCTCGAGCTGTTCATCGTCCGCTCCGACCGGTACAAGGAGAAGTACATCGAGGAGATGCTGGAGAAGTTCCGCATCGACGGGATCATCTACCACGACGCGAAGACGTGCCCCTACAACTCGAACAGCCGGTACGGGCTGCCCGTGCGGGTGGAAGCCGAAACCGGCGTCCCGTCGCTGGTCATCTCCGGAGACCTCAACGATCTCCGCTGCGTCTCCGACGAGCAGACGAAGACGAACGTCGAGGCGTTCATCGAGCAGATCGCGGAGGGGAGATAGGATGCTGGACGCCCTGTTCAAGCCGAAGGCGGTCGCCATCATCGGCGCCTCCACCAAGGAGCTGTCGATCGGGAACGTCATCATCCGGAACCTCCAGGAGTACGGCTACAAGGGGCGGATCTACCCCATCAACCCGACGGCCCCGGACGTCCGCGGCGTCAAGGCGTACAAGTCGCTTGACGAGATCCCGGGGGAGGTCGACCTCGCGCACATCATCATCCCGGCCAAGGCCGTCCCCCAGGCGATCGAGGATTGCGGAAGGAAGGGCGTCAAGGCGGTCGTCATCAACTCCGCCGGCTTCAGCGAGATGGGCGAGGAGGGGGCGATGCTCCAAGCTTTGTTCCTCGCCAACGCGAGGAAGTACGGCGTCCGGGTGTTCGGCCCGAACTGCCAGGGGATCATCAACACCGATCCCGCGCTGAAGGCGTACTGCAACTTCACCTTCACCTACCCGGAGGCCGGGTCCGTCTCGGTCGTGGCGCTGAGCGGCGGGGTCGGCGCCCTGCTCATGCAGGGCCTCTTCGACCTCGGCGTCGGCATGCGGATGTACGCCTCGAACGGGAACGCCTGCGACGTCTCCATCCCCGAGATCCTCCGCTACTGGGGGGACGACGCGGGGTGCAAGGCGATCGTCCTGTACACGGAGGGGTTCTCCGACCCGAAGGAGTTCCTCGACGCCGCCCGGGAGGTCGCGGCGAAGAAGCCGGTGCTCGCGATGAAGGCCGGGCGCACGGCGCAGGGCGCCAAGGCGGCGTCGTCCCACACGGGCTCCCTGGCGGGGGTGGACATCGCCACCGAGCTGATCTTCGAAAAGACCGGCATCCTCTCCTTCGGGGACGAGGAGGAGATGGCCCGGGCGGCCATGGCGTTCGCGACCCAGCCGGTCCCCGCGGGGAACCGGGTCGGGATCATCACGAACACCGGCGGGCCGGCCGTCATCGCCACCGACGTCCTCGTGGCCGCCGGCCTCGACGTCCCGAAGCTCTCCGAGGCGTCGATCGCCCGGCTCAAGACGACCCAGTTCCCCCAGGCGGCCCTCGAGAACCCGATCGACGTCGTGGCCACCGCCGGCGGCCCCCAGTTCCGCGCCGCCATGGACGTGCTCCTCGACGACGACGGCGTGGACAGCATCTACATGAATTTCGTCACCGCCCCCTTCACCGACACCGACGCGGTGGCGAGGGAGATCGCGGCGGTCGGCGCGCTCGGGAGGAAGCCGATCGTCTGCAACTTCATGACGGACCTCAGCCAGGAGCGGTACCGGGCCACGATGCGGATCCTGAAGGAGGGCGGCGTCCCCTTCTACGCGAACCCGACGGCGGCGGCCAGGGCCCTCGGCGCGCTCGCGGCGTACGGGCGCCTCCGGCGGCGCGATATCGGAACCCCGGAATCGCCGTCCGGCGTGGACGCCGCCAGGGCGGCGGCGGTCGTCGGGCAGGCGCGGAAAAGCGGCCGCAATGTCCTCTCCGCGGCCGACGTCTACTCGATCTTCGAGGCGTACGGGATCCCCGTCGCCGGCTGGAAGGTGGTCGATACCGCGGCGGCGGCGGTCGCGGCGGCCGACGCGATCGGCTACCCGGTCGTCGTCAAGGTCGACGCGGAGGCGATCGACCACAAGAGCGACATGGGCGGGGTCTCCGTCAACCTCAAGGACGCCGCCGCGGTCCGCGCCGCCGTCGAGGCGATGCGGGGCCGGCTGGGAGCGTCCGGCGCGCTCCGTTTCCTCGTCCAGAAATTCCTCCCCGGCGGGCGCGAGCTGATCGTCGGCGCCAGCGTCTCGCGGGGGCTCGGCCACCTCGTCATGTTCGGGCTCGGCGGTATCTACGTCGAAGTGCTGAAGGACGTGGTCTTCAAGATCGCGCCGGTCACCCGCGTCGAGGCCCGCGAGATGCTCTCCTCCATCAAGACGAAGGCGCTGCTCGACGGGCTCCGGGGGGAGAAGGGGATCGACAAGGAGAAGGTGGTCGACCTGATCCTGCGCGTCTCGCAGCTCCTCACCGACCTCCCGATGATCCGGGAGATGGACCTCAACCCGATCCTCGCCTTCGAGCACGCGGTGTACGCGGTCGACGGCCGGATCCGGATCCAACTGAACGAAAAGGAGAGCGTATCGTGCTGACGAAAGCATACATCCCGTTCCGCGGGTACTACAGCACCCCGTTCGTCCGCTGGCAGGGGTCGCTGGCGAACGAGCACTCGATCGTCCTCGGGGCGAACACCTCCCGGCGGTTCTTCGAGTCGAAGGGGTGGGACCCGAAGCGGGTCGAGTACGTCCTGGTCGGCAGCACCGTCTACCAGAAGCAGTGGTTCTACAGCGGCCCCTGGGCCGCGGGGATGATGGGCGCCGCCGGCGTTCCCGGCGTCCTCGTCAGCCAGGCGTGCTCGACCTCCACGTTCGCCGTCTACCAGGCCGGCATGGGGATCGAGACGGGCCTCTTCGCCAACGGCTGGGTCCTCCTCGCCGACCGCTGCTCCAACGGTCCCCACGCCGCCTGGCCCAACCCGACGGGCCCCGGGGGCCAGATGATCTCGGAGGACTGGGTCATGGACAACTTCGGGAAGGACCCCTGGGCGGGCGGCGCAATGATCCTGACCGCGGAAAACGTGAGCAGGGAGCACGGCGTGACCCGCGCCGAGTGCGACGCGATCACCCTTCGCCGGCAGGAGCAGTACCAGGACGGGCTCGCGAACGACCGGGAGTTCCAGAAGCGGTACATGTTCCCCGTCGAGGTCCAGCTCTCGAAAAAGAAGACGATCACCGTCGCGGCCGACGAGGGGATCTTTCCCTCCACGAAGGAGGGATTGGCCGGATTGAAGCCCGTCCTTCCCGAGGGCGTGCACACGTACGGCACCCAGACGTACCCGGCCGACGGCAACGGAGGCCTCTGCGTCACCACCCGGGAACAGGCGAGGGAGCTTAGCGCCGATCCGAAGATGGAGATCCGGATCGTATCCTACGGGTTCGCGCGGACGAAAAAGGCGTTCATGGCCGCCGCCGTGGCGCCGTCCGCGCAGATGGCGCTGGCCGGCGCGGGGATCAAGCCATCCGATCTCGCCGTGGTCAAGACGCACAACCCGTTCGCCGCGAACGACATCGTCATGGCGAAGGCGATGGGGCTCGACGCGAACACGATGAACAACTTCGGCTCGTCCCTGATCTACGGCCACCCCCAAGCGCCCACCGGGGCGCGCGCGATGGTCGAGGGGATCGAGGAGGCGGCGATGAAGGGGGGCGGGTACCTGCTCTTCTCCGGCTGCGCCGCGGGCGACACGGCGGCCTCCATCGTGTTCAAGGTCGGCTGAGGGACGCAACGGGAAGGTCCTGCGGAGTAGCCGCAGGAGGGGGGCGGAGTGAGGTAAAGCGCAGCCGTGCGGGTTCACCGCACGGCGAGCCACGAACGGAGCCCCCTCTCCGAGGCGACGAAGCCCAAGGGGGAATCCCGGAGTCCGAGAACTCAACGGGGGGAACCGATGGAGTACCAGTTCATCACGATGCAGCGGACCGGAAAGATCCTGACGATCCTTCTCAACCGTCCTCCCACGAACCCGCTATCCGTCGCGTTCGGCCGGGAGCTCTTCGACGCCTTCACGGAAGCCGGCCTGGCGGAGGACGTGACGGTCGTGGTCATCGCCAGCGCGCTGGAGAAGGCGTTCGTCGCCGGGGCGGACATCAAGGAGATGGCCTCCATGGACCGGGCCGCGTCCGAGGCGTTCTCGAAGCTCCTCCAGGACGCCAACAACCTTCTCCCCCGCATGAGGAAGGTGGTCATCGCCGCCATCAACGGTCACGCCCTCGGCGGCGGCTGCGAGCTGGCGATGGCGTGCGATTACCGTCTCATGAAAAAGGGGAAGGCGCTGATCGGTCTCCCCGAGGCGACGCTCGGCATCCTTCCGGGCGCGGGCGGCACCCAGCGGCTCCCCCGGCTGGTCGGGCTGTCGAAGGCGATGGACATCCTCCTTCGCGGGAAGGCGATGGGGCCCGAGGAGGCGCTGGCGATCGGCCTCGTCGACCGGCTGATCGAGCCGGAGATCTTCATGGAAGAGGTGATGAGATTCGCGGAACCGCTGGCGTCCGGGGCCGGGAAGGCGATGGGGTACATCAAGGCGGCGGTGTACGAAGGGATCGATCTTCCCATGGAGCGGGCGCTGGCGGTCGAACGGAAGTACGGTCTCGAGAACCTGGGGACCCACGACGCGAAGGAAGGGCTCGCCGCGTTCGCCGAAAAGCGGAAGCCGGCCTTCTTGAGCAGATGACCGGAAACGGGACGGATACCATTCCAACGGAGGGTGCGCGATGAACGTCGAGGAGATCAGGGCGGTAGGGGTCGTGGGCGCCGGCAGCATGGGGACGGGGATCATCCAGGTCGCGGCCCAGGCGGGCTTCGAGGTCAAGGCGGTGGACGTCGACGACGCGGCCTGCGCGAGAGCGGCTTCGGTGCTCGCGAAGGTCCTCGAACGGCTGGTCGCCAAGGAGAAGATCACCGAGGACGAGAAGAAGCGGGTTCTCGGTCGGATCAGCTTCTCGACCGACGTCGCCTCGCTCAAGGGCGTTCCCTTCCTCTTCGAGGCGGTCTTCGAGAGCGTCGACGTGAAGAAGGCGATCTTCGCGAAGCTCGACGCGATCTGCGGGGACGAGGTGGTCTACGCGACCAATACCTCTTCCCTGTCGATCACCGAGATGGCCTCCCTCGTGAAACGCCCCGCGAAGTTCGTCGGCATGCACTTCTTCAACCCGGTTCCGGTGATGAAGCTGGTCGAGGTGATCCCCGCCCTGCAGACCGGACAGGGGACCACCGACCTGGCGCTGGCGATGGCGAAGAAGCTCGGCAAGACCGCCATCACCTGCAAGGACACCCCCGGGTTCGTCGTGAACCGGCTTCTCGTCCCGTACATGCTCGACGCGGCCCGCATTCTCGAGGCGGGGGTCGCGTCGGCCGAGGACATCGACACGGCGATGAAGCTCGGGTGCGGGATGCCGATGGGCCCCTTCGAACTCATGGACTACACCGGCGTGGAAATCTCTTATTATGTCGGGGAGATCTTCCACAACTACACGAAGGAGGCCCGGTTCGCCCCTCCCGGGCTGGTGCGGAACATGGTGAAGGCCGGGTACCTCGGGCGGAAGACCGGCAAAGGCTTCTACGACTATCCGGCGAAGTAGGCGGCGCCCCGGTACGAGCTTCGCGCTGCTGGGGTACCCCCGCAGTAGGGAAAACGGGGGGCACAGCCGAAGCGGATACAGCGGCACTCGAAGGGTACTGTACTTATGAATTGAAGCAATTGGCAACCCACCGTACGAAAGGAAGAGACGACGCCATGGCCTGGAGCAGGGAAGAGACGATCGATCGCGGGGAGATGCAGCGGATCCAGCTTGGGAAGTGGCGGAAGATGGTTTCCTACGTCCACGCGAAGAATCCCGTCTACCGGAAGAAGCTGGACGAGGCCGGGGTGACGCCGGGCGACATCCGCTCGCTGGACGACGTCCGGAGGCTTCCGTTCACCGAGAAGCTCGAGATCCGCGACTACTACCCGTTCGGGCTCTTCACCGCCCCCCAGGAGGAGATCGTCGAGTTCCACGCCACCTCCGGCACGACCGGCAAGATGGTCGTCGTCGGGTACACGCGGAACGACGTGGAGCTGTGGACCGAGGTGATGGCCCGGGCGTGCACCGGGGCCGGCATCACGAAGAACGACATCGTCCAGAACATCTACGGCTACGGCCTCTTCACCGGGGGGCTGGGGACCCACTACGGGGCGATCCGGGTGGGGGCGGCGGTGATCCCGATCTCCGGAGGGAACACGCAGAAGCAGATCATGCTGATGCAGGATTTCGGCAGCACGGTCGTCACCTCCACGCCGTCGTTCCTCATGCGGCTCCACGAGGTCGGGGTGGGGATGGGGGTCGACTTCCGGAAGCTCAAGCTCCGGATCGGCCTGCTCGGGGCGGAGCCGTGGAGCGAGTCGATGCGGCAGTCGATCGACGACCGGTTCGGGATCAAGGCGTGCGACATGTACGGCCTCTCCGAGATGATCGGCCCGGGGGTCTCGTTCGAGTGCCACGAGATGCGGAACGGGCTCCACGTCAACGAGGACTACTTCTACCCCGAGATCATCCACCCCGACACCGGCGAGGTGCTCCCGTACGGCGAGGAAGGGGAGCTCGTCATCACGAACTTCGCCAACGAGGGGCAGCCGCTGATGCGGTACCGCACCCGCGACATCTCGCGGCTGACCGTCGACCCGTGCGCGTGCGGGCGTACCCTCGTCAAGATGCAGCGGGTGTCGGGCCGGACCGACGACATGCTGATCATCCGCGGCGTGAACTTCTTCCCGTCCCAGATCGAGTCGATCGTCATGAAGCGGTGGGGCGTGTCGCCGCACTACCTGGTCGTCGTCGACCGCCCGGGGGCGATGGACGAGGTCGAGGTCAAGATCGAGGTGAACGACGAGTTCATGAAGAAGGCCGCCGCCGACATCCTCGCCGGCAGCGAGCAGGACATCCTGGGCGACGTGGCGACCGCGCGGCAGAAGCGGGCGAATCTCCAGCGCGACATCAAGGACATCATCGGGATCACCGTGAAGGTGACGCTCGTCGCGCCCGGGACGATCCCGCGGAGCGAGGGGAAGGCGAAGCGCGTCGACGACCGGCGCCCGAAAGGTTAACGCCCGCAAGGAGGTTCCGATGAAGCTGAAGCAGCTGTCGATCTTCCTGGAGAACGCGCCGGGGCGGCTCTACGAGGCGACCCACGCGCTGGGGGAGGCGGGGATCAACCTGCGGTCCCTCTGCATCAGCGACAGCTCCGACTTCGGGGTCCTCCGGATCCTCGTGTCCGACGTCGGCCTGGCCCGGCGGGTGATCATGGAGAAGCAGCTTCCGGCCCGCATCGACGACGTCGTCGCGGTGGAGATCGACGACACCCCGGGTTCCCTGGCCCGGATCCTTCACCCGTTCGGGGAAAAGAGGGTGAACGTCGAGTACATGTACGCCCTGGCGGGCGCCTCGTCCGGGAAGGCGGTGATGGTCTTCCGGTTCAGCGACAACGACAAGGCGATCGAAATCCTGCTCGGGAACAAGGTCCGGATCCTCGACGCCGAGGCGTTCGGGATGATCGAGAACCAGTAGAAGATGGGAAAGAGCGGCTACCGGCCGAAGCGGTTCGCGGTCGTCGGCGCCGGCCCGGTCGGCGCGATCGTCGCCGCCTTCCTCGCGAGGGGGGGGTGCGACGTCACCCTTTGCGACGTGGTGCCGTCGCTCCTCGAGCCGGCCCTGGATCCCGGCGTCCTCATCGAGGGAACCGACGTCCTCCGGGCGAAGGTGGCCAGGACGACCACCCGCGTCGACGAGCTGCTCGGGGATCCTCCCGACGTCGTGATCGTGGCGGTCAAGGCCACCGCCCTTCCGCTGATCGCCTCCACCCTCGAGGGGTTCGCCGCGGGGGGACGGTACGTCGTCAGTTGGCAGAACGGCATCGACACCGAGCGGGTCCTCGCGGCGCACCTGGGGGCCGAGTTCGTCCTGCGGGCCGTCGTCAACCTCGGCTGCGTCCCGGTGGGGCCGGCCCACGTCCGGATCGCCTTCCACCATCGTCCCCACTACATCCAGGAGCTCGATCCCCGGTCGATCGACGCCGCCGTCGGGATCGCCGACGTCTTCACCGCGTGCGGGCTCGACACCCTGCGCACCGACCAGATCCAGCACATGGTCTGGCGCAAGGCGGTCCTGAACGCCTGCATGAACCCGATCTGCGCCGTCACCGGGAAGACGATGGCCGAGGTCATCAACGACCCGATCCTCTTCCACCTGGTCGACGCCCTCATCAAGGAGGGGGTCTCCGTCGCCAGGGCGAACGAGTTCCGGCTCGGCTCGGACTTCTACCCGTATTGCATCGACTACATCCGGGACGCCGGCCACCACAAGCCGTCCATGCTCCAGGACATCGAGGCCGGCCGGCGCACCGAGGTCGACTACATCAACGGCAAGATCGTCGAGTACGGCGGCCAGGCCGGCGTCCCCACCCCGTACAACACGATGATCCGCGGCCTCGTCAAGGCGCTCGAGCCGAAATGATCCGGGAAAAGGTGGCCCGGCTCGCGGCGCGGATGCACGACGGCCCGCAGTACCCGTCGCAGGGGGCGGTGCTGTTCGTCGACCTCGAGCGCAGGGAGCATTTGTCGAAGTACCTTCCCGTCGCGGTGCTGCGGTCGTTCCTCTCGGGCCGCGGCGCGAACATGTTCCTCCTCCACAACCTCCTGCCCGACGGCAGGGAGCCGCTGGACCCCCAGATCCCGATGATCTTCGGCAGCGGCGCCCTCACGGGGACGGTTCCCACCGCCGCCCGCGGCAACCTGACCGGCGTCGCCCCGGACAGCAACGCGATCCTCGACAGCAACTGCGGGGATTTCTTCCCCACGTTCCTCAAGCTGAGCGGCTGCGATCACCTGGTACTCTACGGGCAGGCCGCCGGGTGGACCCTTCTCGAGCTCTCCGGCCGGGACGTCCGCTTCCACGACGCCGCTCCCTACCTCGGGATGGACAACGCCGACCTCACCCGGGCGGTCGAGCGGGATTTCTCCTGCGCCGAGCGGAAGGACATGGCGATGGCCCGCATCACCCGCGCCGGGGAAAACCTGGTCCTGTGCTCCGGGATCATGGGGGGGGAGAAAGCGTGCTACGCCCGGTGCGGCACCGGCGCGAAGATGGGCTCCCTCCGGCTCAAGGCCGTGATGATCCGGGGAGGCGGCGCCCGACCCGCCCTTTCCCCGGCCTTCAAGGCGAACAACCGGGAGCTGGCCCGGAAAATCCTCTCGACGAGCGTCGTCAAGTACGCGCTGAAAAAAGTGGGCACCCCGTTCCTCTACAAGCCCAGCCGCATCCTCGGCGCGATGGGGACGAAGAACAACCAGGAGACGACCTGGTACGACTCCCTCGACGCCGACAACTTCGACGTCTACCGGCCCGGCATGGACGGCTGCTTCCAGTGCCCCGTGCGATGCCGCCCCCTGAACGACATGACCCCCGAAGGGAAGGGGGGATGGGGCGCCGACGCGCTGAAGGGGGTAACCGGGAACGCCGGGTACGACGAGAATCAGGCGCAGGTCGTCCATCGGAGGGAGAAGAGCTACAAGGGAATCCGGGGCGACGGCGCGTACGATCGCCACGACAAGGGGGACGGCCCCGATTACGTGACCCTGGGGAAGATGGGTCCGATGATCGGGATCCGCGAGCCCGAGCAGGTCCTGCGGCTGAACAATGTCCTGAACGATCTCGGGCTGGACTCCGCCAGCACGGGCAGCGCGATCGCCTGGGCGATGGAGCTCTACCAGCGCGGCATCATCACGGCGGTGGAGACCGGCGGGCTCGACCTGACGTGGGGAAATTACGAGGTCGTCGAAAAGCTCCTTCACATGACGTCCCGGAGGGAAGGGTTCGGCGACGTGATCGCGGACTCCGCACGGGCGGTGGAGCGGGGGAGGTACCCGGTGGAGGCGCTGAAATACCGGATGGCCGTCAAGGGGCTGTTCCAGTCCGATCCGCACGACGCGCGCATCATCAAGGGGTTCGCCCTCGGCCTTGCCGTCTCGACCCGCGGCATGGATCATCTCCGGAACCGGCCCACCCTGGAGATCAACGCGAAGATCAACGACAACCCCGAATTCAAGACCGCCCTCTATGGCGGAACGGTCGCGCCGGAGCCCACGAGCTACGAGGGGAAAGAGCATGCCGTCGCCACGTGCGAGAAAACGTTCGCGGTCGGGGACGCCGTCGGCATCTGCCGCTTCGCGACGAAGCTGTTCAACTCCCCCTCCACCGCCGACTACGACGATTTCGCCCGGCAGCTGAAGGAGCTGACCGGGGAGGAGTTCACCCCCGCGGAGCTGGACGGGATCGGACGGAACATCACCGGGATCGAGCGCCTGCTCAACGCCCGCCTCGGATTGACGGAGAAGGACGACACCCTCCCCGACCGCTGGTTCGAGGAGGCGGTCGCCGCGGGGCCGTTCGCCGGGGAGAAGATCGACCGGGCCGCCTTCGAGGCGCTGAAGATCCGCTATTACGATCTCCTCGGGCTGAACGCCGCGGGCGTGCCGTCGCTCGAGTGGCATCGCGGCCTCGCGGAAGCGACCACGGGGTTCGCCGTGCAGGTCGCGCTCCCCGAGGGGATCCCGGGCGCCCCGGAAGGGGCGGTCATCGTCGACCAGCCGGTGTCCGACGTCGCCGGACTCCGGGAGGCGCTGAAGAGGCGGCTCCCGCACGCGGCCCGGAAACTCGAGGACACCTCCCTGATCGTTTCCGTCAACGGCGCCATGGTTCTTTCGAACGAGGATGCGACCCCCGTGCGGAGCGGCGACGAGGTCGTCCTCCTGCGAATCATCGCGGGAGGGTGAACGCGTCGATCTTCATGGCCGGGGGATTTCCGTGGGCCGTTGACGTTTTTATAAAACCGTTTTATTCTGTCAACTTGATCGGCCGGAACGAACTACCTGAAACAGGGGAGGGGTTATGGGAAAGGGATTCGGGAAAACTGTCTGGACCGTGCTGTTTCTCGCGCTTTTCGTCGTAGGGCATTCGGGCATCGCCGCGGCGGCCGAGCCGCCGATCGTCATCGGCGCGCCTCTCGCCACGGCCTTCCTGTACGGGTGGGACGCGGAGCGCGGCATCAAGCTCGCGGTCGAGGAGATCAACGCGGCCGGCGGAGTGAACGTGGGCGGGAAGAAGAGACCGTTCGCGGTCGAGGTAATCGATACGCGGGACCTCGAACCCGGGGTCCCCGTCAGCGAGGCGCTGCTCGGCATGGAGAAACTCATCCTCGAAAAGAAGGCGGATTTCATCGTCGGGGGTCCGGTCCGTTCCGAGGCGGCGCTCGCGGCGATGGACCTGCTGAGCAAGTACAAGAAGGTCAGCATCCTGACGACGGGAGTCTTGACGCCGGCGTATCAAAAGAAGGTGGCAGGCAATTACGACAAGTACAAGTACTGCTTCCGGATCACCAGCCACGTGGGGGTGATGGCGAACGAGCTGATCGCCTACCTCGGGGAGATCAAGAAGGGTCACGGGTTCAACAAGGTGTACATCATGGTCCAGGATGTCGAGCATGCCCGCAAGGGCGGTGAATACATGAAGAAGTTGCTGGGCGACAAGGGATGGGAAGTGGTGGACATGAAGGTTTATCCCACCGGGACCACCGACTACTCCGTCGGCCTCCGCGACGCCGCGCAGAAAAAGACGGACATCCTCTTCCTGTGGATGGACATGCCCGAGAGCTCGATCCTGCTCAAGCAGTGGAGCACCATGAAGCTGAGGGCGCTTCCGGTGGGGTTCGTGAACGCGGCGGAACAGCCCGGCTTCTGGAAGGCCACCGGCGGGAAGGGGGAGTATCTCATCGTCGACCTGGTGAACGGCGGCAACGCCCCGGCGAAGATCACCCCCTGGACGATGAAATTCGCCAATGCCTACGAGAAGAGATGGGGGCTGGAGCCGGAGGGGTACGGGACCTCCTCGAGCTACATGGCGGTGTACACCCTGAAGGAGGCGATCGAAAAGGCGGGGACCATCGAATCCGGCGCGGTCGTCGCCGCCCTGGAGAACGTCGACCTGATGGGCGTGTACGGGAGGATCCGCTTCGACAAGAAGAGCCACCAGGTCATCCCGTCCCTCGACCCCGCCGAGGGCGCCGTCACCAGCATCGTCCAGTGGCAGAAGGGGAAGCGGGTGCAGGTGTTCCCGCCCAAGACCGCGGAGGGGAAGACCCTGCTGCCTCCATGGATGAAATGATCGCGCCGGGGAGGAGAGAGGCGGCCTTGACGTTGCGGGGAAGGTGAGATGGAGATCCTCCTTTTCGGCATCATCAACAGCGTCACGCTGTCGTTGACGGCGCTGGGCTTCACGCTGGTGTACAGCATCAGCCGGCTGCCGAACTTCGCCCACGGCGCGCTCTATGTGACCGGCGGCTACATCGTCTGGCTCTGCGTGAACGCCCTCGGGATGAACTATTTCGCCGGGATCGCGGTGGGCATCGCCGCCACCGCGATCATCGGCGCCCTCATGTATCGCCTGATCATCCAGCGGATCCGCGGCATGCAGATCTCGGAGATCATCGCCACCTACGCCATCGGCCTCGCCATCATCGAGGGGCTGCGATGGGGGGGGCTGAGGGGCTCGACCTTCACGCTCCCCTCGTTCCTCGCCGGATCGATGAAGATCGGCGGGATCGCGGTGGACAACCAGAGGCTCTTCGTCCTCGGCTTCGGCGTCGTCGTATTCGCGGCGCTTGGCCTCTTCGTGAAATACACGAAAACCGGGCTCGCCCTGAAAGCGATCGCGCAGGACGAGGGGTCGGCCATGATGCTCGGCATCGACTCGGACCGGAAGGCGCTGGTCTCCTTCGCCCTCGGTTCGGGCCTTTCCGCCTTCGCGGCCGTCCTGATCCTTCCGCTCGGCAGCATCGTCGTGGAGACGGGCTACAACGTCCTCATCTACTCCATCGCGGTGAGCATCATCGGGGGCCTCGGCAGCTGGGGCGGGGCGATCGTCGCGTCGTTCATCATCGGCTTCGCCCAGCTCCTGACCGAGGTGTTCCTGTCCACGCAGTACCAGATGGTCATCTCGCTGCTCGCGATCATCGTCACGCTGCTCCTCAAGCCGTCCGGCATTTTCGGGAAGCAGAAGGAGCTGGACGACCGCGTATGAGCGACGGCCGGGATCGAAAGGAGCGGATCGATCGCGGCATCAAGGTCCGCAGCGACGGGCTCTACGCCGTCTCTTCCCTCCGGGAGATGCTGTATCTTTCGGGGCCGCGGATCCTCCTGATCGCCGGGCTGCTGCTGCTGCCCCTTCTGCTCGACCCGTTTCCCTACTGGAGGCGGGTCATCAACATCCTGTGCGTGTACGCGCTCCTGGCGATCTCGTTCGATTTCCTCGCCAACTGCGTCGGTCTCGTCTGCCTGGGCGGCTCGATGTTCATCGGGCTCGGGGGGTATTTCGCGGCGATCTTCAACGTGCACCTGCACGTTCCCTTCTACCTTTCCATCCCCGCCGCCGCCCTTGCCGGTGCGGTCGTTTCGACGCTCCTGATCCTCCCCTGCCTCTCCCTGCGGGGAGTGTACTTCGCCATCGTCACGCTGATGTACCCGCTCCTCTTCACCCGGGTGATCGAGGCGTTCGACCTCCTGGGCGGGTCGAACGGCATCACGGGCCTGGACAGCTTTCCGGGCACGAACCTCGAGAACTACGGCATCCTCCTCGCCCTGCTGGCGGTCCTGTTCGGGCTGAGGAGGGTCCTGAACGAGGATATCGGCCTGGTCATGCACGCCGTGAAGGACAACGACCAGTCGGTCCGGGCGTCGGGGATCGACGTGGTCCGGATCAAGGCCCTGGCCGTTTTCATCGCGTCCTTCATCGGGTGTCTCGGCGGGGCGTACCTGGCGCACGTCTACATGTGGGCGGGGCTGTCGCTCTTCGCGCTCGATTTTTCCATCATCCCGATCGCCGCGGTGACGATCGGCGGCGGCGGGGTCCTCTTCGGGGCGCTCGTCGGCTGCCTGATCCTCGTCCCGCTGTCGGAGTTCCTCCGGTTCTTCGGGACGTTCCGGATCGTCCTGTACTGCACGGTCCTCACCGCCTTCATCGTGTTCAAGAGCGAAGGCCTGATGCCGTATTGCACGCGGAAATACCAGCAGATCGAACGGTGGGCGGACGCGTGAGCATCCTGACGGTGGATGGTCTCGAAAAAACGTTCGGCGGCCTGAAAGCGCTGAGCGGCGTGGGCTTTTCGGTCAAGAAGGGCGAGATCCTCGGCGTCATCGGGCCGAACGGCTCCGGGAAGACGACCCTGATCAACTGCGTCACGGGCTTCATCCGCCCCGACGCGGGGAAGGTCCTGTTCAAGGGCGGGGATATCTCGCGGTGGAGCCCGCACCGGATCGCCCGGGTGGGGATCGCGAGGACGTTCCAGGTCATGCGGCCCTTCTACTCCCTGCCGGCGTACAAGAACCTGATCATCCCGCTCTGGTCGCCGCGCGCGCGGAAGGAGGGCGGCTGGCGCGGCGGGGGGAAGCACGGCGACCGCGACACGGTGGCGATCGACATTCTCGAGGAAATCGGCTTCGAGCGCGATTCCAGGGTTCCCTACAAGCTGGCGTCCACGCTTCCGACGGGGTACCTCAAGCGGCTCGAGCTGGCCCGTTGCCTCGCGCTCCGGCCGGAGGTCATCTTCTGCGACGAGGTCTTTTCGGGCTTGAGCGCGAGCGAGGTGGCGAGCATGCTGCCGCTCATCGAGAAGCTGAAGATGGGGGGGATCACGCTGGTCCTGATCGAACACCGGCTGCGCGAGCTGTTCAAGGTGGCGGACCGGGTCATGGCGCTCCAGTTCGGGGAGAAGATCGCCGAGGGGCATTACAAGGACGTCATCGAAGACCCGAGGGTCAAAGAGGCGTACCTCGGAATCGAGGAGATCTAGTGCTCGAGGCTTCCGGCCTGATGGTCTACTACGAGAACATGCTCGCGCTGAACAACGTCGGCCTCAAGGCGGAGGAAGGCTCCGTGATCGGGGTCTTCGGCTCCAACAGCGCGGGGAAGAGCACGCTGATGTACATGCTCTCGGGCATCCTCCTGGATATCCGGAAGAAAGAGGAGATGCGGGGCGGAGAGCGGATCACCCTCCTCGGGAGGATCACCCTCGACGGCGAGGAGATCACGTCGCTTCCGCCGCACGAACGCGCGGCGCGCGGGATCGTGCTCTGCCCGGAGCGCAGGCGCATCTTCGGGGAGAGCTCGGTCATCGAGAACCTGCGGATCGGGTCCTACCTCGCTCCCCGGAAAGACCGGGCCGGGGACATCGAATACGTCTTCCGCGTCTTCCCGCGCCTGAAGGACCACATCCACCGCCAGGGCGGCTTCCTCAGCGGCGGGGAGCAGCAGATGCTGGCGATCGGGCGGGCTCTCATGGCGCACCCGAAGATCCTGCTGCTGGACGAACCGCTCCTGGGCCTGAGCCCCGCCTACCAGAAGATCGTGATCGACTCGATCCGGGAGATCCGCGCGGCGAAGGGGATCACCATCGTCATCGCGGAACAGTACGCGAGGCCGGTCATCCCGGTGATCGACCGGGGATACATCATCGAGAACGGTTCCGCGATCCTCGAGGGAACGAAGGAGGACCTGATGGGCAACCCGGACGTGAAATCCGCGTATTTCGGCGTGTGATGACGATCGATCCGAGATATCGGGGGACGACGTTCGGCGGCTTCGAGGAATCGTGCCGGAAATACCCGGACCGGACGGCGCTCGTCTACCTGGGCGAGCGGATCAGCTACGCGGAGCTCGGGAGACTGGTCGACCGGTTCGCGGCCGGGCTGCTCGAGATCGGCGTGAAACCGAAGGGAAAGGTTCTCCTCTACCTGCGGAATTGCCCCCAGTGGGTCATCGCGAACTACGCGATCAACAAGATCGGCGCCGTCGTCGTGCCGGTGTCTCCCATCTACACCTCGCACGAACTGGAGTACATCGTGAACGACGCCGAGGTCGAAACCGTCATCTGCCTCGACACGAATTTCATGTATGTCCGGGAGGTGATCGCCAGGACGGACCTGAAACGGGTGATCGTGACCGGACTCGCGGATCTGCTCCCCCCCTGGAAAAGGGCGTTCGGCCACCTGTTCGACAGGATCCCCGCGGGAAAAGTGGAGTGGAGCGGGGAAGTCATCTCCTTCATGGAGGTCCTCCGGAAGAGCAAGGCGCACCTTCCGGCGATCGAGATCAACCCCGCGGGTGACCTCGCCTACATCATGTACACCGGCGGGACGACGGGCTTCCCGAAAGGCGTCGTCGGAAACCACAGCGGCGAGGTCTCCTACATCAGGGACATGAACGACGACGTGTTCCGGGAGTACCTGGTGGAGGGGCAGACCACGATCCTGATGGTCAATCCCCTGTTCCACATCATGGCCAAGGGGTTCGCGATCGCGACGGCGTTCAACAAGGGGAACACGCTGGTCCTGATGCCGATCCCGGAACCCGACGCCATCCTCGACGCGATCCGGAAGTACCAGGTGGCCTGGATGCTGGGCGTTCCGTCCCTGTACCGGATCCTGCTCGAGAACGACCGGATCGACCAGTACGACCTCCGCTCCCTCCGCTACTGTTATTGCGGCGGCGACGTGCTGCCGACGGGCGTCCTGGACGCCTGGGAACGGCGCTGCGGCGTCCCGATCTACCAGGTGTACGGCTCCACCGAGGTGGGCCACGTGACGTACAGCCCTCTCGACAGGAGGCCGTCTCCGAAGACGGTGGGGAAGCCCCTCCGGTCGCGGAAGTGCATCATCATCGATCCCGAATCGACGGAGCCGGTCCCGCCGGGCGGGATCGGCGAACTCGCGGTCACTTCCGTGTTCACGCTGAAACGCTATTGGAACAAGCCGGAGGAGACGGCGCGGTCCTACGTCCCGATCGGGGGCGAGATCTTCTACCGGACCGGCGATTTCATGCGGTTCGACGAGGAAGGGGAAATCGAGTTCATCGAGCGCTCCGGCGATATCATCAAGTACAAGGGATACCGCATCTCCGCCTCGGAGGTCGAGGCGGTGCTCCAGGATCATCCCGCGGTCGTCGGCGCGTGCGTCATCGGGGTGCCCGATGAAGCCACCGGCGAGCGGGTGAAGGCGATCGTCGTGCTGAAACAGGACGCGAGGGGCGTCGACAGCGCCGACCTCCTCCGGTGGTGCCGGGAGAGGCTGGTCTCGTACAAGGTTCCCAGGTACGTCGAATTCCGGGACATGCTCCCGAAATCGAAGGTCGGCAAGCTGCTGCGCAGGGAGATCCGCGACGAGGAGAAGAGGAAGCTCGGGTAGGCGGTCCACCGGAGGCGGTGTTCGAAGGAAACGATCGACCCACAGGAGGACGCAAATGCCGGAAGCCTATATCTGTGACGCGGTGCGCACCCCGATCGGGCGATACGCCGGCGGCCTGTCGACGGTCCGGACCGACGATCTCGCCGCCACGCCCATCGTCGAGATCATGAAGCGGAACCCGTCCGTCGATTGGGGGCGGGTGGACGACGTGATGTACGGTTGCACGAACCAGGCGGGGGAGGACAACCGGAACGTTGCGCGGATGGCGGTGCTCCTTGCCGGCCTCCCGCCGGAGGTCCCGGGGGTGACCTTCAACCGCCTGTGCGGCTCCGGGATGGACGCGGTCGGGAGCGCCGCCCGCGCGATCAGGGCGGGGGAGGCGACGCTGATCGTCGCGGGCGGGGTCGAGAGCATGTCCCGCGCCCCGTACGTGATGAGCAAGGGGGCCGCCCCGTTCGACCGGGGGGTCGAGATGCACGACAGCACGATCGGGTGGCGCTTCGTGAACCGCCGGACGAAGGAGCGGTACGGAGTCGAGTCGATGGCGTCGACGGCCGAGAACGTGGCGGACCAGTTCCGCGTCTCCCGGGAAGACCAGGACCTCTTCGCGTTGCGCAGCCAGAGAAAGACCGCCGCGGCCGCCGCGGGCGGGTTGTTCCGGGAGGAGATCGTGCCCGTGGCGATCCCGAAGAAAAAGGGCGAGGATGCCGTGGTCGGGGACGACGAGCATCCCCGGCCGGACACGACGCTGGAGGGCCTCGCCCGCCTGAAGCCGATCGTGCGACCCGACGGGACAGTGACCGCCGGAAACGCTTCCGGCGTCAACGATGGGTCATGTGCGTTGCTGATCGCCTCCGAGGAGGCGGCGAAGCGGAACGGCCTGACCCCCCGGGCGCGCGTCGTCGCCATGGCCGTCGCCGGGGTGGCCCCGCGGGTGATGGGGATCGGGCCGATCCCCGCGACCCGGAAGGTGTTGGCCCTCGCCGCCCTTCCGCTGTCGCGGATGGACGTGATCGAGCTGAACGAGGCGTTCTCGGCGCAGGCGCTCGCCGTCCTGCGGGAACTCGGGTTGCCGGACGACGCGCCCCACGTCAACCCGAACGGCGGCGCGATCGCCCTCGGGCACCCCCTGGGGATGAGCGGGGCGCGGCTCGTGACGACGGCGACGTACCAGCTGCGGCGGACGAAGGGCCGCTACGCCTTGTGCACAATGTGCATCGGGGTGGGACAGGGGATCGCGATGATCCTCGAGAGGGTCTGATCCGCCGCGGATCGCCCGCCCGCCTTGCTAAGAGGTAACCCCTGAAATTCGGACAGTCGTGTAAGGTGGAAAAACGACTGTCCGAATTTCAGGGACCACCTCTTGGTGTGACAACGCCTTCAGGTGTTGAAGTCTATGTTCCCCTTGGGGTCTTGGCAAACGGAAATGGCAGCGAAGTTATCTTCACCTTGTTTCGATTGCCCGATATGACAGACGAAAAATACGCTGAGGATTCGAAAAGGGTAGAGCAAGATCTGAAAACTCTAAAGGATCTTTTGGAAAAATAAGCGAACCTTTAAATCCGTTTTCCCCTAACTACAGGCTGAGGCTGACGGCAGCCCTGCGAGGGATCATGAGACCACACCGGTTCCATTTTTCGTATCCGTGCCGGATTCGATGACGGGAATGGAATTTCCCGCCTGGGACGCCTTCGGCAGCAGGCCGCGCTCCTTCAGCTTCCCGTGGCGGAAGGCGCCCCACAGGGCGGCGCCGATCGCGCCGGCGTACAGGGAGTCCGCGTGGGCGGCGACCGTCGTCTCCATCTTCTGCTGGACCATCCCGTCCTGGAGGGCTTTCACCAGCCCCGCGTCCAGCGCCAGCCCGCCGGTCATCATCACGACCCCGCGCTTCACGTCGATCGACTTGAGCAGCTTGATCAGGCGCTCCGCCATCGACTCGTGGATGCCGCGCAGGATGTCGCTCGGCTTGATCGCGCGGGAGACCATGTTGATCACGTCGGTCTCCGCCAGCACGGCGCAGATGCTGCTCACCTTCTCCGGCTTCGTCGCCTGCTGCGACAGCGCGCCGATCTCGTCCTGGGCGATCCCGAGGTAGCGGGAGATGTTCTCGAGGAACTGCCCGGAGCCGGAAGCGCACTGGCTGGTCATCCGGTAGGTCAAGACCTTCCCCTTCCCGTCGATGCAGATCGCGCGGCCGTGCAGCGCCCCGATGTCGAGCACCGCGCGCGCCTCGGGGTTGAGGTGCAGCGCTCCCCGGGCGTGGGTGGTCATCGAGTAGAAATGGCCCGTCGCGCCCGGCAGGCTTTCCCCCTCGCCGGTGGTCGCGACGTAGTCGACGTCGTCCCGCGCGAGCCCCGCGGATTCGAGGACGGACCGCATCGACTCCTCGACGAGGGCGAACGCGTTGCGCTGCCGGATGCGGGCGTCCCAGCGGGAGAGCCACTCGCTCTTTTCCCCTTCCACGCGGAACAGCGCGGTCTTGATGACTCCGGATCCGACGTCGACGCCGATCGAAACGGTCATGGGCTCCCTTCCTGTCAGTGGACGACGGCCCGCAGGGCGAAGTTCGCGCCCCCGAGGGCTCCCGTGTAGATCGAATCGGGGCTGATGTTGACGGTCATGTCGCCGTAGTTCTCCTTCAGCAGCTTGTGCAGCTCCCGGACGGCCGCCTCGTTCTTCGCGACCCCCCCGGTGAAGGTGAACTCGTTCGTGACCCCGCCGGAGCGCGAGATGATGGAGATCGCGCGCAGCATGATCGCCCGGTGCAGCCCCGCCAGGATGTCCTCGCGCTTTTCGCCGAGGGCGAGCCGGTCCCGAAGCTCCGCGCCGGCGAATACGGTGCAGGTCGAGTTGATCCGGGGGACGCGGGTCGCCTTCATCGCGATGGGGCCCAGCTCGTGGAGCCCGATCTGCATCTCGTCCGCGATGTAGCCGAGGTAGCGGCCGCACCCGGCGGCGCAGCGGTCGTTCATCTGGAAGCTCGTCACGATGCCGTTCCCGTCGATCTGGATCCCCTTCGTGTCCTGCCCGCCGATGTCGAGGACCGTGCGGGTCCCGGGGAACATCATGTGGGCCCCGAGGCCGTGGCAGAGGATCTCGGACCGGATCTGCTCCTTCGGGAAGGGGAGCCGGACCCGCCCGTAGCCGGTCCCCACCACGTACGTCTCCTCCAGCTCGATCGCGAGAACCTTCCCGAGGGCCGATAGCGCCTCGCCCCGGTCGACGCCCACCCCTTCGGCGGAGGAGAGCGAGCGGGTGAGCCCGTTCCGCATCTGTGACGCCACGGTCTCGTCCGGATCGACCCGGCTCTCCACGTCGATGATCGACTTGTCGTAGATGTTCAGCATCGTTTCGAAGGGGATGGCCGCCTCGCGGCTCGCCGCCTGGGCGAGGTTCATGAAGCGCGACCCCGCGATGTCGCGGAAGAAGTCCGACTTGCGCGCCGCGCCGGGGGCGTAGATCGCCTGCGCCTCCACCTCGATCTTCCGGAAGACGGCGTCCAGGGACCCGCGCAGAGCGGCCTTGGTCCCCTGGAAGCGGGGGTGGTCGAGGTACCCGATGCACGTCTCCTCGAGCTGCCGCAGCGCGGAGAGGAACTGCTCCAGCCGGAAGTTCCGCTCGAGGTCCGCAAGCAGGTGCTCCGCGTCCTTGCCGAGGGCGTTCCGGAACAGGGTGAACCGCGCGGCGATCTTCGCCTCCTGCTTCGAGACGCGGGCGGCCACGTCGTAGTTGGAGCGGGAGTTCGTGATCCCGCGCCCGAGGACCTCGAGGTTCTCGTCGATCAGGACCGACTTGGTGGTGGTGGACCCGAGATCGATGCCGATGAACGTGCGCATGCCGCTTTCTCTCCTACGCGCCGGCCGCGGCGGCGGAGCCGCCGGCGCGGCGCTTCTGGTCGATCATCTGGAAGTAGCTCTCGAGGCGGTTCTTCACGTTCGCCGCGGAGAAGTAGCGCGGGTCGACGAGGTCGGTCTCGATGAAGGCCCCCGGTTTCCCGGTGATCTTCTCGATCTCCCGCATCATGACGAGCTGGCCGGCGGAGAAGCTGTTGCAGCTCTTGATCGAGTTGATGAGCAGCCCGTCCGCGTCGTAGTCCACGATGTTGCGCGCGAGCATGTCGACGCGGGTGGGCAGGTTCCGGTTCGTGTAGACGCCGAGGCAGTAGTCCGCGAGGGTCTCCAGCGGGTGGTCCGGGTCGTGGCGGAACCCGTCGTAGTCGTAGACGCCGCCGACCTTCGTGTAGGACGAGGCGACCACGACCGCGCCCGCCTCGGAAAACATCCTCCAGAAATCGCGGAACGAAGTCCAGTTCGGCGGCCCCTCGACCACGAGGCGGTAGTTCTCCTCCGGCATGTCGCCGTCCGGCGACTGGGCGCACAGGCCCAGCGCGATCCGCTCCTCGATCTCGGCCCGGAGCAACCGGTAATACTCGATCGCCTCGTCGGTCCCCCGGAAGGCGGTGAAGATCGGGCCCATGTAGTAGACGCCCCCGAAGTAGCAGTCGACGGGCGACGGCCTGTGCTTGGACGATTCGAGCATCCAGACGAGGTCGTTCTCGGCGATCGCCGACTTGCGCAGGTACTCCCGCAGGCGGTCGATGTCGAACTTCACGCCGGACACCGTCTCGAGGACCGGGATCACGTCCTCCTTCAGCTGCTTCACGATGTAGTCGCGCATGTTCTTCGTCGGCTGCCCGTCGGCGGCGTAGGGAACGTGCAGCATCACCGTGGGGCACCTGTACTGCTCCCGGAGCAGTTCGAACCACTTCATGAAGGTGAAGCACCCCGTGTAGCTGAGGAGCAGCACGTCCGGGTCGGGGAACGGCTTCCCGTTGGGGGCGATGTTCCCTTTCGCCATCATGCCGATGTCCGCCTTCACGTACGTGCAGACGTCCTCGGAGTGCCCGGACCGCTCCGCCTCGGCGATCATCTCGCCGGATTTTTTCCGCATCGCGTTCTGGATCGCGTTGATCTCGGGGAGGTTGTTCGCGATGTCGAAGCACATGAGCAGCTCGTTCAGGTTCCCCGGGACGAAGGTGGAGGACACCTTGGCCGTTCCGCCCGTGATCAGGTCGTAGTTGCGGCCGATCATCTCCTTCTGTTTCACCTGCGACAGGGACTTTACGACTTCCGGCTGGCTCATGACGCGCTCCAAAGTTTGATGGAGTCGGCGAAGGTGCCCGACTGTTCGCGGATCGGCTGCATCTGGCTCGAATTCTCGGCGTACTGGATGTGGATGTAGGGGATCCCGAGCGGCACGATCCGGGAGATGATCATCGGCTTGTCGAGCAGCGCGGGGTCGCAGAAGCTGGGCGCCGCGAAGATGACGCCGTCGGCCTTCCGCTTCCGGACGGAGTCGATCAGGTAGCTCCCCTTTTTGGCGACATCCGGCTCGTACTTGGCCGCCGTTTCCGCGGAGTGGAGCAGGAACGCCCGGGAGAGGTTTTCGATCGGGTCGCCCTCCGTCGGGACGTCCGCAAGAAGCCAGCGGGAGACGAGCAGGAGGTCGTCGTCCACGATGTAGCAGCCGGACATCTCGAGCGACTTGATGAGGTTGAGCGGCGGCTGTTCGCAGAATGCCCCGGTCAGCACCACCCGGCAGTTGTCCCGCATAGGACGGTTCGCGGCCTCGGCGGCGGACAGGTACTCCCGCATCAGCAGCGTGTGCTCCTCGGGAGGGAGGACCATTCCCGCCCGCATCAGCAGGTAGACTTCGGCGGACGGGGCCTTCCACGGGAAGTCGGACCGGAAGTCGTAGACCCGGTTCACCCACCGGCGGTTCTCGTTGTACACGGAGATCGAACGCCGCAGGTCGTCGTCGGTGACCTCCCGCCCGGCGAGGATCGCCAGCCCGTCCCGAAGTTCCCGCATCTCGTTCGCGTAGAAGACCCCGCCGACCTCCTCACGGAAGTTCTGGGGCGCGTCGAAGTACCGGACGTACTTGTCCTTGAACAGGAGCTTCCAGATGCCGCTCAGGTTCCGGATCACGTCGCAGATGGAGGGGAACATCATCCCGTCGACGAAGTCGAGCTTCCCGTTGATCGCCATCTCGATGGTCGACCGGGGGATCCGGCAGATGTAGCTCTGGTAGAAGGCGTCTCCGTGGATCACCTCCATGTCCGCCCCGCCCCCGAGGATTCCGAGCGGCAGCATCCCCGCGGCGTGGACGATCTCCCGCGGGACGTAGACCGGCATGTACCCGATCACCTTCCGCCCCGGAACGGCGGCCTTCCATTCCCTCGCCTTCGCGAAGTTCAGGTCCTCGAAGATCGCCTCGCAGGCGGCGACGATCTCCCCGATGGGGCGTGGACTCATCGGGCGGATTTCCCGGCGAGAAGGGAGGCGATCAGGCCGTCGATCAGATCCTCGCTCCAGGGGATTCCCTTGGCCAACCCCTGCCGAAGCTTCACGAAATCGATCTCCCGGCCGGTCTCCTTCGTCCCCTCGTTGAAGGCGCGGAATCCGGCGCGGGCCTCGTTCATCATGTTGAGGGCCAGCCACGCCCGGGCGTTCTCCTTGTTCGCGTTCCAGGCGATCAGCTTCGGCTTGCGGAGCTCCTCGAGGCTCTTCGTCATGCACTCGGGGAACGTCTCGAGCAGTTTCGCGCACAGTTCCTCGACCGCCGCGTCGAGGAGGGAAAGATCGACCTCGCCTCCCTTGATCGCGGCAAGGCCCTCCTTGTACGCCGATCCCGCCTTGAAGTCGCCGTGAACAACCCGCCCGTACTCGTCGAGCATCCGGTCGGTGACCACGGTCGGGTTCGCGACGAACGTCCCGCCGATCTTCAGCGCAGGGACCAGGCCGGAAACGATCCCGAGCCGGGCGGCCCTGTGCGCGGAGAACGGCTCGCACAGGGTGCCGGAGACCATCGCCTGCTCGCAGCCGATCATCACCGGAAGAAAGTCGGTCGCGCCGCCGATCGCCGCGGAGCCGTGCTTCGGACCGGCCTGCCCGAAGTTCGCCAGGTCCTGCGCGATCGTGAAGTCGCACGCCATCCCGATCTCCTGGCCCCCGCCGATCCGCATGCCGTTCACCCGGCAGATCACCGGCTTGTCGCAGCCGAGGATGGACGAGACCATGTCGTTGAACAGGCGCATGTACTGCCGGTACTCCTGCGGATTGCCGGCGTAATACTCCGCGTACTCCTTCGTGTTTCCTCCGGTGCAGAACGCCTTGTCCCCGGTCCCGGTGAAGACCACGGCGTTCACCTCGCGGTCCACGGAGGCACGGCGGAAGGCGAGGATCAGCGCCTTGACCATGTCCGTCGTGTAGGAGTTGTACTGCTTCGGGTTGTTGATGACGATCCAGGCGTTTACGAGCCCCTCGGCCATCGAGCCGTCGCGGCGTTTCGCGGGGCGCTTCTCGTAGCGGACCATTCCGCCGCAAAGGCTCTCCACCTCCTGGTCGACCAGGTTGTGGTCGACCAGGAGGGGGGGGGCGGTCTTTCCGATGATCTCGTCAGTCGTCGCCATGGGTCCTCCTGCTTCCAGCGAAAGGGGTATGTTTGGGATTAATTAAGCAAACAAGTACCACAATACCAATTAGTGTGTCAAGGAATTTGTCACCCCAACGTTTCTACTGCACCTGTGGTGCTGGCTTGTGGGTTGGGGGCATGGAAGGCGCACGCAACGGGAGGGTCCGGCGGAGTCGCCGCAGGAGAGGGGCGCCCCAGTACGAGCTTCGCGCTGCTGGGGTACCCCCGCAGTAGGAAGAACGGGGGGCACAGCCGAAGGGGAAACAGCGGCACTCGAATACCATCGTATTTATATCGTTGAAATCGTTTTACTCAGCATCAGCCGCTGGGAAGGGTGGAAGCCGCAGGAGTACAGGAATCGCTGCAGGCCGATATTTTCCGGGGACACCTGCGTGAGCACGGTTTCGACCTGGAGGGTGGAAAGGTTCAGGAAGAGTTGTGAGAGCAGGGCATGTCCGACGCCGGAGCCCGCGAAGCCGGGGTGAACGCCGATCGTGTCCAGGACGGCGGCCTTGTCGATCTTGCCGAACTCCCCGAAGTCGACCCGCGCCATGACGAATCCGACGACGAACCCGTCCTCCTCCGCCACCAGCGATACCCGGATCCCGGATTCGGTCAGCATCTCCCGAAGCTTCGCGGCGTAATAGGCGGAGCGATCCCGGCCGGTGAGCTTCCGGTCGATCCGGACGACGGCCCCGAGGTCGTCCTCCCTCAAGGAGCGCACCGGGACGCGGTCGCGGGACAATCGTTCGTAGAAGTCGCCCCCGGCGCGAATCGGCGTCCGCGCATCCGCTCCCGCGGTCCCGACCTCCCGGATCTCCTCGCGCATCGGGGAGGCGTCCCGCTCGAGAATCTGGGCGGGGGCAAGGAGGAACCCCGCCGAGGAGAAGAAGCGGACCATCGCGGGAGTTCCCCAGTCGACCAGGGTCCGGAGCGTCCCGATCCCCCGCGCTTTCATCCGCCGCTCCATTTCGCCCAATAGCGCTTTCCCGACCCCCTTTCCCTGGAGGTCGGGGTCGATGGCGATGACGTCAAGGACGGCCACGGCGTCCGGGGAGCCGAACTCCCCTTCCTGGATCCTGGCGATCGCGTATCCGGCGAGACCCCCGTCCCGCACCGCGGCGCAGGTGATGAACCCGTCCGGAGATCCCGCGGTCGCGGCGAACCGTTTCTCCAGGAAGCCCCTCCTCGAATGACCGGTGATCCGGCTCTCGATTCCGGAAACACGGTCGAGGTCGTCCCGATGCAGGGAGCGGAGCTGGAGGTCGGCCATCGCGTTCTCCTCTCTCGATCGTTCGGCGCATCGGTTCCGCGGGATCTTCCGATACGTTGCCATCGAAGATGCCATCGGCGCAATCCCATTCTTCGATTCTCCCGGCGGGCCTCCTTGACAGGAAAGAAGGCAATGGGGTACTTGAATACGTAATTACCTGTCGTCGGGCGAGGGAGACATGGGCGATTTTCTGAATCTGGAAGGACGGATCGCAGTCGTGACCGGCGGCGCCCGCGGGATCGGGCTGGCGATCACCCGCGCCCTGATCGATCACGGCGTCCGCGTGCACGTGTTCGACGTCGCCCCCGGGGCGGGGGACGACGCGGCGCCGTACACGTTCCACCGGGCCGACATCGCGGACTCCGCCAGCGTGGCGAAGGCGGTGGCCGCGCTTCCCGCCGGCGTCTCCCTGCTGGTCAACAACGCCGGGATCACCCGCGACCGCAGCGCCGTCAACATGAGCGACGACGAGTGGGGCTCGGTCCTCTCCGTCAACCTGACGGGGGCGTTCCACATGATCCGCGCGCTGGCTCCCGCGATGCGGAAAGCCGGGTATGGGCGGATCGTCAACATCACCTCGATCAACGGGATCCGCGGGAAGTTCGGCCAAGCGAACTACTGCGCCTCGAAAGCGGGCCTCATCGGGCTGACGAAGACCCTGGCGCGGGAGCTGGGTCCCAAGGGGATCACGGTCAACGCCGTCGCCCCCGGCATGGTCATGACCGAGATGGCGCTGGCGCTTCCGCCCGAGTTCGTCGACAAGGCGAGGGCGGAGGCCGTGCTTCCGGAGCTGGCGACGCCCGGCGACATCGCGAACGCGGTCCTGTTCCTCCTGTCCGACGCGGCCCGCATGATCACCGGCGAAGTGATCCGGGTCGACGCCGGGCAATACGTCTGATGCGGATCGATTTCCATGTCCACATGGGGGTGTACGCCTTCCACAATCCCTGGGTGACGGAGTGGATGAAGGAGACGCACCCCGAGGGATACGAGGAGTACATCCGGAAGTACGACGACCCCGGGGCCTTCGAGGAGCTGCTGGCGGCCGAGGGGGTGGACTACGCCTGCGTGCTGGCCGAGTTGAGCGATTCCACCACGGGGCTCTGCACGAACGAGCAGGTGCGCGATTTCTGCCGGGGCCGGCGGCGGCTGATCCCCTTTTGCGACATCAGCCCCCACCGGTTCACCGACCTCGGGGGCGAGCTGCGGTGGCGGGTGGAGGAAGAGGGGTTCCGGGGGGTGAAGCTCTACCCCTCGTACCAGCACTACTACCCGAACGAGCAGAGGATGTACCCGCTGTACCAGGCGGCGCGGGACCTGGGGGTCCCCGTCATGTTCCACATCGGGTCGTCGGTGTTCCGCGGGACCCGGATGAAGTATTGCGACCCGCTGCATCTCGACGACGTGGCGGTCGATTTTCCGGACCTGAACCTGGTCATGGCGCACGCCGGCCGGGGGTTCTGGTACGACCGGGCCTTCTTCCTCGCCAAGCTGCACGCGAACGTATACCTCGAGATTTCCGGCCTGCCGCCGTCGAGGCTGATGACGTATTTTCCGGAACTGGACCGGCTCACGGAGAAGGTGATCTTCGGCAGCGACTGGCCGGGGATGCCGTGGATCCGGCGCAACATGGACGCGGTCGGGAACTTGCCGTTGCCGGCGGAAGGGGTGGAGAGGATCCTCGGCGGCAACGCCGCCAGGCTGCTGCGTCTCTGACGGGCCGCTATTTCCCGGCCGTGGCGGCTTCCCTGCGCCGTCGGGTGCTCTTCAGCGCCGTCTCCAGCGTGATCGTGTCGAGGATCGCCTTCGTGAGGTCGTCGATCTCTTCCGTGATGCGGCGAAGCTCCGCGACGACCGGTTCGCCCGCGGGGTTCCCATGGTTCGGCATGTCGAGCTCGGATTCGAGCTTTTCGAACAGCTCGATCACGTCCAGGAGCGTCGTCCGGCTGACGTTCCCCGCGAACCGGTACCCCCCGCCGACGCCGCGCACCGCCTGGACCAGCCCGGAATGCACCAGGTTGCGCATCACCTTGGCGAGGTGGTGCGTGGAGATCCCGTACTTCTCGGCGATGTCGGTGGTGGAGAGCTGCCGGTCGGCGTTGCCCGCCAGTTCGAGCACCGCGAAGAGGGCGAACAGGGATCCCTTGTTCAGCTTCATTCGATCTCCCGCTCCAGTTCGATGTATCGGCCCGAGCGCAGCCCCCGGCTCCGGAAGAACGACAGCGTCACCTTGTTGTTCCGGTCCACCATCGTCCGCACCGTCGTGACCCCGGCCGCTTTCATCCGCCGGCAAACCTCTTCGAACATCCGCTTCGCGATCCCCGCCCCGCGCATCCCCGGGGAAACGGCCAGCGCGAAGCACCAGCCGCACGGGGCCGAACCGAACTCCCAGGCGCGCACTTCCCCGGCGATGAACCCGACGATGTCGCCGCCTGCCTCGGCGACCAGGAAGATCCGGTCCTTCTTCTCGCCGCTCCCGTAATGCGCGAAGATCCCGCGCCAATAGGCAGGCTTCTCTTCCTTGGGGCCGACGTCGTCGATCTCGATGATGGCGTCGAGGTCGGTGGGCACGGCGTTCCGGATGAGAATTGGATCTTTTATTGCCATATGGTACCTTAATACCACAATCGGAAGGGAAAGCAAGGTCTTCCTTCCCGGGAATCCGCCGGGTCGGGTTTCATCAAGGCGTATGCGAAGTCCAATTCGACAGGGGGGGCATGCGATGGGAAAAGCCGTGTCGTTTCTCGCGGTCGCCGTGGCGATGTTCTGCATGGCCGGATCGGGCGTTGCCGGCGACACCATCAAGGTCGGGTTCGTCGACACGTACACCGGCCCGGCGACGACCTTCACCAACGACGTCCTCGACGGGTTCAAGATGGCGGCGGAGAAGATCAATGCCAAGGGCGGCGTGCTCGGCAGGAAGATCACGTACGTGACCCGCGACGACAAGTTCAAGCCGGACATCGGGCTGACGATGGCGAAGGAGCTCATCCTCAACGAGAACGTCGACCTGCTGGTCGGGACGATCAACAGCGCGACGGCCCTCGCGGTGTCCGATCTCTGCAGGAAGGAGAAGGTCCCCTTCCTCGTGACGTTCTCGAAGAGCGACAAGATCACCGGCGAGAAGGGGAACCGGTACGTGTTCGGGATGAACGAGAACACGGAGATGGCCGGAAGGGCGGCGGCGAGAGCGCTCGCGAAGAGGAAGTTCGTGAAGTACTGGATCGCGGGCGACGACTACGAATACGGCCACGCGATCGCGAACGGCGTCTTCCGTCACCTGAAGACGCTGAACCCGAAGGTGCAGCTGCTCGGCGAGTCGTGGTGGAAGGTGGGCGAGACCGACTTCACCCCGTACATCACCCAGATCCTCGCGGCGAAGCCGGACTTCGTGATCGTCGCGACCGGGGGCGGCGGGATGGTCAATTTCCAGAAGGCGGCGCAATCGACGGGGTTCAACAGGAAGGTCCCCTTCTACCAGCACGCCGCGATCGACCTGTCGACGCTGATGCCCCAGGGGAAGAACGCCCCGGAAGGGGTGTACGGAACGGCGAACTACCTCTTCTACTACCCGGACACGAAGGAGAACAAGGCGTTCGTCGAGGAGTTCCGGAAGACGTATGACCGGCATCCGAAGAGCGGCGCCCTGTACGGCTACATGACCGCGCAGTTCATCGCGAAATCGTTCGAGAAGGCGGGGAAGGTGGACCGGGAGAAGTTCATCGACGCCTTGGAGGGGATGACGCTTCCCAGCCCGGTCGGCCCGATGGAGATGAGGGCGTGCGACCACCAGGTGACGCTGCCGATGTTCTTCGGCGTCACGAAGATGTCGCCGAAGTACGACTTCCTGATCGCGGGCGACATCGTTCTGGTCCCGGGAAAGGATACCATGCCTTCCTGCGCGGAGATCGCCAAGGCCCGGGCGAAGTAGCCGCTCCACCCGATGATGGATTTCGCGGCGAACCTTTTTTCCGCCGGGACGCTATCCCAGATCCTCGTGGGGCTCAGCCGGACGACGATCCTGTTCATCGTGTCTTCCGGCATGAGCCTCATCCTCGGCGTCCTCCGGATCCCGAACGTGGCGCACGGATCGCTGTACATGATCGGCGCCTTCGCCGCCTGGTCGGTGATCCAGTTCCTCGGGGGCGGCCTGTTCGCCTTCCTCGCGGCGATGCTCGTCGCCCCGCTGATCGTCGCGGCGGTCGGATTCGTCCTGGAACGGGGGTTCTTCTCCTACCTCTATGAGCGGGAGCACCTGATGCTCCTGCTTCTCACCTTCGCCTTCATGCTCATCCTCGGAGACCTGGTGAAGATCGTCTGGGGACCGGAATACCGTTCGGTCACCGTGCCGTCCTTCTTCCAGGGATCCGCGGAGATCTTCGGGCTGCCGCTCCCCTGGTACAACCTTTTCCTTCTGATCGTCGGACCGTGCATCGCGGTCTTCCTCTGGCTCGTCATCAACAGGACGAACCTGGGGAAGATCGCCCGCGCGGCCGCGGTCGACGGCGAGATGGTGGGCGCCGTCGGGGTCAACGTGGGATGGGTCTTCGCGTTCACCTTCGTGCTCGGCTCCTTTCTCGCCGGCCTGGGGGGCGCGCTCATCGCCCCGATGGTCAACATCTCGCTCGGCATGGACCATTCGCTGATCATGGAGACGTTCCTCATCGTCATCATCGGCGGCCTCGGGAACATGTGGGGAGCGCTCCTCGGCTCGCTCATCTTCGGCCTCACGCAGTCCCTCGGCATTCTCGTCTGGCCCCAGTTCGGGATCGCGTTCCCCTATCTCGCCGTCGTCGCCGTCCTCGTCGTCCGGCCGAGGGGGCTCCTGAGATCGACGTGGTGACGACGAGACGATCGGCCGCGCCGCTCCTCCTGCTCCTCCTGCCGGCAGCGCTCCTGGCGCTTCCGCAGGTCCTGCCGCGGTTCCACATCTACGTCGCGGAGATCGTCCTGCTCACCGCGCTGCTCGCGACGAGCCTCAACCTCGCCATCGGCTACACCGGGCTCTACCAGTTCGGCCACGCCGTGTTCTACGGGATCGGCGCCTACGGGACGGCCCTGACGCTGACGCGCAGCGGGATGCCCGCCCCCGTCGCGTTCCTCGCCGGCCCGCTCGCCGCCGCGGCGTTGAGTCTCCTGATAGGCCTGATCTGTATCCGCCTCTCGAAGCTCTACTTCGGGATGCTCCAGATCTCCCTCGGATCCCTCGTCTGGGCCGTCGTCTACCGCTGGTACTCTTTCACGGGCGGCGACGACGGGATCCACGGCATTCCGCTGCCCGACGCGATCGGCTCCCCGAAAGGCTCCTACTATTTCACCCTGGCCGTGACGGCGCTCTGCGTCTTCGCGATGTACCGGATCGTCCGGTCCCCCTTCGGCAAGGTGATCCAGGGGATCCGGGACAACCCGGTCCGCGCCGCGGCGATCGGCGTGGACGTGAGATTGCACCAGCTGGCCGTCCTCGTGATCGCCGGGTTTTTCGGCGGCGTGGCCGGGTCGCTGTTCGTCGTCGTCGAAAACTCGGTCTTTCCGGACATGATGTTCTGGACGTTCTCCCTCGAGGTGCTGATCATGTGCCTGCTGGGGGGGATGTACACGTTCTTCGGACCGTTCGTCGGCGCCTCCGCCATCGTGCTCCTCCGGGTCTTCGCGAGCGTCCACACCCGGTACTGGTCCCTCCTCCTCGGCACGATCCTCGCGCTCGTGATCATCTTCCTTCCGGACGGCGTGCTCGGGGTCTTCGTCCGCCGGCCGCGGAAGAGGGAGGCTCCCGATGCTTGACGTGGAATCGGTCGTCAAGTCGTTCGACGGATTCAAGGCGGTCGACGGGGCGAACCTTCGCGTCGACGCGGGGGAGATCGTGGCCGTCATCGGGCCGAACGGCGCGGGGAAGACGACGCTGTTCCATCTCCTCACGGGGCACCTTTCCCCCGATTCGGGACGGATCCTGTTCAAGGGAAAGGAGATCGGCGGACTTCCCCCCCACGTCATCTGCCGGAGGGGGATCACCCGCTCCTTCCAGGTGGCGAACATCTTTCCGCGGCTCTCGGTCTTCGAGAACGTCCAGATCGCGGTCCTGTCGAGGGAGCGGAAGACGTTCCGGATCTTTTCGCCGGTTGCGGGGATGGCGAAGGAGGAGGTCGACCGGATCCTCCGGAGCGTGGGGCTGTTCGACCGGCGGGACGTCGAAAGCGACCTGCTCTCCCACGGGGAGAAAAAGGTCCTCGAGATCGCCGTCGCGCTGGGCGGGAACCCCGAACTGCTCATCCTCGACGAACCGACCGCCGGGATGGCGCCGGAGGAGACGGAACGGTGCATCCGCCTGATCCGGAAGCTTTCGGAGGAGTCCGGGCTGACGATCCTGTTCTGCGAGCACGACATCGCGCTCGTCTTCGAGATCGCGAACCGGATCATGGTGATGGTGCGGGGCGTGACCGTGGTGCAGGGGAGCGGCGAGGAGGTGCGGCGCAACAGCGAGGTCCAGAGCGCCTACCTCGGAGAGAGCGGGGAATGCTAGACGTCCGGGGAATCGACACCTATTACGGCCAGAGCCACATCCTGTTCGGGGTCTCCCTGTCGCTGCGGAAGGGGGAGATCGTCGGCCTGCTCGGACGCAACGGCGCGGGGAAGACGACGACGATGAAGAGCGTCGGCGGGATGCTCCGGCCGAAAACGGGGACCATCCTGTTCGAGGGTGAGGATGTGACGGGCCGGAAACCGTTTCAGCTGGTTCGCTGCGGCATCTGCTACGTGCCGGACGACCGGCGGATCTTCTCCGACCTCACCGTCGACGACAACCTCGGCATCGTCCACCGGAGAACCCGCGAGTGGGACCGGGAAAGGGTGTACGACCTGTTTCCCGCGCTTCGGGAGATCGCCGGCCGACGGGCGGGGGTCTTGAGCGGCGGCGAAAAGGCGATGCTCGCGGTGGGGCGGGCGCTGATGAGCGGCCCGAAGCTGCTCCTGCTCGACGAGCCGACGGAAGGCCTCGCGCCGCTGATCGTCCGGGCGCTCGAGGAGCAGATCCTGCGGCTGAAGGAGACGGGGATCAGCATCCTCCTCTCGGAGCAGAACCTGAAATCGTCGCTACGGCTCATCGACCGCGCCTACATCATCGACAACGGCCGGATCCGCTACCAGGGGACGGCGAAGGAGCTGGAGAACAACGAGGAGATCCAGCGCATGCACCTGATGATCTAGCCAACGGTCCTCCCATCCCCGCGAGAGCATCTTTATGGAAGAGAGAAGCGCCTTTCCGTCATGCCGGCGTGATGGAACCCGGCGGGAGGATGTTCCGGTGATGTGCAAACGACAGGATCCGGGGTAGCCATGTATCTTGCCTGGATTACCATCGTGATGGCCGTTCTCGGCGTCGGATATGCCTACATCGGATGGCGTCTGATCGCATCCACCAGGCGTTCGGCAACGTGGAAACGTTGTGCATGGCTGGGTTTGGCAATGCTGTTCGTCCTCCCCTTCGGCTCCTCCTTCATGATGCGGCGCTACGAAAGTCTCACCGATCCGTTTTCGTGGACGGCATACGGGATTCTCGGGTTTCTTTCGTTCGTCCTCACGGTGCTTGTGGGGCGCGATCTCCTCTGGCTCGTCTCGCTGGGGTTGGAAAAAGGATACCTCCTTTCAAAAAAGCGGTTCCCGGAATCTCCGGCGGCTCCGATGGATCCGTCCCGGCGAGTGTTCCTTTTCCAGGTGTCCAATGCCGGCGTTCTCGCGGTTGCGGGAGTCCTCACCGCCTACGGTATCCATGAAGCCCGGCGGAGACCCGGGATCGTGAACCTTACGGTGCCCATCCCGGGCCTTCCGGAGGAATTCGCCGGCTTCCGGATCGTCCAGATCACGGATATCCATGCGGGGCTCACCGTCAAGCGCGACTGGATCGAAACGATCGTCCAGGAAGTCCGCGCGCTCCGGCCGGACCTCATTGCATTCACCGGCGATCTGGCGGATGGAACCGTTGCGCACCTGCGCGACGATGTGGCTCCCTTCGGAGAATTACAGGCTCCGCACGGGAAGTTTTTCGTCACGGGCAACCACGAATACTACTCCGGGGCCGAGGCCTGGGTCGAAGAATCGCGGAGGCTCGGATATGATGTGCTCCTGAACGAGCACAGGCTGGTTCACCGAGGCGGCAGGCCGCTCGTGCTGGCAGGCGTGACCGATTTCACCGGCGGACGATTCCTGCCGCACCACAGATCCGATCCCAAGGCGGCGATCGAAAACGCTCCGCCCGATGCCGTAAAAATTCTCCTCGCGCATCAACCGCGAACGCTCTATGAGGCGGAGTCCCTCGGATTCCACATGATGATCTCCGGGCACACGCACGGCGGACAGTTTTTCCCGTGGAACCTGGTCGCGGCGATCGGCCAGCCGTACCTTTCCGGCCTGCATCGGCACAAGGGCACCTGGGTATACGTGAGCCGCGGAACCGGCTACTGGGGGCCTCCGGTGCGACTCGGCGCCCGCTCCGAGATCACCGTCTTCACCCTTGCCTCCGGGAACGGGAGCACGGCGTGAATCCTTCCCGGGGACGAGCTTCGGACCGGAGAATCCCGCCGTGCCCCATCCGCATCCCTTCTGAAAGAACCGCGGGGCCCGATGGGAACGCATGCTTTTGGCCCTCCTCCGCGGGAACCGGAAGGAGATCGACATGAACGGCGGAAAAGGCTTCGATTCGATTCGCGGCGCGCGTCACATCCGCGGGCAGGCGTTGCTGATCGCTTGCGTGATACTGGCGTCCGGGGTCGCCGCGGGATGCGCGCGGCATCACCCCTACGGCGCGAAGACGCCGGAGGAGTTCCGGGAGAGATTCGACAAGGCCACGCAGCGGGCGCTGAAGAAGATGGATGCGACGGAGGACCAGAAGGCCCGGATCAAGCCGATCGCCGACGACCTGGGGATGGCGTTGTCCGGGTTCCGCGAGGAGCATAAGGCCATCCGGAGCCGGTTCATAAATGCGTTTGAAGCGGAGAAGGTTGACTCCGCGGAGGTCGCAAGGATCCGGGCGGACGCCCTTGCGCTCGCGGACCGGGCGACGGGGAAAATGGCCGAAGCGATCGTCAAGGCATCGGACATCCTGACCCCCGGACAACGCCGGAAACTCGCCGAACGATGGAAAAAATGCATGTAAGGTGAACGGATGGATAAATATTCTGGTCTACGGATGCACCTGATGATTTAACGCAGTCAAGCCGTTTGGGGCTTCCGCAGGAACCCGCTCAGGACGACCGCCGCGCCGGCGAGCGCGGCGGCCATGAAGAAGGAGCTGGAGAAGGACCCGGTCCGTTCCGCCAGCACCCCGGCGACGGCGGGCCCCGAGATCTGCCCGAACCCGAAGATGAACGTGACGAAGCCGATGGCGGCCGCGGACTTTTTCGGCCCCACGTAATCCCCGATGGCCGCCGCCATGATCGAGGGGATGCTCCACGCCACCAGGCCGAAACATCCGATCGACAGGTAAAGGAAGGCGCCGGGAAGTCTGGTGGCGATGAGAAGGTAGGAGGCCGCCTGCAGGGAAAAGACGATCATCAGCCCGGCCTTCCGGCCGATCCGGTCCGACAGCGTTCCGAAGACGGGCCCCGAGAACAGGCTCAGGAACCCGACCCACATCCAGAAGTTGCCCGCCAGGCTTTCCGAGAACCCCCTCTCCCGGACCAGCGTCGTGACGATGAAGGTGGCGTAGATCACGTAGGTGTAGCCGAACAGGAAGTAGATCGCTCCGAGATAATAGATGATCCCCTTCCGGTAGATGTTCATCTCGGCCGGTGAAGGGACGGGGTCGACGGGGGCGGCGATCTCGTCGGCGCCGACGGGGGCAAGCCCCTTCTCCTCGGGTCCGTCCCGGAGCAGGAGGAAGGAGACGAAGGCGATCAGCGCCACGAGGCCGGCGAGGATGAGCCAGCTGGTCCGCCACCCCTCGGGGCCGATCCGGCGGTTGAGGAACGGGATCAGGCGGCCGGAAATCATGATGGCGAACCCGCTCCCGATCACGATGAAGCCGGCGGCGCGCCCCCGCCTGCCGCTCGAAAACCAGGCGGCAATCAGGCCCATCACCGGGACGTTGGTGGCGCCGCTCCCGATGCCGGTGATCATGTAGAGGAAGAGGACCGACTGGAAGCCGGTCGCCCTGCTCACCAGAGACATGGAGACGGCGACCGTCAGCAGCGCGAGGAAGATGAGCCTGCGCGAGCCGATCCGGCCCGCCCAGTTGGCGCTCACGAGGACGGAGGCGAGGTACCCGAGGAAGTTGGCCGTGCTGATGAACCCCATCTGGGCGTACGACAGGTGAAGCGTCTCGGCCATCGAGGGGAGCAGCATCCCGAGGGCGAAGCGGCCGAAACCGAGGCAGGCGAGGATGCAGAGCATCCCGGCGAAGACGATCACCCATCCGTAATGGAACGGTGGCCGGCGGGGAGGGGATTTTTGCATGAGGGGAAATATAACATGGTATTCCCGCGGCGCCCGAATTATGATAGGAATTGTTCTGTTCGCGGAGAGGGTGGTCGATTTTTGTAAAACGACGTATCGATAATCGGTTGACGGGCAAAAAGCATTATGGTACTGTTTTGCGCATTGAGCCTGTCCCATCGCGAAACGTCGTTTGGACCCAGCGATCAACCGGTTGGATCTGCCTGTAAAAGTTGCTGGTAATATTGGTTTTTTCTCGACATCGCCCGGTACCATCGGCGATTCGGCTTGTCGGGTGGAGCGGGCGAAGTGGTGATCACAACGAACGAAAGGAGATCGGAATGATGGGAAAGAAGGGGATGGTGGGATTAGCAGTACTGCTGGCGGTATTTCTGTCGGGGGCGTTCGCCCAGGCGGCGGAGCCGATCAAGGTCGGAGCGATCCTGTCGGTGACCGGCCCGGCGTCGTTCCTCGGATCGCCCGAGGCGAAAACCCTCGAGATGCTCGTCCAGGACACGAACGCCAAGGGAGGCGTCCTCGGACACAAGGTCGAGCTGATCATCAAGGATTCCGGCGGCAACCCGGAGAAGGCCTTTTCCTTCGCCAAGCAGCTGATCGACGAAGACAAGGTCTTCGCGATCATCGGTCCCTCGACCAGCGGCGAGACGATGAAGATCAAGGGCGTCGCCGAGGCGGGGGAGACCATTCTTCTGTCCTGCGCCGCGGCCGAGGCGATCGTCAACCCCGTCGCGAAGTGGGTGTTCAAGACCCCCCAGAAGGACAGTGACGCGGTCATCAAGATCTTCCAGCAGATGAAGAAGATGAAGATCTCCAGGATCGGCGTCCTTTCCGGAAACACCGGCTTCGGGAACGCGGGGAAGGGGCAGATCGAGAAGCTTGCGCCGGAGTACGGCATCACGATCGCCGTCAACGAGGTGTACGACAAGGCCGCCAGCGACCTGACGGCCGAGGTGACCAAGATCAAGGCCGCCAACGTCCAGGCGCTCATCAACTGGTCGATCGTGCCGGCGCAGGCGATCGTGATCAAGAACGCGCGCCAGATCGGCCTCAAGATCCCCATCTTCCAGAGCCACGGGTTCGGGAACATCAAGTATGTCGATGCCGCCGGCGCGGCGGCGGAAGGGGTCCTGTTCCCGGCGGGTCGGCTCCTGATCGCCGACGTGCTCCCGAAGGGTCACCCCCAAAAGGAGTTGCTCCTCCAGTACAAGAAGAATTACATGTCCTTTTGCCAGGGGGAGGAGTGCAGCACCTTCGGCGGCCACGCCTACGACGCCTACACGATCCTGATCAAGGCGATCGAGAATGCGAAATCGACGGACAAGGAGGCGGTCCGGACCGCCATCGAGAATCTCAAGGGATTCGTCGGCACCGGCGGCATCTTCAACTTCTCGCTGACGGACCATAACGGCCTCAACGTCGACGCCTTCGAGATGCTGACCGTCAAGAACGGGAAGTTCGCCATCTATTAAGCGGGAACCGTCGGAAATCCCGGGGGTCGCGATCGGGAGTACGCGCGTAGCGCGCGTGCTCCCGATCGTTTGATGAAAGGATACGGACCTGGAATTCTTCTTTCAATATCTGGTCGCGGGGATCACGTACGGCACGATCTACGCGATCGTCGCCATCGGGTTCAACATCATCTACAACGCGACCGGGATCATCAACTTCGCGCAGGGTGAGTTCGTGATGCTCGGCGGCATGATCGCCGTCACGCTGAACGGGTTCCTGCCCATACCGCTGGCCATCGTGCTCGCGGTCATCCTGACGACGATCGTCGGCGCGGTCATCGAGATCGCCTTCATCCGCTGGCTTTACAAGCCTTCGGTGCTGCGGATGGTCATCATCACCATCGGCGTCTCGATCCTGATCCGCGAAATCGCGTTGCACATCTGGGGGGAAAGCGTCCGGGCGCTCCCCTACTTCACCGGCTCGTCGGTATCCTCCATCAACCTGGGCGGGGTCTACATCTCGTCGCAGGTCCTCTGGGTGATCGGCATCGGCGCCCTCGCGGTCGCGGCGCTGACCGCGTTCTTCAACCTGACGATGCTGGGCCGGCAGATGCGCGCGTGCGCGGCGAACCGGGACGCCGCGCGCCTCTGCGGCATCGACGCGGGGAACATGGTCACCCTCTCGTTCATGATCAGCGCCGCGATCGGCGCCATCGGCGGCGCCGTCGTCTGCCCGATCACCTACGTCCAGTACGACAGCGGGACGCCGCTCGCGATCAAGGGGTTCACCGTCGCCATTCTCGGCGGGCTCGGAAACAGCACGGCCGCCGTCGGGGCCGGCATGATCCTGGGGATCCTCGAGTCCTTCAGCATCTGGGTCCTGCCCACCGCGTACAAGGAGGCGATCTCGATCGCCATCCTGCTCGGGATCCTCTTCGTCAAGCCGAGCGGCATCTTCGGCAGCGCCGAGGCCGCCCGGCTCAAGGAGTTCTGATGGCGCGGAGATACTTCACCGTGGCCGCCTTCGCCGGCCTCATCGTCGCGATCCAGCTGGCGACCCTCGCTACCGGCACCGCTTATTACCTGACCCAGCTGACCATGACCGCGTACTATTCGCTTGTCATCGTCGGCCTCTGCATGCTCATCGGATACGCGGGGCAGATCTCGCTCGGCCATGCCGGGTTCTTCGCCATCGGCGGGTACGTGGCGGCGTTCCTGACGACCTGGGACCTCAAGTCCCACCAGGGGGCCATCGTCTCCCTCCTTTCGAAATCGGGTGCGCTGGTCTCCCGCCACGACGTTTACGGGGGAAGCCTCCTGACGGTTCATCCGTGGCTGGCCTGCGCGGCCGCGGTCCTCCTGACGGTCGCCGTCGCCTATCTCGTCGGGGGGCCGATCCTGAAGCTGAAGGGCCACTACCTGGCCATGGCGACTCTCGGGATCGGCATCATCGTCTATCGCATCGTTTTGGGAACCGAATTCCTCGGCGCCGCGGACGGGATCTCCGAGGTCCCCGGGTTCCCCCTGCCGGGGGGGCTCCTCATCACCGGCGACTCCTCCTCGCGGGTCTCCAACTATTACCTGGCGTGGGGGGTGGTCATTCTCGGGATGATTCTCCTGCTGAACCTGATCCATTCCCGGATCGGAAGGGCCCTCGGGGCAGTGCACGGCGCCGAGGACGCGGCGGAGGCGATGGGAATCCCGACGGCCCGCTACAAGCTCCACACGTTCGTGCTGAGCGCGGTGTTCGCCGCCCTCGCGGGGGTCCTTCTCACCCATTACAACGGCGGGATCGGCCCGTCCGAGGCCGGGGTCATGAAGTCGGTGCGTTACGTCGCGATCGTCGCGATCGGGGGGATGGCGAACCTCTGGGGCGCCCTGTCGATGAGCCTCGTCCTGAACTACCTGTCGCTGCGCGGATATTTCGGGACCTACGACGACGCCGTCTTCGGCGTCATCCTCATCCTGATCATGCTGTTCGCGCCCGACGGGCTGCTCCGACGCCATCTCCTCTCCGATCTGAAGCGGATCGTCTCCCGGGATCCAGAGGGGGAGGAGGCGCCGTGACGCTTCTTTCGGTCCGGGGGATCAGCAAGCGATTCGGCGGCCTCCAGGCCGTCAACGACCTTTCCTTCGACATCGCCACGGGTTCGATCAAGGCGCTGATCGGGCCGAACGGCGCGGGGAAGACGACGATCTTCAACCTGATCTCCGGGTTCCTCCCTCCCGATTCCGGCGAGATCGTTTTCGGGGGGGCGGAGATCCAGGCCCTGTCGTCCTGCGAGGTCGCCGTCCGCGGCATGGTGCGCACGTTCCAGCATATCCGGCTCTTCCCGAAGATGACGGTCCTCGAGAACATCATGGTCGGACGCCACGTCCACAGCCGGGCGGGGTTCCTCGCCGGGATGCTGAACCTGCCGTTCACGTGGAAGGAGGAGCGGCGGATCCGGGAGAAGAGCTTCGAGATCATGGAGCTCCTCGGCATCGTCGACCACGCCGGGACGGAGGCGATCAGCCTCGCCTACGGCCAGCAGCGCGTCGTCGAGATCGGCCGGGCGCTCGCCTGCGAGCCGAAGCTCCTCCTGCTCGACGAGCCCGCGGCCGGGCTGAACATGCGGGAAACGAACGGAATGGGAGCGTTGATCTCGAGGATCCGCGACATGGGGGTCACCGTGCTGCTCGTGGAGCACGACATGTCGCTCGTCATGAAGATCTCGGACGAGGTCGTCGTGGTGAGCTACGGGGAGAAGATCGCCGAGGATCGTCCCCTCGCGATCCAGAAGAACCGGGAGGTGATCCGGGTGTACCTGGGGGACGACGAGTGAAGAGAACGACGGCGGGAGCGGCGGGTCCGGGATCGAGGGACGCATGCTGAGGATCAAGAACCTCGAGTCGGGATACGGCAGGCTGAAGGTGCTCAAGAAGGTCACGATGCACATCGGGGCCGGAGAGATCGTCACGATCATCGGGGCGAACGGCGCCGGGAAAACGACCCTCCTGGGGACGGTCTCCGGGCTGATCCCGGCACGATCGGGCGAGATCCTCTTCGACATGAAGGAGATCGGGAAATTGCCCCCGGAGAAGATCGTCTTTCTCGGCTGCTCGCTCGTGCCCGAGGGACGCCAGCTCTTCGCTCCCATGACGGTAAGGGAGAACATCCTCCTCGGCGCCTACCCGCAGTTCCGGAAAAAGCGCGGCGACCAGGTCCGGGACGATCTCGACCGCGTCTACGGGCTCTTTCCCCGCCTCCGGGAGCGGGAGCGGCAGCTCGCCGGAACGCTCTCGGGAGGCGAACAGCAGATGCTCGCCATCGCGAGGTCGCTCATGGCCCGCCCGAAGCTGATCATGATGGACGAGCCCTCGATGGGGCTCGCGCCGCTGATCATCAAGGACATCTTCTCGATCGTCACGAGACTCCGGGGCGAAGGCAGCACGGTCCTGCTCGTCGAGCAGAACGCGAAGGCCGCGCTGGGCATCGCGGACCGCGGGTATGTTCTTGAAACCGGCAGGATTATCATGGAAGGGACGGCGGAAGACCTGCTCTCGAACCGCGAGGTGCAACGGGCGTACCTTGGCCGGGACCTGGACGCGGAAGGAACGATGTGAGGTAACGGATCGGAGGGCGGAATGTACTGGGAACCTGACAAGGAGTGCATGGATCGGGAGGAGCTCGAGCAGCTCCAGCTCGAGCGGCTGCAGTCGACGCTCAACCGCGTTTACGCGCACGTCCCGTTCTACCGGAAGAAGTTCGACGCGCTCGGGGTCTCCCCGGAGGAGGTCGGGTCGCTCTCCGACCTCTCCCGGCTGCCGTTCACGACGAAGGAGGACGTGAGGGGAAATTACCCCTACGGGCTGTTCGCGGTCCCCCTTCGGGAGGTCGTTCGCATCCACGCTTCGTCCGGGACGACGGAGACGTCGTCGGTCGTCGGCTACACGCGCAACGACATCACGATGTGGAGCAAGCTGGTGGCCCGCGTCCTCGTCGCCGGCGGAGTGACCAAGGACGACGTCGTCCAGGTCTCGTTCCGGTACGGCTTGTTCACGGGAGGGTTCGGGCTGCATTACGGGGCGGAGCGGCTCGGCGCCTCGGTGATCCCGGCGTCCAGCGGAAACACGGCGCGCCAGATCCAGATCATGAAGGACTTCAAGACGACGGCGCTGGTGTCCACCCCTTCCTACGCGATGCTGGTCGCCGACACGATCCGCGAGATGGGGATCTCCGTTTCGGCGCTCTCCCTGAAGTACGGCCTCTTCGGAGGGGAGCCGTGGTCCGAGAAGATGCGGGAGGAGATCCAGGACGCCCTCGGGATCGTCGCCACGGACAATTACGGGCTCTCCGAGGTCATCGGGCCGGGAGTCTCCGGCGAATGCATCGAGCGGAACGGTTTGCACATCAACGAGGACCACTTCCTCGTCGAGGTGATCGACCCGAAAACCTATCAGCCCGTGCCGCCCGGCCGGACGGGGGAGCTCGTCATCACGACGCTGACGAAGGAGGCGTTCCCGATGATCCGGTACCGGACCCGGGATCTCACCAGCCTCCACGCGGGGGATTGCCCGTGCGGGCGGACGGGGCGCCGGATGAGCCGCCTGACGGGCAGGACGGACGAGATGCTGATCATCCGCGGGATGAAGGTGTCCCCCGCCAAGATCGAGTCCCTGCTCTTCGAGATCGAGGGGAACGAGCCGAGCTACCGGATCGTGATCGACCGGAAGGGGGCGATGGACGAGGTCACGGTCCTCGTCGAGGCCAACGGGGAACCGCTGTTCGGAGAGGAGCGCCGGCACGTCGGGAGGACCGTGGAGACGATCCGGAAGCGGCTGACCCACGAACTTGGGGTGACGGTGGACGTGAAGCTCGTCGGGAAAAAGACACTAGAACCGGTCGACGGGAAGCCGAAGCGCGTCGTCGACCTCAGGAAGCTGTAGGGGGCCGGTATGGGTTTCGGGACGCTGTACGTCGTGGCGACGCCGCTTGGGAACCTGGAGGACATCACCTTCCGCGCCGTCCGCGTCCTCAAGGAGGCGCCGGTGATCGCCTGCGAGGACACGCGCCGCTCGGTGAAGCTGCTGAACCGCTACGAGATCCGCACGCCGATGGTCGTCTTCCACGAATACAACAAGGCGCGGGCGGGGGCGGGGATCCTGCGGCGCCTCCGCGAAGGGGAGAGCGTGGCGCTCGTCTCCGACGCCGGCACTCCCGCCATCTCGGACCCGGGATACGATCTGGTTCGGGACGCCATCGCGGAGGGGATTCCCGTGGAGGTGGTCCCCGGCCCCTCGGCCCTGGTGGCCGCCCTGGTGATCTCCGGCCTGCCCACGGACCACTTCACCTTCGAGGGCTTCCTGCCGAACCGCCCGGTGCGGCGCCGCAAGGCCCTCGAGGCCCTTTCCCGCGAGACGAGGACGATGATCTTCTACGAGTCCCCGCACCGTCTCGCCTCGTTCCTCGCGGACGCCTCGGCCGAGCTCGGGGAGCGGCGGGCGTGCGTCGTACGGGAGTTGACGAAGGTGCACGAGGAGATCGTTCGAGGGACGCTGGCGGAACTGTCGGCCGAGATCGCCGGGCGGTCGAGCGTCCTCGGCGAGGTCACCGTGGTCGTGGCCGGGGCGGAGAAGACGGTGGAGCTGTCGGTGGAAGAGATCGTCCGGGCCGCGGTGGAGGACTCCTCGGGGTCGTCCCGGGACCTCGCGAAGGAGATCGCCGAGCGCACCGGGCTGTCGCGGAAGGAAGTCTACGAGGAGATCCTGCGGCAGAGGAAATGAAGAAGGGCGGCCGCTGGCCGCCCTTCGCGGAGTCAGATCGAGACGAGCAGCGAGTCGCTGACGTGCGTGACCATCCCGTGGAACTTCTCCTTCGCCTTCTTGAACCCCGGGTCGGTGAGGATCTTCTCGAGCGTGGCCAGCGAGTCGAGGTCGACCTGCACCACGCGCTGCGGGGAGGAGCCTCCCAGCATGCTCTTGTACTTCCGCACGGACTTCACTCCCCTGTACTTCAACCAGACGTTCTTCCCCTGTCCCTTTACGTATTTCTCGTACGCATCGGTCTTGCCGGGGAGGATGTCGAACCGGTACTCGAAGGTGATCATCGCGCTGCCTCCTCTAGGATATTCCTTCCTGACCCGTACCGTACCAAACGGCGCCGGCACCGTCAATCGACCCGAAGGACGATCTTTCCGAACTGGCGCTTCTCCTCGAGGCGCCGGAGGGCCTCCCCGGCCTCCGGCAGCGGGAAGACCGCGTCGACCACCGGTTTCATCTTCCCGTCCCGGAAGAGCTTCAGCATCCCGGCGAACTCCGCGTGCGTCCCCATGGTGGAGCCGTGCACGGTCAGCTGGTTCCAGAAGATGCGGCCGAGGTCGGTCTGCGGATCGGCGCCGGTGGTGGCGCCGCAGGTGAGGAGCCGACCGCCCCGGGCCGCCGCCGCGATCGACTGCTTCCACGTGGCTTTCCCCACCGAATCGAGGACGACATCGACTCCGCGCTTCCCCGTGAGCTTGCGAATCTCCCTGGAGAAGTCCGTCTTGCCGTGATCGATCCCGGCCTCCGCGCCGAGCGCCTTCGCCCGGTCGAGTTTCTCCGGGCTCCCCGAGGTGACGAACACGGTGAGGCCGAGCAGTTTCGCGATCTGCAGCGCGGCCACGGCGACGCCTCCGCCGATGCCGACGATCAGGAGCGACTCGCCGGGTTTCACCCGCGCCTTCGTGACGAGCATCCGCCACGCGGTGAGGAAGGTGAGCGGGAACGCCGCCGACTCCTCCCAGGAAAGGCCCGCGGGCCTCGGGTAGGCGTTCACCGCGGGAGCGACGACGACGTCCGCGAACGTCCCCGCGATGTGCTCCCCGAGGAGGTGGAAGGTGACGCAGAGGGAGTGTTCCCCCGAAAGGCAGAACTCGCACTCCCCGCAGTTGATCCCCGGGTTCAGCACGACTTCGTCGCCGGGCTTCACCCGGGAGACCCCGGGGCCCACCGACTCGATCACTCCGGCCCCGTCCGACCCCATTACGTGGGGGAGCGCCACCGGGATGCCGGGGATGCCGTTCCGGACGAAGATGTCGAGGTGGTTGAGCGCGGCCGCCTTGACTCTCACACGGACCTGCCCCGGCCCGGCGGCCGGTTCCGGAAGGTCGCCGAACTCGACGCGGTCCGGCCCGCCGTGTTCGCGGAAATATGCCGCTTTCATGGGACGCCTCCTTGTGGATTACTGCGGCAGATGCCTGCGCAGATTCCGGTAAAGGATCTCGGGCGGGATGTCCGTGGCGTCGATCATCGTTCCCTGCTTCTTCTTCCCGGCGACGGCGCGGACGAGATCGCGCAACTCGCGGACGTTCCCCGGCCAGTCGTACGCTTGAAGAGCGGAGAGCGCGGAGGGAGTGAACCCGCGGAGCGGTTTCTTCCGCTCCCGGTTCGCCTCCTGCAGGAAATGGTGCAGGAGAAGCGGCACGTCCTCGAGGTGTTCCCGCAGTGCGGGGATGCGCACGAACCCAGGCTCCAGCGCCTTGAGCAGCGTCTTCGGAACGGTGCCCCGCCGCGCCAGTTCCTCCACGGGGAGCATGGTGGAAGCGATCAGCCGGATGTCCAGCGCGATCGGTTCCGCTCCACCGTCCCGCGAAATCGTCTTGTTTTCCAGGAACCGGTCGATCCGCTCGAGGACCTCCCGACCCGCCTCGGCGAAGTCGGCGAGGTAGAGCGTGCCATTGTTCGCGAGCTCCATCTTTCCCGAGTGGGGGACGGACGTCCGGTCTTCGATGGCGCATGGAGCCCCGAACAGCTCCGCGACGAGGGTCTCCTCCGGAACCCCCTCGCAGTAGACCGGGACGCACAGCTCCGAGGAACGCCGGCTGTTGAAGTGCACGATGCGGGCGAAGAAGCCGCGCCCGGTGCCGCGCTCCCCGGAAAGCAGCACCGGGTCGTGCACGCCCGCCATCCCCTGGAGGGTGGCGATCAGCCCCAGGACGGGCTCGCTGTCGCCGACGACGGACTGGACATGGTGGGCGGCGCGGATCTCCGATTTCAGGAAGCGGTTCTCCCGCTGCAGCTGCTGCTGGGAGTACGCCTTCTCGACGAGGTTCACCACCTCTTCCATCTTCAGCGGCTTCATGAGGTAGTGGAAGGCGCCGTTGCGCATCGCCTCGATGGCGGTCTCCGCGGTGGCGCACCCCGTCATGAGGATCACCTCGACGTCGGGGCGGACCTCCTTGGAGGCCCGCAGCAGGTCGATGCCGCTGTCCCCCGGCATGACGAGGTCCGTGAGGATCACGTCGAACCGGGACCGGTCCAGCAGGTCGATCCCTTCCGTTCCGGACCCCGCCTCGGTGACGTCCCATCCCTTCTCCCGCAGGACCGTGGAGAGGAGGGAGACGATCGTCGACTCGTCGTCGACGAGCAGGACCCTCTTCAATGGGTTACGGTTCATGTCACGGTTTCCTCCTGCGGACCGCCCAGAGGATGGCGGCCCCGCCCGCGACGAGGATGACGACCAGGGAGGCCACCTCGAGGTCCCGGTAGCGCGACCGGCTCATCCTCTCCGCGGTCGCGCGGTCCTCGTAGGTCCCCGCCTTGCCGCTGTCCGTCGCGGCGTAGGACGGAAGGGAGCAGAGGAGGCAGAGGGCGAGAAGGAGAGCGGAGAGGGCCCTACCCGTCCCCGAATCGCCGAGGACACGACGCTGGCCGTGCGGACGCGAACGTTCCATCGGTTGGTTTATACCACGAATCGCAGGCGCGCGCCGCAGGCGGCGCACCGGTTTCCGGACAGGCCGCGCGCGTCGACGCGGTACGCCTCCCGTCGGATGACCGTGGCACGGCACTCGGGGCAAACCGTGTCTTCGGCCCCCGGCAGGCGCGCGTTCCCGACATAGACGTACGGGAGTCGTTCCTTGGCGATGCGGCACGCCGCGGCGAGCCGGTCCGGCGGCGTGGGAGGCGCGGTGGCGCGGTGCATCGGAAAGTAGCGTGAGATGTGGAGCGGGATCTCCCGGTCCGTCTCCGCGACGAAGTCGACCACCATCCGGACCTGATCGTCCGCGTCGTTGTGCCCCGTATAGAGGAGCGTGGTGAGCTCGACGTGGGTCGCCTTCGCGGCCGCCCGGATCGTCGCAAGGACCGGGTCGAGATCCCCCCCGCAGATCTTCCGGTAGAAGGCGGGGTCCATCGACTTCAGGTCGATGTTCATCGCGTCCACGAAGGGGAGGAGTTCGGACAGCGGTTCCGGGCAAACGTACCCGTTGGTGACCAGGACGTTCTTCATCCCCGCCGCCCGGAACGCCTTCGAGCATTCGAGGACGAACTCGAACTGGATGAGCGGCTCGTTGTAGGTGTAGGCGATCCCCACCGATTTCTCCCGGCGCGCCGTTCGGAGCAGATCCTCGATCCGCACCGGTTCGACCGGGGCCTGCCGCAGGACGAGGTGCCAGTTCTGGCAGAACTCGCACCGGAAGTTGCACCCGACGGAACCGATGGAGAGGATGGGCGCCCCGGGGTGGAAGTGGAACAGCGGCTTCTTCTCGACGGGATCCACCGAGACGGCCGCCGCCTTCCCGTACGTGGCGGCGAAGAGCGTCCCCCCCCGGTTCTCGCGGACCCCGCAGATCCCGGCCTTTCCCTCCGGGATCCGGCACCGGTGCGGGCACAGCCCGCACCGCACCGCGTCCCCTTCCGGGACCCAGTGCGCGGCGACCTTGTCAGTAGCGGATGTCGAAGCCATGATACACCTCCCTTGCCGGCCGCCAGGAGACGGCGCAATCGATCACGGCGGCCCCGGGCGGCCCGGTCCGCATGAAGTCGATCACGCTCTCCACCGCGGCGCGGTCTCCCTGGAGGACCGCCTCCACGCGGCGATCGGGGAGGTTGCGCACCCACCCGCGGACGCCCGCGGCGGAGGCGGCCAGTTGCGTGGTTCCGCGGAACCAGACCCCCTGCACGCGGCCCGAGACGATGACGTGCGCCTCGGCGACCTCGGCCATCGGCTACTCCTTCCCTCCCAGCATCGCGAGGAACTCCTCTTCCGTCAGGATCGGGATCCCCAGCTCCTGCGCCTTCCTCCTCTTCCCGCCGGCGTCCGCTCCCGCCACCAGGAAGTCCACCTTCCGGCTGATCCCCGCCGCGACGGTTCCCCCCTCTTTCCGGACCATCTCGGCGGCTCGCGCGCGAGGGATCGAAAGGGTCCCCGTGAAGAGGAACGTCTTGCCCGATCCCTTTCCCGCCGGCGTCGCCGGGGGAAGGAGCGTCACCTCCCGGAGAAGCCGGTCGACGGCCCGCGCGCGCTCCGGCGCGTCGAGCCAGCTTCGCAGGCTCCCCGCCACCTCCGGCCCCACCTCCCGGACCTTCGTCAGCTCCTCCACGGTGGCCTTCCGCAGCCCCTCAAGGGAACCGAAGTGGCGGGCCAGGACCTCGGCGAGGTGCTCGCCCACGTGCGGGATCCCCAGCGCATACAGGAAGCGGGAAAGGGAAACGCGCCGGCTCCGGTCGATCGCCCGGATCAGGTTGTCCGCCGACTTCTCTCCCAGCCGCTCCATCGCGGCCAGCGTCTCCCGGTCGAGGCGGTACAGGTCGGCCGTCTCCGTCACCATCCCCTGGTCCACGAGCGCGGAGACGATCTTCGTCCCCATCCCCTCGATGTCCATCGCACCCTTCGCGACGAAGTGACGAAGCGCCTCCCTCCGCTTCGCCACGCACTCCCCCCCGGTGCAGCGGTGCGCCGCCTCGCCGGGGACCCGCTCTACGGGGGCGCCGCAGACCGGGCACCGGTCCGGGATGCGGAACTTCGGACCCCGCCCGGCCGCACCGCCCGTCGCGGAAAGGGACTCCACCACCTCCGGGATCACGTCCCCCGCCCGCTGCACGAGGACACGGTCGCCCACCCGGATGTCCTTCGCGTCGATCAGGTCCTGGTTGTGCAGCGTGGCGCGCCGCACGGTGACGCCGCGCACGACGACGGGGGAAAGGAAGGCCACCGGGGTGATCGTCCCCGTCCGTCCGACGCTGACAACGATCTCCTCGACGGTGGTCTCCGCCCGGTCCGGGGAGAACTTCACCGCGACGGCCCACCGGGGGGAACGCGAGATCTCGCCGAGCTCCCGCTGGAGCGCGGCGTCGTTCACCTTCACCACCACCCCGTCGATCTCGTACGGAAGCGACTCCTTCGCCTCTCCCATCTCCCGGTAGAAGGCGGCGGCCCCGGCGATGTCCCGGCAGCGCCGGCTGCCGGCCCAGTTGACGGGTAGTCCCAGGCCGGACAGCCATGATAGCTCGTCCCAGTGGGAGGGGAAGCCCGCCCCCTCGACCCGGCCGGCCCCGTAGACCCAAAGCTTCAGGCGGCGGCTCGCCGTCACCTTGGGGTCGAGCTGCCGGACCGATCCCGCCGCGGCGTTCCGCGGGTTGGCGAAGACCGGCTCCCCGGCGCGTTCCCGGCCCCGGTTCAGCGCCGCGAGGTCGCGCTTCTCCATGTACACCTCCCCTCGCGCCGTGAGGAGGGCCGGGGGCGGTGCGCCCCCTTCCGCCGTGTCCCGGCGCACGGAAAGCGGAACGGCGGGGATGGTCCGGAGGTTCGCCGTGACGTCCTCGCCCCGGACACCGTCTCCCCGCGTGGCGCCCCGGGTGTATCGCCCCTCCTCGTAGACGAGCTCGACCGCGAGGCCGTCGATCTTCACCTCCGCGACGTACCCCGAGCGGTCCAGGGCGTCCGCCGGAACGCCGCGGCCGGCGAGGAACCGCCGCACGCGGGCGTCGAACTCGTGGAGTTCCCCTTCGGAGAAGGCGTTCTGCAGGGAGAGCATCGGGATGTCGCGGATGACGGTTCCGAACGCCGCGACCGGCTCCGCCCCGACGCGCCGGGTCGGGGAATCCGGGTCGGACAGTTCGGGGTGCGCCTCCTCGAGCCGCTGGAGTTCGCGGAACAGGGCGTCGTACTCGGCGTCGGTGATTTCGGGGGCGTCGTCCCGGTAATACCGGTCGTTGTGATAACGGAGGAGCCTGCGCAGCTCCTCGGCGCGCCCCTTTGGGGAGGGTTCGCCCACCGTGTCCCCGCGGCGCCGCGCCTTACCCCTCCTCCAGCGCGGCGATCCCCGGGAGGTGCTTTCCCTCGAGCAGTTCGAGGAAGGCGCCGCCGCCGGTGGAGACGTACGACATCCGGGAGAAGAGCCCCGCCTTGTGGAGAGCGGTGTCGGTGTCCCCGCCGCCCACGATCGTCAACGCGTCGCTCTCCGCGAGCGCGCGCATCACCGCCTGCGTCCCCGCCGCGAACGGCGCGGTTTCGAAGGCCCCCATCGGGCCGTTCCACACGATGGTCTTCGCGTCGTGCAGCGCCTCCCGGAAAAGGATCCCCGTCGCGGGACCGATGTCGAGCGCCATCATCCCGTCGGGGATCTCCTGCGCCGGCACGGTCCGGGTCGACGCGGACGCCTCCAGCCGCTCGGCCACCACCACGTCCACGGGGAGGTAGAGCCGGACCTTCCGCGACGCCGCTCCGGCGAGGACCCGCTTCGCCGTATCGACCATCTCGGGCTCGTAGAGCGATTTCCCGATGCCGAAGCCCTGCGCCGCCAGAAAGGTGTTCGCCATCGCCCCGCCGATCAGGATCTTGTCGACCTTGCCGAGGACGTGGTCGATCGCCTCGATCTTCCCGGAGATCTTCGCCCCGCCGAAGATCGCCGTCAGCGGTCGCGCGGGGGAAACGAGCGCCTTCTCGAAATAGGCGATCTCGTTCTTCATCAGGAGGCCGGCCGCGCGCTCCCCCACGTGCTTGACGACGGCCACGTTGGAGGAATGCCCCCGATGCGCCGTGGCGAAGGCGTCGTTGACGTAGACGTCGCAGAGGGAGGCGAGCCTCCTGCCCAGCTCCTCGTCGTTCTTCTCCTCACCCGGGTCGAAGCGCACGTTCTCGAGGAGCAGGACGTCCCCGGGCCGCATCGCCGCCACGGCCTTCTCCGCCGGCTCGCCCACGCATTCCCGCGCGAACGCGACCGGCCGCCCGAGCAGCCGGGACAGGCGCGGGGCGACGGGCGCCAGGCTCATCTCCGGCACCCGTTTCCCCTTGGGGCGCCCGAGATGGGACAGCAGGATCGTCTTCGCTCCCCGCTCGATCGCCAGGCGGATCGTGGGGAGCACCGCCTGAAGCCGCGTGTCGTCGGTCACGTTGCCGGCCTTGTCCATCGGCACGTTGAAGTCGACGCGGATGAGCGTCCTCTTGCCGGAAAGGTCCAGCTGGTCGATCGTGCGGATCTTCATCCCGAAAACCCTCCTTGCCCGTCGATGGGGGAGCGTACGCTACGAATAGTATCAAAAACTTCTCCGCGATTCACCGATCCGGACCCCGCAACGCCTGCGCATCGATGTATGGCGGCTACCAACGGAGCAGGCCCATGACGATCTCGAGCGCGATCAGGAGGATGATGATCAGCTCGAGCGTCTCCGCGCGGGCGGCGGCGGCCTGGTTGTTCAGCACCGTGTAGATGTCCGTGAGGGTGGCGAGTTGGTCGCGCACCGTCCTCTCGTGCTTCTCCGCCCCCACCTTCCGGCGCGCCTCCTCGTACACCCGGGCGAGGTAGACGTCACCCACCAGCTTCAGGGAGTTGTAGATCCGTTCCCGGATGAGGGAGACGTCGGTACGGATCCCGGAAAGCATGCGGAGCGGGAGCTCGTACGGGTCCTGGAGGACGTGGAAGAGCCGCCAGCGGGGGTGCAGCCCGCCGGAAACCGCTTCGAGCGCCTCGTGGAGGAGGCGATCGAAGTAGCGCAGTTCCAGCACCTGGATATTCAGGAACTCGAGCACCTCCGCCGTGTCCTGGAACTTCGGATCGTAGACGAAGGACGCGTTCCAATCCGCGAGGAACAGGTCGTTGTCGAAGTACCGGATCGGGGAGCGGACGATTTCGGCGACCGCCGCTTCGCTCAGTTCCCCCCGCTCGAGGGTCAGCAGGCGCGCGATTTCCCTCGGAAGACGGGCGATCGCCTCCGTCCCGCTCAATTCCGGGGAGAATCCGCCCACGTGCCATACGGAGTATTCCTCCACGAGGTCCGCGAACATCGGGCGGGAGACGGCGGGGCGGATCCGATCGAACAGTCGCCGCGCCGCATCCCGGGCAAACTTCTCCATCCCGCTCTCCGAGGCGAGGGAAAGCGCGATCTCCGCGTACTCATCGAGGGGGAGATCTTCGAGGGGGAGGGAGAGCGTCACGGAGAGAGCCCCGAAGTCGAAGATCTTCACGGTCGCGTCGAGCCGGTACGTTCTCCCCGAAACCGGGAAGGGAACCTCCCCGGCGGACACCGTGAGCGGCCTCGGGTGGTACTGCAAGTGGGCGGGCGCCGGCCGCAGACCCGCGATTCCCGGGGCGTCGGACGCTTCGCACAGCGGGCGCGCCTCCTCCAGCGCGATCTCGAAGCCCGTGTCGTAGGCGTAGAAGAAGAACAGGTGCCCGGACGCCACGCGGATGCCGCTCACGGCGAACCTCCGATCAGGGAAGGGAAGAGGTTGTACAGGAAGTGGACGGCCATCGGGACGTACACGTTCCCCGAACCCTTTCTTCCCCACCCGAGGAGGAGCGCGGGGAAAAAGGTCAGCAGGCGGAACGGGACCGGGAAGATCCCGAAGTGGCCGATGGCGAAGAGCAGGGCGACGGGCAACACCGGCTCCCGCCCCGCCTCCTCGAAGGCGTCGTACAGGTATCCCCGGAAGAAGACCTCCTCGGGCAGGGCGACCAGCAGCAGGTGGTGGGCGGCCATCGCCGGCGTCAGGGGGACGGTCCCGTGGTGCGGGGAGAGCGCCGGGGGCAGGGGAAGACGCAGGAAGAGGAAGTAGGCGATCGCCCCCGCGCCGGCGAGCAGCGCGAAGAAGGCGACGCTGCCGCCGGGGTCGGTCGCCCGGGCCCACCCCGGGAAGCCGCGGCGCCAGTACCGGGGGAGGGGGGCGTACAGAAAAAGGGCGGCGGCGAGCAGCGACGGGGAGAACCAGGGCGTCGCGGGGATGGAAAGGGACAACCGGACCGCCGCGATCACGGCGACGAAGACCAGCAACGGCTTCACCGGGATCGGTTTTCGGTCGTCCACGGCCCCTCCCTCATTCCACCGGGCGGATCCGGCGGAACAGGTCGGGGAAGCGGTCGACGGTGAAGTCGGGGGGCTCCCAGGCGAACCCGGAAGCCCCGAGGCCGTAGGTGACGCCGCAGGTGACGGCGCCGGCCGCCCTTCCCGCCTGCACGTCGTTGCGGGAATCGCCGATCATGACCGCTTCCCGCGCCTCGACTCCCGCTTCCCGGAGGATGTGGAGCAACCCTTCCGGGTCGGGCTTCTTGGTGCCGAAGCTGTCCCCCCCGAGCACCTCGAAGAAGTACCCGTCGAGGGAGAGCCCCGAGAGGATCTCCCGCGTCATCGCCACTCCCTTGTTCGTCAGCACGGCCATCCGGTAGACCCCCGCCCATTTCCGCAGCGCCCCGACCACCCCCGGGTACGCCCGGGTCGTGTCCAGCAGATGTCTCCGGTAATACGAAAGGAACCGGTCGAGGACATCCCGGAGCAGATGGGCCTTCTCCGCCGGAAGAGCGTGCAGGATCAGCGCGGTCGCCCCGTCCCCGACGTACGAGTAGATCACGGGGTGAGGCAGGGGCGGGAGATCGAACGACTCGAGCGCCACGTTCACGGCGTTCGCGAGATCCTCCTTCGAATCCACCAGCGTCCCGTCCAGATCAAAGACCAGCAGTCGCGCGGCGAAGTCCATCCCGCCATTGTAATGAAAATGCGGCGTCTCGGGGGGGACCACCCTGCGTCGTGCCCCTCATTCGGACCTTCCGTGGTTGACAGCCCACGCGTGCTGTGCGGAGAATGAATCCCGCCGTTTTCGGCGAAGGAGTTGGTCAATGGAACCGTTCTGGGAGCGCGTCCGCACGCAGGCGATGTCGGGGGAGGGGATCGGCGGGGAGGATGCCCTCGCGGTCCTTTCCCTCGGCAACGACGCACTTTGGCGGCTGCTTGACGTCACCGAGTCCGTCCGCCGCCGGTTCAAGGGGGACGGGATCCGCCTTTGCTCCATCGTCAACGCGAAGTCCGGGCTCTGCTCGGAGGATTGCGCCTTCTGCGCGCAGTCCCGTCGATCCGCCGCCGGGATCGTGGAATATCCCCTCCTGTCCGGGGAGGAGATCTTCCGGGAAGCGGCGGCCGCGAAGGAGCGCGGTGCCCGGGAATTTTCGATCGTCGCCTCCGGCCTCGCGATGCGAAACCGGGAGGAACTCGCACGCGTCGGGGATGCGGTGGACCGGATCCGGACGGAACTGGGGCTGGAAACGTGCGTGAGCCTCGGGACCCTCCCCCCGTCGGACGTGGAGTACCTCTTGTCGCGGGGGCTGCGGTCGGTTCACCACAACCTGGAGACGTCCCGCTCCTTCTATCCGAAAGTGTGCACCACCCATGACTACGAGGAGGACGTGGCGGCGGTGCGGGCGGCGAAAGCGGCGGGAGCGTGGGTCTGCTGCGGGGGGATCTTCGGGCTGGGCGAGTCCCCGGAAGACCGCGTGGAGCTGGCCTTGACGCTGCGGGAACTCGGGGTCGACTCCATCCCCGTCAACTTCCTGAACCCCGTCCCCGGCACGCCGCTGGAGGGGCGCAGGGATCTGTCCCCGACGGACTGTCTTCGCATCATCGCGATGCTGCGCCTGACGAACCCGACGAGGGAGATCATCGTCTGCGGGGGGCGCGAGGTGAACCTGCGCGACCTTCAGGCGCTGATGTTCGCCGCGGGGGCCACCGGGACGATGGTGGGGAACTACCTCACGACGGCGGGGCGCCCGGCGGAGGAGGACCTGCGGATGCTGCGCGACCTGGGGCTTTCCCAACGTTCCTGACCCGGTTCGGGGGTTTCCCTCATTCGTCGTCCGGCGTGGGGACGGCCGCCTTCCGGGGCGCGACCACGTGGACGACGAGGAAGGAGACGAAGTAGAGCCCCAGCAGCGGCATCGCCATCAATGTCATGTTGTAGACGTCGGGCGTGGGCGTGAGGATCGCCGACAGGACGGTGCAAACCAGGAGCGCGTACCGCCACCGGTTCCGGAAGAACTCCGGGTTCAGCCATCCGAGCTTTGCGAGGAAGAAGGCGAGAAGCGGCGCTTCGAAGGAGAGCCCGAGGGCGATCAGCATCATGCCGCAGAAGGAGATGAACTTCCTCGCGGAGAGGAGCGCCTGCACATCACGGGTCTCGAATCCCACGAGGAAGCCGATCCCCGCCGGCAGCAGCACGTAGTATCCCAGCATCACCCCGCACGCGAAGAGCGCCGCCGCGACGGCGATGACCGGGACGCCCCACCGCCGCCACGCCGGGACGCGGGGGAGGATCAGGCGGCGCCAAAGCAGGAACCCCGCGACGGGCAGCGTCAGGACAAAGGCGCAGTACAGGGAGAGGGACGCGAGGGCGAGGAACCCCTCTTCCGGGGAGTAGGAGACGAGCTTCTTCCCGAGCAGGCGGACGAGCACCAGCATCACCCGCTCCGAGAAGGCGAAGCAGAGGCCGGCGAGGGCGAGGAAGAGGACGGCGCACGCCGCGATCCCCTTGCGGGCCTTCTCGACCTCGGCGATGATCGTGGTCACCTTGTTCTCCACCCGGCGGCATTTCCTTCGGGGCGCGGAGTCCGAACGGCGCGCGGAACCATCTTACCCCATGGGACGGTTCCCAAGGAAAGGAGACTCCCCATGCCCAGGTTCGACGCAGCGTACGTCCCCCGCTCCGCGATGGCGATCTACGCCCACCCCGACGACATCGAGTTCACCGTCGCCGGGACGGTGGCGAAATGGGCGCGGGCGGGTTGCGAGGTGAGCTTCGTCCTCATCACGAGCGGAAACTCCGGGACGCACGACCGGAAATTCACGCGGAAGAGCCTCGCGCGGGTGCGGGAGCGGGAGGAGCGGGAATCCGCCCGGATCCTCGGCGTCGCCCGGGTCGTCTTCCTGCGCCACGGCGACTGCGAACTCGTCCCGACCCTCGCGCTGCGGAAGGAACTGGTCCGCCGGATCCGCCGACACCGCCCCGAGGTCGTGCTGTGCAACGACCCCCAGGCCCTCTTCTTCGGCGACCGGTACATCAACCACCCGGACCACCTCGCGGCGGGAAAGGCGGCGCTCGAAGCGGCCTTCCCCTGCGCGGAGATGGAACTCCTGTGGCCCGGAGCGGGCCCCGTCCACAAGGTCCACGCCGTCTACGTCAGCTCGGCCGTTGCTCCCGATACCTGGATCGACGTCACGGGTACGATGGAAACGAAGATCGCGGCGCTGTCGGCGCACCGGAGCCAGCTGGGGGACCGGGATATCGCCCCCCATATCCTCGGACGGGCGAGGGACGAAGCGCACCGGGCTCCGGCGGGAATGGCGGCCGGGAAAAAGGGCCCGGGCCGGCCGAAGTACGCGGAGGCGTTCCGCGTGATGCGATTGGTACGGGAAGAGAAATAAGACCGGATGCCGGTTTGTGGGTTGTGGGTGTGGCCTGTGTCGGGATTACTCCGCCACGCGGTGCTTCAGGTGCCGGCGGACGTACCAGACGACTCCCGCCAGCAGGACCGCGCCGATCAGCAGGTCGAACCGGTGGAAATATTCCCGCAACGTCGGCCACTTCTCCCCCAGCACCATACCGAGGTACGCCAGCCCGAGGCACCACGGGAACGACCCGGCGAAGGTGTAGAGGAGGAACCGCTTCATGTCCATCCGCGCCACCCCGGCGGGGAAGGCGATGAAGGTGCGGATCACGGGGAGCAGGCGGGCGAAGAACACGGTCGCCTCGCCGTGGCGTGTGAACCACCTGTCCGCCAGGTCGAGGTCGTGGCGGGACATGAGGATGTACTTCCCGTACTTCTCGATGAGGGGGCGGCCGCCGTACATCCCGAGGTAGTAGGCGGGCACCGACCCCGCCACGCAGCCGAGGGCGCCGGCCAGCGACACCGCCCAGAGGGAGTGCACCCCCTTGTAGACGAGGTACCCGGCGAACGGCATGATCACTTCGGACGGCAGGGGGATGCACGCCGACTCGATCGCCATCAGCAGGAAGATGCCGGGCAGCCCGAGAGCGGAGATGACGAAGATGACGAAGCCCGCGAGGGTTTCGAGGATGCGCGTTACCAAGGATTCACTCCCGGAAGCAGGATAAGAGCGTTGCGGGTCACCCCACCGTGATGAACGGCGGGCCGATGGAGAGGGTCGGCTGGGCGTCCCCGACGGGGACCCCCTGGCCGTCCTTGCCGCACGTGCCGATGCCGAACCCGAGATCCGATCCGACGCGGTCGATCATCGAAAGGACCTCGGGGCCGTTCCCCGTGATCGTCGCTCCACGGACGGGCTCCCCGCGCTTTCCGCCTTCGATCCGGTACCCCTCCGCCACCTCGAACATGAAGTCGCCGGTGACCGTGTTCACCTGGCCGCCTCCCATCTTGACGACCAGCAACCCCCGGTCGGCGCCCGAAAGGATCTCCTCCGGGGGAGTGTCGCCGGGAAGGATGAGGGTGTTCGTCATGCGCGGGATCGGCTTGTGCCGGTACGACTCCCGCCGGCCGTTCCCCGTGGAGGCCACGCCGTCCTTCATCGCGGACAGGCGGTCGTGGAGAAATCCCCTCAGGATCCCGGCGTCGACCAGCACGGTCCGCTGCCCGGGCGTCCCTTCGTCGTCGATCCCGTACGAGCCGCGCTTCCCGGGAACGGTGGCGTCGTCCGCGATGGAGACCAGAGGGCTCCCGATCCGCTCCCCCAGTTTCTCCCTGTAGACCGACATCCCCCGTCGGGCGAGGTCCGCCTCCAGGCCGTGCCCGACCGCCTCGTGAACCATCGTTCCTCCCGCCTCGGAGGAGAGGATGACCGGCATCCGCCCGCCGGGGAGCTTCGCCGCGTGGAGCGCCCGCACCGCCCTTCCGGCGGCCTTGCGGGCCAGCAGCTCCGGTGCCCCCTCGTCCAGGATCTCGAGCCCCCCGGTCCCGCCCGCCGATTCGTATCCCATCGTCAAGCCCCCGTCGTCCCCCGCCACGGCCTGGACGGAGAGGACGCAGTACGTCTGCTCCTCGCGGACGAAAACGCCGGGGTGGGCGGCGACCTCGATGCGGCGCAGCGACTCCGACCAGGTCGCCCGGACCTGGCGAACCTCCAGGGAAAATTCCCTCGCGATCCGGTCGACCTCCCGCACCAGCGCGACCTTCTCGCCCACTCCCCGCGCGGCGGGAGGCACACGTACGACGGTCGGCCCGCGGGCCGTCCGCGCCGACGCGGGAAGCGCCGCGGTGACCCCGTCCCCTTCCGCGTACCGGGAGAGGTCGTTCGAAAGGGAACGAAGGGATCCGGCCGTCCGGTCGTTCGTGTAGGCGTAATACGTTTTCCCGCGGAAGAGGAGGCGAACGCCGATCCCCGCGTCGATCCCCGAAACGACCCGTTCGATCCGGCCATCCTCCATGAGGACCGTGAGGGCCCGGGCTTCCTCGAGAAACAGTTCCCCGTGCTCCCCGCCCCGGGACAGCAGCGCGGAGAGGATATCCGAAACGGGCAGTTCGGAGAGCGTAGCGGCCTCGGCCATCGGACCTCCTCGCGGATTCACGGGTAGTGAGTATATAATACAAACGGTTTATATTTTCCCGGAGGAACGGATGCGAGCCATTTTCGTCACGGGGGGCCTTGCCCTCCTTCTTTTTCTCGGCCCGGCGGGGGCGTCCAGCGGGGTTGCCGGCCCGATCCGCCCCCGGACCGATGCCCGCGCTTACGCACACTATCTCGCAGGATATCTCGAGTCCCGGGAAGGGAACCTCGACGGCGCTCTCGCGGCGTACAGGAAGGCGCTGAAATACGCCGGGGAAGCCCCCGACATCCACTACGAGATCGCGAACGTCCTCGTGAAGAAGGGGAAGCTCCCCGAGGCCCGGAAGGAGCTGGAAAAGGCTCTCGCGGTGGACGAGGGGCACACGCGGTCCCGGTATCTTCTGGCGGGGATCCTCGCCGCGTCGGGCGAACGTGAAAAGGCGCTGGCCGAATACGACCGTGTCCTGAAGGAGGACCCGGAGAGCGATGAGGCGTACCTCCACATCGCCACGCTCCACGCGGAGCGGGGCGAGTTTCCCAAGGCCGAGGAGGCCCTCGGCGCCCTGATCGCCCGGAACCCCGAATCCCACCTGGCATACTATTACCGGGGCCGCGTCCTCGCGACCCGGAAGAGGCTCGAGGAGGCCCTCGCGGACTACGACAAGGCCCTCTCGATCGCCCCGGGCTTCGACGCCGCGCTCATCGAGTCCGGCGCGGTACTGGAGATCCTCGGCCGGAACACGGAGGCGGAGGAGCGGTACAGGAAAGCGCTCCACGCTTCCCCGGACAACCTGTTCGTCAGGGACCGGCTCGGCAGGCTGCTGATCCGGGAGAAGAAGATCGACCAGGCGGTGGACCAGTACGAGGAGTTGAAGAAGTTCTCCGCCACCAACCTCGATGTCCGCACGAAGCTGGGGCTTCTTTACCTCGATCGCGACCGGTTCGACGACGCGATCAACGAGTTCACCTTCGTTCTCGCGTCCGACCCGGGAAACACCCAGGTGCGCTTCTTCCTGGGGACGGCGTACGAGGAGAAGGGCGCCGCACCGGAAGCCGAGGCGGCGTTCCGGACGATCCCGGAGGGAGACCCGGTGCACCGGGAGGCGATGCTCCACCTCGCCATGCTCCTGTCGCGGCAGAAAAAGCCCGACGAGGCGATCGAGACCGTCCGGAAGCTTCTGGAGAAGAGCCCCGGGGACGTGGAGCTGATGATCATCCTCGCGGGGCAGCTCGAGGGGGCGAAGCGCTACGACGAGGCGCTGGCGGTGGCCACCGAGGCGACCGGAAAGGCCCCGGAAAATCCCGCCGCGTGGTTCGCGTTCGGGGTGGTCCAGGACAAGCTGGGCAAGCTCGACCAGGTGATCGCCGCGATGGAGAAGGTGATCGCCCTCGACCCGAAGAACGCCACCGCGCTGAACTACCTCGGCTACACCTTCGCGGACCGGAACATGCGTCTTCCCGAGGCGGAACAGCTCGTCCGGCGCGCGCTGGAGATCCGCCCCGACGACGGGTACTTCCTCGACAGCCTCGCGTGGGTCCACTTCCGTCTCGGCGATTACAAGCGCGCCGAAGAGGAGCTCCTCCGGGCGCTGAAGTTCGTCCCCGACGACCCGGTCATCCTCGAGCACCTCGGGGATGTCCTCCATGCCCAGGGAAGGGACGACGAGGCGGCCGCCCTGTTCGGGAAGGCGATCGCGAAAGGGCACGAGAAGCCGGACGAAGTGAGGGCGAAGATCCATCGCCTGCGCAAGGCGCGGCCCGCCGGGAAGTGAGATTCCAGTGGTGGGGCTCCAGGCCGCCGCTGCGGGCCGTCGCGCCGATCCTGGCCGTCGTCGCGCTTTGCGCGTGCGCCCCGTCGCGGATGACCGTCACGGGCCCGGAAGCGGACCGCGCGGAACGGTTCTTCGCCGGCCTCCCGGGGAGGGTCGTCTTTCCCGTCAAGGCGTCGTTTTCCGGGACCGCGGTGCCCGTCGCGGGGGACGTCGTTCCCTTCGTGGCGGGGGTATCCGCGGCCTCGCCGGGAGAGGAGATGCTGGGACTGTACGATCCCCTCGGGCGCGCGGTGGCGTTTCTGGCGAATGACGGCCATCGCGTGGAGATCTCCCGTGGTCCGGCGGCGGACCTTGCCGGGTTTCGCGGTGCGGCTCCCGTCGACACGGGTCCCGTGTCGCTGGCGCGGATCCTCTCCGGGGCCCCCGGCTACGCGGTGGCGGGCGCCGAGGCGGCGCGAACCGGGGACGGCGCCTGGTGGCTCTCCGACGGCCGCCAGACGCTGCGCTCCGACCCGGGGCGGCGGTTTCTCGCCGGCGCCGAGTACCGGGTTCCCGGAATGCGCGTGGCGGTCGACTACCCCGGGCGGGAATCCGCGGATCCGCCGGAGCGGATCGTCCTCTCGGTCCGGGGAGTGAAGTTCATGCTGAGGAGGGACACCGAGTGAACCCGCTCCCGCGTCGGGCCGCCGTGCCGTCGATCGCGCTGCTTCTCCTGCTCGCCGCGTGCAGCAGCGGGAAGACGGAGGGCCCGGGGAAGGGGACGCCCGTCCCCGACGTTCCGGCGTACGGCGACGCCATCGTCGAGGGGAGCATCGGGGACGTAAGCGGCTTCCTCGCCGCGGTCACGACCGACGCCTCCTCCCACGAGGCGGCGGGCTACGTCTTCAACGGGCTGGTCCGGTACGACAAGGACCTGAAGCTCGAGGGGGAGCTCGCCGAATCGTGGGAGATCTCCCCCGACGGGAAGCGGATCACCTTCCACCTCCGGAAAGGGGTGATGTGGCACGACGGCGCCCCCTTCACCTCCGAGGACGTGATGTTCACGTACCGGCGGATGATCGACCCGCGCACCCCCACCGCGTACGGGGAGGATTTCCGGCAGGTCAAGCATGCGACCGCTCCCGATCCGAACACCTTCGTGGTGGAGTACGCCCGCCCCTTCGCCCCCGCGCTGGCGTCCTGGGGGATGCACGTCCTCCCGAAGCACCTGCTGGAGAAGTATCCGGACATCTCGAAGAGCCCACTGAACAAAAAGCCGGTCGGTACCGGGCCGTACCGGTTCGTCGAGTGGAAGACCGGGGAAAAGGTCGTCTTCGACGCCAGCCCGGACTATTTCGAGGGGAAGCCGTACATCGCCCGCGTGATCACGCGCGTGATCCCCGACCAGGCGACGATGTTCCTCGAGCTCAAATCCGGCGGCGTGGACATCATGACGCTCACCCCGCCGCAATACGTGCGGCAGACCGAAACGGCCGAGTTCAGGAAGAGTTTCAACAAATACAAGTTCACGGCGTCCGGGTACACGTACCTCGGCTTCCGCCTCTCCCACCCCTTCTTCAAGGATCGCCGGGTCCGGCAGGCGATCGCCCACGCGACGGACAAGAAAGCCCTGATCGACGGGGTCCTCCTGGGGTTGGGGCAGGAGGCGACCGGACCGTACAAGCCGGGGACCTGGGCATTTAACCCGAACGTCCGGAAATACCCGCACGACCCTTCGCTTTCGAAGGCGCTGCTCGCCGAGGCGGGATGGAAGGAGAAGGACGGGGCGCTCGTGAAGGACGGACAGCCGTTCGAATTCACGGTGCTCACGAACGCGGGGAACGAGGCGCGCGCGAAGACGGCGGCGATCCTGCAGCAGAACCTGGCCGAGGTCGGGGTCCGGATGAAGATCCGGACCGTCGAGTGGGCGGCGTTCATCAACGAATTCATCGACAAGCGGAAATTCGACGCGGTCATCCTGGGGTGGAACATCACCCCCGACCCGGACCAGTTCGACATCTGGCACTCCTCCAAGACGGGCCCGAAGGAACTGAACCACGTCGGGTTCGCGAACCCCGAGGTGGACCGCCTTCTCGACCAGGGACGAAGCACGTTCGACCTCGAGAAGCGGAAAAGGGCATACTTCCGGATCCAGGAGATCCTGGCCGAGGAGCAGCCGTACGTCTTCCTGTACGTCCCCGAGGCGCTTCCGGTGGTCCACAACCGGTTCCACGGCATCGTGCCGGCCCCGGCCGGCATCACGCACAACTTCACCAAGTGGTACGTCCCGGCGGCGCTGCAGAAGCACCGGGTCCAGCCCTAATCCGGCCGCAACGGGATGCTCCGGTATATCGGTCGCCGGCTCCTGCTGACCATCCCCCTGCTCGTCGGAATCAGCCTCGTCTCGTTCCTCATGATGCACATGGCCCCGGGGGGTCCGATCGGCGCGGGGACCGATCTCAACCCGAGGGCGACGGCCGAGTCGCGGGCGCGGCTCAAGGCCTACTACGGACTCGACCAGCCGCTCCACGTGCAGTACGGGCGGTGGCTCGGCCGGATGGCGACGCTCGATTTCGGAGACAGCTTCTCCCCCGACGGGCGGCCGGTGGCGGAGAAGATCAAGGAACGGATCCCGATCACGCTGACGATCAACGTCCTGTCGATGGGGCTCATCTTCCTGGTGGCGATCCCCGTGGGCGTCGTCTCGGCGGTGCGCAAGGGGTCCCTCTTCGACCGGATCTCCACGGTGGCCGTCTTCACCGGGTTCGCCATCCCCACCTTCTGGCTCGCCCTGCTGATGATGATCCTCTTCGGGGTGGAGCTGGGCTGGCTCCCGATCTCCGGGATATCGTCGCTGGACTACGAGTCGCTCGGGACGCTCGGGAAGATCGCCGACCGCGGCCGGCATCTGGTCCTCCCCGTGCTGTTGGCGGGGTTCGGGGGGCTGGCGGGGATGTCTCGATACATGCGATCGAACATGCTCGAGGTGATCCGGCAGGACTACGTCGCCACCGCCCGGGCCAAGGGGCTCCCCGAGAGAACGGTCGTCTTCCGCCACGCGATGCGCAACGCCCTCCTGCCGGTGATCACGATCCTCGGCCTGTCGGTGCCCGACCTGCTCGGGGGTTCGGTGATCTTCGAGACGATCTTCGCGATCCCGGGGATGGGCCAGCTGTTCTACCAGGGAGTGATGTCGCGGGACTACCCCCTGATCATGGGGATCCTGACGATCGGCGCGTTCCTCACCCTCCTCGGCAACCTGCTGGCGGACGTGGGGTACGCCCTCGCCGATCCGCGGATCCGCCAGGGGTGAGCCGATGAACGATTCCAGGGGCATTGGGCCTGGCTTCGCCCGGCGGCTCCTCCGGAACCGGCTGGCGGCGGCCGGCGGCGCGGTCATCCTCTTCTTCTTTCTCGTCTCGGCGCTCCCGGGCCTCTTCGCCTCGCACGACCCGAACCGGATCGACATCGTGAACATCCTGCGCCCCCCCTCGGAGGCGCACCCCCTCGGGACGGACGACCTCGGGCGGGACGTCCTCTCCCGTGTGGTCCACGGCGCGCGCGTATCCCTGAAGGTCGGGTTCGTCGCGGTGGGGATCGCCACCGCGCTGGGGCTGCTCGTGGGGCTTCTGTCGGGCTTCTACGGCGGGTGGGTCGACGCGGTCCTGATGCGGTTCGTCGACATGATGCTCTGCTTCCCGACATTCTTCCTGATCCTGGCGGTCATCGCCTTTCTCGAGCCGTCGATCTGGAACATCATGGCGGTCATCGGCCTGACCGGCTGGATGGGGGTGGCGCGCCTGGTACGGGCGGAGACCCTCTCCCTCAAGGAGCGGGACTTCGTCGCGGCGGCGCGGGCGCAGGGGGCCGGCGACGCCCGGATCATCCTCCGCCACGTCCTCCCCAACACGCTGGCGCCGATCCTGGTGGCGGCCACGCTCGGGGTGGCGGGGGCGATCCTCACCGAATCGGCGCTGTCGTTCCTCGGGATCGGCGTGCAGCCGCCGACCCCCTCGTGGGGGAACATCCTCACCGCGGGGAAGGACAACATCGAGTACGCGTGGTGGCTCTCCCTCTTCCCCGGGCTCGCGATCCTCGTGACCGTGCTCGGCTACAACCTTCTCGGCGAGGGGATCCGCGACGCCGCGGACCCGCGCCTGAAAGGCCGGTGATGCAGGAGACCCTGCTCGAGGTGCGCGACCTGCGCATGGCGTTCGCGACGGAGAAGGGGACCGTGCGGGCCCTCTTCGGCGTTTCCTTCGCCGTCGCCCCCGCGGAGACGGTGGGGCTGGTCGGCGAGTCGGGATGCGGCAAGACGGTCACGGCCCTGTCGATCCTGCGGCTCCTGCCGTCGCCTCCCGCCGTCGTCGAGGGAGGGGAGATCCGGTTCCGCGGCGAGGACCTCCTCGCCCTCCCCGAGAAGAGGATGTGCGAGGTGCGGGGGAAATCGATCTCGATGATCTTCCAGGAGCCGATGTCGTCCCTGAACCCCGTGCTGACGGTCGGGGAGCAGGTGGCGGAGGTGTTCACGGCGCACAAGGTGTGCGGAAAACGGGAGGCCGCGGACCGCGCGGTGGAGTGGCTCCGGAAGGTCGGCATGCCCGATCCCGGACGGCGGGCGAGGGAGTACCCCCACCAGTTGAGCGGAGGGATGCGGCAGCGGGCGATGATCGCGATGGCGCTGGCCCTCGAGCCGGCGCTTCTCATCGCCGACGAGCCGACCACGGCGCTCGACGTGACGATCCAGGCGCAGATCCTCGCGCTCCTGCGGGAGCTGCGGGAGCGGGAGAGGATGGCGGTTCTCCTCATCACCCACGACCTCGGCGTGGTGCACGACTTCGCGGACCGCACCGCGATCATGTACCTCGGCCGCATCGTCGAGATCGCGCCGACGCGGGAGCTCTTCATCGACCCCGTGCATCCGTACACGCAGGGACTGCTGGCGTCGCTGCCGGGGAAGCGGGCGGGGGAAACACGCCTCCCGTCGATCCCGGGTACGGTCCCCGACCTGACCGCCGTTCCGCCCGGGTGCCCGTTCGCCGACCGGTGCCCGTTCCGGCAGGACGCCCTGTCACGATTCCGCTCGGGGGAGTCCCCCAACGACCCCCTCGCCGTGTGCGACCGGGACGATCCGCCGCCGCACGAGTACGCCCCGGGGCACTTCGCCGCGTGCCACCATCAGCGGGCGGTGCGGGGAGGGGGGGCGCCATGACCGGCGGGATCCACAGTCCGGAAACGGACGGCGCGCTCCTTTCGCTCGTCAGCGTCTACAAGACGTTCCCGGTGCGGAAGTCGTTCTTCTCGGGGGAGGACCTCCGCGTGCGCGCCGTGGACGGCGTTTCCCTCGCCGTCCCTCACGCAAGGACGCTCGGGCTGGTGGGGGAGTCGGGGTGCGGGAAGACGACGATCGCCCGCGTCGCGATCCGGCTGCTGGACCCCGATTCCGGGGCGATCCGGTTCGAGGGGAACGACATCACGCGCATGGACGGCGAGGCGCTGCGGACGACGCGACGCCGGATGCAGATCATCTTCCAGGATCCGTACTCCTCCCTCAATCCGCGGATGAAGGTTCGCGACATCGTCGGGGAGGGGTGGCTCGTCCACGGGCTGGCCAGGGGCAAGGAGCTGAGGGAGCGGGCCGAGCGGCTGCTCGTCCGGGTGGGGATGCCGGCGGAGGCGGGGGGGAAATACCCCCACGAGTTCTCCGGCGGGCAGCGCCAGCGGATCGGGATCGCCCGGGCGATCGCCCTCTCCCCGAAGCTGGTGGTGGCCGACGAGCCGGTGTCCGCCCTCGACGTCTCCGTGCAGGCGCAGATCCTCAACCTCCTCAAGGACATCCAGGAGGAGTACGGGATGGCGTACCTGTTCGTCTCCCACGACCTGCGGGTGATCCGGCACATGAGCGACGCGGTGGCGGTGATGTACCTTGGCAAGTTGATGGAGACGGCCCCGGCGCGGGACCTCTTCCGCGAGCCGCTGCACCCGTACACCCGCTCGCTGCTGTCGGCCGTCCCGATGCTGGGGGAAGCGCCGTCCGAACGGATCGTCCTGTCGGGGGAGATCCCCTCTCCTGTCGCCCCGCCTCCCGGGTGCCGGTTCCACACCCGCTGCTTCATGGCGGAGAAGGAGTGCGCCGAGGTCTGCCCGCTCCTGCGCGAGGTCGTTCCCGGCCGCTTCGCCGCCTGCCACTTCGTGTAACCGCTCTCCGGGGGTCCCCCGCGCATCTTCGCTCCCGCGCGGGTTGGACCATCCGTCGTTGCAAATCCGTGAGATATCGATTTCGCCGCCAGGGCCGCTCACCGGGAGGGAGGAAGGCGGGTCTCTTTCCGACCCCTTCGGGCTCCGCAGGAACGGTATTGGAACCAAAACCGTTCCCGGGGCATCGTTACCATAAGGGAGGGATGGATATATGGCCACAAACAACAAAAGCGTGCGGTGCCCACGTTGCGACGGCGCGATGGTGTTCGAGCGCTTCCAGGACATGCTGACCCTGTTCTACGCCTGGAGGTGCGTGAACTGCGGCGAGATCGTGGACCCGGTCGTCTCGAAGAACCGGGAGCCGGCCCGCGGGACCAAGAAGAAGGCCGTGGGGGAATGATGGCGCATCTCGCCGATTTCCTGTCGTTTTTCATCGCGTTGACAGCGTCGATCCCGGCGTGCTACCCTACTATTTCTTTTTCTTTCCGAAATGGGGGTGGGCTGCGTTGTCCGGGGATCCTCTGTTCACGTTTCGCGTCGGGTATGCGGGCCGGTCCCGGGAGGTCCGCGTCGGGCGCACTGCCGCGCTGGTCGCCGCCTCCATTCTCGCGGCCCTGTTCGTCCTCCTGACCCAGGGGATCTACGATATCCGCGACAACATATCGAAATTGCACGAGTTGCGGGCGTTGCGTCAGCGGGTGTCCGAACAGAACCTGACGCTTTACCATCTCGACACCAAGTTCGAAGGGCTATCGGCCGAGGTTGAGCGTCTCCGGGCCATGGACAACCGGATCCGGTCGCTGGTGAAGGCGAACGACTCCCTCCGGAGGAAATCGACGCGAGGGACCGGCGGGGCGGAGACCCCCGAGACGTCCGCCGCGAACCGCCTCGACAAACTGCTCGACCTCAAGTTCGACCGGCTGAAGAAAGACCTCCTGGTCGACGTGAACGACCTCGACGTGCTCGGCGAAGCCCTCGACACCCGCAGGCGGTTCCTCGAAAGCGTTCCGGGCGGATGGCCCGTGCGCGGGACCCTGTCCTCCGTGTTCGGGGTGCGCACCTCCCCGTTCACCGAAACCCCCGTCTTCCACCACGGCCTGGACATCGTCGCGCGGGCGGGGATGCCGGTCGTGGCGTCGGCTTCGGGCGTCGTGGTGAAGAGCGGCTACGAGTCGCTCTACGGGAACCTGGTCGTCGTCGACCACGGAGCGGGGTACCGTACCGCCTATGCCCACCTGTCGTCGCGCACCGTCGAGGAGGGGGCGTTCGTCAACCGGGGAGAGGAATTGGGGAACGTCGGATCCACCGGCCGTTCCACGGGACCCCACCTGCACTACGAGGTCCGCGTCAACGGCCTCCCGGTGAACCCCGCCCGCTTCCTGAACTCAGGAGGCTAGCCGAAACAATTTGAACATCCTGCATCCCGTCTTCGGGCCATCTTCGACCGGTCTTCAATCGCCAAATCCTCGACGTATCTTCAGATACGCCTGCGGTTTGGCTCAATCATCCCGGCCAAATCCAACCCAAATCCGGGCGCAATATTGTCCAACTTGTTTCGGCTAACCTCCTAACGGATCATCCGCGGGGCTCCCCATCATGTTCGGAAATCTCCTGAAAAAGATGTTCGGCACCCAGAACGAGCGGATCCTCGACCGGATCCGCCCGACCGTGGACCGGGTGAACGCGCTCGAGTCGTCGGTCGGCTCACTCCCCGACGACCGCCTCGCGGCGAAGATCGCCGAATTCCGCCAGCGGGTCGCGAACGGCGAGCCCCTCGACGACCTTCTCCCCGAGACGTTCGCCGTCGTCCGGGAGGCGGGGAAGCGCGTCCTCGACATGCGCCACTTCGACGTCCAGCTGATGGGCGGCGTCGTCCTCCACGAGGGCCGGATCGCCGAGATGCGGACCGGTGAGGGGAAGACGCTCGTGGCGACCCTCCCGATCGTCCTGAACGCCCTGACCGGCCGGGGCGTCCACCTCGTGACGGTGAACGACTACCTCGCCCGCCGCGACGCCGACTGGATGGGGACGCTCTACCGCTTCCTCGGGATGTCCGTGGGCGTCATCGTCCACGGGATGGACGACACGGAGCGCCAGGCGTCCTACCGCTGCGACATCACCTACGGGACGAACAACGAGTTCGGATTCGACTATCTCCGGGACAACATGAAGTTCCG
>Ga0326597_10000422_pt1 | contig 76037 bp, 59 predicted proteins | sample RVTome_12_FD_203789 | JGI IMG/M metagenome (GOLD analysis project Ga0326597, IMG submission 203789) | Soil microbial communities from uranium-contaminated site in the Upper Colorado River Basin, Wyoming, United States - RVT100D185 | ecosystem: Environmental > Terrestrial > Soil > Contaminated >...
CGGCCGCGACACGCGGCCTCCCCCTCCTCGCCGCCTGATGGGCGGCGCGGCGCCTCCGGCGCCGGTTGCACGCCCTTGCGAGCGAGTCGGTTCTTGAACGCCGGTCAACATCTCCGGCCCCAGAGGCTCAGGCCCCGCGGACCGTCTGCCGGTCGAGGGCGGCGGCGGGTGCCCGGAAGCTCACCAGGGCCGAGCGGTGGCGCGCCAGCGCGGCGGCGATCACCGCCAGCTCGAGCACCAGGTAGGCGACGGCGTACAGGGTGCCGCCCTCGGCGAAGCCGTAGGAGTGCAGCCCCGCGCCGAGCACGAAGTTGACGCCGTAGTACGTCATCAGCACGAACATGAAGCCGGCGATGCTGGTCACGGCCAGGCCGAAGTCGTGCAACCAGCCGGCGAAGCGCGCGTGGACGAGGGCCAGGTAGGCGAAGAAGGTGATCAGGGACCAGGTCTCCTTCGGATCCCAGCCCCAGTAGCGCCCCCAGCTCTCGTTGGCCCAGATGGCCCCGAAGCAGATGCCCGCCGCGAGGAACAGCACGCCCACCTGCAGCGTCTTGTAGAGCAGCCTGGAGAGGGAGAGCAGGGTCTCGCTGCGCCCGGGGCGGAAGAGCCGGACGGCCAGCACGACGTGCCCCATCGCCATCGCCAGGGCGAAGGCCGAGTAGGACAGCATGATCGTCATGACGTGGACCGAGAGCCAGGCCGTGTTCGCCAGCACCGGCGCGAGCGGGTTGATGGCGGAGTCGAGCGGCAGGTTCTCGGCGAAGGCCAGGCTCGCGAAGGCCAGCAGGCTCGCGGCCGGGCCGAAGTGCCCGCGACGGTAGAGGAGCTCGAGCACCACCCCCACGGCGACCACGCCCCAGCCCATGAACACCAGCGACTCGTACATGTCCGAGACCGGCGCCCGGCCCGCGATCGCCCAGCGCAGGCCGAGCCCCAGGGTGTGCAGGACGAGGCCCGCCAGGAGCGTCGCGAGGCCCAGGCCGCGCGCCGCGCGCGGGCTCCAGATGCGCACGAACAGGAACGCGAGGAAGGCCGCCAGGTACAGCTTCCAGGCCCTCCCGAACGCTCCCAGGCGGTTGTAGAAGAGCTCCACCGAGAGCTCGCGCCCGGAGGGGTAGGTCTCGCCGCCGGCGGCGCGCAGGAGCGCGCCGAGCGCGTCGACCTCGCGCTCGAAGGCCGCCGCGTCCGCGCTGCGATAGGCCGCCGCGAGCCGCCCGAAGGCGCCGTAGATCTCCAGCTCCCCCGGCTCGCCCTGCTCCAACAGGGCCTGCGGGTGGACCCAGCCGGCCCCGTGGCGGGCCGAGGGGACCAGGGTCAGGGCGTCTCCCCGGACCAGGGCCGCGGCCCGTTCCATGCGGGCGTAGACCGTCAAGGCCTCGCGCTCGAGGGCGTCGAGCCGCGCCCCCGCGCGCTCGCGCGCCATGGCCTCTTCCACGATCTCCTGGAAGGGGCGGTCCTGCATCAGGGCCTCGAGGGAGAAGCGGCGCTGGTCGGGATCGAGACCGGCGCGGGTCTTCAGCTCCTCGCTGTGGACGCGCAGGATGGCGCGCCGCGAGAAGTCCTCGGAAGCCAGGTGCAGGCCCCACACGACCTCCAGCGGACCGAGGCCTTCGATCTCATCCCTCTCCGCCAGGGCCAGGAGCGTCTCGCGCGCGAAGGTCTCGAGCGGCTTGATCCGTCCCTCTGACAGGATGGCCCAGGCCGCGGTCCGTTCCAGGGGCACGGCGCGCTCCGCCGGCGCGGGGGCCGCCGGCTCCTGCTCGGGGCCGAGCGGACCGGCCGCGAGGGCGGGCGCCGACGACATCCCGATCGCCAGACCCGCCAGGACCGGCGCGAGAGGGGGGAGCGATCTCATGAGGCTGGGGTGCGGGCGCGCTCGGCCTCGCTCGCGGGCGTCGGACCGACCGCTGCGCCGCACCGTGCGGGCGGAGCCGGCCAGATCACGCGGCGCGACTCGGCCGCGGCCGAGCCGTGCGGCACCCGGCGCCGCCCGTTGCCGAGAAGATACCAGAACACTCCCAGGATCAGCAGGATGAAGGCCACGTACACGACCGGCACGCCGGGGTCGCGCGAGACGCTGAGGACGGTCGTGTCGGGCGCTCCGCCCTCACCCAGGACGTAGCTCTGCTGGAACAGCCGGAAGCCCATGAAGTCCAGCGGGCGGTTCATCGAGATCACGGTCGAGAGCTCGGTCCCGTCCGGCCCCAGGCCCGCGACCCGCACCTTGCTCGCGTAGGAGGCCGGCCGGCGGCTGCCCGGGTGGTAGTCGACGCGGAACTCCTCCAGCCGCAGCGCGAAGGGCAGCGCCAGGGTGGTGCGCCGGAGCTCGGCGCGCGCCTCGCGGCCGGCCAGCACGACGCTCCTGGACGAGCCCTGGGGCAGCCACACGTCGGCGACCCCCCCCTCCAGGGACAGCTCGAGCCGCGCCGTGGGCCGGCCGTTCTCCTCGTCGTCGCGCGCCGGCCTCAGGGTGGTCTCGACCCGGGCCGAGGGGTAGAGCCGCTCCAGCGTGAAGCGAAGCTCCGGCTCGACCCACTCGACCGTCCCTCCGGGAGCGAGCGGCCTGCCGTCGCCGCGACCCTCGGCGCTCGTGAGCTGCACCCAGGTCTCGTGCTCGGGACCGACCAGCACGCTGATCAGCGGCCGTGAGGTCGCTTCCGGGGTGCGCAGCAGGACCTCGGCCGCGAGGCTGCCGCCGCCCTCGCTGTGCGAGCGGGCGAAGTCGGGGTACAGGCTGAAGACCGTGTGCGTCTCGACCTGGGAGCCGCGCCGGATCTCGACCACCGCGGCCGGGTTCGATCGGCCCTGGGCGCCCTCCGTCAAGGTGCTGCCGACGACCCGCGCGCGCTGGAAGTAGCGCGCCACCACTGCGGTCGTGTCGGCGTCGAGCCGCACCTCCTCTCCGATGCGGGCCGGCAGCTCGATGCGGGTCGGCTCTCCGGCCCCGAGCAGGGTCACCTCCACCTGAGCCCCCAGCCGCGACCGGGGCGCGAGGCGGCCAGCCACCTCCCCGGGCGAGTCCAGGTGCAGGATCTCGACCGCCGCCGGCCCCACGACCCGCCGGCTCAGGGCCGGGTTCCCGGCCAGCACCCAGCCCTGGAGTCGCCCACCCTCGGTCCAAAGCTGGAACTCGGCCGCGACCGAGCCGGGGCCGTCGACCAGCACGGGTTCCAGGATCCCGTCGTGCTCGTACTCGAGGATGCGCACTCCCGGGCGCCCGTCCTGCTCGCGTCGCAGGACCTCGCCTTGGAGCTCGTGACCGAAGGGCAGGGCGAGCACCTCCGTCCCTCTCGGCTGGCGCTCCCGCCCCTTCCCGTCGCGCGCGCCCGCGGCCTCCCCTGCGGGGGCCGCGACCGAGATCGCGATCTCCGAGTCGTAGGTGACCAGCTCGCTCGTCGAGCCGCCCTCCGCGGCGAAGAGCCGGCCCTCGTAGCCGAAGGTGCGCGAGACCCAGGCGCCCGCCAGCAGCAGGACGATCGAGAAGTGGGTCAGGACGAACGACCACTGTTGGCGCTGGATCGGGATGCGGTTGACCACGGCCATCGTCAGGTTGACCACGACCAGGGCCAGGAACAGGTCGAACCACAGCGCGCCGTAGACGATCGAGCGCGCGACCAGGGCGTCGTGGCGCGATTCCACGATCGTCCCCGCGGCCATCACCACCACGCCGCCCAGGAGCAGCAGCATCGCCAGTTGGACGGACCCCAGGAAGCGCAGCGCTCGCTTCAGCGGGGTTGCGGGGTCGCGCATGGGCGGGCCAGTGTGAAGCCGGAGGGGGAGGATACTTGCAGGGCGGCGGGGATCCAGGCCTGGTCGGGTGCGACCGCGCCGGAGTCGAGGATCCGGGCCCGGCTTCCACCGGGCGCGGGAGCGGTCCTGCGAAGAGCACCGCGCCCGCTCCGCTCGCGATCCACCGCGGTCCTTTGGCAAGAGCCGTTCCGGGGCTGGAGCCGTCCCGGCCTCCCGCGCGGGAGCGCTCGCAGGGCCCTCCGGCCCTGCCGGCGGCGAGGGCGACCGGGGCCCGCTCGGGCTCGGGCGCGGGCGGCCGGGGGCCGCGTTCGTGCCGAAACTCCGGCGTCGGTGCCGAAACCGTGGCGCCCCAGCCCGCGACCGCGGCCCGCTCAGGGCCGGTCGCGGCGCAGCGCGCGGGTCAGGGCTCGCCGGCGTCGGGAAGTGGCCAGATCACGGCCTTGGCCCAGGACTTGCCATCGCGTGGGCCGGTCTCGGGACAGCACGCCCCGAAACTCCGCAAAAGTCACCCTCCTCGACGTCTCTCCTCCCGCCGGCCGGCCGGCCGGCACCCTCGAAAAGGAGTCATCCCTCATGAGGCTCTCCCTCCCGCTTCTCTCCTGCGCCGTGCTCGCGGCCTTCACGGTCCCGCTGGTCGCCGACGGCCTGGGGACGGGCATCGCGACCCCGGGCTCGCCCCACAACTTCACCGACGACATCAACAGCCACGGCGGCACGCCCTTCCCCGAGCTGCCCGGCTCGGGCGGCTGGAACGGCAGGGAAGAGATCTGCCGCGTCTGCCACGTGCCCCACGACCACAACCGGGACACGTTCTACGGCAACATCGGCCTGCTGTGGAACCACGCCCTCAGCGAAGCGACGTACACGATGTACGACAGCTACACCCTCGACGGCTCGATCGCCTCGCAGCCGACGGGCTACGCCAAGATGTGCCTGGGCTGCCACGACGGCACGGTCGGCATCGACACGTTCGACAACTACCCTGGCGGCAGCGTCTTCATCGGCGATTACGACGAGGACTTCCAGATCCCCGGCGCGCTGTACGACTTCAGCCTGGCCAACACGCACCCGATCTCGGTCGAGTACGACGAGAGCGCCGACCCGAACCTGCACCCCAAGACGGATCCGATGGGCGGTTCGGGCGCGATCGAGGACGTGCTGCAGAACGGCACCACGCTGCAGTGCTCGAGCTGCCACGACGTGCACGACCAGCCGGGCGAGTCCGTGCCGGGCACGCACCTCCTGCGCGTGAGCCAGAAGGCGTCCGACGGGCCGCCCAGCGGCCTGTGCCTGACCTGCCACATCAAGTAGTCGAGCAGGCGAGTCGCCGATCAGCGGCGGCCGTCTGGCCGTCCGCTGCATCGGCGGGGGATGAACCGCGCTGCCGGTTTATTCATTGATTCCGCGACACGAAGTGCGACCGGGGCCGGGCTGGCCCGGCTCCCGGTCATTTCGCTCTCGCTGCGAGTGCCGGCCGCGATGAGCGCGGCCCCTTCGCGCCGAGCTTCGCGCTCTCCGCCGCTCTCCGAGTGGGGCCGGCGGATGCCGCGAGCGCGGTCTTTCCCACCGATTCGACCCCGAGAAACACGGGATGGCCCACATGAAGCTCCTCTGGCCCCTCCTCGCGACCGGTGCGCTCGCTGGCGTGAGCGCCCCCCTCCTGGCCGACGGCCTCGGCACGGGCATCGCGACCCCCGGCTCCCCGCACAACTTCGTGGACAACATCGGCCACGCCGAGCTGCCCGACATCGGCGGCTGGAACCTGCGCGAGGAGATCTGCCGCGTCTGCCACGTGCCCCACGACCACAACCGGGACACGTTCTACGGCAACATCGGCCTGCTCTGGAACCACGCCCTGAGCGACGCGACCTACACGATGTACGACAGCTTCACCCTCGACGGCTCGATCGCCTCGCAGCCGACGGGCTACGCCAAGATGTGCCTGGGTTGCCACGACGGCACGGTCGGCATCGACACGTTCGACAACTACCCCGGCGGCCTGGTGCACATGGAGGACTACAACCCCGGGTTCATCATCCCCGGTCCGCTGTACGACTTCAGCCTGGCCAACACGCACCCGATCTCGGTCGAGTACGACGAGAGCGCCGACCCGAACCTGCACCCCAAGACGGACCCGATGGGAGCCTCGGGCGCCATCGAGGACGTGCTGCAGAACGGGACCACGCTGCAGTGCTCGAGCTGCCACGACGTGCACGACCAGCCCGGCGAGTCCGTGCCCGGGACGCACCTCCTGCGCGTGAACCAGCGGGCCTCCCTGGGCCCGGCCAGCGGGCTGTGCCTGACCTGCCACATCAAGTAGCATCCGGAGGTGCCCCCGAGCACCGCCGGCTCTCCCCGTCCCACCCCCCTCGCTTCGTGCCGCCGCGCGCCCTCGGAGCGAGTGGAAGGTCGCACCGCGCCCTTCGTCGGCGTCTCGACCGGAGGCGTGACTCGCAGGAGCCGAGAATGAGCCGCACGGACCCGTTCGAGGGCAGCGCGAAGAGGCCCGGCCCCGCGGGCGGCGCTGCGCGAGGGTTCGTCCTGCCTCTGCTCGCCGTGCTCGCCGCTTGCAGCTCGACGCCCGAGGCTCCGCGCGAGCCGGCCGTCTTCTACCCCTCCCCGCCGGATCCGCCGCGCATCCAGTTCCTACGCTCGGTCTCGATGGACGCGGACATCGAGCCGGGGCGCTCCGGCCTGGACACGATCCTGTTCGGCCGGCAGGAGCTCAACCGCGTCGTGATGGCCCCCTACGGCAGCGTCGTGCGGGACGGCCTGGTCTACGTCTGCGACATCCAGCAGGGCGCGATCCTCACTTTCGACTTCGAGGGCCGCAAGCTGGACTACGTGCACGCGAGCGGCCGGGCCGGGCTGCAGAAGCCCGTCAACCTCGAGTTCGCGCCCGACGGCACCTTGTACGTGGCCGACGTCGGCCGCAACCAGGTCGTCGTGCTGGGCCCCGACCTGCGGTACCAGGCCGAGTTCGGACCCTTCGGCGAGAAGAGCCGGCCGGTGGACGTGGCCCTCTCCGGCGACGAGCTGTACGTCGTCGACGGCCTGGCGAACTGCGTGCGCGTCCTCGATCGCCACTCGGGCGCCGAGCTGCGTGTCCTGGGCGGCGATCCGGATTCGCCGCAGCGACTCAGCGGCCCCACCAACATCGCCCTGGGCGAGGACGGCACGGTCTACGTCGTGGAGACGATCCAGTGTCGCGTCTCGGTCATGGACGCGCAGGGCGTGTTCCTGCGCCACATCGGATCCCCGGGCTACGTGGTCGGCCAGTTCACTCGACCGAAGGGCATCACCGTCTTCGGGAACATCCTGTTCGTGATCGACGCGGCCTTCGAGAACTGCCAGATCTTCGACCTCAGGGGCAACCCGCTCATGTTCTTCGGCGGCTCCGGCGTCGGCCCCGGGCACATGTACCTGCCGGCGGGAGTGTGGGTCGGCAAGGAAGGCCTCGAGCTGTTCAAGGACTCGATCGAGGAGCACTTCGAGGCGGAGGGCCTGATCATCGTCACGAACCTCTACGGCCCGCGCAAGGTCAACTTCTACGCCTTCGGGAAGTCGCGCGACTTCGAGTACCCCGCGGACGAAGAATCGCCCGTGTACGTGCCGCCCGGGGGCGAGCCGGCCGACGCCGATTCCAAGGCCGGCTCGAGGGCCGGCTCGAAGGATTGACCCGGGATCCTGCCTCGCTCGCGCCCGAGCGCCCCGGGAACGGCTCCTCGGCTGGACCGGTCATGGGGCGCCAGGCGTGGCTGGTGCGCTTGCGCTGGATCGCGATCCTGGGCGTGCTCGCCGTCGTCAGCGTCGCGGCCCGCAACGCCTGGGTGCCCGACCCGGCGCCCCTGTACGGCGTGGTCGGGCTGATGATCGCGTACAACCTGCTGTTCCGGAGGGCGCAGCGGAGCGGACGCGTTCCGGCGCGCGAGAGCCGCGACCAGGTGCTCTTCATGCAGATCCTGTGCGACATGGGGGCGCTGACGATGCTGCTGCACTGGAGCGGCGGCGTGGAGAACCCCTTCGCCATGTTCTTCGCGTTCCACATGGCCATCAGCGCGATGCTGCTCCCCTCGCGCTCCTCGTACCTGCTCGGGCTGGCGGCGACGGCGCTGTTCGGCGGCACGGTCGTGGCGGAGCACCTCGGCCGCCTCCCGCACTACCCCCTGCAGCTCTACGCGGCGCGCGCGGCGCCGGGCGCGGTCTCCGGACCCTTGGCCTCGGGCCCCATGCTGGCGGGCTACCTCCTGGCGTTCGTCCTGATGCTGTTCGGGGTGACGTTCTTCGTGCAGACCGTCGAGGCGCGGCGCCTGCGCGCCGAGCGTCTGGCGCGCGAGCGCGAGCGCATCGCCCTCTCGCGCGAGCGCATGGCGCGCATCGGCGAGATCTCGTCCGGAGTGCTGCACACGATCCGCAATCCGCTGCACGGGATCATGAACTGCGTCGATCTGCTGCGCGGGCAGGTGGGCCCGGAGCCGGACCCCGAGACGGAGGAGCTCCTGTCCTTCATGTCGGAAGGGATCGCGCGCATCGAGAACGTCACGCGCCGTCTCCTGACCGTCACGCGCGACCAGCCGCTGGCGAAGAAACGCGTGCGCCTGGACGAGCTGATCGAGGAGGCGCTGAAGTTCGTCACCCAGGCCGCGCGCCGGGGCGAGGCCGCGCTCGAGATGGAGATCCACGACCTGCCCGCGGTCGAGGTCGATCCCGACCGGCTGAGCGAGATCATCATCAACCTGCTCGACAACGCGCTGTTCGCCTGCCGCGCGGGGGGCGTCGTCACGCTGCTGGCGTACGCGGGTGAGCCGGCCAGGAGCGAGGTGTGCATCGAGATCCGCGACACGGGAGCGGGCATCCCGGCCGACCAGCTCGCCAAGGTCTTCGATCCCTTCTTCACGACCAAGGCCATCGGCGAGGGATCGGGGCTCGGTCTGGCGATCGCCCGCAAGGTCGTCGAGGAGCACGACGGTCGCATCGAGCTGGAGAGCGAAGTCGGGAAGGGCACCACCGTTCGTGTTCTACTACCGGCATCGGGCGCCGCGGCCGACGCGGTGCGCGACCGGCCATGAGCTCCCCCTTCAAGGTCCTGGTCGTCGACGACGACACGCTGAGCCGGGCGACGACCGCCAAGCAGCTCGCCGCGGCGGGGTACGAGGCCGCCGCCGCCGAGGGCGCCGGGACGGCGCTCGAGATCCTGGGGCGCGGCCCGTGGGACGTCGTGCTGACCGATCTGCGCATGCCGGACATGGACGGGGTCGACCTCCTGACGGAGGTCAAGCGGCGCTTCCCGCAGGTCGAGGTCATCCTGATGACCGCCTTCGGGTCGGTCGAGTCCGCGGTGCAGGCCATGCGCGTCGGCGCCGCCGACTACCTCACCAAGCCCTTCCAGTTCGAGGAGCTCGACCTGCGGCTCAGGCGCATCCTCGAGCTGCGCACGACGCGGCACGAGCTGGACCGCCTGCGCGGCATGCTCGACGTGCGCGACGACACCCTGGGCCTGGTCGGTCGCTCGCCGCAGATCCAGCTCGTGCGCGAGAGAGTGCGCACCTTCGCCGGCCACGACGCTCCCGTTCTCGTGACCGGCGAGACCGGCACGGGCAAGGAGGTCGTCGCGCGCGCGCTGCACGAGAGCGGCCGCAGGAGCAAGAGCGGCTTCGTGCCGGTCGGCTGCGGCACGATCCCGAGCGAGCTGGCCGAGAGCGAGCTGTTCGGCCACGAGAGGGGCTCCTTCACCGGCGCCACCGGCCAGCGCAAGGGCGCGTTCGAGCGCGCCGACGCGGGCACGCTGCTGCTCGACGACGTGGACGACCTCCCGCTCGACATGCAGGCCAAGCTGCTGCGGGTCCTGCAGGAGGGCACCTTCGTGCGCGTCGGGGGCAGCCGCGAGATCGCGGTCGACGTGCGCGTCATCGCCACGACGAAGGTCGATCTGGCCGAGGAGGTCGAGCGCGGCCGCTTCCGGGCCGACCTCTTCTACCGCTTGCGCGGCCTGGAGATCGGCCTCCCGCCGCTGCGCGAGCGCGGCGAGGACATCCTGCTCCTGGCCGATCACTTCCTCGATGTGGTGGCCGCGACCCAGGGCCGCGCGTCGCTGGAGATCGGCACCGAGGCCGCGCACCGGCTGCTCGGGTACTCCTGGCCGGGCAACGTGCGCGAGCTGTACTGGGCGGTGGAGTCGGCCAGCATCCTCTGTCAGGGCGGCGAGATCGCCAGCGAGCACCTGCCGGGGTTCCTGCGCCAGCAGGAGGGCGCGACGCGCCTCTTCACGCTGCACCTGGAGGGAGCAGCCGCGATCTCGTTCGCGCAGCTCAGCCAGGAGTTCCAGGACGCCCTGGTGGCCTGGGCCATGCGCAAGGCCGAGGGCAGCCAGACCGAGGCCTCCAAGCTCCTGGGGCTCCCGCGCACCACGCTGCAGAGCAAGCTCACGAGCCAGAGCGGGGAGTGAGCGCCCGGCCGGGCCGGAGGAATAACCCGGGCTAGGTCCCCTTGCGCAGCAGGATCGTCTTGACCGTGTTGAACAGGATCGAGAGGTCGAACAGGAGCGACTGGTACTTGATGTAGAACAGGTCGTACTGGAGCTTCTGCAGCGCGTCCTCGATCGTGTTGCCGTACGGGTAGTTGATCTGCGCCCAGCCGGTCAGTCCGGGCTTCACGAACTGCCGCTGGCGGAAGTAGGGGATCTCGGCCGAGAGCTCCTCTACGAAGTGCGGGCGCTCCGGGCGCGGGCCGACCAGGGACATGTCGCCGGCCAGGACGTTCAGGAGCTGCGGCAGCTCGTCCACGCGCGTCTTGCGGATCCAACGTCCCACGCGCGTGATGCGCGGGTCGTCGTGCGTGGCCCAGACCGGTCCCGTGCGCACCTCGGCATCCGCGTACATGCTGCGGAACTTGAGCAGCGTGAACGGCCGCCCGTCGCGGCCGGCGCGTTCCTGCGAGAAGAGCACCGGGCCGCTCGAGCCGAGCCGTACCGCGATCGCCGTCACGATCATGACCGGCAGCGCGACCAGCAGCCCCAAGAGCGCCAGCACCCAGTCGATCGCGCGCTTGAGCAGATCGGCCCAGGGGTGTCGCTCGAAGCCCTCGTTGAAGATCAGGTAGGAGGGCCGCAGCGCCTCGACCGCGATCTTGCCCGCGACCTGCTCGAAGATGCTCTCGTAGTCGCGCACCGACACGCCTTCCATGCGGCAGCGCAGCAGGTCCTCGGTCGGGAAGCGGCGCCGCCGGTCGGCCAGGGCGACCACCAGCACGTCGATGGAGAGCTCCTGCACCAGCGCGAGCAGGGAGACGTCGGAGCGCCGGCCGTCCTCCTCGACGCGCTGCACGCCGCTGTCGATCGCCTGGATCCGCTCCAGCACCAGGTCGGCCGTCCCGGTCTCGCGCGGGTCGAAGGCTGCCTGCGCGGCCGGGTGCGCCCCGTTCTCGGCCGGCGGCTCTCCCTCGGCCAGGATGCCGGCGACCTCGAAGCCGACGGCGGAGTGCTCGCGCATCTCCTTGGCCAGCACGTGCGCGGACTTGCCCGAGCCGAGGATCAGCACGCGCTGGGTCAAGCCGGTGCGGGTCAGGATGTGGTGGAAGAGCGCGCGCCAGCCGAACAGGAGCGCGAAGCCGACCACCAGGCCGAAGACCAGCATGCGCACCTTCTCGCTCAGGGACAGGCCGGGGAAGTCGAGCACACGGCCCAGCTCCCACACGTCGGCCAGAACGACCGCCGCCAGCGCCAGCACGATGGCCGAGCCCATCGAGCCCACGAAGCGCGAGGCGCGGTCGTAGCGCGAGGTCGAGACGCGGAAGTCATACAGCTCGTTGAAGGCGATCGCGAGCTGCGCCAGGGTCGCGACCAGGAAGGCCGACAGGAAGCAGAAGAGGCGCGCGCGGTCGGTGCCCAGGTTCTCTTGCGCGAGGGTGCGCAGGAGCTCGTGCGTCGGCTCCCACAGGTGCACGGTCCCCGCCGTGGCGACCACGATCCACAGGATCGCGCTCTCGCTCAGGATCAGGAGCGCCTTGCGGATCGGCAGGTAGTGACTGAGGAGACGCAGCATGGGGGACGGCTCCCACTAGATCGGCCGGTGGGCGCCCGGGGATGAGCCGACCTCGGTCCGCACCAGGACGTCGCTCAGCGGCGGCCGCGGGGCCGTCCACCGCAGCGGCGGGAGCCGGGCCACGCGGATCGGTTCACGCGCCGGATTCTACGGCCGCGCGAAGGGCCTTCGGCGCAGGTCTTCGTGGTGGATCAACTGCACGCGCCTGCCGCCCTCGGCCACCAGCACCTCGATCAGGTCGACCCGCGGCGCCCCGCCCGCCGCGCCGGCCAGGAAACGCGCGCTGCAGAGCAGGCGCCGCACGCGCCGCTGGTCCACGCGCAGCCCTGGTCGCCAGCGCAGATCCCACCAGAGCGCGGCGCGCCCGCCGCCCGCCGCCGGGCCGCGCGCTCTCCACCCGCTCGGGCGCGGCACGAGCGCCAGGACCCCGGTCTTGACCTCGACGCAGGCGCTGACGCCCGGTCGCCAGGCCCACAGGTCGACCTCGCCGCAGGGCGTGGCCACGCGCCGTCCCCGCAGCCGCCAGCCGCGTCGCCGCAGGTGCCGCGCCGCGAGCTCCTCCCCCGCCAGCCCGAGCGCGCTCCCCGCTGGACGGCGGCCGCGCCGGCAGGCATGGCGCAGGTAGATGCGCGGCGCGAGCGCGAGCAGCAGCCCTCGCACCCGCGCGCGCGCGCGTGCAGCGCGAGCGCCCATGCGCTGCCAGGACCGCCCCGCGCCCGGGCGGTTGCGGGCTCGTGGGCCTTCAGCCCTTGGCGCCGGCGCCTTCCACGTCCGCGCCCTTGGACTTGTCCTTCGCCTTCTCCTCGACGACCTTGCCCTGGATGGCCTGGCGCGTGAAGCGCAGCCGCACGCCGTCGGCCACTTGCAGCGTGACGACGTCGCCCTGCACCTGGGCCACGGTCCCGTAAAGGCCGCCGTTGGTCATCACCTTGTCGCCCTTCTCGAGCGCCGCCAGCAAGACCTCGCGGCGCTTGCGCTGCTGGCGCTCGGGGCGGATGAGGACGAACCAGAAGATGGCCCCGACCAGGACCATCGGCAGCAGCCACGAGGGCCCGCCGCCGCCACCCCCCGCGGGGTCCGCGCCGCCGTCGCCGGTGGGGGGGTCCTGCGGGAAGGGCAGCGCATGCAGGAAGGAGGCGAGGGCGACGGGGATCTGGAGCATGACGCCGGGAGTGTAGCGAGCGCCGCGGCGCGCCGCCCGCCCGGAGGCCTTTTTGCCGCGTGGCGCCGCGCCGATACACTGCCGCATCCGGCCCCCCGCGCCGACCCGACCCGTGACCGCACCCCATCCCGATCGCCGGCGCTTCGTCGTCGCCATGAGCGGCGGCGTCGACAGCTCCGTCGCCGCCTGGATGCTGGCGCGCGAGGGCCTCGAGCTGGTGGGGCTGTTCATGCGCAACGGCGTGCGCGTGGACGAAGAGGATGCGCGCCGCAAGTCCTGCTGCTCGGCCGGCGACGCGCGCGACGCGCGCATGGTGGCAGCGCACCTCGGCCTGCCGTTCCATTCGATCGATCTCAGCCGCGAGTTCGGGGACATCGTGCGCACCTTCGTGGCCGAGTACGGCCGCGGCCGCACCCCCAACCCGTGCGCGCTGTGCAACCGCGACCTCAAGTTCGGCGCGCTGCTGCGCTTCGCCGAGGAGCTCGGCGCCGAGGGCGTCGCCACCGGCCACTACGCGCGCCTCGCGCTGGAGGACGGGCGCGTGCGCCTGCGGCGCGGCCTCGACCGCTCGAAGGACCAGTCCTACCAGCTCTTCTGCGTCGCCGAGCGCAACCTGGCGCGCGCGCGGCTGCCGCTGGGCGAGCTCGAGAAGGACGCCGTGCGAGAGCTGGCGCGCGCCGCCGGCCTGCGCACCGCGGCCAAGGCCGACAGCCAGGAGATCTGCTTCGTGCCCTCGAACGACTACCGCCTGCTGCTGGCGGAGAAGGGCGCCGAGCTGCACCCGGGCGAGCTCGTCGACAGCTCCGGACGTGTGCTCGGCCGGCACGAGGGCACCGAGCACTTCACCATCGGCCAGCGCCGCGGGCACGGCGTCGGCGGCGGCACGCCGCTGTACGTGATCGCGCTCGACCCGGCCGCCGGCCGCGTCGTGCTCGGTCCGCTCGAGGAGGCCTGCTTCCACTCGCTGGAGGTCGACGAGCTCAACTGGATCGGCTGCGACCCGCCGGCCGAGGTCCGCTGCCTGGTGCAGTACCGCTACCATTGCGTCCCGGCCGCGGCGCTCGTCACCTGGCGCGACGACCCGCGCGCGCCGGGCGGCCGGGTCGCGCGCGTGCGCTTCGACCAGCCCCAGCTCGCCGTCGCCCCGGGGCAGGGCGCGGCCTTCTACGACGGCGACCTGCTGCTCGGCGGCGGTTGGATCGAGTCGGCCGAGCGGGCCGGCGCCGCTCCGGCGGAGCTCCTCGCCGCGGCCGGCGGCCAGGGCCCCCAGCGGACGCGGCGGAGCGTGGACCGTGGCGCGACCTGAGGACGGGGAGCGCCCGGCCGCCCGGCGCGCCCTGGGCGCCCTGGCCGGGGCCGGGCTCCTGTGCCTCGCCCTGGGCACCTGGCTCTCCTTTCCGCACGCCGCGGGACGTGCGCCCGCGCGGGCGGCGCTGCGGGCCTGCCTGCTCGACGCCTCGGCCAGCGCCACCCGGCGCGCGGCCGGCTGGGAGCGCTGGGCGCGGCGCGCCCTGCGCGCGGAAGCGCTCGAGGCCCGGCGCCGGGGCGAGGAGCTGGCGCTGGTGGTCTTCGGCGCCGACGTCGTGCGCCTCTTCGCGCCCGGGTCGCCCGGGGCCTTCCTGGCGCGCCTGGACGGCGCCGGGGAGGCGCTCGACCTGCGCCTGGAGGAGGGCGGCGAGCGCGGCTCGGAGCTGGCGCGCGCGCTCGAGCAGATCGCGCCCGAGCTCGTGGCGCGCGAGCGCGCGCCCGGGACGCTGCGCCTCCTCTCCCAGCGCACGTTCACCGGGCGCGACCCGGCCGCGGCGCTGGCGCGCATCGCCGCCGAAGGCGCTTCGGTCGAGTGGCTCGACCCGCCGGCGCCGACCCTCGCCGACCTGGCCCTGGTCGCGCTCGAGCTGCCGGACGCGCCGCAGGTCGGGGCGCCCCTGGCGGCGCGGGTCGAGCTCGTGCTGGAGCCCGGCGCGACGCCGCTCGACGAGCTCTCGGCGCCCGGCGTGCTGACGCTCGAGCTGGAGGTCGATTCGCCCGCCGGTCGCGAGCGGCGCACCCTCGCGCTCGCCCCGCCGCGCGGCGCCGCGGCGCCCGACGGCGCGCTGCGCTGGACGCAGCGCGTCGACCTCGGCGCGACCGCCGACGGCACCACCTTCGTGCGCGCGCACGCGGGCTTGCGCGGTCCGGGAGCGCTGCGAGACGGTGACCCGAACCCGGAGAACGACGCCCGCTCGGCGCACTGCCGCGCCGGCCAGGCGCGCCTCGCTGCGGCGATCGCGGCGCCGTCGGCGCGCCCCGCGCTGGCGCGCTGGCTCCTCGGCCCGGGCCGCTTCCCCGGCCTGCAGTGGGCCGTGATCGAGCCGGCCGCGCTGCCGGCGCTGGCCGGTGAGCTCGACCTGTTCGTCACCCTCGACCTGCCCCACACCGAGCTCCCGGCCGGCTTCGTGCAGGCCTTCGTGCGCGCCGGCGGGGGCTGGCTCTCGGCCGGCGGCTGGGGGCTGCTCCCGGGCTGGGCCGCGCGACCCGAGGAGAAGGACGATCCGCCGGCGGACCTCTTGCCGCTGCGGCCGATCCGGCCCGAGGGCTCCGAGCGGCTGGTGCAGTTCGTCGTGGACGGCTCGGGCAGCATGGCTGGCGAGCCGTTCGAGCGCGTGCGCCGCGCGCTCTCCGAGCTCTGCGCGTCGGCGCTCGCCAGCGACCGCATGGAGCTCTGCTTCTTCACCGAGGCCCTGCACCCGCCGCTGGCGCTGACGGCCGACTCGCCCGCCGGGCGCCGGCGCGCCCTGCAGGAGCTCCTGGCCGCGCGCCTGCCCGGCGGCTCGACGGCGGTCTTGTACTCGCTCGAGCAACTCGCCGCGGCGCGCGCCGGCGCGGCCCTGCCGGGGGTGGCGATCCTGCTCTCCGACGGCATCGACGAGCGCGCCTTCGACGTCCCGGCGCGGGCCGCAGCCTTGCACGCCTCCCTGGCAGCGAGCGACACGCGCCTCGCGGTCATCGCCGTCGGCGCGGAGGCCGACCTGGCCTTCCTGCGCGCACTGGTGCCGCCGGACGGGAAGCTCTTGCTGGCGGGCGAGCTCGGGGACCTCGAGCAGGTCTTCCAGCGCGAGATCAACCTGGAGCGCGTGCGCGAGGGCGAGCTGGCGATCGTCGCCGCCGACCCCGACGGGCTCGACCTGGCGCCGGCGGCCGCGCTCCTGCGCGCCCAGCTCGCGCGCCCCGCGGCCGAGTGGCCGCCGGCGCAGCGCGCGCTGCGCTGCGAGGCGCGCCCGGGCGCGGCCGTGCTGTGGCGCACACCCCAGGGCGAGCCGCTCCTGGCGTTGCAGCGCGTCGGCGCCGGCCTGGTCGCCACCCTGGCGAGCGCGCCGCTGGCGGGCTGGGCCCCGGATTGGGCCGGGGCCGACGACCTGCTCGGGCCGCTCCTGCGCACGCTGGCCCGCGGCCCGCGCGGCACCAGCTTGCGCGCGACGCTCGCGGGCGGGCGCCTGGTGCTGGCAGGCGTCGATCCGAGCTGGCCGGCGCGCCTGCGGGCGCACGCGTCGGGAGCGGCCGGTGCGGACGGCGCGGGCGGGCCGCTGGAGGAGCCGCTGGGCGAGGTCGACCTGCTGCCCCCCGCCCTCGGCGCCGGGCGCGACCCGCGCGCGCACCGCGAGGGGCCGGCCCCGGCCGGCCTGGAGCGGCACGCCGGTGGGATCGTGCGCCTGTCGCTCTCCGATCCCGTCGGCGGGACCGCGCTGGGGGAGGTCGCCCTGGCCCCCGCGCCCCCGGCCGAGTTCGCGCCCGACCTGCGGCGCCTGTCGGCGGCCGCGGCCGCTGCGCCGCGCGGAGCTCCGGCCCGGGCCGAGGGGAGCACAGGTCGTGGCGGCCACCCCGCCGCGCCGGGGGTCTTGCTGGCGGGGCTCGTGCTTCTCACCTGCGCGGCCCTGGGAGGGCTGTGGCGGGAGGCGGCCTCAGGCTTCGCGCCCTCGCGGTCGAAAAGGGGATGAGCCGGCGGGGCGGCTCATCCCGCCGCCGTTGCAGCGGACGGCCTGCGGTCGCCGCTGAACGGCGGCCGATACTGACGACATCCGATGCTCCCCACGAAGAGTTGCAGCGGACGGCCTGCGGTCGCCGCTGAACGGCGGCCGACACTGACGACATCCGATGCTCCCCACGAAGAGTTGCAGCGGACGGCCTGCGGTCGCCGCTGAACGGCGGCCGGGCCGCTGCGCGGCCCGGGGCGGGTCATCCCGCCGCCGTTGCGGCAGACGGCCTGCGGCCGCCGCTGAGCGGACGGGACCTTCCAGCGATTCGTACAAGACAGTCAGCTCTGCAGCGGACGGCCGGGCCGCCGCGCGGCCCGAAGGAATGCCATGCGCCAGCACACCCGAGCCCTCTCGCTCTTCGTCTCCCTCCTCTGCGCCGCCTGCGTCACGAGCGGCGGCCGCAGGACCTCGACGCGCGCCAGCGTCGGGCCCTGGCTCGAGCCCTCGCCGCACCTGCGCATGCAGATCGAGGACCAGGTCGAGCGCCTGCCGTGGACCTCGGGCGTCGAGCGCATCGAGCTGATCCAGTGGTTCGCGACGGTCGGCGAGCCGGCCTATCCGACCCTGCTCGAGCTGGCAACGGACGAGCGCTCGCACGTCGCCGGCGCGGCCCTGGCGGCCCTCGGCGCGACCGGCGACAGCCGCCTGGTGGAGCCGATGCGATCGCTGGCCTGGCCCGACGCAGCGCACGACTCCCTGCGGCTCGAGCGCGCACGGGCGCTCCTGCGCCTGGGCGACTGGTCGATGGTGCCGATCCTGATCGACGGTCTCGAAGCCGAGCACCTGATGGTGCGCGCGCTGTGCGGCCAGGCCCTGTACGAGTCGACCCGCGAGCGCTTCGGGTTCGAGCCCGGCGCGGACGAGGCTGCGCGCGCCGCCGCCGTCGGGCGCTGGCGGACCTGGTGGGATGCGCGCCGGAACGACCCGCTGATCGGCGGGGGCGAGGCGCCTTCCGGTTCGTGAACGGGCACGTTCACGGAGCGCGAGCAGGCACGAGCACGCTCACCTTCGCATCGACGGACCTCGAGCCGGCACGGGCTCGGGCCCGTCCGCGTCGTCCGCGCGGCGATCAGGCCGTCTGGCTGGCGCGCAGGCGGCGCAGGAGCGCGCGGAAACGGGCCTCCTGGTGCAAGCTCGCCAGGTCGGGATCGGACGCCAGGAAGTCGGCGTCGGTGTAGCCCAGCGCGACGGCTCGCTCCAGGGCCTCCAGGGCGGCATCCGCCCGCTCGAGCAGGGCCAGGGAGCAGGCGAGGTTGTAGTGCGCGGTGTAGTTGTCGGGTACCAGACGCACGAGCTTGCGATCGACCGTCAGCCCCAGCTCCCATTGACCGAGCTGCGTGTACACCTGGCCCAGCTCCGCCAGCGCCTCGACGTTCTCGGGGTGCCGGCGGGTCTCGACCTCCAACACCCGGGCGAGGAACTCCCGGCCCAGGAGGTCCAGCTTCGAGTGCAGCTCTCTGGAGACATTCATGGGTCTCGGGAGACGTTCATGGGCTCGCGTCGCACGGTTCCGGCCGCCGCCCGCCGGGGCGGCTCTCGCCTCGTCCGGCGCAGAGCGGCGGCGCCGGCCCCCCGCTGCAGCGGCCCGCGGGTGCGCACCCTCGTCGGCCGCTCAGCGGCGGCGCCAGCCGTCCGCTGCAGCGGCCCGGAGGTGCCTCATTCTATTGGACGCGGGCGCCGTCCTGTCAAGGAGTGGCGTGTCCGCGCCAGGCACGGAGCGACGGCGCCGGCCGTCCTCTGCAGCGGCCTGCGGTCGCGCCCTTCGTCGGAGGCCCGTGTGGTCCCGTCGAGGACGGCCGGGCCCACTCGCGTGGGCGCGGACCCGAGCGGATGCCTGCGCGGGCCCGGGCGGATGGCTAGGCTATGACGGCGGAAGCGAGGCGGACGATGGCGATGGAGATCCTGTTCTGCGATCTTTGCAACGAGTCGGTGCCGGAGAGCGACCTCTCCGGCGGCCAGGCCGTGCGGCGCAAGGGGCGCGTGATCTGCGCCCGGTGCGAGGCGGCGATGACGGCCGAGGAGGAGCGGCTGGCGGCGACGGCCGGCGCCTCCGCGGCCGGGGCCGTCGCCGACCGGCAGCGCGGCCCCGCCGCCCTGGTCCCGGCGGCGGGTTCCGCCAGCGCCGCGCCGCCCGTGCCGCGCGTCCAGCGCACGGGCGGCTTCTGGATCGCGCTGATCGCGCTCCTGTTCAGCGCCGCGGCGACGACCTTCGTCGCCGACGAGCTGCAGAGCGCGCGGCGCGAGGGAGCGCAGGCGCGCGAGGAGCTGGCGCAGGACCTGGTCGAGGTCGAGGGGCGCCTGGCCACGATCCTGGGCGCGATGGATCGGCTCGGAGCGGATCTCGCCGCGCGCCAGGAGCGGGAGCTCGTCGCCAACCGCGCCCAGGTCGAAGGCGACCTGGCCGCCCTCGGGCGAGAGCTGGCAGAAGGCGTGCGCCGTCTCGGTGCCGTCGAGAGCGACCTGGCGGCCCTGGTGGAGGAGGGGCGCGCGCGCGGCACGGACGCCGACCGGCGGCTCGACGAGCTGACCGCGCAGCTCCTGCGCAGCCGCGAGGACATGAGCTTCACCGGCGAGCGCCTGGCCGCGCTCGAGCAGGTGATCCGGAACGGGGTCGCGCGCCAGCCCGAGGCGCCGCTGCCCGCCGCGCCGGCTCCGCCCTGGCACGCGGCCCTGGCCGACCTGAAGAGCGACAACGCCGGCACGCGCTGGAACGCAGTGCAGACCCTGGGCGAGTCCGGCGACCCGGCGGTCGTCGAGCACTTGTTCCCGCTCCTGAAGGACGAGGACGTGTTCGTGCGCATGGCGGTCGCGCGCGTGCTCGGCGACCTGGCCGCGCCGCGGGCGATCGAGCCCCTGATCGACGCGCTGGAGGACCCCGAGACGGTCGTGCGCGAGACGGCCATGCTCTCCCTGCGCGCGATCACGAAGCGCGACTTCAAGTTCGACGCCGCCGCCAGTCCAGCCGAGCGCGCCAGGAAGGTCAAGGCCTGGCGCGACTGGTGGGAGAAGGCGCGCGCGGACTACGGCCTCGGTTGAGGTGCCCGGCGTCGGGCGCGCTCAGCGCGGGCTGATGCCCGCAACCCAGTGGGAGTCGCGTGGCCCGCGCTGTTTTCCTTCGCGGGGGAGGAAGACCTCCCCCGATCCGGCCGCGACACGCGGCCTCCCCCTCCCCGCCGCCTGACCGGCGGCGCGGCGCCTCCGGCGCCGGATCCACCGCCCGGCAATCGAGTCGATTCTTGAACGCCGGTCAACATCTGCGGCCCTAGGAGGCTGTCGGAGAAACGCCCTACTGCGGCTGCGCACGATTCGCCGGTGCGGCGTCGCGCTAGCCGAGCTTGAACCGGATGGGCCGTGCTCAATGGCCAAAGAGGCCATCTGCGCCGTCTTTCCGTCGCGCTCCTTGCCCCGCCATCGCGCGCTGTGCCTCGCGACGGGGTTTCTCCGACAGCCTCCTGGAGGCTCACTCGGCGAGATCGAGAACTGTCTCGGCGCCCGGCCGCACGCTGAGCTCGAGCGAGCGCAGGAGCCCGTCGACGGAGAGCTCGGCGTCGTACTCGCCGGCCGGCAGGCGCAGCTCGCCGACCGGGCTCGCGCCGTCCAGCGCCAGCCGGCTCGGCACGTCGGCGCGCCGCAGGCGCAGGTCGAGCGGCAGCGCCGCGCGCGGCTCGCCGTCCTGCACGAGCGCCACGTCGCCCGGCGCGGGCAGGCGTACGTCGCCCAGGTCGAGCTCCTCGCCCGCCGCGAGGCGGAACGCGCCCGCGTCGACCCAGCCGTGGTCGCGCGAGCCGACCACGAGGCAGTAGCGGCCGGCCGGGAGCCTGCCCTGCTGGAAGACGCCGTCGCTCGCGCGCGCCGTGACCCACGCGCCGCGGCCGCTGGCGAGCTGCCACAGTCGCGCCTCGACCTCGGGCACGCTCGCGCCCTGCGCGTCGGTCACGCGGAAGGAGAGGCGCGCCGTCGGCAGGTCGTCCGAGAGCGCGCGCACGACCTCCTCGTCCAGGCCGGGCCAGGTGCCGGGCAGCACGATCGCCGGGAGCTTCGTGGGCGCGTCGCCCGGGCGCAGCATCAGGTCGACCGTGCCGCGCGGGAGATTGGGGATCGCGTAGCGGCCCTGCGCGTCCGTGGTCGTCTGGTCGAAGTACGGCTCTTCACTCCCCCTGATGTCGGCCTCGACGATCCAACCCGCGAGCGGCTCGCCGGCCTCGTCCAGGAGCCGGCCGCGCAGCTCGATGCCGCGCTCGAGGCGCGCGTCCCAGCTCAGCTCGGCGCCCTCCGCCGCCTCGAGCACGCGCGCATCGAGGCCGGCACTGCCGCCGCCGGCCACGAGCACGATCTGGCCGGGGGCGAGCCCCTCGAGCGCGTAGGTGCCGTCGTCGCCGCTGCGCGTAGTGTGGGTCGGACGCTCGCGGCGCGGCCCGGCCTGCACCAGCGCGCCGGCGACGGGCGCGTCCAGCTCGTCGCGCACGGTGCCGGAGACGCGCGCGCCGCGCCGCTCGACCGGCGAGCTCGCGGCGCCGGACGCGAGGGGCTCGCCCGCGGCCAAGAACGTGCCGGCGTCGAACTGGAGCTGGACGCTCGCGAGGTACGTCCGGACCGCGGGCACGAGGGCGTCTCCGCCCGCGGCGACCTCCCAGCCGCCGTCGAACTCGAGCGGTGCCGCTGGCGGGAACGCGATCTCGCGCGCCGCCGCGAGCGGCCGCGCTGCCGGCGGCGGCTGGACGAAGAGCAGGCCGCCGTCCTGCTCGCGTTCGGCCTCGGGCGCTTCGTCGAGCGGCGAGGCCGGTCCCGCCGCGCGCCAGACCATGTTCCTCCCCGTGCTGAAGGTCCTGCCCGAGAGGAGCAGCCGTCCCGCTGCTCCCCCGTCGCCGCCCAGCGCGAACACCAGCACGGCGCCGTCGCCCGCGCCCGGCAGCCCCAGCGCCACGCGCGCCGTGCGCCCGGCCCGCAGCTCGACGCGCCGCAGGCCGCTGTCGGCCTGTCCGTTGCGCGCGAGCAGGGCCGCGGACATGCGCTCGCTCCAGCCGCGCCAGCGGAGCTTCAAGCGCCCTTCGGCGTCGGTCTCTCCGACCCGGTTCAGGACGTGCGCCTGCGGCCCGATGAAGACCTCGGCCCCGGAGAGCGGCCGGTCGTCCTCGTCCGTGATCGCGACCTCGAGCGCGAACTCCCGCGGCGGCCGCGGGCGCGCCGGCGCTCGCGCCTCGAAGAGCGCTCTGCGCCCCGTCTCCCCGCCGACCGCGTCGGCGACGTCCCGGCCCGCCGCGCCGAGCTCGCCCGGAGCGGCCTCGGGCAGCGCGAGCTCCCGCGCCGGCGGCGGCGAGAGCGCCTCGTACGCCGCCGGACCGCACCTGATGAGCGCCAGGCACGCCGCCAGCCCGAGGGCCGCGCACGGCAGGATCTTCCAGCGGGAGCTCAAGGGGACGTCTCGATCGGGTGTACCGTCGCCGGCGCGGGGGAACAACGTCGCAGACGGTCGGAAGTTGGCGATCTTCCGGCCGCGAGCGTCAGTCCTGCTCGCCCGCGCGGTCCGCCGCCTTCGAAAGGTGCAGCTCGAAGCGCGCGCCGGGCTCGATCGTGACCGGGTGGCGGCGGGCGGGGTCGTCGGCCAGCCAGACCGCGAAGCACCCGCGCCGCAGGGGGATCTCGCGAGGCCCCACGACCTCGAGCGCCCCCGCCTCGAGGTCGACCTCCCGCTCGACCTCGACCAGCACGAGCTCGCGGGCCGGCGACGAAGCCATGGAGATCGCCAGCGCGCCGGGCGGATCCAGGGCCACGCACCCCAGATCGACGTCCTGTCCCGGCTCGACGACGAACGGTTCCACGGCCGTCCAGGCGTGCTGGCCGGCACCGAGGGTCAGCTCGTAGCGGCCGGCGGGAACGGGATGCGCGCGGTATCGTCCCGGCTGTCCCTCGGCCGCGAGCATGGCGCCGCGCTCGCCGCGCACGGGCCACAGCCGCACCTCGGCCTCCCACACCGGCCGGCCGTGCTCGTCCACGACCTGGATCTCCACCGAGCCCGGCCGGCGCTCGCGCTCATCGACGCGAAGCTCGCGCGCGCCGCCCGCGTGCACGCGCTCCAGGACCACGGCCGGCAGATTCGCCCAGCTCCCCGGCGGGCGCAGCAGGAGCGACAGGGCGCCCTTGGGCAGGTTCGGGACGGCGAACGCGCCAGCCGCGTCCGTCACCGTCGCGTCGGCGCAGGGGTTCTTCTCCGATTCGCCCTGCACCTCGACCAGCCAGCCGCCGAGCGGCTCGCCTGCGCGCGTCACGACGCGCCCTGCGAGCGCGATGCCAGGGTCGAGGTCGGGGTCCCAGAGCACACTCTCGCCCGGCAGCGCCTCGACCCGGTGCGCGCGGCGCCCGCGGTCCCCGCCGCCGGCGAGGAGCTCGAGCGCGCCCGCCGCGAGGCCGCCCAGCGCGTAGCGGCCGTCCTCCTCGCTGAAGAGCTCGCGCACCGCGCCGAGCCGGTCGCGCGCGCGCACCAGCACGCCGGGGGCCGGCTCGCCGCGCTCGTCCAGCACGATGCCGCGCACGGTCACCGGCGCCTCGCCGCGCTCGCGCGCCCGCTGCGCGAAGAGATCCGCGCGCACCGCGCGCAGGCCGGCGCCGCGCGTGCGCAGCTCGTCGATGCGGCGCAGGTCGGCGGGCGTGAGGATGGGCTTGCCCGGAACGGCCGGGTGCCGGAAGAGCGCGAAGCCCCGCTCGTCGCGGCCGACCTCCGCGGCGGCCGCGATCAGGCGCGGCGAGGGGTCGTCGCCACCCTCCGATTCGGTGGACAGGCCGAGCTCGGGCTGGCCTTGCTCGAGCTCGATCACCTGGCGCGAGACCGCGCCGGCCGGGCGCAGCACGAGGTGCACCGCGCGTGGACGGCCGGCGGCGATCTCGACGCGGCGCAGGCCGGTTCCGTCGAACCACTCGGCTTGCGCCGACAGCACGACCGTCATGCGCGCCCGGTGCGCGCGCCAGCGCACGCGCAGCCGGCCTTCTTCATCGGTCCGCCCCGCGCGGTTCAACGGGTGCATCTCCGGCGCCAGCAGGATCTCGGCGCCGGGGAAGGGACGGTCGAGCTCGTCGCGCACGAGCAGCTCGAGCTCGAGCTCGTTGCGCGGCTCCGGCGCGGGCGCGGAGCGGGTCGCCTCGTCTTCCGGCGCGGGCCCGGCCCCGACCGCCGTCCGCCCCGGCGCGGCGCCCAGGTCCTGGCGGCCGCTCAGATCGTCGCCCGGGCGCGGCCCGGCGCGGTCCTCGATCACCACCGCCGGCCCCGCCTCCGGCCACAGCCGCAGCGCCCGCCACCCGAGCAGCGCGAGCAGTCCGACCAGCGCGCCCGCGGCGCAGGCCTTGCCCTTCAAGCCCATTGCGATCCCTCCCGCCGTCCGATCGAGACCGGTGAACGCGATCAGTCCCAGCGCCCAGTGCTCCTCGCCCGCGCGCTGCTCGCGCTCGAGGGCCGCGCGCAGCGCCGCCAGCCCGCGCCGCAGGCGGCTCTTGACGGTCGGCAGGGGCAGCGCCAGCCGGCGCGCGATCTCGGTCGGCGACAGGTCCTCGAAGTAGCGCAGCAGGATCGCGCCCTGGTAGGGCTCGTCGAGCGCCAGCACGGCGTCCGAGACGCGCCGTAGGGTCTCGCGCTGCGCCGCGATCGTGGCGGCGGAAGCGAGCGCCTCGGGCTGTGCCGCGCGCCGCTCGCGCAGCGCGCGCCGGCCGTCGCCGCGCAGGCGCTTGTGCACGACGCTCTTCAGCACCGCCGCCAGCCAGGCGCCGGCGCGCTCGAAGGTGCGCGGCGGGTGCGTCAGGGCGCGCGCCCAGGTCTCCTGCAGCGCGTCCTCGACCTCGTGCGCGGCCACCAGGCTGCGCGCCAGGGCGCGCAGGGAGCCGGCCTGGGCCAGCAGCAACTCGGCCTGATCGCGATCGATGCTCTGCAAGAGTCCCGTCCACGGAGCTGGAGGGAGCGGACGCGTTCCCCGAGCAGAACCCCGCCGGCCGTCGGCGGGATGCGGGAAACCCGCCGGCCACGGCGCTAGGATGTCGCGCCGATGTCCAGTGTAGCCCAGCGCAAGATCACCGTGGTCGGGGCAGGCTACGTCGGCTCGACCTGCGCGCAGCTCTGCGCGCAGCGCGAGCTGGCGGCCGAGATCTGCCTGATCGACGTGCTCGAGGGCCGGCCGCAGGGCATCGCGCTCGACCTGAACCAGGCCGCCGCGATCGACGGCACGGGGGCGCGCGTGGTCGGCACGAACGACCCGGCCGACGCGCGCGGCTCGGACCTGTTCCTGGTCACGGCCGGCAAGCCGCGCACGCCGGGGATGAGCCGCTCGGACCTGCTCGAGGTCAACGGGCGCGTGATCGCGCAGGTGGCGGGGTACGTGCGCGACGGCTCGCCCGAGGCGATCGTGGTTGTGGTCACGAACCCGCTCGACCCGATGGTGCACCTGATGCGCGCGCGCACCGCCTTCCCGGCCGCGCGCGTGGTCGGCATGGCCGGCGTGCTCGACGCGGCGCGCTTCTCGAGCTTCATCGCCGAGGCGACCGGGAGCTCGGCGCAGGACGTCGACGCCATGGTGCTCGGCGCCCACGGCGACTCGATGGTGCCGATGCCGCACTACTGCACCGTCAACGGCGTGCAGCTCGCCGACCTGGTCGACGCGACGGCGATCGAGGCCATGGCCGAGCGCACGAAGCACGGCGGGGCCGAGATCGTCGCGCTGCTGAAGACCGGCAGCGCCTGGTACGCGCCGGCCGCCGGGGCCGTCGCCATGGCGGCGGCGATCCTGAACGACCAGCGCCGGCTCTTGCCGTGCTCGTGCTTGCTGAACGGCCAGTTCGGCTTCGAGGGTCTGTACATGGGCGTCCCGGCCGTGCTCGGCGCGGCGGGCGTCGAGCGCATCGTCGAGCTGCCGCTCACGGCCGAGGCGCGCGCGCAGATGCAGCAGACGGCCGGCGCGATCGGGCGCGACCTCGACACCCTGCGCGAGCTCGGACTGCTCTAGAAGGAGCCCAGCCTGTGACCCACGAAGGACAGCGATGACCACGCGCACCGAACGCGATTCCATGGGCCCGATCGAGGTCCCCGACGAGTTCCTCTACGGGGCCCAGACCCAGCGCTCGCGCGAGAACTTCAAGATCGGCGGCCAGCGCCTGACGCGGCCGATGATCCGCGCGCTGGGCGTCGTCAAGAAGTGCGCGGCCCTGGCCAACGTCGATCTGGGCGAGCTCGCCGCGCTCAGCGGGGAGGAGCGCGCGGCCATGCTGCAGGCCGCGGACGAGGTGATCGCGGGCAAGTGGGACGCGCACTTCCCGCTGGTCGTGTGGCAGACCGGCTCGGGCACGCAGTCCAACATGAACGCCAACGAGGTGATCTCGAACCGCGCCATCCAGATCCTCGGCGGCGCGCTCGGCAGCAAGGAGCCGATCCACCCCAACGACCACGTCAACCGCTCGCAGTCCTCGAACGACGTCTTCCCGGCCGCGATGCACGTTGCCGCGGCCGAGGAGACCGTCAACCGGCTCCTGCCGGCGCTCAAGGCGCTGTACGAGAGCCTGCGCAAGAAGGCCCAGGCCTGGGAGTCGGTGGTCAAGATCGGGCGCACGCACCTGATGGACGCCACGCCGCTGACCGTCGGGCAGGAGTTCTCGGGCTACGTGCAGCAGGTCGCCGACGCGCGGCGCGCGATCGAGGCCACGCTGCCGGCGGTGTTCGAGCTGGCGCTGGGCGGCACGGCGGTCGGGACGGGGCTGAACACCCACCCGCGCTACGCCGAGCTGGTGGCGAAGAAGATCGCCGAGGAGACCGGACTGGGCTTCGTCTCGGCGCCGAACAAGTTCTCGGGCCTGGCGGGCCACGACGCCCTGGTGTTCCTGCACGGCGCCTTCAGGACCGCCTCCGTGGCGCTCATGAAGATCGCCAACGACGTGCGCTGGCTGGGGTCGGGGCCGCGCTGCGGCATCGGCGAGCTGAAGCTGCCGGCCAACGAGCCCGGCAGCTCGATCATGCCCGGCAAGGTCAACCCGACGCAGTGCGAGGCGCTGGCGATGGTCTGCGCGCAGGTCATGGGCAACGACGTCACGGTCGGAATCGCCGGCAGCCAGGGCAACTTCGAGCTCAACGTCTACAAGCCCGTCATCATCCACGACCTGCTCGAGTCGATCGCGCTGATCGCCGACGCGTGCGACTCCTTCCGCGAGAAGTGCATCGACGGGCTCGAGCTCGACCGCGAGCGCGTCGAGGCGCTGATGCGCCGGTCGCTGATGCTCGTCACCGCGCTCAACCGCCACATCGGCTACGACAAGGCGGCCCAGGTCGCGAAGAAGGCCTACGGCGAGGGCACGACCCTGCGCGCGGCGATCGTCGCGCTGGGCTTCATGAGCGGCGACGAGTTCGACGCCGCCGTCGACCCGAGCGCGATGATCGGGCCTCGCGCGGCCGAGTAGCGGAGGGGCCGTGATCGAGCTGGTCGTGCTCGGCGCGCTGGCGGCGCTGGCGGCGCTGGCGGGTGGCGCAGGCGAGGCGCGCGCGATCGCCGGGACGATCGTGGCCGCCGAGCGCGAGCGCGGGCAGGGGGCGCGCGCTTGAGCGGCGCCGATCCGCGGCCCTTCGCGGCGCTGAGCGCGCCCGTGCGGCGCGCGCTGCGGCTCTCCACCGCGGAGGGCATGCTCTACGCGCTGATGGTCGGCTGCGGCGAGGCCTACTTCCTGGCCGACGCGATCCGGCTCGGCGCCTCGAGCCTGCAGGCCGGCCTGGTGATCGGCCTGCCGCTGTTCACCGGCGCGGCCGGCCCGGTGCTGGTGCTGCGCGCCCTCGCGCGCCTGCCGCGGCGCAAGGGGCTGGTGGTGGCGGTCATCCTGGCCCAGGCGCTGGTGCTCCTCGGGCTGGGGCTGGGCGAGGCCGCCGGGCGTGTGACGCCCGCGATCCTGATCGGCGCGGCCTGTCTGTACCAGGTCTGCGGCCAGGCCGGCGGCACGGCCTGGAGCTCGTGGTTCGGCGACCTCGTGCCCAGCGCGGTGCGCGGCCGCTACTTCGCGTTGCGCACGCGCTGGGTGCACGTGGCGACCCTGGCGGGCGTGAGCGGCGCCGGCCTGCTGCTGGCGCGCCTCGAGCCCGGGAGCGCGATCGAGGCCGCCGGCCAGGGCGGAGCCGGCTTCCGGCTGATCTTCCTGCTGGCGGCCGGCTTCCGCGCCCTGAGCGCGGTGCTGATGGCCTGCACGAGCGAACCGCGCTTCGCCGGGCTCTCGGAGCGCTTGCTCGGCTTCCTGCGCACGAAGCGCGGCACGGCCATCAGGCGCGTGCTCGTGCTCGGCGCCGCGCTGCAGCTCCTGGTGTACGCGGCCTCGCCCTACTTCGCGCCGTACATGCTGCAGGTGCTGCGCTTCGGCTACGTCGAGTACACCGTCGCCACGGTCTGCGTGGTGCTGGCCAAGGTCACGTTCCTGCCGCTGTGGGGGCGCGTGATCGACGACCACGGCCCGCGCCCGACCTACACCCTCGCGATCCTGCTGACGGCGCTGATCCCGCTGCCGTTCCTGTTCGCGCGCGGCCTGGGCCTGGTGCTCGTGGCGCAGGTGCTCTCGGGCATGTCCTGGGCCGGCTACGAGGTCTCGCACTTCGCGCTGATCCTGGACGCGACCTTCAAGCGCACGCGCCCGCAGGTCTTCGCCGCCCTGAGCGTGTTGAACGGCAGCGCGCAGGTCCTCGGCACGCTGCTGGCGGCGCCGCTGCTCTTGCTGGGCGGGGGCGACCTGCGCGTCCTGTTCGCGTTCAGCCTGGTCGGCCGTCTCGTCATCGGGCTGCTCGCACCGCGCCTCCTGCCCCAGTCCCCGAACCGCCCGCCCATCGGCCGCCGCGACCTCTTGCTGCGAGTGATCGGCCTGCGCGCCCACGGCGGCCTCGTGCACCGCCCGGTGGTCGAGACGGAGGATGACGACGGCCCGTGAGGGCCGGCGGCCGGCCCGCGCCACGTCAGCGATCGTCGCCCGCGCGGTAGAGCCGCTCGTGCTCGGCCCGGAGCGCGGCGTCGCCGAGCGCTTCGTAGCAGCTCGCCAGGTGGCGGTGCGCCTCGCGGTAGTCGGGCTCGAGCTCGAGCGTGCGCTCGAAGTGCGCGACCGCGCCGGCGTGGTCGCCGCGCTCCATCAGCGCGTGCGCCAGGTTGAAGTGCGCCTGCCAGTGCCCCTCCTCGTCGGCCAGGAAGCGCCGGTAGCGCTCGACGGCCTGCTCCAGGCGGCCGGCCTTCTGGAGCGCGTGACCCTCGAGGAACAGCGAGTCCGCGCAGCTCGGCTGCAGCGCGTGCAGGCGTTCGAGGTACGGGAGCGAGCCCCCGATGTCGCCCGCGAGCTGTGCCTCGCGCGCCGCCTCGTACAGGGCCGGGACGAGGGCGCGGGCGCGGGCCTCGTACTCCTCGTTGCGCCGGTCGAGCTCGGCCGCCCGCGCGATCTCCAGCGCGCCCTCGCCCGCGCGCCCCAGGCGCTGGTAGGCGACGCCCAGCCAGTAGTGGGTCAGAGCCTGGTCGGGCCAGATCGCCAGCGCGCGCCGGACGAGCTCGAGGCCCTGCGCGCGCCGCGCGGCGTCCCGGCCCTCGTCGATGTAGAGCAGCCCCAGGTTGATGTGGCCGTAGACGTGCTGGGGGTAGAGCTCGAGCGCCTTCAGGAAGTGCTCCTCGGCCAGCCGCGGATCCCGCGCGCGCACGCTCAGGCCGTAGTTCACGTGCGCCAGCGCCGACCCGCCGTGGCGCACGCTCTGCGCCCAGAAGCTCTCCTCCGTTCGCCAGTGGCGGTTGACGTAGACGCTGGTGGCCGCGCACCAGGCCAGCGCCAGCGACACGACCAGGAAGCGCGTCCCGCCGCGCAGGAAGCGGAAGACGATCAGCGCCAGCAACAGGCACAGGAACGCCAGCGAGGGCACCTGGCGGTAGTCCGTGACGAAGCGCCGCAACGGCAGCACCGAGGAGGTCAGCAGGAACAGCGTCCAGTAGGCGCCGATGCAGAAGGCGGCCAGTGGAGCCCGGCGGCGGAGGTACAGCCCCGCGACGAGCGAGCAGACGACGAGCGCGAAGCCCGCCAGCACGCCCGGCTCGAAGACGCCGGTGGCCGGCTCGATCTGGGCCTCGGCGCGCAGGAAGAAGGGCCACAAGACGTTGCGCAGGTAGTAGGCGAGGTGCAGGCGCAGCTCGGTCAGCGGGTACTCGAGCGCGTGCTGGCGCTCGATCAGGAGCTGCGCCGCGTCCGAGAACCCCAGGCCGTAGCGCGTGAACAGCACGAACCCGCCGGCGACGGCCGCGGCGGGCAGCGCGCGCAGCCAGGCGCGCGGGCTCCAGGGCTTCTCGCCGCCGCAAGTGACCTCGAACACCAGGATCAGGAGCGGCGCGACCAGCGAGTTCGTCTTGGAGAGGAGCGAGCAGGCCAGGAGCAGCGCGAACAGCGGCAGGCGCCAGCCTCCGCCGCCCAGCCGCCGCCAGCGGACGTGGACCAGCAGCGCGGCCGCGAGGAAGGCCAGCATCAGGAGCAGATCGCGCCCGCAGACGTAGTTGACCGACACGCCCGCGACGGGATGAACGGCGAACGCCAGCGCCGCCGCCAGGGCCAGGCGCGCGCGCTGCTTGGGGCCGAGCGCCATCCGGCTCCAGTGCGCGAGCAGCTCGCGGAAGAGCGCGTACAGGAGCAGCGCGCCGGCGACGTGGAGGGCGAGGTTGCCGAGGTGGAAGCCGACCCGCGGCTCGATCCCGAGCCGCTCGCTGGCGGCCCGGTTGAGCGAGAGGGAGAGCGGCAGGAGCGGCCGGTACTGGACCAGGCTCGGCAGGGTGGCGCTGGTGCGCGGGTCGGCGAAGTGGCGCCAGACGGGGGCGACGCGCTCGATCTCGGGATTGCGCGCGACGCGGTAGACGTCGTCGAGGTGGTACTCGCCCGAGAGCGAGTTGGAGAAGACGAGCGCCGGCAGGAGGATGAGAGCCGCGACGTGCAGCCAGGTCTCAGAGCCTGTCGGAAAAACCCCGTCGCGAGGCAAAGCGGGCGACGCGGAAGCGAGGAGGGCGACGGCGAGAAGGCGGAAGCGGCCTTTCTGGCCGCTGAGCACGGCTCGCCTAGCCCGACGAAGCAGCGGCGCCGCCCGCGAAGCCGCAGTAGGGTGTTTTTCCGACAGGCTCTCAGGCGCGCTCCGCGCCCCGGCATCGTTCGGCTCCATGGGCATCGTTCGGGCTCGATGCTAGCCCGGATCATTCATGAACACCTGCTGCGACTTGCGCCGGTCCCGGTGAGACTCGGCGGCCCGCCCTGGTGTCGGGGGCCGGCGGCGCTAGACTGTCCGGCTCGCCGTTCCCCGCCCGGCCTTCGCTCTGCCCTCCCCGCCGCCCCGAGCGCCGCCATGAAGACCAACATCCGCAACAGCACGTCCAAGAAGAAGAAGAAGACCGGCTTCCGCACGCGCCAGAAGACCGCCGGCGGGCGCAAGGTCAACCGGCGCCAGCGCGCGCGCCACGGCAGCTTCTGAGGTGGCCCGCGCGGGACCGCGCGCGGCCTGCAGCATGGGGGACGGCGAGGGTTTCCTGCCGCGCACGCGGGCAGGGATGGCGGCGCGCGGCTGGGCCGCGCTCGACGTGCTGCTCGTCACCGGCGACGCCTACGTCGACCACCCCTCCTTCGGCGTGGCGGTGATCGCCCGCCTGCTCGAGGACGAGGGCTGGCGCGTCGGGATCCTCGACTGCCCGGAGCTCGAGCCCGACGGCTCCGGCTGGCAGCGCCTGCCCGCGCCGCGCCTGTTCGTCGGCGTCAGCGCCGGCACGATCGACTCGATGGTGACGAACTACACCGCGGCCAGGCGGCGGCGGCGAGCCGACGTCTACCGGCCGGGCGGGGTGCCCGGGCGGCCCAACCGCGCCACCATCGCCTACACCGCCGCCGCGCGCCACCACTTCCCCGGTCTGCCGGTCGTCGTCGGCGGGCTCGAGGCCGGCCCGCGGCGCCTGGCGCACTTCGATTACTGGGAGGAGAAGCTGCGGCGCTCGATCCTGGTCGACGCGAAGGCCGACTTGCTGGTGTGGGGCATGGGCGAGGAGCAGGTGCTCGAGATCGCGCGGCGCCTCGACGCGGGCGAGCCGCTCGGCGGCCTGCCGGGCACCTGCGAGGTCTTGCGCGAGCCGCCGGCCGGCGCGCGCGAGGTGCCGTCGTTCGAGGCGCTGCGCGAGGAGCCCGCGTTGCAGATCGAGCTGTTCCTCGCGCTGCGCGAGGAGAACACGCCCACCAGCCGCGCCCTGGCCCAGCGCCACGGCGCGCGCCACGTCGTGCAGCACCCGCCGCGCCGTCCGTCCAGCCAGGCCGAGGTCGACCGCTACTACGACCTCCCGTACCGGCGCCGCTGGCACCCCGACCACGACGCGGCCGGCGGCGTGCCGGCGCTCGAGCCGGTGCGTTGGAGCGTGAACACGCACCGCGGCTGCATGGCCGACTGCTCGTTCTGCTCGATCACGTTCCACCAGGGGCGCGCGATCCAGGGCCGCAGCGAGGCCTCGATCCTGCGCGAGGCGGCCGCGCTGGTGCAGGATCCCGACTTCCGCGGCACGATCACCGACGTCGGCGGGCCGACCGCCAACATGTACGGCCTGGGCTGCAAGCTCTTGGAGAAGGGCCAGCCGTGCCTGGGGCGCGACTGCCTGACGCCAGCGCCCTGCCCGGCGCTGCGCATCGACAAGCAGAGCGAGGGCTACCGGCGCCTTCTCGCGCTGGTGCGAAACACGTCCGGCGTGAAGCACGCCTTCGTCAGCTCTGGCATCCGCCACGACCTGCTGCGCGGGAAGGGCGGCGAGCTGCTGCCGCTCTTCCACGACCTCGTGCGCCGGCACGTGCCCGGCCGCATGAAGCTCGCGCCCGAGCACGCCGCGCCCGCGACGCTGCGGGCGATGAACAAGCCCGACTTCGACGTCTACGAGCGTTACGAGGCGGACTACAAGGCCGAGTGCGCGGAGCAGGGGCGCGACCAGCACCTGGTCAACTACTTCATCGTCGGGCACCCGGGCACGACCATGGCGGACGCGCTGCTCCTGTTCGAGAAGCTGCTCGAGCGCAACTACTCGCCCGAGCAGGTGCAGGAGTTCATCCCGCTGCCGATGACGCGCGCCTGCGTGCAGTACGTCACCGGCCGCGACCCGCTCACGGGCGCGGAGCTGTACGTGCCGCGCGGCGCGGGCGAGCGCCGCACGCAGAAGGCGCTCGTGCGCTGGAAGGCGCCCGAGTCGCGCCGGCGCGTGGAGCAGGCGCTGGCGGCAGCGGGGCGCCCGGACCTGCTGGCGCGCTTTCGCGCGGCCCTGTCCCGCCCGCGGCGTCCGCGCGCCGAGAAGCCGTCCGACCTGGAGCTCGACCCTTGCGGCTGATGCGCGCGCACCCGCGCCGCGCGACGAGCTCTCGGCCGGGCTCCCGTCCGCGGCGCCGCTCGGCCCGCCCGGCGACCTAGGAGGCTGTCGGAGAAACGCCCTACTGCGGCTGCGCGCGCTTCGCCGGTGCGGCGTCGCGCTAGCCGAGCTTGAACCGGATGGGCCGTGCTCAATGGCCAAAGAGGCCATCTCCGCTGTCTTTCCGTCGCGCTCCTTGCCCCGCCATCGCGCGCTGTGCCTCGCGACGGGGTTTCTCCGACAGCCTCCTAGCGCCGGAGGAGCAGGTGCTGCTCTGGATCGAGAACGAGCTCGAAGCAGCAGCGCCGCCCGCGAAGCCGCAGCAGGGCCTTCGGCGAAACCGACACCCGGAACAGTCTCCAGCAGGCTCTCAGGCGCCGCGCCCGAGCGCCAGCCACCAGGCCGCGGCGAGCAGGATCGGCACGGCCCAGCCCGTCGCCCTGCGCGCGCGCTCGGAGAGGCCCGCGCCGCGCGCGCTCCAGGCCGCCAGCGCGAGGCCGAGGGCGATGCCCCAGGCGAATCCGGCGACGTGCGCGCCGACGTCGGTCAGGTCGCCGGGGTCGCGCACGACGCCCTGCGCCGGGTCGAGACGCGCGCTGCCCATGCCGTTCCAGCCCAGCAGCAGCGCCGCCGCCAGGAAGGGCAGGAAGCGCGCGACCGCGCCGTGGCCCAGCCGCAGGCGCTGGATCGACTGCACCGCGGCCAGCGCGCCCAGGGCACCGAAGACGGCGGTCGAGGCGCCGAGCGACAGGTGCTCGGGGCGCAGGAGGATCGTCGTCGCGTTGCCGAGCGCTCCCGCCAGCAGCGCGCACAGCCAGGCCGGGCCCGCGCCGACCACCTGCGCCAGCAGCACGCCGAAGAGCGCGCCGAAGAGCAGGTTGCCGCCGACGTGCAGCACGTCGGAGTGCAGCGTGAGCGCCGTCAGGCAGCGCCACCACTCGCCGGCGCGCACGCGCGCGCCGTCGACGCGCCCGATGGCGGACCAGTCGCAACCGAGGGCTCCTGCGGCCTCGACGCGGTAGGCCAGCAGCAGCACGGCGGCGTAGACGACCCCGCTCCAGGTGACGCCGCGCAGCGCCTCCAGGCGCGGGCGCGGCGGCGGCCAGGCGCGGTTCTCGCGCTGGTAGCGCGCGAGCTCCTCGATCGCGCGCTCGGCCTGGGCCGCCGCGACCAGCAGGGCGTGCCCGCCCTCCGCGCGGCGCACGCGGTGCGGCACGCCGACCGCCTGCAACACGAGCGACAGCTCGCGCGCCAGCTTCGCGCCCGGCGTGCGCAGGATCTCGACCTCCACCGGCTCGTCCACCGCCGTGACGATACGGTGTCAGACACCGTATCGTCACGCGGGCCTATGGCCGGCCCCGCGCAGAGCTTGTAGACTCACCGCCCCTTTTTCCCGCTGGAGGTCGAGAGCGCATGAAGATCCACGAGTTCCAGGCCAAGGAGCTGTTGCGCGCGCGGGGCCTGGCGGTGCCCGACGGGCGCGAGTGCACGACGCCGGACGAGGCCGCGGCGGCGTACGCGGAGCTGGGCCGCGAGCTGTGCGTGGTCAAGGCCCAGATCCACGCCGGCGGGCGCGGCAAGGCCGGCGGCGTGAAGCTCGTGCGCAGCGCCGACGAGGCGCGCGCGGCGGCGCAGGCGATCCTCGGCGCGCGCCTCGTGACGCACCAGACCGGCCCCGAGGGACAAGAGGTGCGGCGCCTGTGGATCGAGGCCGGCTCGCGCATCGAGAGGGAGTACTACGTCGGCATCGCCATCGACCGCGAGCGGCGGCGGCCGGTGATGATGGCCTCGTCCGAGGGCGGCATGGAGATCGAGGTCGTCGCCGCGAAGACGCCCGAGAAGATCCTGAAGGCCGTCTTCTCGCCGGACGCGGGCCTTTCGCAGGCGGAGGCCGAGCGCCTGGCGCGCGGCATCGGGGTCCCCGAGGCGCTGGTGGGGGAGGCCTGCGGCTTCCTGGTCGGGCTGGCGCGGCTCTACTGCGAGCTCGACTGCTCGCTGGCCGAGATCAACCCGCTCGTGACGACCGCCGACGGGAAGGTCATGGCGCTCGACGCCAAGATCAACTTCGACTCGAGCGGCCTGTTCCGCCACCCGGAGCTGCTCGAGCTGCGCGACCTCTGCGAGGAGGACCCGAAGGAGACCGAGGCCAGCCGCTACGACCTGTCCTACATCGCGCTCGACGGCGACATCGGCTGCATGGTGAACGGCGCCGGGCTGGCGATGTCGACCATGGACGTGATCCAGCTCTACGGCGGCCAGCCGGCCAACTTCCTCGACGTCGGCGGGGGCGCCACGACCGAGAACGTGGCCGCGGCCTTCCGCATCCTGCTCTCCGACGAGAACGCGAAGGCCGTGCTGATCAACATCTTCGGCGGCATCATGCGCTGCGACGTCATCGCCGAGGGCGTCGTCTCCGCCGCGCGCCAGGTCGAGCTGGGTGTGCCGCTGGTCGTGCGGCTCGAGGGCACGAACGTCGAGCGCGGCAGGGAGATCCTGGCCGCCTCGGGTCTGGAGATCATCGCCGCCGAGGACCTCGACGACGCCGCCCAGAAAGCCTGCGCCGCGATCGCATCGTAGGAAGGACCCCCCCAGAATGAGCATTCTCGTCGACCAGCACACGCGCTTGGTCTGCCAGGGCTTCACCGGACAGACCGGCACCTTCCACAGCCGCCAGGCGCTCGAGTACGGCACGCGCCTGGTCGGGGGCGTCAACCCGAGGAAGGCCGGCACGACGCACCTCGACCTGCCCGTCTTCGGGACCGTGGCCGAGGCGCGCGCCGAGACCGGGGCCGATGCCAGCGTGATCTACGTGCCGCCGGCCTTCGCGGCGGGCGCGATCGTCGAGGCGATCGAGGCCGGGATCGAGCTGATCGTGGCCGTTACCGAGGGCATCCCGGTGCTCGACATGGTGCGCGTGGTCGAGCGGCTCGAGGGCTCGTCCTCGCGCCTGATCGGGCCCAACTGCCCGGGCGTGATCACGCCGGGCGCGTGCAAGATCGGCATCATGCCGGGCTACATCCACAAGCCCGGACGGGTGGGGGTGATCTCGCGCTCGGGCACGCTGACCTACGAGGCCGTGTGGCAGCTCACCTGCCGCGGCATCGGCCAGTCGACCTGCGTCGGGATCGGCGGCGACCCGATCAACGGCACGAGCTTCGTCGACGCGCTCGAGCTCTTCAACGCCGACGCGGACACGGACGCGGTCGTGATGATCGGAGAGATCGGCGGCACGGCCGAGGAGGCCGCGGCGGAGTACATCCGCGCGCACTTCGAGAAGCCGGTGGTCGGCTTCATCGCCGGCCAGACCGCGCCGCCCGGCAAGCGCATGGGCCACGCCGGCGCGATCATCGCCGGCGGCAAGGGCACCGCGGCCGAGAAGGTCGCCGCGCTCGAGGCCGCCGGCGTCGCCGTCAGCCGGAGCCCGGCTCGCATCGGCGAGCTGATGGAGGAGAGCCTGCGCGCGGCGGGGCTGCTGGCGGTCTGCGCCGGGACGCCGTGATGGGGCGACGGATGCGTTAGGGTGTTTTTCCGACAGGCTCTCAGCGCGGGCCGGCGCCCGCAACCCAATGAGGAGGCTGCGCCGCGCTGAGTCCCTGTTGGCGGGGGAGGCAGACCCTCCCCCGCACCGGCCGCGACACGCGGCCTCCCCCTCCTCGCCGCCTGATGGGCGGCGCGGCGCCATTGGCGCCGGATCTACTACTTCGGAATCTGCGCGCTGCGCGCGCAAATCCCGGAGTAGTAGATCAGGGCGCCCCCGCCAGCCAGCGGCCCGAGTACACCTGCACGTATCCGGGCTTGGTGAGCACGTCGTCGTGCGCCGGGGCGCCGATCGCGAGATCGGGCCAGCCGTCGCCGTCGGCGTCGCCCACCCCCGCCAGGGACGCGCCGAACCAGTCGTAGGCGCCGCGGCCGAAGAGCGCCGCCGCCGGGGAGCCGGGGGGGCCGCGCACCAGCAGCGCGCTGCCCGACTCCGGGCCGAGCGCCGGCGTGGAGGCGGCGCCCAGGGCGAGATCGGGCCGGCCGTCCGCGTCGACGTCGCCCAGGCCCGCGACCGTGCCGAGGTACGCCCCCTCCTCGCTGCCCGCCACGCGCAGGAGCAGCGCCCCCGTGGCGCCCGAGCGCAGCTCGGCCGCGCCGGAGTCGATGCCGTTCGCGTCGGCCCCGGGGATGCCGAGCAGCACATCGGGCCGGCCGTCGCCGTCGACGTCCCCGGCGCCCGCGACCCACTGGCCGAGCTGGTCGCCGGCGCCGGCGCCGTGGAAGGCCGCGATCAGGCTGCCGTCACGGCCGGAGTGCACGCGGGCGCTGCCGGCGTTGAAGGCCCCCGCGTCGGAGAGCGGCGCGCCGATCAGGACGTCCGCGCGGCCGTCGCCGTCGAGGTCCCCGGCGGCGGCGAGCGAGGTGCCGAAGCGGTCGAAGGGCTCGCCGTGCAGGGCGAAGAGCAGCGCCCCCGTGGCGCCCGAGCGCAGCTCGACCCGGCCGGAGCTCTCTCCCACGGCGTCGGAGAGCGGCGCCCCGATCGCGAGGTCGCCCCGCCCGTCGCCGTCGGCGTCCCCGATCCCGCACACGGACTGGCCGAAGCGCTCGCCGGCGCCCGCCCCGCTGAAGGTCATGAGCAGCGCCCCGCTGCGGCCCGAGTAGACCTGGGCGCTGCCCGCCGCGGGCTCGCCGCGCGGGGCCCCGACCAGCACGTCCGGCGTCCCGTCGCCGTCGACGTCGCCCGCGCCGGCGACCGCCGCGCCGAGGGAGTCGAAGGCCGAATCGCCGGCGAAGGTGCACAGCACGCGGCCGTCGCGCCCCGAGAAGACGCGCGCGATGCCGGACGAGGTTCCGTTGGGGTCCGCCTGCGGCGCGCCGACCACGAAATCGGCGCAGCCGTCGCCGTCCACGTCGCCGATCCCCGCCAGGGCGGCCCCGAAGCGATCGCCGGGCGCGTCCCCGACCAGGACGTGGAGCAGGCCGTCGGATCCCGCGCGGGCGGCGGCCTGGAGCGCGACGGCGACGAAGGCGGCGGCGGTCGTCGCGGCCGCGGAACGGGCGAAGCTCTCGGTGCTCATGGCGTGGTCTCGATCGCGTCCCCCAAGGGACGCGGCCCCGGCGCGCCGGTTTCCGGTCGAAGCGCTGGAACTCGCGCCGCGCTCGGCCGCGATGCCGGTCGGGGCCGCGCTCGGGCGCGCGGGCCGGGCGGCCGTGCCCGGCCTGGAGAGGGCACCCGCCGAGCGCCGCTAGCAGCCTGTCGGAGTAGTCGCTACTGCGGCTTCGCGGGGCGCGCCGCGGCGTCGTCGCGCTTGTCGGGCCGTGCTCGACGGCCAAAGAGGCCGCCTCCGCCGTCCCTCCGGCGCGCTCCTAGCCGCACCGCACCCCGCCTTGCCTCGCTACGCGACTACTCCGACAGGCTGCTAGGGATCCGGAATCCCCCCCGCGCGGCCTGAAGATCCCCCGCGCGCGCCCGTAGGCGCCCGCCGGCCGCCCGCCGGCCTTGTGCTACCCTGCCTCCGGCGCGCTCCCGGCCCCCGTCCCCGGTCCCCGGCCCGCACCGCAGCGATGTCCGACCCCGCCGCAGCACGCTCCGCCGCGCCCGCGCCCGAGGCCGTGGCGGCCTTCTGCGAGTACTTGCGCCTGTTCGAGCTCGACCAGACGGTCGAGTTCGAGACCTTCTGCGGGGAGCGTCCGGAGCTGATCGACGGCCTGCGCCGCCTGCGCGACGAGTACGAGCGCGTCAGCGCCATCCTGGCGCGGCTCGCGCCTGCCGGCTCCTTCTCGGACCGCCTGCGGGCGCGCTACGGCGATGCGGTCGATCCCGGCATCTCGCTCTCGGGCGACGCGCCGCCCGACGACGCCGAACGCACGCCGCAGACGCGCGACGTCCTGGCGCGCCTGTCGGCCCAGGGGCCGACGACCCGGCGCTACGAGCCGCGCGGCGAGATCGCGCGCGGCGGCATGGGGGTGATCCTCAAGGTCTGGGACAGCGAGCTGCGCCGCACCCTGGCCATGAAGGTCGTGCTCGGCCGCAAGCGCGGCTCGGCCGCGAGCGAGTCGAGCGCGGCGGTCGACGAGCGCCGCCTGTCGCGCTTCCTCGAGGAGGCCCAGATCACCGGCCAGCTCGACCACCCGGGCATCGTGCCGGTGCACGACATCGGCATCGACTCCAAGGGCCGGGTCTACTTCACGATGCAGCTCGTCGACGGCCGCGACCTGCGCGAGGTGTTCGAGCTGGCCCGGCTGCAGCGCGAGGGCTGGACCAAGAGCCGCATCGTCGGCGTCTTCATGCGCGTGTGCGAGGCGATGGCCTACGCCCACTCGAAGGGCGTCGTGCACCGCGACCTCAAGCCGGCCAACGTGATGGTCGGGCGCTTCGGCGAGGCCTTCGTCATGGACTGGGGCCTGGCCAAGGTCACGGGCCGCGAGGACCGCCACGACCTGCGCCTGGCGCCCGGGCGGCCCTCGGGCGGTTCGCGCGTCGTCACGGACCGCAGCGCCGAGAGCGACGAGGCCGACTCGCCGCTCAAGACCATGGACGGCGACGTCGTCGGCACGCCGGCGTACATGGCGCCCGAGCAGGCGCAGGGCCGCCTGTCCGAGGTCGGGCCGAGGAGCGACGTCTACTCGATCGGCGCGATGCTCTACCACTTGATCTCGGGCCACATGCCCTACGAGCCGTTGGGCGAGAAGGTGCCGACCACGACCATCCTGGAGGCGGTGCGCAACGGCTCGCCCTGGCCGCTGCGCCGCGCCGACTCCGGCTTCGACCGCGAGCTGGTCGCGATCTGCGAGAAGGCCATGGCACGCGAGCCCGAGCAGCGCTACGGCGACATGCTGGAGCTGGCGGAGGAGTTGCGGAGCTACGTGGAGGGGCGCGTGGTGCGCGCCTACGAGACCGGCGTCCTCTACGAGTTCCAGAAGTGGGTGGTGCGCAACAAGGGAGTCGCCGCCGCGCTCGGCGCCCTGGCAGTGCTGACGCTGGCGGCGGTGGGGATCTTCATCCTCCAGCAGCAGATCAACCTGGACAAGCTGGCGTCGGCCAACGTCGCCACGCTCGCGGCCGAGAAGGACGCCAGCGACCGGGCCGAGGAGCTGAGCCGTGCGGCGGGCCAACTGGCGCATGCGGTCGAGCAGGCCACGGCCGAGGCGCGCCGCGCCAAGGAGAGCGCCGAGCAGTTCGAGGGCCAGAAGAACATCGCCACCCTCCAGCGCCTCCTGGCGCGCCAGCAGACCTACCGCGCGCAGATCGTGGCCGCGGCCTACTCGCTGCGCCTGAACGAGATCGACATCGCCAAGGAGAGCCTGGCGGCCGCGCACGAGGACCTGCGCCGCTGGGAGTGGGAGCACCTCGAGCTCTCGATGGACACGAGCGTCGGCACGGTGCTGTCGCTCGACAAGGGCATCACCTCCCTGGACACCGACCGATCCGGTCGCCGGCTGATCACGAACAGCCTGGACATGACGGCGCGCGTCGTGGACCTGGAGAGCGGCGCGTCCCTGGCGCGCATCAACACCAGCTCGGGCCTGTTGAGCGGCCTCGACGTCGTCAAGGCCGGACGCGTGCGCGCCGCCATGAGCCCCAACGGCCTGTTCGCCGCGGCCGCCGCCGCCGACCGCTTCGTGCACTTCCTGAACGTCGAGAAGCAGGAGGTGGTCATCAGCCGGCCCCACAGCGGCGCGGTCACCGGCCTGGACTTCAGCAGCGACGGCCTGCGCCTGGCGGCCTGCTCGAGCGAGACCACGCGCGTCTGGGACACCTACCGCATGGAGCTCCTGGCCGACCTCGACGGCCACCAGGGCCCGATCAGCGCGGCGGCCCTCAGCCCGGACGGGAAGCGCGTCGCCACGGGCGGCGTGGACGGCGGCGTGCGCGTGTGGGACGTCGCCACGGGGAGCGAGCTGATGCTCGTGCCCGGCGTGCCCGGGCGGCCGGTGACCGCCCTCGACTGGGCGCCGCGCGGACCGCCGCGCGAGGCCGGCGGCGAGCTGGTCGCGATCGCCTACGGGGACGGCTCGCTCGCGACCTGGGACGTGGACGAGAAGGACCTGGTTGCGGTCATGCACGGGCACCGCGGGGCCGTCGAGGCGGTCCTGTTCGCGGCCGACGGCGAGACCCTCTACTCCGGCGGCGAGGACGTGACCGTGCGCGCCTGGGACGTGAAGAGCGGCGCCCAGAGGCGCGTGCTGCGCGGGCACGACTCGGCCGTCACCGCGCTGGCGCGCAGCGGCGAGCTCCTGCTCTCGGCCTCGCTCGACCGCACGGTCAAGTCCTGGGACCCCGGCTGGGACTCGGCGCGCACCGTGATCGAGCTCCCCGGGGCGCCGATCGCGATCGGCTTCGACGCCGCCGGCGAGCGCGTGCTCACCTGCCCGCAGAGCGGCGAGCCCTCCGTCTGGAACGCGGACAGCGCGACGCTGGAGGCGACCCTGGCGCTCGAGCCGGCGGGCGACGACCCGGCCCGGCCGGCCCGCCGCAACGAGGCCATGGACGTATCGGCCGACGGGCGCGTCTGCGCCGTGGCCGGCGCGGACCGCCGCGTCCTCGTGACCGACTGGAGCGCCGGGACGCCGGCGCGCGAGCTCGCCTGGCGCCCGGCGCGCGTTCGGCGGCTGGCCCTCTCGGCCGACGGGGCGGTCCTGGCCGTCTTGACCTACGACCGCGTCGTGCACCTCTACGACTGGCGCGCGGGCGAGGAGCTGGCGTCGCTCGCGCGCCACCCGCGCGAGGTGCTCGACCTGGCCTTCGCGCCCGACGCGCGCTCCCTGGCGACGGTAGGGCGCGATCGCTCCTTGCGGCTGTGGGACGCGCGCGACGGCGAGCTGCGCGGACTGTGGCCCGACGCCCACTCGGACCCGATCAACGCGGTCGCCTTCAGCCCCGACGGCCGGCTCATCGCGACCGCGTCGTCCGACGCGAGCCTCAAGCTGTGGGAGCCGGGCGCGCGCGAGCCGGTGCTGACCCTGCGCGGGCACGCGGCCGAGGTGACCGCGGTCGCCTTCGACGCGCGCGGCGAGCGGCTGGTCAGCGGATCGGCCGACCGCACGCTCCAGGTCTGGGACGTCGAGACCGGCTCGCCGCTCTTGGCGCTCGCCGGCCACGGCGGCCGGGTGCAGTCGGTCGCCTTCAGCCCGGACGGCGCGCGCATCGTCTCGGGCGCTCCCGGCTTCGAGCGGGAGCGCTTCGAGCTCTGCGTCTGGGACACGCGCGCGGCGCGGCCGCGCTACCTGGCGCGCCAGCGGGCGCGAGAGCTCGAACGGCGCGCCGGGCTCGAGGTCGCGCGGCGCTTCGAGCAGCTCGGCTGGCCGGAGCGCGTGCTCGCGGCGCTGGCCGGCGACCGCGAGCTGGAGCCCGGTCTGCGCGTCGCTGCGCTGCTCCGGGCGCGCCAGTGCGCCGACGACCCGGCCTTCCTGCGCGATCGCTGCCTCGACGTGCTGCTCGAGCCGGGGGCGAGCGGCGCGGACTGCGAGGCGGCGTTGCGCTCCGCCGTGCGGGCCTCCTCGCTGGACGAGGGCGACCGCAGCGTGCTGGCCGTGCTCGGCGCGGCCCAGGTGCGCTCCGGCCGCTACGAGGAGGGGCGCGCGACCTTGGAGCGCTCCCGGGGCGAGGACGGCGAGGACCCGCTCGCGCGCGCGCGGCGCGCGCTGTTCCTCGCGCTGGCACAGGCGCGCCTCGGCCAGGCCGATCTCGCGCGCCGGCAGTTGGACGAAGTGAACGGCGCGCTCGCGAACCTGCACCTGGCCGGGGAGGACGAGCTCGAGCCGCTGATGCACCTGGAGCCCCTGGCGCGCACCCTGGCCCGCGAGCTCGAGGCCGGCACCAGCGATGGTCGCTAGCCCGGATCATTCATGACCACGCGGACCGAACGCCACGACCGGCCGGCTTCGCCGGCCTTTCGGCCCCTGGCCGGCCCTTCTGGATTCCCGAAGGTACCGTGCGCGCGCCGGCGTCCTCGACGACCTGTTCGAGGTCGTCTGCGGGGCCGGCCCACGCAAAGCACCGGCAGGAACCGAATCGAGGCGTTCTGTCTCGCGGCTCATGAATGACCCGGGCTAACGACGCGGCCCATGAGACCGCGGGGGCCTGGCGCGCGCGGGTCACCGGCGACGGCACGTTCACGCTCGTGCACCCGCTGCACGGCCAGGCCTGCCACAGCTCGGCCGGGGCCTGGCTCGAGGCGCGCGAACGCTACGTGGCCGGGGCGCGCATTCCGGAGCGGTTGCGCGAGCCGGGACGCACGCAGCTCGCGCTGCTGGACGTCGGCACGGGCCTGGGCCTGAACCTGGCGGCGCTCTTCGAGCGCGCGCGCTCCAGCGGCGTCGCCTTGCGGGTGCTGACGCTCGAGCGCGACGTGGCCGTGCTGGAGCGCGCCTTCGAGCTGTTCGCCGGCGACGGACCGGCCCCGCGCGCGCTCGACGCGACGGCGCGCGACAGCCTGCGGGCGGTGCACGCCGCCCTGGCGCGGGCGCTCGCGAGCAGGGCCGCGGTGCCCTTCGGTCCGCGCGGGCGGCTCGAGCTCCGGGTGGGGGACGCGCGCCGCACGCTCGCCGCCCGGCCGCCGGCCGAGCGCTTCGACGCGGTCTTCCTCGACCCCTTCTCGCCGGGGGTCGAGCCCGAGCTGTGGGAGCCGCGCTTCCTGCGCGAGATCGCGCGGCGCATGGCGGCGGGGAGCGTGCTGGCGACCTACTGCGCGGCGACCCGCGTGCGCGTGGCGCTCGCAGCCTGCGGCCTGCGGGTCGGCGCCGGGACGCGCCTGGGGCGCAAGGCCGAGGGCACCCTGGCCGCGCCCGACGTCGATCTCGCGCCCCTGGCGCCGCGCGTCGCGCGCCGGCTGGCCCGGCGCGCGCCGGAGCTGTGCCGCGAGCTGGGCTGGCCCGTTCCGGCTCCGTACCGGGCGGATCACGCCCCCTGAGGTCATTTCCGGGCGAAGCCCGCCAGGGGGCGATTTCCGCCTGCCCGGTGGAACGTCGGCGCGAGCGCTTCTTCTAGAATGCGGGCCGCTCGGGCCTGGGCTGGTCGCGGTCCGGGACCCGAGCGAGATCCACTCCGAGAGAGATCCATGCTGTACCAGGCGCTCCCCCAGGCGATCGGTTTTCCCGGGATCGGCGAGCTGTGGCCGATCCTCGTGGTCGTGCTGCTGCTCTTCGGCGCCAAGAAGCTGCCGGAGCTGGCGCGCGCGATGGGCTCCTCCATCAACCAGTTCAAGAAGGGGCTCGACGACGAGAAGAAGCGCGGCGAGCTGCCGCGCAAGAGCGAGTGCGGCGACGGCGATCCTGGCGAAGACCACGACCAGGACCGCGACGGGAAGCGCAGCGACGGGAACGAGGGGCCGAGCTCCTCGTGAGCCTCGCCCTGGCCGGGTCCAGCGGGTGCCGGGAGCGTCGCGGCGTGGAGCGTACACGGATCTGCGGCGTGGTCGTGTGCGGGGGCGCGAGCTCGCGCATGGGGAGCGACAAGGCGCGCCTCGACCTCTCCGGGCGCGGCCTGCTCGAGCGCGCCGTGGCGCAGCTCGACGGCGTGGCGGGCCGGGTCGTCCTGGCCTGCGGGCCGCGCGAGCGCTACGGCGACCTGGGCCTCGAGCGGGTGCTGGACGCGGGCGAGGGCGGCGGGCCGATCGCAGGGATCGTGGCCGCGCTCGCGGCCGTGCAGGCCGAGTGGTTCTGCGTCGTGGCCTGCGACATGCCGCGCCTCGCTCCGGTCATCCTCGAGCGCCTGCTGGCGCGGGCCGAGGCCGACGGCCTCGACTGCTGCCTGTTCGAGAGCCGCCGCGGGGTCGAGCCGCTGTGCGCCGTCTACCACCGCCGCTGCCTGGAGCCCATGCGGGCCGCCCTGGCCGCGGGCCGGCGGCGGGTCGTGGCCTTCCTCGAATTTTCCCATCCGGACGGGTCCACCGTGCGCGTCGGGCACCTACAAGAGGCGCAGCTCGAGGACGACCTGCGCGCGCGGGACTGCGCGCACAACCTGAACACCCCCTCCGACCTGGAGCGCGAGCGCGAGCGCCGGGAGGGAGAGCGAGGATCGTGAGCCCGGCCGACGCCCGACTGACCCGCCTGCAGGCGCCCATCGCGGGCGACCTGGAACGCATGCGCGCCATCGTGCTCGAGCAGCTTTCCTCGAGCTCGGCCGCGGTGAGCGACATGACCGACCACATCGGCCGCTTCCGGGGCAAGCAGCTGCGCGGGTCGCTGGTGCTGCTCTCGGGGGAGGCGACCGGCAACTCGACCGACGAGCACCACGCGCTGGGCGCGATCGTCGAGATGATCCACCTGGCGACGCTGGTGCACGACGACGTGCTCGACGGCGCGATGGTGCGCCGGCGCGTGGCCTGCGTGAACGAGCGCTGGGACAACCAGGTGGCGGTGCTGCTGGGCGACTTCCTGTACGCGCGCGCCTTCGCGCTCTCGACCGAGCTCTCGTCGCGGCTGTGCAGCCGGCTCCTGGCCGAGACCACCCGGCGGCTGTGCGTGGGCGAGATCGAGCAGAGCGCCGGGCGCTACGACTTCGAGCTGTCCCAGGAGCAGTACGAGAAGATCGCCGGCGCCAAGACCGCCAGCCTGTACGCCGCGGCCTGCGAGCTGGGCGCGCGCTACCCCGGCGGCAACCACGATGTCGGCGCAAAGATGCGCGCCTTCGGCTGGGAGATCGGGCTCGCCTTCCAGATCATCGACGACTGTCTCGACGTGGTCGGCCAGGAGGAGGTCGTCGGCAAGAGCGTCGGCCACGACGTCGAGGACGGCAAGGTGACCCTGCCCGTGCTTTGGACCTACGCCGGCGCCGACGACGCGACGCGCGCCCGCATCCGCGACGCCTACACGCTGCCCGGCGTCGAGCATCGCGCGGCGCGGCTGCGCGAGGTGTGCGACCTCGGGCCGGGCGTGGCCTACGCCGAGCGGCGCGCCGCGGAGCTGGTCGAGCAGGCCACGGCGCGCCTGCGCGGCCTGGCGCCCGGCGCGGCGCGCGACGCGCTCGAGGGCATGGGCGCGTTCGTGCTCGAGCGGCGCTGGTAGATCGAACGGACCGGAACACGGGTGGGGCACGGACACGGCCCCGCACACGGACACGGAGCAGGAGGATGGTGAAGCCGGAGACGGACGAGAGTGACGTCGTAGGACCCGGGGACGGCGCGGCCGCGCCGCCGGAGCCGCGGCCCGCCCCGCGCCGCAAGCGCTTCAAGTGGGGCTTCCCCTCGGCCGTCGGCGCGATCCTGGCGCTGATGGTCGCGGGCCAGGCGGCCGGGCTGATGCTGGCGGACTACCGCCTTCTCAGCGCCGAGCCCAAGGACTGGATCTTCAGCGCCTTCCTGCTCTCGGCCGGCTGGCTCTTCACCCTGCAGCGCGGCGCCGTGTGGCACTTCCTGCGCTCGATGCCAGTCGGCGTGAGCCTGGTCGGGCTCTCGTGCCTGTCGATCATCACGGGCGTGCTGGTGCCGCAGATCGACGGCTTCGAGGACCCCGACCAGCGCGTCACGGAGGCGAACTACGAGGAGCAGTACAAGGCCTTCCGCTGGGCCGAGGGCTACTTCCTGTACCACCTGATGCACCCCTACGGGATCGGCATGCCCGAGGCCGTCCTGCCGCCGGGGATCGACGAGCGGCTCGACGCGTTCGGGCGCAAGTACGGGCGCGAGGAGCAGAAGAACCGCGCCAAGCAGATGGACGCGGTCTTCACCTCAGGGCCGAAGTCGCGCGCGATCGGGCAGCTGATCGACGCGAACGACGCGCTGATGCGGCGCTTCTTCGACCTGTGCACGTTCCTGCACCTGAACCGCGCCTACAAGTCGCACTGGTTCGCGACCCTGCTGACGCTGCTGGCGGGGTCGGTCTTCGCCAACCTGTGGCGCGGCCGGCCGCGCAATCTCCTGAGCGTGAGGAAGATCGGCTTCGTCGTCACGCACGTCGGCGTGCTGACGCTGCTCGTCGGCGGGGCGATCTCGAAGTCGCGGACGGTGCGCGGGATCCTGAACCTCGACCTGCGCGAGCCGCCGCAGCGCGTGTTCCTGGCCTTCTACAACCGCGCCGACAAGCGCCGGCTGCCGTTCTGGGTCGGTCTGGAGCGCTTCGCGCGGCTGGACTGGAAGCAGATCGAGGTCGGCTTCCGGGACGCCGACCTCACGACGCGCCCGCCGACCTACACGCTGTGGAAGGGGCGCACGATCGATCTCGACTTCGTCGACGACGGCGCGGGTGGGCTGCGGCCGCGCATCCGGCTGGAGGTGCTGGATCTGAGCGAGCACGCGCACGTCGGCGACTGGGCGCTCTCCGAGGCGACGCCCGAGCAGGATGGCCTGGGGCCGGTGGCGCTGCTCTCCGTGCCGGACATGGAGTCGCTGCTGGCGGCCGTCGAGCACGGCCAGGACCCGGAGCTGGCGCGCCGCATGCGGCGCGACGCGTACCTCATCCCCGGCGACTCGCGGCAGGAGCTCCACTACGACCTGGCCTGGCAGTACCGCCTGCGGGCGGTGCGGGTCGAGGGGTCAAAGCCGCCGGCCGACCTGTTTCCGGGCGAGCGCATCCTCGGGCACCTGCTGGTGCGCGAGCTGGCCGAGGGCGAGGTCGAGGCGCACCGCGTGCCCGTGTCGCTCGGCGACGTGATCGACGCGCCGGGCGGCTACCGCATCGAGGTGGTCGACGCCACGGCCCACTACAGCCTGGACTCGCAGGACCTGACCGAAGTGCGCGATGTGCGCCCGCTCGCCGAGCAGGTCCCGCTGCGGCCGGGCGTGTGGGTGGAGATCACGCCGCCCGAGGGCGGCCAGGCCGAGCGCCGGCTCGTGCTGGAGAACGTCGACGCTGAGCAGCACGGAAAGCAGGAGACGTACGAGTACGACGACCTGGTCGTCAAGCTCGAGTGGGAGCGCTGGGCCTGCGAGGGGCCGCCGCGCTTCGCCCTGTACTGGGGCCCCGACGTCGCGCCGCACCTGGTCTGCGAGGCGAGCGGCGCGGCCGTGCCGGTCGCGGCCGGCGCCAGGCTCGACCTGCCGGGCGAGGGCGAGGTGCTCCTGAAGCAGGCGCTGAACGACGCCTGGGCCGAGCGGACCGTCGAGCTCCAGCTGCGGCGCGTGACCGGCGACGGGTTCGACGAGAGCTTCTACTCGGTCACCCCGCGCGGCCTGGAGCTCTCGATCACGACCGACCCGGGCAGGCCCGAGGAGAAGGTCGAGGTCGTGCGCATGGCGAGCACCGGCGCCAACCTGGCCGACCGCTGGCAGTCCCCGGACGGGCGCTTCTACGTGCTCTTCTTCGAGAACGACAGCATCATGCCCTTCGAGTGGCGCAGCGTGCTGACGGTCTACGACGATGATCCCGACGGGCGCTGGCACCTCTACTCCGGCGCGGACGGACGCCTGCTGCACTCGTACGACGCGGCGCAGTCCAAGGTCCACAGCGACAGCTTCGGGGGCGAGATCATCCAGCTCCAGGACCAGGACGGCGACGGCCGGAACGACTTCGCGGGGCCGGTGCGGCGCATCGAGCTGGGCTCGCAGCGCGAGCGCGAGATCCGCGTGAACGACTACTTCAAGCACGCGGGCTACCGCTTCTTCCAGACCAACGCAGATCCGTCCAAGCCCACGTACTCGGGCATCGGCGTCGTCCTCGACCCCGGCATCCCGACCGTCCTGGCGGGGATGTACACGATCATCCTCGGGACGGTCCTGGCGTTCATCGTGCGTCCGATCGTGGAGGCTGCGCGCAAGAGGAGGGCGGCGGCATGAACTTCGGCGAATGGAGCGACTGGGGCCAGCTCAACGGGTCCTCGCGTTGGCTGCTCGTGCTGCAGGCGCTGTGCCTGGGCGGCGCGCTGCTGGCTTTCCTGGGGGGCGTGAGTCATGCCCGGCGGGCGCGGGCGGGCGCGGACGCAGGCAGCGGCGCACGACGGGCTTCGGCCTGGGCGCCGGCGGTGCTGGCGCTGGTGGCCGCCATCGGGGTAGCGGGAGCGTCCCTCTGGAACCGCTACGTCGAGGTCAACCACTTCCCGAGCCAGACGATGGGGGAGGTGCTGACGGTCTTCTGCGCCTCGCTGCTCGTGTCGCTCCTGGTGCTGCACTTCGCGCTCGGCCTGCACCGGCGCGGTCCGGGCTGGGCGATCGTGGACGACGCCATGCAGGTGCTCGTATTCGGCGGCGTCGGCGCGACCACGTACTACGTCTTCACGCTCTCGACCGCCCAGCGCGACCTGCCGCCCGCCTTGCAGTCGTACTGGTTCGCGCCCCACATCGTGGCGCTGATCTTCAGCTACGCGACGCTCGGCATCGCCGGCGTGATCTGTCTCATCTACTTCATCATGCGCTTCTGGAGCGGCGTGTTCGTGGGCGGCCGGACGCGCCGCTCGCAGTGGCTGATCCTGGCCGGGCTGGTCCTGACCCCGTTCCTGCACGTCGTCACGATCCCGGTGCTGGCGCTCTCGGGCCTGCTGTTCTTCTGGATGCTGAAGAGCGGCCGGCTGCCCGCGGCCGAGCGGCTGGCGCGGCTCGAGCGCGAGCTCGACGACGTCAGCTTCCGCGCCTTCGCGGTCGGCATGCCGTTCCTGACCGCCGGGCTGTGGATGGGCGCCTTCTGGGCCCAGGAGGCCTGGGCCAACTACTGGGGCTGGGACAGCAAGGAGAACTCGGCCCTGATCTCGTGGCTGGTCTACGTCGTCTACATCCACCTGCGCATGCTGGGCGGCTATCGCGGCGAGAAGGCGATGGCGGTGCTGCTCGGCGGCGCGCTGTCGATCTTCATCACGTTCCAGATCTTCGGCTACCTGCCGGACAGCCAGAAGAGCCTGCACCGCTACACCGACGACCAGGTCGCGCCGCAGGAGGGGCAGATGGGCCCGCGGCCGGAGGACCAGGCGCGGGCCGAGGGAACGCAGGAGCCGCGCTGAAGGGCCGGCGCAGGCCGGCTATAGTGGGCGCGATGAGCGGGAAGGGGCGCGTCCTGGACGGTAATGCGATCGCGGCCGAGGTGCGGGCGGAGGTCGCGCGCGAGGTGCAGGCATTGCGCGCGCGCGGCGTCAGGCCGGGGCTGGCGGTCGTGCTGGTGGGAGAGGATCCGGCCAGCGCGATCTACGTGCGCAACAAGGACCGCGCCGCCGGCGAGGCCGGTTTCGAGGTTCGCACCCTGCGGCTGGAGGCCGGGACGTCGCAGGCCGAGCTCCTGGCGCACGTCGCGGCCTTGAACGCGGACGCGGGCGTGCACGGCATCCTGGTGCAGTTGCCGCTGCCCGCGGGTCTCGACCCCGCGCCGGTGGTGGCCGCCATCGATCCCGCCAAGGACGTCGACGGGCTGCACCCGCTCAACGTGGCGGCCCTGGTGATGGACAGGCCGGGACTCGTGCCGTGCACGCCGGCTGGCTGCATCGAGCTGCTCGACCGCAGCGGGGTGGACCTGAAGGGCCGGCACGTGGTCGTCGTCGGGCGCTCGATGCTGGTCGGAAAGCCGTTGGCGCACCTGGCGCTGCGCCGCCACGCCACCGTCACGATCTGCCACAGTCGGACTCGCGACCTCGCCGCGGTGGTGCGCACGGCCGACGTGGTCGTCGCCGCTGTGGGCCGCGCGCGGCTGATCCGCGGCGAGTGGCTGAAGCCGGGCGCGGTCGTGCTGGACGTGGGCATGAACCGCGGCGCGGACGGGAAGCTCGTCGGAGACGTCGATTTCGAGGCCGCGCGCGAACGAGCGGCCGCGATCACTCCGGTTCCGGGCGGCGTCGGGCCGATGACGATCGCGATGCTGCTGCGCAACACGGCGATCGCGGCGGCGCGCCAGTGCGGGCTGGAGGACGCGTCGAGCGGCCCCGTCCGCGGGGGGACCGCGCTGGCCCGGGACGGCGGGGCCTGACGTGCGCCACGGCACGGCTTGGGACTCGGGCGGGGGGGATTCGCAGTACGGCGGCGGGCCGAGCCTGGCGCTGCCGCGGCTCACGTTCGTGACGAAACGCCTGCTGATCGCGAACGCGGCGGTCTTCCTCGCCACGTTCGTGCTCTACCTGGCCGGGGCATCGCAGCTCGTGTTCGAGGTCTTCGGGCTCTGCACCCGCGTGTGGATCGACTGGTTCCCCTTCGTCCCGCTCTGGCAGGTCGGAAGCTACGCCTTCCTGCACAGCGTGCGCGACCCGGGGCACATCTTCTGGAACCTGCTGCTCTTGTACTTCTTCGGCACGATGCTGGAGAGCATGCTCGGCGCGCGGCGTTTCCTGGTGACGTACGCCGCGGCGCTCTCGTGCGGGGCGTTCCTGCACCTCGTGATGGACACGGCCCTCGGTGCCAGCCCGGTCCCGACCCTCGGCGCGTCGGGCGCGGTGCTCGGCGTCGTGGTCGCCGCGGCCACGCTGCGGCCGCGGACCCAGGTGCTGGTGCTGTTCATCCCCGTGCGCCTGTGGGTGCTGGCGGCGGTCATCGTCGGGCTCGACGTGTTCGCGCTGCTGGTCGGTCTCAAGGAAGGGGCCGGCGACGGCGTGGCTCACTGGGTGCACCTGGGTGGCGCGGCCTGGGGCTTCACGGCCGCCCGCACGGGCTGGATCTGGAGCGATCCGATCGAGCTCCTGCGCGTCCGCCGCGCCGCCGCGTGCCGCCGGCGCGAGCGCTCCGACCGCGAGCGCATGGACGGGCTGCTGGCCAAGATCCACCGCGAGGGGATGTCGTCGCTGTCGCGCTCGGAGCGCCAGTTCCTGAAGCGCGTCTCGGGGCGGGGGTAGCGCGGGGGGGCTGCGGGGCGCGATTGTGACCACCTACCGCCCCCGCTAGACTCTGCCTTCGAGCAGGAACGCCCTCCTTCGGAGGTCCGAAACGATGTCCACCACGCGCCCGAGCATCCCGCCCTTCCTCCTCGCCGCCTCGTTCCTCCTCCCGCTGGCCCTGGCCGCGGTCGCGCCCGCGCGCGCGGCGCAGGACCACCAGGCCTTCCGCGACCAGTTCCAGAAGGCGATGGCGATCAACTCCACGGCCGAGATGGAGCGCCTGGTCAAGAGCATGAACCGGGAGGCCGTGGAGTGGATCATGGTCACGGCCGAGGCCATCTCCGACCGCACCAGCGACGAGCTCGAGACGCGCATGGGCGCGCTGCGCAAGGCCTGGAAGGGCGCGATGGAGACGAACTTCTGCGACGAGATGTACGAGTACTTCGCGCTGCTCGACCCGCGCCTCAAGACGGAGCGCACCGCGCTGCGCAAGCGCTACGAGAAGGAGCGCAGCAAGTACATCGCCAACCTCGAGAAGAAGGACGGGCCCGCCTTCGCCCTGGCGGGGGGCGAGTTCCGGGGACTGGGAGAGACCTTCGAGCAGGTCGGCGACAAGTACTACGCATCCGAGTGCTTCGTGTTCGTCGGGAGCTGCTACGACGAGACCAACCGCGGCAAGGACGCCGATCTGTACGCGGCCGCCGCGGGCTACAAGCGGGTCGTGGAGCTGCGCGAGAAGATCGGGCTGAAGGACCGCACCTGGACCGAGTGCAGCACGCGCTACTCGCACCTGAAGGCCCTGGGCTACGACCGCGAGAAGCCGAGCGACGAGGAGCTCGAGGCCGAGCGCATGCCGAAGGGCACCGAGCCGGCCGTCGAGGCGGTGCTGGCCTTCGAGCTCGTTGCGGAGCTGGACGCCGTCGCGCGACCCTGCTACTACGCGGACGAGCTGTACCCGATGTGGACCTCGCTCCCTCTCAGGACCAAGGGCTCGTCCGTGAAGCTCAACACTCTCGGCGATCTGTCGCCCACCGTGCTGCGGGTCGCGTCCAACGACGTGGAGATCGACTCCGACGGCGACGGCGCGGGCGACGTCAAGATCCCGCTGACCGGCAACCTGATGCCGATCCGGTTCGAGCTGGGCCAGGGAGACGAGCGGCGCCCGTGGGGCATGCTGGCCATCGTCGGCGTGCAGCAGGACTTCTACCAGGGGATCCAGATCAACCTGGCGCCCGACGACAACCAGATGACGATCTACCTTGCCCCGGCGGCCAGCATGCGGGGGGAGATCGGCGGGGTTCCGATCCAGGTGTTCGACGACAACATGGACGGCATCTACGGCAGCGATCCGCTGAGCTGGCAGCACATCGGGCTCAGCCAGGGGCTCTCGCAGCCCGAGCTCGACTGCATCGTCATCGACGGGGCGAAACGCGCCCGGCCGTGGAGCGAGTACCAGCAGATCGGGCAGAAGTGGTACCGCCTGGAGATCGTCAAGGGCGGCAAGGAGATCCAGGGCGAGGTGGTCGCGGTCGAGACCGGGACGCTGGAGCTCGAGTTCAAGGGCGGCAAGCCGAGCTGGCTCATCGTCCAGGGAACGGACGTCCTGGATCATTGCTACTTCGACCTCTCCGGCGGCGATGCCCAGGTCCCGGCCGGTCGCTACAGCCTGTTCTACGGAGAGCTGCGCAAGGGCAAGAAGCGCCAGGAGGTGAAGACCCTGATCCTGCCCGGCGAGGCGACGCCGTCGTGGGAGGTGGGCCAGGGCATGACCACGACGATCGAGCTCGGCGCGCCGTTCGGCTTCGATTTCAAGTTCGAGGAGGACGACGAGACGATCCGGGTGGACGGTGAGAGCGTGGTCGTCGTCGGGAGCGCCGGCGAGCGTTACGAGCGGCCGTGGGGCTGCGTGGCGCGCCCGGAGGTCGCGTACCGCAGCATCGGCTCGCGGCGCGCCTCCAAGCCCGAGAAGATGAAGGCCGTGCTCGATCAGGACCAGGTCTTCGAGATCGGTTGGCGCTCGGCCTGGTCACCGTTGGACCTCGTCCTCACCAAGAAGGGCGGGGCCGAGAGGTCCGAGGTCCAGCTCAGCGACAAGAAGCACAAGCTGTTCGGCAAGGTCAGCTCCGACTGGAAGCAGTAGGGAGGGCTCGTGCTCGACATCAAGCTCATCCGGGCCGAGCCGGAGCTGGTCAAGGCCGGCGCGCGCAAGAAGCGCATGGAGTGCGACGTCGATCGCATCCTCGAGCTGGACCAGGAATGGCGCGGCCTCGGGCGCGAGATCGACGAGCTGCGCGCGACCCAGAAGCAGGGCAACAAGGCGCTGGGCCGGGCCGCGCCCGAGGAGCGCGCGACCCTGCTGGCCGAGCAGAAGTCGCTCAAGGCCGGCCTCAAGCTGAAGGCGGCGAGCCAGGCGGAGCTCGAGGCCGAGCTGCGGCGCCTGATGCTGCTCGTGCCGAACGTGCCGGCGCAGGACGTGCCCGAGGGGGCCGACGACAGCGAGAACGTCGAGGTGCGCAAGTGGGGCGAGCCGCGCCGTTTCGACTTCGAGCCCCGCGATCATGTCGCCCTGGGCGAGGGCCAGGACTGGCTCGACATCCTGCGCGGCGCGCGCCTGGCCGGATCGCGCAACTACGTGCTCAAGGGCGACCTGTCGCTGCTCGAGGGCGCCGTCATGCGCTTCGCGCTCGAGGGCATGGTCGCCAAGGGCTTCGTGCCGCTCACGGTGCCGACGCTCGTGCGCACCGAGACGATGGTCGGCACGGGCTACTTCCCCGGCGGCGAGGACCAGGCCTACCGCTGCGACGAGCGCGACGACCTGTGCCTGGTCGGCACGGCCGAGGTGCCGGTGACCGCGCTGCACCAGGACGAGATCCTCGAGCTCGAGCGGTTGCCGTTGCGCTTCGTGGCGCTCTCGTCGTGCTACCGCCGCGAGGCCGGGACCTACGGCAAGGACACGCGCGGGCTGTTCCGCGTGCACCAGTTCCAGAAGGTCGAGCAGGTCGTGATCGACGTCGCCGACGCCGGGCGCAGCCTGGAGCACCACCACGCGATCCTGCAGAACGCCGAGGACGTGCTGCGCGCGCTCGAGCTGCCGTACCGCGTGGTCAACGTGTGCGGCGGCGACCTGGGCCAGCCCCAGGTGCAGAAGTTCGACATCGAGACCTGGATGCCCTCGCGCCAGGCCTACGGCGAGACGCACAGCGCCTCGCGCTTCCACGACTTCCAGGCCCGGCGCCTGAACCTGCGCTACCGCGACGGAGAGGGCAAGGTGCGCTTCTGCCACACGCTCAACAACACCGTCGCCGCCAGCACGCGCATGCTGATCGCGCTGCTCGAGAACCACCAGAACGCCGACGGCACCTTGAGCGTGCCCGAGCCGCTGCGCCCATTCCTGGCCGGCCGCGCGCTGCTCGGGCGGCCGCTGGGGTAAGTGAGCCTCTGGGGCCAGAGATGTTGACCGGCGTTCAAGAACCGACTCGCTCGCAAGTGCGTGCAACCGGCGCCGGAGCCGCCGCGCCGCCCATCAGGCGGCGAGGAGGGGGAGGCCGCGTGTCGCGGCCGATGCGGGGGAGGGTCCGCCTCCCCCGCCAACAGGATCAGCGCGGGCCGAGTCCTTCCCTTGGGTTGCGGGCGTTCAGCCCGCGCTGGGCTCCTAGTCCCGCGCTCCGCCGCTGCCCTTCGCCTGGGGCCCGCCGCCGCCCCGCCCGCCGCCTCCGCCGCCGCCGCGGCCCCTGCCACCACCGACCCCCACGCCGGTGGTGGTGACCGGTATTGTGGCGGCCGGATCCGCGGGCACGCCGCCGCCGGCTTCGCCGGTCGGGGGCGTGGGGATACGGAACACGACGATCTCCTTCTCGTCGCTGCGCAGGATCTCGGGCAGGCGGATCACCCGCTTGTAGGTCATCAGCGACTTGCGCGCGTAGTTCATCGCGAGCTGCTCGCGCGCCACCCGCTGCTGCAGCTCGAGCGTCAGGGTGATCTCGAGGCGCGCCGGCAGGCCGATGCTCTCGTCGTCCTTCTGGCCCCACTCGTCGAGCGGGGTCGCGTCGATGCCGTCCTCGCTGAAGACGCGCAGGTCGAAGCCCTTCACCCGGTCGTGCAGGAAGGAGTACTCGCCGCCCCCGTAGGGATCGTCGTCGACGCCCTGGTCCTCGCGCCGGTACATCTCGAGGAAGTCGTCGTAGACCGGGCTGGGGCGCAGGCGGTAGCCGACCTCGTTGATGTCCGAGCGCACGAAGCGCTGGCGGTCCGTGCGCATGATCAGGTTGTCCGTGGTCGTGACGAAGTCGAGGCTGTCGCCGTCGAGGCCCATCATGACGCGGTGCGTCACGCGCAGGTGGTCCTGGCGCGTGCGGTTGGCGATCAAGAGCCCGCGCAGGTCGCGCTCGATCATGTCCATGATGGCCGGGCCGGCGAGCTGCGTCTCCTGGATGATGTGGATCGTGTCGCGCGACACGCGCGCCGCGTGCAGGATCTGAGTGATCGAGACCAGGATGCCGCTCATGATCAGGACGGTCAGGAGCACCTCGGCCAGGGTGAAGCCGGCGCGCGCGGCCCTGGGCGCGGGTCGGCCAGCGGGCGTCCTGGCCGCGGCGGACATGGTGCGGAGCGTGAGGATCATGGCTTGCTCTCTGTCGTCGCGGCGTCCTGTTCCACCTCTTCCTCGCCGTAGACCTGCTTCCAGGGGATGGCCTGCTCGAGGATCAGGTAGTTCTTGTACGAGCCGATGCGCGGGAAGCCGACCCGGACCTTGACGCTCTCCACGCCCTCCTGCAGCGTCAGGTCCTGCTCTTCCTGCTCTTCCTCGGAGGCGTTGCGGTCCCGGTCGCGATTGCGGTTGTAGAACGGGGCGTCGACGTCGTCGTCGATGCCCTCGATCTGCTCGTCGAAGACGTCCTGGCCGAGAGCGACCTCGAAGAAGAAGTCGTCGTAGCCCTCCTGGGCGTAGCTGCCGCCGAAGCGGTCGCGGATCTCGTCCTGGTACAGCCCGGCCTCGATCTGGCCCAGGGTCAGGAGCCCCAGGTCGCGCGCCAGCTTGAGGTTGCGCGTGTTGGCGGCGGTCAGCTTGGCGTTGTTGAGGGCCTGCAGCACGAGCACCAGGCTGATGCCGACGATGACCAGCGTGACGGCCACCTCGGCCAGCGTGAAGCCGGCTCTGGCGCGTCGAGAGTGGAGGGCGGGGCGCATGGATCAGCCGAAGTCGCCGTCGTCCACCGGCGGCCGGCGGTAGTCCTCGTAGTGGAAGCGGATCAGGCCGGTCAGGGGCAATACCTCGATCGTGTAGATCGACCCGATGAGCGCCTGGTCGTTGCGGATCTGCTGGATCGTGATGCTGTGGTCCGTCGCGCTGCCGAGCGGGTCGAAGCGCACGAACACCCTGCCCTCGGTGTGCTCCACGCCGTCGATCAGGACGCGCGAGATGGCGATCTCCCCGTCCGGCAGGAAGACCTTGCCCATGCTCACGCGCTCCTCCTCCCTCTGCGCCAGCCCGCCGCCCGGGCGGAAGGGCGTGCTGACCTCGTAGGAGTTGTCCTCGAGGTCGTAGTAGATGCGGTACTCGGCGTTGCGCGCGATGGCCTCCGAGTGCGCGCTGTGGATCGCGGCCGCGAGCTTGTGCACCTCGGAGTTCAGCTTGGCGCGCGGCAGGACCGCGTTCCAGTCGATGGCGACGATGCCCGTGATGAGGCCGAGGATGATGATCACCGCCAGCAGCTCCACGATGCTGAAGCCGCCGCGACCGCCGCCGGGTCCAACCGCCGTCCGCATTCCCTGGATCCGGGGGCTCCTAGTCACGGTCGTCCATGATCGACCAGTTGTCGATATCCTTGTCGTCGCCCTCGCCCCCGATCGAGCCGTCCTTGCCGAGGGTGTAGACGCGCGGGCGCACCTCCCCGCCGCCGGGCGCCTCGTACAGGTACTCGTTCTTCCAGGGGTCGAGCGGGACCGCGCGCCGGTCGAGGAAGGTGTAGCCGTTCTCGTCGGGCTCGACCAGAGCCTGCAGGCCGTCGGGGTAGCGACCGCTGTTGAGCGCGGCGTACTCGTTCAGGGCATTGTGGATGGCCATGATGTCGACCCTGGCCTTGCCCGTGATGGCCGTGGCGAGCCTCTGCAGCACGTTGGGCACGACCAGGGTCGCCAGCAGGCCGATGATCACGATCACGACCATCAGCTCCGCCAGGGAGAAGCCTGCCCGCCTGGGGGTGGGGGCGCGTCGGGAGGGTGTCTGCATGGGTCCGGGCTCCGCTCTTGTTCCCGCCCGGAAGGGCGGGGCTCGGGGTTGTACGATCCGGTGGAGAGTATCTTCCCCGCCTGGGGCGGGCTACCGACCTGGCGCCCGCGAGGGCGGGGAGCGTCCCCGGGGACAGCCAGGAGCCCGGGCTAGATCTGCCCGACCTGCAGGATCGGCAGGACGATCGAGACGACGATGTAGCCCACCACCACCGCCAGGCCGATGATCAGGACCGGCTCGAGCACCGAGGTCATGCGGTCGGTGGCGATCTCGATCTCCTCGTCGTAGGCCGAGGCGATGCGGTCGAGCATCTGCTCCAGCTCGCCGGCCTGCTCCCCGACCGAGACCATGTAGCCCACCAGGGCCGGGAAGACGCCCGTGGCCTTCAGGGGCGTGGCGATGTCGGCGCCTTCCATGATGCGCGTGCGGATGTGGTCGGTGGCGTCGGCGATGACCCGGTTCTGGACCACGTTGCGGGTGACCTCCAGGCTGGCGACGGCGTTGACGCCGCTCTGCAGCAGAGTCGAGAGGGTCTTGGTGAAGCGCGAGACGGCCTGCTTGCGCAGCACGTCTCCGACCACCGGCAGGCGCAGCAGCGAGCGGTCGAGGAACAGGCGCCCGGCGTCCGAGTTGTGGTAGACGCGCTCGACCACGAACGAGACGGCGGCGATGCCCAGCGCCCCGGCCCACCAGTAGTGCTTGAAGGCCTCCGAGATCGCGATCAGGACCTGGGTCGGCACCGGCAGGGTCTGGCCGGTGTCCTCGAGCATGGCGGTGATCTTGGGCACGACGAAGGCCATCAGCACGGTCACGACCAGGAGCCCCAGCCCGATCATCATGATCGGGTAGGTGAGCGCGCCCATGACCTTGCGGCGCAGCGTGCGCTGGTACTGCAGGTATTCAGCCAGGCGAGACAGCACGACGTCGACGTTGCCCGTGGCCTCGCCGGCGCGCACCATGTTGACGTACAGGTCGTTGAACAGCGACGGGTGCTGCTCGAGCGCGTCGGCCAGGCCGGCGCCCTGATTGACCTGCTCGCGCACTTCGCGGAAGACGGTCTCCGTGCGGCGGCTCTCGGCCTGCTCGATCATCGCGCGCAGCGCCTCGGTCAGCGGGATGCCCGAGCCGAGCATCGTCCCGAGCTGGCGCGTGACCGCCGCGACGATATCGAGGTCCTTGGCGCTGATCGTGCGCCGGCGCCGGCGGCGGCTCTCGCGCAGCCGCTCGAGCAGGCCGGCCTTCTCGCCCGGAGCGCGCTGCGTCCTCGCCGCGCGGGCGGTGCGGCGCTCGCGGATCTCGCTGACGAGCAGGTTCTTGTCGCGCCGCAGGCGCTGGCGCGCGTCGCGCGCCGTGTCGGCGTCGATCACTCCGGTCTGCGTCCCACCGCCCGGGGCGATGGCCTTGTACTGGAAGATCGGCATGCGTGAGGGCTAGGCGTCGAGCTGCGTGACGCGCAGCACCTCGTCGGGCGTGGTGCGCCCCTCCAGGATCTTGCGCCGGCCGTCCTCGCGCAGGCTGATCATGCCGCGCTGGATGGCGGTGCGCTTGATCTCGGACGCCGTCGAGCTCTCCATGATCTGCGTGCGCAGGGCCTCGTCCACCGGCAGGAACTCGTAGATCGCGGTGCGGCCGGCGTAGCCGGACTGGAAGCACTCGTCGCAGCCGCGCCCGATGGCGATCTGGCCGCCGAGCTGGTCGCCGTCGATGCCGACCTTGCGCAGCTTGGTCGCGAGCTCCTCGTTGATGGGCACCATCTCGCGGCACTCCTTGCAGATCGTGCGCACGAGGCGCTGGGCGATCACGAGCACCAGCGAGCTGGCGACCAGGTAGGGCTCGACGCCCTGATCGACCATGCGCGTGATCGTGCTGGCCGAGTCGTTCGTGTGCACGGTCGAGAACACCAGGTGGCCGGTCAGCGCCGCCTGGATCGCGACCTTGGCCGTCTCCAGGTCGCGGATCTCGCCCACCATCATCACGTCCGGGTCCTGGCGCAGGAACGAGCGCAGCCCGGACGCGAAGGTCAGGCCCTTCTTGTTGTTGACCTGCACCTGGCTGATGCCCGACAGCGAGTACTCGACCGGATCCTCGATCGTCAGCACGTTCTTGGTGGTCGTGTCGAGCTCGTTCAGCCCGGCGTAGAGCGTGGTCGTCTTGCCGGAGCCGGTCGGCCCGGTGACGAGCACGATGCCGTGCGAGTAGCCGATGTAGTCGCGCAGCAGCTTCTCGTTCTCCGGCGTCAGCCCGATCTCGGGCAGGGTGTAGAGCTTGGCCGACTTGTCGAGCAGGCGCATGACGATGCGCTCGCCATTGGTCGTGGGGATGGAGCTGATGCGCACGTCGACCTCGCCGTCGCCGATCCTGATCGTCGCGCGGCCGTCCTGGGGCAGGCGCCGCTCGGCGATGTCCATCTTGCCCATGATCTTGACGCGGCTGACGATCGCTTCCTGCACGCGACGCGGGATCGTGTCCATGTCGTACAGGATGCCGTCGATGCGGAAGCGCACCTGCAGCCGGTCGGGGTAGGCCTGGAAGTGCACGTCGGAGGCGCGCAGCTTCAGGGCCTGGAACAGGATCGTGTTGACGAGCTTGATGATCGGCGCCTTCTTGGAGACGTCGAGCACGTCCTCGGCCTCGTCGATCTCCTCCGCCAGCCCGGCGATGTCGCCGTCCTCGGCCACGTCGGCCAGGGCCTCGTCGACGCCGTCGGCCTTGTGGCGGTAGGCGCGCGCGATCAGGGCGGTGATCTGCAGGCGCGGGGCCAGCACGGGGTCGATCTCCAGGCCCACCAGCGAGCCGAGGTCGTCCATCGGGTGCGGGTCGAGCGGGGTGCAGGTGGCCACCTTGAGCACGTTGTGCTCCGACTGCTCGAGCGCCACCAGGTTGTAGTTGCGCGCGAAGTGCACCGGCACCGTGTTCACGAACTCGACCGGCACGTTCGTGCCCTCCAGGCTCTCGCGGAACTCGAAGCCCAGGGCGGACGAGTACACCGCCAGCAGCCTCTCCTCGGGCAGGTAGTGCTTCTGCAGGATGACGCGGTCGAGCGTTTCGCCCGTGGCACCCGCGATCTTGCGGCATTCGTCCAGCCTCTCGCGGGACAAGCCGGCGTCGATCAGGAGCTCACCGATGTTGGCCATGGCAGTGCGGGCTACTCCTTGCCGTCCTTGCCGCGCTTCAGCATCTCGTTGACGTCGGCCGTGTCCTTGCCGATGGCCTCTTCCTCGACCTCGCCCCGAGCGGGGGCCCGGTAGAGCGGCACGTCGAAGCCGGACAGGTCGATCTCGCCCTGGCCCTGCCCGAAGGTCGGGTCGATCATGCGGATGCGGTCCGAGCCGATCGTGTCGGCCGCCTCCAGCTTCTTGCGGTAGCTGATGGCCGACAGGTCGGCGAACTCCTCGTCGTGCAGGATGTGCGGCGTGACGAAGAAGTACAGGCTGGTGCGCTCCTTCGTGCGCGCGTCCTTCTTGAAGAGCCAGCCCAGCACGGGGATGTCGGCCAGCCACGGCACGCGGTTGCTGGTGTCGGTCTTGTTGTCGACGATGATGCCGCCGATCACCATCGTGTCGCCGTCCGGCACGTTGACCGTGGTCGTGATCTCGCGCGTGATGCGCGGGGGAGGGATCGGGCCCGAGACGCTGCCGAGGAAGCTCGACACCACCAGCGAGATGTCGAGCCGCAGGTAGCGCGAGGCGCTGATCGAGGGCGAGATCTGCAGGGTGATCCCTGCTTCCTGGTAGCCCTGGAACGACTCGGTCGGGGCCACGCCGGCCGTGCCCACCCCCGTGATCTGCGTCGTGGGCTGCTCGTCGAGGGTGCGCACGACGGCGCTGCCGTTGTTGTTGACCAGCACCGAGGGGATGTTCAGCACGTTGGTGTTGCGCTGCTCCTGGGTCATCTGCAGCAGGAGCGGCAGGTTGAAGTCGTCGCCGTCCAGGATGCCGGCCGTGAAGCCGATGGCTTGCGTCGGAATGCGCGTGTCCGGGATGCCGTCCAGGTCGTTGTCGGCGAAGGTCGACATGCCGAAGTCGGTCACGCCGAAGCCGCCGGTCTCGCCCGTCCCGGGCAGCTCGGCGCCGCCCAGCTCGATCCCCAGGGTGAGGATGTCGCGTCCGGTGAGCTCGATCAGCGCGGTCTCGATCAGCACCTGGTCCTGGCGCCGGTCCATGCGCTGCACCAGGTCGATGACCTCCTCGTACTTGCTGCGGCCGGCGGCGATCAAGAGCGAATTCGTGGCCGGGTCGGCCACGACCACGACCTCGTTCGAGCTGCCCCCGCCGCCGCCGCCGCCCTGCTGGGCGCGCTGCTGGCCGCCCGGGCCGGCGGGCTGCACGCGCGTGGACTCCTGCAGGAACTGGTCGAGCACCTCCTGCATCGCCACCGCGTCCGCGTTCTCGAGCACGTAGAAGTGGTAGGTGCGCTCGCGCTCGACCAGGTCGATGTCGAGCCGCGCCACGAGCTCCTTGATGCGGGGCATGTCGTCGGGCATAGCCATCACGAGCAGCGAGTTCGTGCGCGGATCGACCATGATCTTGGTCTCGCTCTGACCCTGCGGGATCGGGGCCGTGGCCCCCTGCTGCTGCTGGCGCTGGGCGGCGCCGCGCTCGGCCTGCACGCTGGCCTCGAGCAGCTCCTCGATCGTGTCGGCGATCTCCTCCGCGTCGGCGAACTCGAGCCTGATGAGCTCGAACTCGGGCAGGATCGGGTCCTCAGGCTTGGAGTGCTCATCGACCAGCTCGAGCATGCGCACCAGGGCCGCGATGGTGCTGCCGAAGCCCTGCAGGATCAGGCTGTTGGAGTTGCCGACCGGGATGACCTGCAGCGTGTTCGGGTCGGTCACGATCGCGCGCAGCGAGTTCGAGAGCGTGCGCACGTCGGTGTGAGGCATCGTCACGACGGTCTGGATCAGGACCGCCGGCTGGTCGGCGTACTTGGGGATGTCGTCGGGCTGGATGTAGAGCGCGTCCTGGCGCAGATTCGTGCGCGCGCCCGTGTCGATGCCCTGCACGACCACCACCGAGAGGTGATCCGGGCCGATGCGCGTGCACACGAAGCGGTTGATGATCATGATGATCTGGAAGAAGCTGTAGAAGTCCTCCTTCTTGACCCGCTTGGGGCCGAACATGCGCACCCTCAAGGTGTCGAGCTGGCCGGCGTTCTCCTCGCTCATGTAGAAGTTGATGCCCGTCTGCCCCTGGCAGATCTTGACGAAGGCCCGCAGGCTCAGGCCCTCGGTGCTCTCGTCGAAGTTGAGCAGCAAGGTGTCCCCCAGGTCCTGGATGGGGGGGACCTCGGCCGGCTCCTGGTCGCCGGCTGCCGCCGGCGGCCTGCCCTCGGCTCCGGCCGGGTCCTGGGCGCCGGTCGGGTCCCGGAGCACGGCGGCGGGGGCGGTCGGGGCGGCCCAGAGCGGCAGGCTGGCGAGGAGTGCGATCATCGGCGTGTGGATGTGGGCGGGCTGCGGGCGGGGCCCCGGCGGACGCTCGCGGCGCGCGCGGGCGGGTCGGGCGAGGTCCGCCACGGCGCTCCCGCGGCCTTCCCTCCCGGGGCGGTCAGTACGTTCCAACTCGTTGAGATATGGTGGCTTAGGCCTCCTGGGAGCGCGCGGCGGAGCCGCAATCTAGGTAGCGCCCGCAGGGGTGTCAATCGCGCCTCGCCGGCGCGCTCTCCGGCGGACGGGCTGGAGACGTCCCGTGCGCGCGCTTCTTCCCGGCGCCTCTCACCCACTCGCGCGGCGGCGCTTGCCGCGCCCGAGGTCGGCGTGAATACTACCGCCCGCTTTGGCCTTCCGCCTCCGCTCCCGCCCCCGCCCCCGCCCACCGACCAGCACATGAGATCCACGCTCGGGCTATTCGGAGTGCTCCTGGCCCTGTGGCTCTTCGCGTCCGGCCACTACACGCCGCTGCTCGTCGGCTTCGGCCTCCTCTCCTGCGGCCTGGTCGTGCTCCTGGCCCGCAGTATGGGCATCGTCGACGCGGAGGCGGTCCCGCTGCACCTCCTGCCGCGCGCCCTCGCCTACCTGCCCTGGTTCGTCCTGGAGGTGGCCAAGGCCAACCTCGATGTCGCCCGGCGCATCCTCCACCCGCGCCTCCCGATCAGCCCGTGCGTCTTCCCGGTGCGCCCTTCGCAGCGGAGCGACCTGGGGCGGGTCCTGTACGCCAACTCGATCACGATGACGCCGGGCACGGTCTCGATCCTGGTGCGCCACGACGCGATCACCGTGCACGCCATCGCGCGCACGGTGGCCCGGAGCCTGGAGGGCGGCGAGATGGACGCGCGCGTCTCGACCCTCGAGGGCCGCGGCGCTCGGCCGGACGGGGGGGCCTGATGTTCGCCGCGGCGATGGCCGCGCTGCTGGCGGGGATGGCGCTGGCCTTCGTGCGCGCCGTGCTGGGTCCGACGGTCTTCGACCGCGTCCTGGCGCTCAACAGCTTCGGGACCATGACCGTGCTGGTGATCGCCGTGCTGGGCTTTCTTACCGGCCGGCCGGACTTCCTGGACCTGGCGCTGGTGTACGCGCTGATGAACTTCATCGGCACGATCGCGGTCATGAAGTTCGCGCGCTTCGGGCACCTGGCGGGCATGGAGCACGACCTCGACGAGGCGCAGGGACGCTAGCCCGGATTATTCATGACCACGCGGACCGAACACCACGACCGGCCGGCTTCGCCGGCCTTTCGGCCCCTGCCGGCCCCTCTGGATTCCCGAAGGTACCGTGCGCGCGCCGGCGTCCTCGACGACCTGTTCAAGGGGATCCCCTTCGGAGGGATCCACCGGATCCCTCCGATCCGCTTCGCGGACCGGGGCTTACCTCTGCGGGGCCGGCACCCGCAAAGCACCGGCAGGAACCGAATCGAGGCGTTCTGTCTCGCGGCTCATGAATAACCCGGGCTAGCGGAGTGTCGGTGCTGCTCGACGTGCTGGGCTGGGCCTTCCTCGCGGCGGGTTCCCTGGTGGTGCTCACCGGCTCGCTCGGCCTGCTGCGCCTGCCCGACTTCTACGCGCGCATCCACGCCGCCGGCATGACCGACACGCTCGGGGCGTGGCTGATCCTCTCCGGGCTGATGTTCCAGTGCGCCTCCGTGCTGGTCGCGATCAAGCTCGCGCTCGTGCTCGCGTTCCTCGTGCTCACCAGCCCGCTCTCCAGCCACGCCCTGGCCAAGGCGGCCTACCTGCGCGGGCTGGCGCCGTGGACGGGCGACCCGCCGCCGCCGCGGGGAGAGGAGGGCGAGCGTGCCGGCTGAGGCCGTCCACCTCGTGCTGTTCACGTTCCTGGCGGCCAGCGCGATCGCCATCATCCGCCTGCACGACCTGTTCGCGGCGGTGATGCTGGCGGGCATCTTCAGCCTGCTCTCGGCCGCCCTGTTCACGGTCATGGACGCGGTCGACGTGGCCTTCACCGAGGCCGCGGTCGGGGCCGGGATCTCGACGCTCCTGATGCTCGGCACGCTGGCCCTGACCGACAGCCAGGAGCAGCCCGAGCACAACCGGCGCCGGCCGCTCGCGCTGGCGGTCGTGTGCCTGACCGGGGCGGCGCTGTTCTACGGCACGCTCGACATGCCGGCCTACGGCGATCCGAACGCGCCGATCCACCACCACCCGATCATCGAGCGCTACATGGAGACGTCGCTCGACGAGATCGACATCCCCAACATCGTCACCTCCGTGCTGGCCTCGTACCGGGGCTACGACACCTGGGGCGAGACGACGGTGATCTTCACCGCCGCGATCGGCGTGATGCTGGGGCTCGGCGGGGCGCGCCGCCGGCGCCACGGCCCGCACGAGCCCGGGGACGCGTCGGACGTCGTGCCCGACGAGTGGGAGAGCGTCGGCCCCGAGGCCGGCGGGGACGAGGGCGGCGGCGAGGACGGCGATGCGGAGGAGAAGCCGTGACGCGCCACGTCGTCCTGCGGGTTCTCGCGAAGCTCCTGATCCCGCTCATCATGCTGTTCGCCCTGTACGTCCAGTTCCACGGCGACTACGGGCCGGGCGGCGGCTTCCAGGCCGGCGTGATCTTCGCCGCGGGCATCATCCTGTACGCGCTGATCTTCGGGCTGGAGGCGGCGCGGCGCTCCTTCCCCCCGCGCGTGCTCGAAGCCCTGGTCGCGGCCGGGGTGCTGATCTACGGCGGCACCGGCGTGGCGACGATGCTGATGGGTGCCAACTTCCTCGACTACAACGCCCTGGCGCACGAGCCGGAGCACGGCCAGCACTACGGGATCCTGCTGGTGGAGCTCGGCGTCGGCATCACCGTGACGGCGGTCATGGTGACGCTCTTCCTGCACTTCGCGGGCAGGAGGCGCGCCGGGTGAGCGCGGGCCACTACCAGTACTGGATCGTGATCGTGCTGATGATGACGGGGATCTACGTCGTCATCGCCAAGGGCAACATGGTCAAGAAGGTCATCGGCCTGAACGTGTTCCAGGTCTCGGTGATCATGTTCTACGTCAGCATGGGCAAGGTCGAGGGCGGCACGGCCCCGATCGTGGCCGAGGGCTACGAGGTCTACTCGAACCCGGTGCCGCACGTGCTGATGTTGACGGCCATCGTCGTCGGCGTCGCGACCACCGCGCTGGCGCTCTCGTTCGTGGTGCGCATCAAGGAGGCCTACGGCACGATCGAGGAGGACGAGATCCGCGCCGTCGAGCGCGCCGCGGATGAGGAGGCGGAGGCGGAAGAGGCCGCGCAAGCCGGGGCGGAGGCGGCGGGCTGATGCGCGAGCACCTGCCCGCGCTCCAGATCGTCGTCCCGCTGCTCGCGGCGCCGGTGTGCGTGCTGCTGCGCGGAGCGCGTCCGGCCTGGGTCCTGGCGCTCTCCGTGACCTGGGCGGCGGCGTTGATGTCATGGGACCTGCTCGCGCGCGTGCTCGCCGCCGGCGCGCCGATCAGCTACCACGTCGGCGGCTGGGCGCCGCCGTACGGCATCGAGCTGCGCGTCGACGCGGTCAACGCCTTCGTGCTGGTGATCGTCACGGCCATCAGCGCGGTCGTCATGACCGCCGCGCCGCGCAGCCTGGAGCAGGAGATGCCGCGCGAGCGGCACTACCTGTTCTACGCCGCCTACCTGCTGTGCATGACGGGCCTGCTCGGGATGACGATCACGGGCGACGCCTTCAACGTGTTCGTGTTCCTCGAGATCTCGTCCCTGTCGTCGTACGCGCTGATCTCGATGGGGCGCACGCGGCGCGCGCTGACCTCGGCCTACCAGTACCTCGTGCTGGGGACGCTGGGTGGCACGTTCATCCTGCTCGGCATCGGGCTGCTGTACATGGCCACTGGCTCGCTCAACATGGCCAACCTGTACGAGATCCTGCACGAGCGCGGCGAGGCGAACCGCACCGTCGAGGCCGCCCTGGCCTTCATCGTGCTGGGCACGAGCATCAAGCTGGCGGTCTTCCCGCTGCACATCTGGCTGCCGAACGCCTACACCTTCGCGCCGGCGGTGGTCACGGCCTTCCTGGCGGCGACGGCGACCAAGGTTGCGTACTACGTGCTGGTACGCTTCGTGTTCGGCGTCTTCGGCGTCGGCTTCGCCTTCGGCCAGATGCACCTCGACGCGGTGCTGATGCCGCTCGCGCTGATCGCGATGTTCGTGGCCTCGACCGTGGCGATCTTCCAGCGCGACGTGAAGCGCATGCTGGCGTACTCGAGCGTGGCCCAGATCGGCTACATGGTGCTGGGGCTGTCCTTCGCCTCCGTGACCGGCCTGACCGGCGGCATCGTGCACCTGTTCAACCACGCGCTGATGAAGAGCGGCCTGTTCCTGGCCCTGGCGGCGGTGGTGCTGCGCGCCGGCTCGACGCACCTGGACGATCTGCGCGGCATCGGCCGGCGCATGCCGCTCACCATGGGCGCCTTCGTGCTCGGCGGCCTGAGCCTGATCGGCGTGCCGCTGACGGCCGGCTTCGTCAGCAAGTGGTACCTCGTGCTGGCGGCGCTCGAGGGCGGGCTGTGGCCGGTGGCCGTGATGATCCTCCTCAGCTCGCTCTTGGCGGTGGTCTACGTCTGGCGCGTGGTCGAGGTGGCGTACTTCCAGGACCCGCCCGAGGGCGCGACGAAGCTCGAGCGCGCGCCGCTCGGCCTGCTGCTCCCGACCTGGGTGCTGGTCGGGGCGACGGTGTACTTCGGCGTCTTCACGGACCAGACCGCGGCCGTGGCCGCGCGCGCCGCGCGGCTCCTGATGGGGGTCGCGCCGTGAGCCCCGCCGGCGCGCTCGGCCTGTGCGTCCTGCTGCCGCTCATCGGCGTGATCCCGATCGCGCTCTTCGGCCAGCGGCGCCGCAACCTGCGCGAGGCCGCCAGCCTGGTGACGGCGATCAGCTCGTTCGCGCTCGTCGCCGGCGTCGTGCTGCCGGCCGTGAACGCGGGCGGCCGCCCGCGGCTGTCGCTGGTCGACGTCCTGCCGGGACTGGAGCTGGCCTTCGAGGTCGAGCCGCTCGGGATGCTCTTCGCCCTGGTCGCCTCCTGCCTGTGGATCGTGACGACGATCTACTCCATCGGCTACATGCGCGCGCACCACGAAGAGCACCAGACGCGCTTCTACGTGTGCTTCGCGGTCGCGATCGCCGGCGCGATCGGCGTGGCCTTCGCCGCCAACGTGTTCACGCTTTTCGTGTTCTACGAGGCGATCACGCTCTCGACCTACCCGCTGGTCACGCACCACGGCACGCCCGAGGCGAAGCGCGCCGGGCGGGTCTACATCGGGATCCTGATGGGGACCTCGATCGCCTTCCTGCTGCTGGCGCTGGTCTGGACGCACTTCGCGGCCGGCACGACCGAGTTCACACCCGGCGGTATCCTGGCCGGCAAGGTGTCCGAGGCGCGCCTGCCGTGGCTCCTGGCGCTGTACGTCTTCGGCGCCGCGAAGGCGGCCGTCATGCCGTTCCACCGCTGGCTGCCGGCGGCGATGGTCGCGCCCACGCCGGTCAGCGCGCTGCTGCACGCCGTCGCGGTCGTCAAGGCCGGCGTCTTCACCGTGATGAAGGTGCTGGTGTACGTCTTCGGCACGGACCTGCTGGCGACGACCGGCGCGAGCGACTGGCTGTGCTGGGTGGCGGCGGCCACGGTCCTGATCGCCTCCTGCGTGGCGATCACGAAGGACAACCTCAAGGCGCGCCTGGCCTACTCGACCATCAGCCAGCTCTCGTACATCGTGCTGGGCGCCGCGCTCGCCACGCGCACGGCGGTGCTCGGCGGCAGCTTGCACATCGCGATGCACGCCTTCGGCAAGATCACGCTGTTCTTCTGCGCCGGCGCGATCCTGGTCGGCGCGCACAAGCAGGACGTCTCCGAGATGGACGGCCTCGGCCGGCGCATGCCGCTCACGTACCTGGCGTTCCTGGTCGGCTCGCTGTCGGTGATCGGGCTGCCGCCGCTCGGCGGCTCGTGGAGCAAGTGGTACCTGGCGCTCGGGGCGGCCGAGGCCGGGCAGAAGGTGATGCTGGCGGTTTTGATGGTGAGCTCGTTGCTCTCGATCGGGTACCTGATGCCGGTCGTGGGGCGCGGCTTCTTCGCGCCCTCCGCCGACGAGGGCAGCGCCGGAGGCGTGCGCGAGGCGCCGCTCCTGTGCGTCCTGCCGCCGGTGTTCACGGCGCTCGGCTGCATCGTTCTTTTCTTCTGTTCGGAGGGCCTGGTCGAGATGCTGAGCGGGATCGGGCGGCCATGAGCGCGCACGACGAGCACCAGGTCGCGAGCGGCGAGCGGCGCTACTGGCTCGACGAGCCGCGCAACGTCGACAGGGTCGTGTACACGCTGTACGGCCTGTGCGCCCTGCTCGTGCTGCTCGACCTCCTCCCGTACAAGGACCCCGAGCACCTGCACTACGGCTTCGAGGGCTGGTTCGGGTTCTACGCCTTCTACGGCCTGGTCTCGTGCGTGCTGCTGGTGCTGACCGCCAAGGGCCTGCGGCGCATCCTGAAGCGCGGGGAGGACTACTATGATCGATAGCCTTCCCCCCGGCCTGATCCTGATCGCCGGCGCGCTGGCGATCCCCTTCCTGCGCGGGCGGCTGCAGCAGGCCTGGCTGCTGGCGCTGCCGGTGCTCTCGGGGCTGCACCTTCTCGCGTTGCCGCGCGGCACCCAGGTCGGGCTGCAGCTCCTCGGCTACGAGCTGATGCCCGTGCGCGTCGACGGCCTGAGCCTGGTGTGGGGCTACGTGTTCCACATCGCGGCCTTCGTCAGCGCGCTCTACGCGCTGCACGTGAAGGACCGCGTCCAGCACGTCACGGCGATGATGTACGTCGGCGCGGCGATCGGGGCCGTGTTCGCCGGCGACCTGATCACGCTCTTCGTGTACTGGGAAGGCACCGCCATCACGTCGGTCTTCCTGATCTGGGCCTCGCGCAGCGAGCGCGCCTACCGCGCCGGCGTGCGCTACCTCGTGATCCAGGTCGGCTCGGGCGTGCTGCTGCTGGCCGGGATCATCCTGCGCTTCCACCAGACGGGCTCGCTGGCCTTCGGCGCGATCGCCGACGAGATCTCGCCGGCGGACCTGCCGACTCTGCTGATCTTCCTGTCCTTCGGCATCAAGGCCGCCTTCCCGCTGCTGCACAACTGGCTGCAGGACGCCTATCCCGAGGCCACGCCGACCGGCACGGTCTTCCTGAGCGCCTTCACGACCAAGCTCGCGATCTACGCCCTGGCGCGCGGCTTCGCCGGCACGGACTGCCTGATCTGGATCGGGGCGACGATGACCGCCTTCCCGATCTTCTACGCCGTGATCGAGAACGACCTGCGGCGCGTGCTGTCGTACTCCCTCAACAACCAGCTCGGCTTCATGGTGGTCGGCATCGGCATCGGCACGCCGCTGGCGCTCAACGGCACGGCCGCCCACGCCTTCGCCCACATCCTCTACAAGGGGCTCCTGTTCATGTCGATGGGGGCGGTGCTGTTCCGCACCGGCACCTGCAAGGGCTCGGAGCTGGGCGGGCTCTACAAGTCGATGCCGTGGACGGCGGTGTGCTGCTCGATCGGCGCGGCCTCGATCTCGGCCTTCCCCTTCTTCAGCGGCTTCGTCAGCAAGTCGCTGATCCTGGCCGAGGCCGCCAACCACGAGAATCACGTGTCCGTGGTCGTGTTCCTGGTGCTGCTGTTCGCCTCGGCCGGCGTGTTCCACCACTCGGGCATCAAGATCCCGTACTTCGCGTTCTTCGCCCACGACCGCGGCCTGCGCGTCAAGGAGGCGCCCTGGAACATGCTGCTGGCGATGGGCATCACGGCCGCGCTGTGCGTGCTGCTCGGCTGCGTGCCGTCGTGGCTGTACGCGCTCCTTCCGTACGGCCCCGATTCGTACCCGCAGGTCGAGTTCCACCCGTACACGGCCGTGCACGTCGTCACGCAGTACCAGCTCCTGATCTTCTCGGCCCTGGCCTTCACGCTGCTGATGCGCACCGGGATCTACCCGCCCGAGCTGCGCTCGACGAACGTCGACAGCGACTGGGCCTACCGGCGGCTCCTGCCCGGGCTGTACGGCGCGGCGCTGGCGGCCGGCGGGCGCGCGCGCGCGGCGCTAGGCGGCGCGGCGGGTGGCACCGGCGGGGCGCTCTACCGCGGCGTCTACCGGCTGTGCGGCCCGCGCGGCGTCTTCGCCCGCACGTGGTCGACGGGCGGCATCGCCCTGTGGGCCACCCTGGGGCTCCTGGGCTACCTGCTCTTGTACTTCTGGTAGCCCCGAGGCACAAGCGCGGCTTTCCCCCGGCGGCCCGGGCCGCTACCATGCGCCGCTCCCATGCGCCTGACAGAACTCTTCGCGGCGAGCGACCTCGTCGTCGGCTTCGAGCCGAGCGACAAGTGGGACTCGATCACGCGCCTGGTCGAGCACCTGGCCGCGCGCGGCCGGCTCCCGGCGGAGGAGACGCCGGCCATCCTCGAGGCGGTGCAGAACCGCGAGCGCTCGATGTCGACCGGCATGGAGCACGGCATCGCCATCCCGCACGCGGCCGTGGACGGGGTCGAGACCATCGCCGCCTGCATGGGCATCGTAGCGCGCGAGGAGGGTCTGTCCTTCGACAGCATCGACGGACAGCCGGCGCGGCTGGTCGTGCTGCTCGTCATCCCGCGCTCGCAGAAGCTGCTGCACATCCGCACCCTGGCCGACGTCGCGCGCGTGCTCGGCAAGGACACCGTGCGCGAAGCGCTGTGCGCCGCCGGGACCGGCGAGGAAGCCTGGAACGCCCTGCGCGAGGGCGAGCTCGAGGTGCGCTGACGCGCTGACGCGGTGACGCCGCGGTGAGCATCCAGGCCCGCGTGCCGCTCGCGCTCTCGGCGCTGCTGGCGGGACTCGCCGGGTTGGGCCTCGAGGTGCTGCTGGTCTCGCTGTGCGGCCTGTCCCTGGGCTACGGGCGCTCGGGGGCGATCGGCATCGCGCTCTTCATCGCCGCCTGGGCGCTCGGCGCGCGCTGGGCCGGCACGTGGCGCGGTTCCGCGGCGCGCGCCCTGGTCCTGGCCGGTGTGCTCGTCCTGGCGGCGGCGCTGGTCTTCCCGCCCGCGCTCTTGTGGGCCGGCGCGGCGGCGCCGGGCGGGCTGGCGGCCGGCGCGCTGTCGGTCGCGGCGCTGGCGGCGGTCGGACTGCCCCAGGGCGCCGTGCTGCCGCTCCTCGCGCGGCGCTGGCCGGCGGCCGGTCGCGGCGGGCTGGGCGCGCTGTTGGGTCTCAACCTGGCCGGAGCCGCGCTCGGGGCGCAACTCGTCGGGCACACCCTGCCGGCGTCCCTCGGTCGCCCGGCGGCGGCGGTGGCGGGCGGCGCCTGCGCCCTCGTCGCCGGCCTGGTCGGCGCGCTGGCGTCGCGCGGCGCCGTGCCTTCCGCCGGCGAGCGCCCGGTCGAGGGCGCGGCGCCGCAGCGGGCGCTCGAGCTCCCGCTGTCCGGGTGGCTCGTCGCGTACCTCACCGGCTGGGCGGCGAGCTGCGAGTGGATCGGCCTGCGCCTGGGCGTGCTGTGGCTGGGCGGGATGCAGGAGGCGCTGACCGCGATCCTCACCGCCTCGCTGGCCGCGCTCGCGCTCGGCGCGTGGCTGCTGCCGCTGCTGGTCGGCCGCGGCCCGCGCTCGGTCACGGCGCTCCTCGCCCTGTGCGCGCTGGCGTCGGTCCTGGGCGCCAACGCCGGGCGCTGCCTCGACCCGGATTGGCCGGATGTCGCGCTGGCGGCGGCGCTGGTCGGTCCGATGCTCGTGCCCTTCGGCGCCGTCGTCCCGCTCCTGCAGCGCGAGACGCGCGGGCGCAGCGCCGAGGTCCTGGGGCGGCTGCTCGGCTGGGAGGCGGTCGGGGCCCTCGTGGGCGTGCCCTTGACGCACTGGGTGCTCGTGCCGCGCTTCGGGCTGGCTGGGACGCTGGCGGCGTGGACGCTGGGGAGCGCGGCCTGCGCCGCGCCGCTCCTGCCGCGGCTGCGCCTGCAGGCCGCGGGCGCGATCGCCGTGGCGCTCGTGATGGGGGCGCTGGCGGGCGGCCGCCTGACGCGCGAGCCGGCGCTCGCCAGCCCGCCGCTCGCCAACCCGGCGCTCGAAGTGCTGGCCTTCGACGAGGACGAGAACTTCGCCGTGGCCGTGGTCGCGGACGGGATCCTGGGCGAGCGCACGCTCCTGACCGACGGCTTCCGTGCCGCGGGTACGGGGCGCGACTACGAGTACATGCGCGTGCTCGGGCACTTGCCGCTGCTCCTGCACCCGGCGCCGCGCCGGGTCGCGGTGCTGGCCCTCGGCACGGGCACGAGCGCCGGCGCGGTCTCGCTGCACCCGCAGGTCGAGCGCATCGACGTGCTCGAGCTCTCGCGCGCGGTGTGCGAAGAGGCGCGCTGGTTCGAGCAGGTCAACCACGGCGTGCTCGACGACCCGCGAGTGAGGCTGCGGCTGGGGGACGGGCGGCGCACGCTGGCCGGCGAGCCGGGAACGTACGACGTGATCACGATGGAGCCGCTGCTGCCGGACTCGCCCTTCGGCGTGTACCTGTACACGAGAGAGTTCTACGCCGTGGCGCGGCGCGCTCTGGCGGCGGGCGGGCTGCTGTGCCAGTGGGTGCCGCCGCACGCCCTCGAGCCGCGCGTCTTCGACGCCGTGATCGACGCCTTCGCGCGCTCGTTCGAGTGGAGCGCGGTGTTCCAGTCCGGGACGCAGGCCATCCTGGTCGGCGCGCGCGCGCAGCCGGACCTGGCTGCGGCGCGCTTCGCGGCCGAGGGCGAGCTGGCGGCGGCGTCGGCAGAGCTCGGCCTCGAGTCGCCGGCGGGCCTGGTCGCGCGCTACGTGTGCGACGGTCGCGCGTGGCCGACGAGTCCCAGGGCGCTCACCGACGCGGACCCCTGGATCGTGTACCTGCCGCGCCGCTCCGGCGCCGCGCTGCTGCTCGACCTGCCGGCCAACCTGGGGCGGCTGCGGGCGGTCGACGGCGAGCCGCCGGCGGCCTGGACGGTCGGCCTCGATCCCGCGCAGCTCGCGCGCGTCGGAGGCTTGCGCGCCCTGCGCCGCGCGCGCGAGGCGCAGGCCGCGCGCGAGGCCGCCCTGCGCGGTGCGGCGCCTCCCGGGGAGTCGGGGCTCGACCTCGAGCGCGAGCTCGCGCGCGCGCTCGAGCTCGCCGGGGCCGACCCCGAGGTGCGCGACTTCGAGGCCGAGCTCGAGTTCCTGGGGGCGCTGCGCGAGGGCGTCGGCTGGCTTGCGAACGCCGCGCCGCAGGCCGGGCAGTTGGCGCTCGAGCGCCTGCTGACCGCCGCCGAGCTGCGGCCCGAGCGCGCCGACGTGCACCTGTACGTCGCCGCGGCCCTGGACCGCCTCGGTGAAGCCGCCGCGGCCAGGGCGGCCCTGGAGCAGGCCCGGCGCCGGTGCGCCACCGTGCGGGAGACTCCTGCAGGGCGGCGGGTGGAGGGGCTCGGCTTCCCGCGCGACGCGAGCCTCCGATCGCTCTTCCACGCGACGTCGCCCCGGACCCGACTACCATGGCGCGCGCCATGAGACGTCTCCTCCCGCTCGCCCTCCTGCTCGCGCTGTGCGCCTGGCTGGCCGCCGGACCGACCGCCGGCGACCAGGGGCCGCCCGTCAACGCCGGCACCGACTCGGCCGTCGACCTGCGCGCGCCGGTGTCGCGCGAGGGCTTCCGCTTCGTCGTCTTCGGCGACCGCACCGGCGGTCCGGACGAGGGGCTGGCGCAGCTCGCGCAGGGCGTGCGCGCGGCCAACCGCCTCGACGTCGACTTCTCGTTGACGGTCGGCGACCTGGTCGACGGCTACAACGAGGCGCCGGACTGGCTGCGCCAGATGCGGGCGTTCAAGGCCGAGATCGGGAAGCTCGCGGCACCCTGGTACCCGGTCGTCGGCAACCACGACGTGTACGCGGCCGGGAGTCCGCCCGGCGGGCACACCGCGCTCTACAAGGAGCACTTCGGGCCGCTGTACTACTCCTTCGACTACCGCTGGGCGCACTTCGTGTGCCTGTTCAGCGACGAGTCGCTGTCGTTCTCCGATCCGCCCGCCGACCAGAACGTCGGCGCCGAGCAGCTCGCCTGGCTGCGCGCCGACCTGGCCGCGACGCGCGCCGAGCAGGTGTTCGTGTTCCTGCACCACCCGCGCTGGATCGCGCGCTACGCGGGCTGCAACTGGCCACAGGTGCACGAGCTCCTGGTCGCCGACGGCCGCTGCACGGCGGTCTTCGCCGGCCACATCCACCGCCACGTCGACTACGGCGAGCGCGACGGCGTCCACTACTACGCCATGGGCCGCACGGGCGCCTCGGCCGGGACGTTGGTCGAGACGACCTCGATGCACCTGATCACGCACGTGGGCGTGCGCCGCGACGGCATCACGCTGGCGGTGCTGCCGGTGGGATCGGTGCACGGCGGCGACTTCGTGCTGGCGGCCGAGCTCGAGGCGCTGGAGTCGCTCTT
>Ga0326597_10000424_pt1 | contig 76017 bp, 66 predicted proteins | sample RVTome_12_FD_203789 | JGI IMG/M metagenome (GOLD analysis project Ga0326597, IMG submission 203789) | Soil microbial communities from uranium-contaminated site in the Upper Colorado River Basin, Wyoming, United States - RVT100D185 | ecosystem: Environmental > Terrestrial > Soil > Contaminated >...
AAACCGATCATCACTTTCAACCTGGTCCTGCTGTTCGTCATCTTTCCATCCCCCTTCGGGTTACCTGGTTGGGTTTCCCGGGCCGCCCCGGCGGGGCCTCTCTGCCCGTCACGAGACCAGGTTAGGGGCGAGCGCGCCCCGCCGATGTGAACCGCTTCACAGGACACGAAAAAAAGGGAAAATTTTTTGCAGGACCGCCGCGGGGCCCCGGAGGAGGGATCGACCATGGCCGCCGCGCGGCGGCGAACGGGCTTCAGCGGTCCGCGCCGCGGGCGGATCGACTCATTACGAAATTGTATAGTTCCGGGCAGCGGGAGCCCATCTCGACATCCTATATCCAGCGTCAAGGAAACGCCGTGCCGGGCGATATCCCCCGAGGCCGCACCGACGGCGGCGCCCGGGACGGCACGTGACAGCAACGACACTCGATATAGGAGACTCGACCCATGCTCATGACCGAACCCGAGCCCACCGACCGAGGCCGCGGCTTCGCGGCACTCGGCATCGCCGCCCTGGCGATGGGGACGATCATGTGGACGACCGCGGCGACGGCGGCCCTGCCGTCGGACGGCTATGCCGATCTGGTGGCAAAGGTCAGCCCGGCGGTGGTCTTCATTTCCTCGACCCATCAGGCGAAGATGCCGAAGGCGGACGCCGACAGGCCCGACTGGATGCCCTTCGAATTCGGGCAGAACTCCCCGTTCGAGGAGTTCTTCAAGCGCTTCCAGGAGGGCCGGCCCGCCGCCAGGGCGCCCTCGACGGCCCTCGGGTCCGGCTTCATCATCGACCCCGCCGGCTACATCGTCACCAACAACCACGTGATCGACGGCGCGAGCAGGGTCCAGGTCAAGCTGCAGGACGGCCGGAACTTCACCGCGAAGATCATCGGCACCGATCAGAAGACCGACCTCGCGCTGCTGAAGATCACGGCGAAGAAGGCGCTTCCCTCCGTCGAGTTCGGCGATTCGGCCAAGCTGCGCCCGGGCGACGTGGTGCTCGCCGTCGGCAACCCCTTCGGCCTCGGCGGCACGGTGACGGCGGGGATCGTCTCGGCCCGCAACCGCGACATCAATGCCGGCCCCTATGACGACTACATCCAGACCGACGCCGCCATCAACCGCGGCAACTCGGGCGGGCCCCTGTTCGACACCGGGGGCAAGGTTGTCGGCGTCAACACGGCGATCTATTCGCCGAACGGCGGGTCGGTCGGCATCGGCTTCGCGATCCCCGCGAACCTCGCCAAGGACATCACCGCCCAGATCAAGGACGACGGCAACGTCCGGCGCGGCTGGCTCGGCGTCAAGATCCAGCCGGTCACCCCGGAAATCGCCCAGTCCCTCGGCCTCGAGGCCGCCCATGGCGCGCTGGTCACCGAGGTCACCGCGGACGGCCCCGCCGCCAAGGCCGGCCTGCGCCAGGGCGACGTGATCCTGGGCTACGAGGGCAAGGCCATCAAGAAGATGCGCGACCTGCCGAGCCTGGTCGCCGCGACCCGCGCCGGCACCGCCGCCAAGCTGGAGCTGTGGCGTGAGGGCCGCGGGACCTCCGTGTCCGTCGCGATCGGGAAGCTCGCCGAGGAGCGGGCCGCTTCCGCGCAACAGCGCCCCGAAATCCCGGGCCACGCCTCTTCGGCCTATCTCGGGGCCAGGCTCGCCGCGCTCGACAGCGATACCAGGGCCAAGCTGAACCTGGCTGACGACGTCAAGGGCGTCGTCATCTCCGAGGTCGATCAGGACGGCCGGGCGGCCGGCGCCGGGCTGCGGCCCGGGGACGTGATCCGCAAGGTCGGCTCGGCCGCCGTGCGGCGCCCGGCGGATGTCGACAAGGCCTTCGCCAAGGCGGGCAAGAACGCCGTCCTGCTGCTGATCACCCGCAACGGAGAGGATCTGTTCGTCGGCGTCAAGCGCGCCGATGCGTGAGCGCGGGATCGCGGCGCCCTAGCCTCCCACTAAGCGCCGTGAGCCACGCGCCCCTGGGCTGGCCCTGTCCCCCCGCAGGGCCAGCCCATCTTTTTTGGCCGGGGGTGCGGCCCTTGCCGCGCTTCGGCCATGCCCTAATTAGGGGGCTTGTCTCGGGCCGAAAGCGCCCTAATTAGAGCATGGCCGCAGCGTATCCCGGCGCGCCGGTCAGCCGGGCGAAGGAAAGACGATCCGTCATGAAGGTTCTGCTCATCGAGGACGACGCCGAGACGGCCAAATACCTCGTGAACGGCCTGACCCAGCAGGGACTGGTGGTCGACCACGCCGCCAACGGGCGCGACGGCCTGTTGCTCGCCGCCGGCGAATCCTACGACGTCATGATCATGGACCGCATGCTTCCGGGCCTCGACGGGCTCGCCATCCTCAAGACCATCAGGGGGGCCGGGGTCAAGACGCCGGTGCTGCTGCTGACGGCCATGGCGGGCGTCGACGACCGGGTGGAGGGGCTCGAGGCCGGCGGTGACGATTATCTCGTCAAGCCGTTCGCCTTTTCCGAGCTGCTGGCGCGGGTCCATGCCCTGGCGCGGCGCCCGCCGCAGACCGCCGGTGAGACCGTCATCAAGGTCGCCGATCTCGAGATGGACCTCCTCAGGCGCAGGGTGAGCCGGGGCGGCCAGCCCATCGACCTCCAGCCCAGGGAATTCCGCTTGCTCGAGTGCCTGATGCGCAACGCGGGGCGGGTGATCACCCGGACCATGCTGCTCGAGAAGGTCTGGGACTTCCATTTCGACCCCAAGACCAACGTCGTCGAGACCCATATCAGCCGCCTGCGCGCCAAGATCGACAAGCCCTTCGGGACGCCGCTCATCCACACGGTCCGCGGCGCCGGATACAGCCTGCATGGCGCTCGCTGACTATTTCCGCAGCACGCCGTTCCGGATCGTCTCCGCCTATACGGTCCTTTTCGTCGCCTCGGTCGCGGTGCTCTTCGCCTTCCTCTACTGGTCGGTGACCCGGGAAATGACGCTCGGGCTTCAGGCCGCGATCGAGGAGGACGCCCGTCCCCTGGTGGCGAGCTATGCCGAGGGGCGGCTTGAGCGCATGGTCGAGGCGGTCCGCGAGCGGGCACTCGCGGCGAAGCCCGGCGAGACCCTGATCCTGCTGCAGAACGTGAGCGGCGACGTCATCGAGGGCAACGTCCACCGTTACCCGCCCTTCACCGGCTGGCGCCAGCTCTCGCTGCGGACCATCGGGCCGAGCGGTCCCGGATCCGAGAAGGTGCACCCCGCGCTCGCCCTCGGCATCCGGCTGGACAACGCGTTCCTGCTGGTCGGCCGCTCGCTCGAGCAGGTGGAGAACACCCAGAACCTCTTCGTCCGGTCGCTCGCCTGGATGGTCGCCATGACCGTGGCGCTTGCGCTGGTCGGCGGCGCGGTGCTGAGCCGCGGGGCGATCCGGCGGATCGAGGCCATCAACCAGACGTTCCAGGAGATCGTCGCGGGCCATTTCTCCAGGCGCGTGCCCGCCCGGGGCACGCGGGACGAGCTCGACCGCCTCGCCGTCAACATCAACCGCATGCTCGACCGCATTGAGCAGCTCCTCGGAGACCTGCAGCAGGTCACCAACGACATCGCCCATGACCTGAGGACGCCGCTCGGCCGGCTGCGCCAGGGGCTCGAGGCGACCCGTCTCGAGGGATCCAGCGTCGAGGAATACCAGGCGGCGGTGGACCACGCGATCGCGCAGGTCGACACCATCCTCGATACCTTCGCAGCCCTTCTCAGGATCGCCCAGATCGAATCCCAGGCCCGGCGGGACCGTTTCGCCGACGTGGACCTTTCGGAGATCGCGGGCCGCATCGTCGATGCCTATGAATCCGTCGTCGAGGATGCCGGACAGAGCTTCACCGCCGACATCGCCGAAGGGGTCCATGTCCACGGCGACAAGGAGCTGCTGACCCAGCTCCTCGCCAACCTGGTCGAGAACGCGACCCGCCACAGCCCGAAGGGCGCCCGGGTGGCGCTGTCCCTGACCGGGGGACCGGGCCCGACCCTGACGGTCGCCGACACCGGCCCCGGCATCCCCCCCGACATGCGCGAGGCAGTGCTGCGGCGCTTCTACCGGCTCGACGAAAGCCGGAGCACCGGCGGCAGCGGCCTCGGCCTCGCCCTGGTCAAGGCCATCGCCGAGCTGCACGACGCGACGCTCGCCCTTGCCGACAACGCGCCGGGCCTGAGCGTCAGCCTCCGCTTCGCCGCGTAAGGGGGTCATCGGCGGGTCACCCGACACCCGGCCCATGAAAAAGGCCCCCGTAGGGGCCTAAGTCATTGAAAAAATTGGTAGCGGGGGAGGGACTCGAACCCCCGACACGCGGATTATGATTCCGCTGCTCTAACCAGCTGAGCTACCCCGCCGAAATCGTCTCCGGCCACCGGTCGAAGGCAGGCGATATAGGCCGCAACGCCGCGCGAGTCAAGGAGTGCGCCGCCGCGCCGCGGCTCAGGCGATGGCCGAGGCGGCGGCGTCGGCGATGTTCCCGAGGACCCGCGGCGCCTCGCCCGGCACCGGGTTGTACCACGGCCGGTAATCGGCGGCGCGGATCTGGGTCAGCACCTCGCGGTGGTCCGGGGCGGTCCGGTAGATGCGCTCGGCCTCCCTGGCCATGCGGGAGGCGGCCTCGGCGAAGTCCTCGACCGACACCGCGCCCTCGCCCGGCAGCTCCCTGTCGCCGTACCACTCCTTGCCCATCAGCACGTCGATGTAGTTCCAGCTCTCGAACAGCGACCAGTTGTGATTGCACTCCAGGGCGCCGGGCAGCTTGTGGCGCCAGAGCTCGAGCCGCTCGCCGATGGAGGGCGGGATGCGCGCGGGCTCGCGCGCCTCGATCCAGAACGGCGAGTCGGTGCGGTTGGAGGTCGCGTAATGGAGGACGATGAAGTCGCGGATGTCCTCGTAGAGGTCCTGCAGCACCGTGTTGTAGTGGCGGGCCAGCGCCGGGTTCATCTCCCGGTCCGGGAAGAAGTCGATGAGCCAGCGCAGCGCCATCTGGGTGAAATGGATGGAGGTGGATTCGAGCGGCTCGATGAACCCGCCGGCGAGGCCGACGGCGATGCAGTTCTTCACCCAGCTGCGCCGCGAGCGGCCGATGCGCATGGCGATCACCCGGGGATCGGGATGGTCGTCGGGCAGGCCGAGGTAGGCGCGGAACTCGGCGATCGCCTCCTCGTCGCTGGCGAAGGCCGAGGAGAACACGTAGCCGGTGCCGAGCCGGGTATAGAGCGGCACCCGCCAGGACCAGCCCGCCTTCATGCCGGAGGAGGTCGTGAAGCTCTCGAGCCGGGCGCCCTCCTTGTGGGGGATCTGCACCGCCAGCGCCTTGTCGCAGAGCAGGTGGTCCGAATAGGGCAGGAACGGCTCGCCCAGCGCTTCCTTGATGATCAGCCCCCGGAAGCCGGTGCAGTCCAGCACCAGCTCCACCGGCCAATCGCCCCGCTCCTTCAGCGTCAGCGACTTGACGAAGCCGCGCTCATCGAGGTTGACCTTGGTCACGTCGTCGCGGACGTGCTCGACGCCGGTGTTGGTCGCGTAGGTCGTCATGTAGGTGGCGAACAGGGCCGCGTCCATGTGGTAGGCGTAGGGGAAGAGCCCGTCGTAGTCCTTGCCTTCGGCCCGGCGCGGGGCGCGGCACGCCTTGATGGTCTTGAGGCTCGGGAACATGGCGTCGCCGTAGTCCCGCGCCCCTCCGGCGCGGCGCGCCTTCATGAAGTGGTAGGTCGAGTTGTGCCCAAAGAGGTAGCCCGGCCGCGAGAACGGGTGCCAGAAGGTGATCGGGTTGCCCCCGGCGTCATGGTTCCAGTTGTCGAACTTGACCGCGCACTTGAAGGAGCCGTTGCACTGCTTGAGGAAGTCCCGCTCATCGAGGTTGAGCTGGTTGAGCGTCACGTTCATGGAGATCGTCGTCGCCTCGCCGACGCCGACGGTCGGGATGTTGGGCGATTCGATGACGGTGACGCGCACGTCCCCGTCCTCGCTCCGCCGATTCAGCCCGGCATTGAGGATGCCGGCGGCGAGCCACCCCGCCGTGCCGCCCCCGACGATGGTGACATGTTGGACGCGTTTGCTCATGTTGGCTTGCTCCTTGGCGCCGGTTTCCTGTTGGCCCCTTGGCTACTGGTTACCTAGGCATGCGCCCCCTGTCAATCGACGCCGACGCGTCCCGGGGCGGCCAAGGCAAGGGATGCTCCGCCCGCCGCCGGCGGTTATGATATACCTCGTCCGGCGGCAACCGCCGCAGCGGATTCAACATCGACCCGGCCTGGAAAGGGAGCAGTGGCGAACATCGCCGACCTCAGCGTCGTCTGGCGCACCTTGAACCTTACGAATTTCCGCAACTACACGGCGGGCAATTTCGCCTCGCAGATGGGTATGTGGGTGCAGCGCATCGCGGTGCAGTGGCTGACCTGGGAGCTCACCCATTCCCCCACCTGGCTCGGCATCATCGCCTTCGCGGACTTCTTCCCCAATATCCTCATGGCGCCCCTGGCGGGGGCACTGGCCGACCGCATCGACCGGCTCAAGGGAATCCGCATCTACATGTGGATCTCCGGCGCCATCACTGGGACCATGGCGGCGCTGGTGCTGATGGGCGTCATGGACATCATGCTGCTCCTGATCCTGGTCGTCGCCAACGGCACCGCCATGGCCTTCAACTACCCGGTCCGGCTGTCGATCGTGCATGCTCTCGTGTCGCACGAGACCCTGACGTCGGCCATCGGCATCAACGCGGTGACCTTCAACATCGCGCGCATCGGCGGGCCGGCGCTGGCGGGCTTCCTCATCCTGCACTGGGGGGTCGGGCCCGCCTTCGCCTTCACCGCCGTCTCCGACGTGCTGTTCATCATCGCGCTGCACGCCATCCGCCTCCAGGGCGGGCCGGAGAAGAAGCGCGAGAGGCGCGGCCTGCGCCATATCCCCGGCGAGATCCTGGAGGGATTCCGCTACGCGAGAGGCCATCCCGGGATCGGGCCGCTGCTCGTGATCCTGGTGGCGACGACGCTGTTCGCCCGCCCCTTCAACGACCTGTTCGCGGGCTTCGCCGACGACGTCTTCGGGCGCGGCGCCGACGGGCTCGCCTGGCTCACCGGGATGCTGGGCCTCGGCGCCTTCATCGGCAGCATCTTCCTGGCGAAGCGCTCCGGCATGGAGGGGCTGACCCGCATGCTGGTGGCCGCGATGCTGATCTTCGCCATCGCGCTCGTGGGCTTCACGGCGACCGACATCTTCTGGTTCGCCTGCCTGTGCACGGCCGTCGCCGGGCTCTCCGTGGTGATCGTCGGCGTCGCCGAACAGTCGCTCCTGCAGGCCTCCGTCGACAGCGCCATGCGCGGACGGGTGCTGAGCCTCTATACCCTGATCGCCCGGGGATTTCCCTCGATCGGCGCGCTGATCATGGGGACGGCAGCGTCCTATGTCGGCCTGCGCTGGCCGGTGTTCACCGGGGCGATGCTGTGCCTCTTGCTGTGGATCTGGGCGGTGCGCCGCCAGAAGCGCATGGCGGCGATCCTGGAAGCCCCGCCCAAAAGGGACTAGGAAGCGATCCAGCCGCCGCCCATCACCCGGCCGCCCGCGTAGAACACGCAGGCCTGCCCGGGGGCGACGCCGTATTCGGGCTCGCGGAAGCGCACGGTGAGGCCGCTCGCGCCCTCCGGCCCATGGGGGACGATCCGGGCGGGAACGGGCTCGCGCGCCGAGCGCACCTTGACCGCGACCTCCATGCCCTCGGGCCCGAGCGGCCCGTCGCCCAGCCAGTTGACCTCTCTCAGGGCGATCTCCCCGCGCGCGAGCCCGCGCCGCGGGCCGACGATGACCCGGCGTGCGCCGGCATCGATGCCGAGCACGTAGAGCGGCGCCTCCCCGGCCCCCCTGCGCCCGCCGATGCCGAGCCCCCGGCGCTGGCCGATGGTGTAGTGGATGACACCCTTATGGCGGCCGAGCACCCGTCCCGCCTCGTCGACGATGTCGCCGGGATCGGCCGCGCCGGGCCTGAGCTTCTCGATCACCGCCGCGTAATCGCCCGACGGCACGAAGCAGATGTCCTGGCTGTCGGGCTTGTCCGCCACGGCGAGGCCGAAACGCTCGGCCACGGCCCGTGTCTCGTCCTTCCCCGCCACCTCGCCCAGCGGAAAGCGCAGCATCTCGAGCTGCGGGCGCGTGGTCGCGAACAGGAAATAGCTCTGATCCCGGGCCGCATCGCGCGCGCGGTGGAGCTCCGCCCCTTTCGGGCCGATCGCCCGCCGCACGTAATGGCCCGTCGCCAGGCAGTCGGCGCCGAGCTCGCGCGCGACACCCAGGAGGTCGCGGAACTTGACGGTCTGGTTGCAGGTGATGCAGGGGATCGGGGTCTCGCCGCGCAGGTAGGCGTCGGCGAAACCCTCCATCACGTCCTCGCGGAAGCGGCTTTCGTAGTCCAGAACGTAATGGGGGATGCCGATCCGGGCCGCGACCTTGCGCGCGTCCAGGATGTCCTGCCCGGCGCAGCAGGCGTTCTTCCGCCCGACGGCGGCGCCGTGATCGTAGAGCTGCAGGGTGAGCCCGATGACCTCGTAGCCCCGGTCGGCGAGCAGCGCCGCGGTGGCCGACGAATCGACCCCGCCCGACATCGCCACGACGACCCGCGTCGCGGCCGGCGCCTTCCCCGGCACCAGGGCGTCATCGCCCGCGGCCGGCCGCGCCGTCTCGTGGAGCACCGCCATGGGGCGTCATTCTTCCATCATGTTGTAGGTCTCGGCCGGCAGCGTCACGGTCATCCCGTCGAGCTCCTGGCTCATGATGATCTGGCAGCCGAGCCGGGAGGTCGCCGTCAGCCCGAAGGCGAGGTCCAGCATGTCCTCCTCGTCCTCGCTGGCCTCGGCGAGACGCTCGAAATCCGTGGGATCGACGATCACGTGGCAGGTCGAGCAGGCGAGCGACCCTTCGCACGCGCCCTCGATATCGATGTCGTTGGCGCGCGCGATCTCGAGGACGGACTGCCCGCTGGGGGCCTCTACTTCCGTCCGCGAGCCATCCTTGTTGACGAAGGTCATCCTCGGCATCGCTGTACTTCCCTTCCTCTACTTTACTTCTTGATTACCTGTATCCATCGCGCCGCCGCCCGTCCCGACGGCCGGGCCGTGGCCCGCGTCAGCCGGCCCGGGCCGCCTTCGCCGCGCCTTCGAGCGCCCGGCCGCGGACCTTGAGGAAGGCCTCGAGGAAGGCCTCGATGTCGGCCTCCGCGGTCGCGTAGCCGATGCTGACGCGGATGGCGGCGGAAGCCACCTCCCGAGGAAGGTCCATGGCCGAAAGCACGTGGGACGCCTCGACCTTGCCCGACGAACAGGCGGACCCGGCGCTGACGGCGATGCCCTCGAGATCGAGGGCGATCACCATGGTCTCCGCCAGGCAGCCGGGGAGAGCGAGGCAGGCGGTATTGGCGAGCCGCGGTGCGCCTTCGCCGATCACGACGACCTCGGGCGCGGCGGCGCGGAGCCTGGCCTCGAGCCCGTCCCGCAGGCGCCGCTGGCGCTCGATTTCAGCGCCGTCCTCGAGCTCCGCCCGGGCCAGCGCCGCGGCCCGGCCGAAGCCGGCGATGCCCGGCACGTTCTCCGTGCCCGCGCGCAGGCTGCGTTCCTGGCCGCCGCCCGCAATGAGCGGCGCGAGGTCGAGGCCTTGGCGCACCAGCAGGGCGCCGGCGCCCTTGGGCCCGCCCAGCTTGTGGGCGCTCAGGCTCATGAGATCGGCGCCGAGCCGGTCGAATTCGAGGGCGAGCCGTCCCGCCGCCTGGACCGCATCGATATGGGCGAGGGCGCCCGCCTCCTTGGTCAGCGCCACCACCTCGCGCGCGGGCTGCAGGACGCCGGTCTCGTTGTTGGCCATCATTACCGTGACCAGCACCGGCCGGTCCGAGGGCTCGGCGAGCAACGCCTCGAGCGCCCCGAGATCGACCACCCCGTCGCCGGTCACGGGGATCAGGGCGAAGCCGCCCGGCCGTTCCGCCGCTGGGCGCAGGATCGAGGGATGCTCGATGGCGGAGGCCAGGATGCGCGCCGGGCGCGGCCCGGAAAGCGCGAGATTGTTGGCCTCCGACCCCGACCCGGTGAAGACGACGTTGGACGCCTCCGTCCCGGCGAGCGCCGCGACGAGGCCGCGCGCCTCCTCTACCGCCGCGCGGGCGGCGCGCCCCGCCGCGTGCACCGAGGACGGGTTGCCGGGCAGGGCGAGCGCGGCCGCGACCGCCTCGCGCACTTCGGGCCGGACCGGCGCCGTCGCGTTGTAGTCGAGGTAATGGGACATGCTCAGCGTTCAATAATCGGCGCGGCCCGCCACATAGAGCCGCGCCCGTCCAGGGTCATTGGGCCGCCATGGCGGCCTTTCGGTAGATAATGCCGGAAATGCCCAACACCTGCTGGCGTGCCACGTCGGCGAGTGAGACCGAGCTCAGGAACAGGTGGATATGGTTGGACAGTTCCTCCCACAGATCGTGGGTGGTGCAGCGCCCCTTGGCGCCCTGGCAGCTCGTCGGCGATCCCGGCTGGCAGCGGGTGGCGCGGATCGGCTCGTCCACCGCCAGCACGATGTCGGATACGCGGATCGCCTCGGCGGCGCGCGCCAAAAGGTAGCCGCCGCCCGGCCCCCGCACCGATCGCACGAGGCTGCCCCGACGCAGCTTGGCGAAAAGCTGTTCGAGATAGGAGAGCGAGATCGACTGCCGATCGGCGATCTCGGCAAGCGTCAGCGGCTTGCCATCGCTGTTGATCGCGAGGTCCACCATCGCCATGACCGCGTAGCGGCCCTTTGTGGTGAGCTTCATGTTCTCCTCCGCTACAAACACCGAAACACGGGGAACTTCTTCGACGATTCCCGCGCGTCTCTCAATCCCCTTGGTTCAATTCTTGGACAAGGGCGCGCGGGCCGGCTCCTCGACCTCCTGATCCGGGGCCGCCGCGCGCTTTTCGGCCTCCTCAAGGCGACGCTCCATGTCCTTCACCTGCGCCTGCAGGCCGGTCACCTGGTCGCAGAGCCCGTCGATGGCCCGGGCCACGGGATCGGGCAGGTCGGCCGAAGGCGTCCCATAGGCGCAGAACTCCGTCGCCCGCGCCGCCTCCGGCGACTTGGGGCGGGGCTGGACCACCCGGGCCGGAATGCCCACCATGGTGACCTCCGCCGGCACGTCCTTCAGCACCACCGCGTTGGCGCCGATGCGCGCGCCCCGGCCCACCGTCAGGGGGCCGAGAACCTGGGCGCCGGCCCCCACCACGACGCCGTCCTCCAGCGTGGGATGGCGCTTTCCGCCGGCGAGCGAGGTCCCCCCGAGCGTCACGCCCTGATAGAGCGTCACGTCGTCGCCGAGGACCGCCGTCTCCCCGATCACCACGCCCATGCCGTGGTCGATGAACAGGCGGCGGCCGATTTCGGCCCCGGGATGGATCTCGATCCCGGTCAGCCAGCGCCCGATATGGGACACGAATCGAGCCAGGAACAGGAGCCGCCAGCGCCACAGCCGGCGGGCCATGCGGTAGAACATCAACGCATGGAACCCGGGATAGGAAAACACCACGTCGAAGCGGGACCGCGCCGCCGGGTCCCGCGCCATCATTGAATCGATGTCATCGATCAGGTTTTTGAAAAACATTGGCCTATTTTGTGCTATCTTGCGTTTTCGGTTCCGCCCGTCTTGCAGAATCGGCGTCGAATGTCCATGTATTTTGCCCTTGGTTCCGGCCCACGCAGCCGGTAGCGACGGCACTTCATATGGTGCCGGAGCCCGCTTTTAAAACCAAGCGGTTTTATCAGGTATTGGATTTGACATAAAGCCTTACTTCAAGACGCGCGCGTAACGCACTAGGCGGCGCGGCTTCCCGGGGTCGCCCATTCATTTGTTTCTATTTTCGTCATGCCCGCAAGGTGAGTAGATGCCAGAGATTATCTTCAACGGACCCGAAGGCCGCATCCAGGGACGCTATCAGCACAGCAAGCAGGAGAACGCACCGGTGGTGCTGCTGCTTCACCCCCATCCCCAGTGGGGCGGCACCATGAACAACAAGGTCGTCTATAACCTGTTCAACATCTTCACGCGGCGGGGTTTTTCCGCCCTGCGGTTCAATTTCCGCGGGGTCGGCCGCTCCCAGGGCGTGTTCGACAGCGGGCCGGGCGAGCTCGCCGACGCGGCGGCGGCGCTGGATTGGATCCAGAGCCACAACCCCGACGCCCCGCGCTGCTGGATCGCCGGGTTCTCCTTCGGCGCCTGGATCGGCATGCAGCTGCTGATGCGGCGGCCGGAGATCGAGGGATTCATCTCCATCGCGCCGCCGGCCAACCTCTACGACTTCTCGTTCCTCGCGCCCTGTCCGTCGTCGGGGCTGGTGGTTCACGGCTCCGACGACGAGCTGGTTCCCCCGGCCGAGGTCGCGGCCCTGGCGAAGAAGCTCTCGACCCAGCGCGACATCACGGTCGACTACCGGGAAGTCGAGGGCGCGGGCCACGCCTTCTCCGATCATCTCGACGATCTGATCGAGCTGGCCAGCGAATACCTGGACGCCGCCCTCAAGGAAGAGCCGGTGCTGGAAACGAGCTGAGCCGTCTCCCGGCCGCGCCGGGATTCCCGGCCCCTCAGCCCACCCCCGGAAAGTGAAGCCGCCCCCCGGTGACGGCCATCCCGGTCCCGGTGGTCTGCGGCACGCTGAGCGGCAGTCCGCGCAGGCTGCGCACGGCCAGGAAGGCGAAGGCCTCCGCCTCCAATGCGTCACCGTCCCACCCAAGGGCCTCAACCGGCAGGACCTGCGCCCCCAGCGCCGCGCCGAGCGCCGCCATCAGGGTACGGTTGTGCCGCCCCCCGCCCGTCGCGTACCACGACGCGGGCGGGCGCGGCAGGAAGCCGCGCCCCCGGGCGACGGCGCGGGCGCTGAACGCCGTCAGGGTCGCCGCCCCGTCCGCCGCGCCGAGCCCGGCGACGGGCGAGACGTCGAATCCCGCCCGGTCGAGGGACTTGGGCGGCGGCAGCTCGAAATAGGGATCGTCGAGAAGCCGCTGCAGCACGTTCTCGTCGACCTCTCCCGCGGCCGAAAGCCTGCCGTCCTCGTCGAAGGGCAGACCCGCCTTGGCACGCACCCAGTCGTCGATGAAGGCGGATGCCGGCCCGGTATCGAAGGCGAGAATCTCCGCCCCCGCATCGTCCAGCCCCGCGCCGGGGGCGCCGATCCAGGTCACGTTGGCGACGCCGCCGAGATTGAGGATGCAGACGGGATAGGCGACCTTAGCGCCGGCGAGGCGGGCCGCGTGGTAGAGCGGCGCAAGGGGCGCGCCCTGGCCGCCCGCGGCCATGTCCCGCATGCGGAAGTCATTGACCACCGGCAGGCCGGTCGCCCGCGCAAGGCGCGCGGCATCGCCGATCTGGCGAGTCCGGTGCTCGCGCGGGCGGTGCCACAGGGTATGGCCGTGGAAGCCGACGACCACGGGCGCCGTCCCCACCCCGGCCACGTCGTGCCAGAGATCCAGCAGCCTCAGGACCGCCCGGCCATGGTGATCGGTGATGTCCCGCTCGACGGCGCGGATGCCCGCCCCGTCGGCCTGGCCCGCGACGGCGGTGGCAAGCCGCGCCCGTGTCCACGGCTCATAGGGCAGGGTCAAGGACGGCCCGAGCTCCGGGATCCTCCGCCCATCGGTCCTGAGCAGCGCCGCATCGACCCCGTCCATCGACGTGCCGCTCATCAGGCCGAGCGCCCAGAGCGGCGGCCCGCCGGGCGCCGCGATGTCCCCCAGTGACGGCCCGCCCGCGGTTTCGCTCAATTGTACCTCATCCGGCTTCGTGCTACATGAGCGCCGGGATCATCACGCCGCCCGGCGGCTCAACACGCTTCGTAGCACGACAATGGTAAAGAGCGCATTCCTCAAGACCGTCACGGAGCGCGGATTCGTCCATCAGTGCACGGATAGCGAGGGCCTGGACGCCGCGCTCCTGGCCGGCACGGTCACCGCCTATATCGGTTTCGACTGCACGGCGCCGAGCCTGCACGTCGGCTCCCTGGTGCCGATCATGCTGCTGCGCCACCTGCAGAAGGCGGGACACAAGCCCATCGTGCTGATGGGCGGCGGCACCACCCGGGTGGGCGATCCCTCGGGCAAGGACGAGAGCCGCCAGATCCTGTCGGAGGAGGAAATCGCCTTCAATACCGCTGGGATAAAGGGGATCTTCGAGAATTTCCTGACCTTCGGGGAGGGCGAGAGCGACGCCGTCATGTTGGACAACTGGGAATGGCTGGGCGGCCTCAACTACATCGACTTCCTGCGCGATTACGGGCGGCATTTCTCGGTCAACCGCATGCTGGGGTTCGAATCGGTCAAGCTCCGGCTCGAGCGCGAGCAGCCGCTCAGCTTCCTCGAATTCAACTACATGATCCTCCAGGCCTACGACTTCCTGGAGCTCGCCAGGCGCCACGGCTGCACCCTGCAGATGGGCGGCTCCGATCAATGGGGGAACATCGTCAACGGCGTGGAGCTCGGCCGGCGGGCCGACGAACTCACGCTCTTCGGCCTCACCTCCCCACTGATCACGACGGCCGCCGGCGAGAAGATGGGCAAGACGGCGCGGGGCGCGGTATGGCTGAACGAGGACAGGCTGAGCGCCTACGACTACTGGCAGTTCTGGCGCAACACCCAGGACGCCGACGTCGGTCGCTTCCTCAGGCTGTTCACCGAATTGCCGATGGCCGAGATCGCGAGGCTCGAAGCCCTGGAGGGTGCGGAGCTCAACGAGGCCAAGAAGATCCTCGCCAACGAGGCGACGGCGCTGGCCCGCGGGGCGGCGACGGCCAAGGCGGCGGCGGACACCGCGCGCAGGACCTTCGAGGAAGGGGCGCTGGGCGAGGAGCTTCCCACCCTGGACGTGGCCGAGGCGGAGCTCGCCGCCGGCATCGCCGCCTTCGAGCTGTTCCGGCGGGCCGGGCTCGCCACCAGCAATTCCGAGGCCCGGCGCCTGATCAAGGGGGGCGGCGCGCGGGTGAACGACGAGCGCGTCGCCAATGAACTGGACCTGGTGACGATCGGCCAGGCCTCGGGGGACGGCGTGATCAAGCTGTCCGCCGGCCGCAAGCGCCACGCCCTGGTCCGCCCGGTCTGATCGTCCCCGGGCCGCCGGGACCGTCCCCGTCCATTGCCCTATTGCGCCGCTTCCGCCGGGGGGCGGGTCTTCGTCGTCGGGGCGGGCACGGTCTGCGTCTGTTCCGAAGGCGGCTTCTTGCTCTTGCTGTCGAAGATGCCGAGCAGCTCCCTGAGCATCCCCGGCGCGAAGGTCGCGAGCGGGTTGGTCGACACCTTAGGCTCGCTGAAAGGCCCGTACATGCGATAGGTGGCGGCGAACACGCCGGAGCCCTTCTCTCCCACCAGGATATCGCCGAGCAGGGGGATCCAGCCGAGGATCTTGTTGATGGTGTAGGCCGGCACCACGGTGCCGGAGATGTCGAGCCGATCCTGCTCCAGGTCCATCCAGCCCTTCGCGGTGAACCCCAGCGCCGATCCGTAGGCCCTGGCGTCCTTGATCCTCAGGTCGTCTCCGGTCTTGATGAAGGGGACCACCGCCTCGTCGAAGGCGATGCCCTTGCCGCTGAGCGTGCTGACGATGCCGTCCAGCGACAGGACGCCGAGCAGCTTCGCCATCAACGGCGCGCGCACCATCTGGAACTTCTGCACCAGGAAGGTCCCGGACAGCGGCGCGCCCGGCTTGGCATCGTCGTACTTGCCCTTGATCGTGAGCTGGCCGCCGACCATGTCACCGGTGATGTCGAAGGAATTGAGCGTCGCGCCGGCGTCGTTCGAGGTGATGATCAGCTCGCGCCCCCCCTCGATCGGCTTGATGGAGACCAGCACGGGCTCGCGGTCCTTGCCGACCTCGCCCGTGATCGACATGTTGCGCCAGTCGCCGGTCCCCCGTGAGAGCGAGCCTTTGACCGCGCCGATGGCGGGCCCCGGCCCGACCCGCGCCTCATCGATCTCGACGGTGATGGACAGCGGCCGCTTGACTCCCTGCTTGCGCCGCGATTCCAGGAACGGCCGGACGTCGATCGCCGCGCCGCGGACCGAGAGATCGAGCCCGCCGTCCGGCCGCGCCTGGCCGGTCACCTTGATATCGCTCTCTCCGAACACGAGCTTCGCGAACTGGAATCTTTCCACGGTGATGCCGTCGGGCTTGAGCCGCACCGAGCCCTCGGCCTCGAGGTCGCCCGCCTTGATGACGAGGCTCGGGATATGGCGCGGCTTATCGTCGATGAGGTTCAGTGAGAAGCGCGCGGAACCGCCGACACCCGGTTTCTTGGCCCATTCGATCTCGCTGAAATTGAGCGTCGCCTGCCGGACGTCGAGGTTCCCCGAAATGCCCGTGCGCTTCTTGTCGAAGCGGGTGATCACAACGTCGAAGCCGAGCGGCCCGGTGACGTGGGGCAGCGAATCGAGCCCCAGCGTCTTGCGCCCGGCATCGTCGATCAGCCCGCTCACCTGATAGCGGCCACGGAACCGCGCCCCCGGGTAGAAGTTCTCCGTCCAGGCCAGCTTCACCGGAACCCCGCCCAGGCGGATCGCCCCCGATACGTCCATCCCCCGTTTGTCGACCTGCAAGGTCAGGTCGCCGTCGGTGAGATCGGAATCCAGCGCCACCTTGGGAATGTCCACGCCCTTGACGTTGGACGCCGCCGCCACCTCCACCATATCGATGGTCACGGTCTTCAGGAGCGGCAGGGTGACGGTAAGCCGGGTGGCCATGTCGCCGGTCACGCTGCTCGGCCGGATGCCGAAGCCCTTGAGCAGGTCGAGCCGGGGATGGGCGAGCAACGCCAAGGCCGCGGGCAGCGGCCCGCGCGCCACCGCCTCGACCTTGAGCTTCTGGTTCTCGGCCTTGTCCTGGTCCAGGCCGGTGATGTTCACCCGCCCCTCCTCCAGCGTGAGCCCCCGGGTCCTGCCGTGGGCCTCTTCGATCACGAAAGCGTCCTTGGTCAGCCTGGCGCGCCCGGCAAGTGCCTCGATCGCGGGGAGCGGCTTGAGGTAGTGAACCTTGACGCCCGAGAACTCGAACCCGCCGTCCAGCGCCGTCACATCGACCGAATCCGGCTTGCCGCCCTCGCCCGCGTCAATCGCCAACGCCAGCTTGGCCTCGACCCGGCCGATGGTGCCGTCCTCCAGGTTTTCCACGACCCATTCCCGGGCCCCGTCGGCGGCCCCGGTGGGCCACAGGCTCTTGAGCCGGGCGACCGTCAGGTCCCGGGCGGTCGCCCGGAGCTCGATGGTGGTCCGCCGGCCGTCGCGAACCCCCTGCCCCGACAGGCCGATCCGCGCGCCGGCGAGGTCCATGGTGAGGTGATCGAGGTGGAATCGGCGGAAGCCATCGCCGGTGCTGGCCTTGATGCGCACGGCGCGGACCGGAACCGGGCGCGGATAGAGATCGGCAAGTGTCAGCTCGCCGGGGCCGGCGGTGGCCTCCAGGGTCAGGTCGTCGACGCGCCCGCCGGGGTCCATGACGACACCGATCTCGCCATCGGCGGGAAACTGGATCGCCGCGAGCGGAGCGAGCGCCGCGCCCAGCTTGGCCATGCGGCCGAGCGCCAGGTTGCGGAACCGGGCCGTGATCTGGATCTTCTTGCGGGCGGCGTTGTATCCCCCGCTGATGTCCACCGGCGCGCTTTCCCCCTCCACGGTCGGGTGCAGACGGGCCGAAACGGCGATACCGCCGCGCTCGCGGACCAGGACCAGCTCGCTGTCCGGAGAGGTGAGTCGGAAGGAATTGGCCTGGTCCTCGAACTCGAGCGTCGTGCGGGTGAACCTGACGCTGCGGAGGTAATGAAGGGGATGGCCCGCCGGCGGCGTGTCCAACAGGCTCTCCACCACCTTGGCGGTGATCCCGCCACCGAGCAGGCTCGCGTCCGCCGCCTCGCCGGCCCCGGTGTCGCCGAAGGCGATGGTCCCGTCGGACCCGCGCACCAGTTTCAGCGTCGGCCCGAACAGCTCGAACCGGGTGGGGCGGAACTCGCCGATCAGAAGGGCACGGATGGAAAGGCCGATGGCGAGCTGAGGCACGGCGGCCTGGCCCGCGCCCTCCTTGTTGGTGACCCGGACGTCACGCAGCACGATGTCGAGATCCCGGTCGGCCTTGGACCAGGCGAGCACGGTCCCGCCCAGGCTGACCTTGAAGTCCCCGGCCTCGGTATTCAGGCCGCGCTCGATGTGCGGGGTCAGGAAGTCCAGCGCTATCGGGCCTTCCGACAGCCGGACCGCGGCAACGACGACCAGGACGGTCACGCCGGCGACGATCACCGCGGACAGTTCCGCCATGAGCTTGAACGTGCGCTTGACCACTCGAATCTGTGCCTTTCCCGGCCTTGACCCGTCCTGCCAGTTCGCGCAGTGTGCGGCGAAAATGCCCGACGGGGAAGACGCCTGTGAACTTTGTACCCCATCCCAGCATCCTGCCCAAACCCGCCGATGCCGAGCGGCTCGAGAGCGGCTTCGCCCATTGGGCCGAACGCGCCGCCGAGAACCGGGAAACAGGCCTTTCCGGCTTCATGACGGGGCTTGCGGAAACCGCCACGGGGAAAGCCCTGCTCGGGACCATCTTCGGGAATTCCCCTTGGCTTACACGATGCGTGCTCCAGGAGCCCGCCTTTTTCCGGCAAATTTTAGAAAAAGGCGTGGATGCCGCGTTCGAAGCGGCCTGCGCCGCGATCGACGACGGCGCGCTCGGCGAAGACATCATGCGCCGGCTGCGCATCGCCCGCCGGCGCGCGGCGCTGGCCATCGCGCTCGCCGATATCGCCGGGTACTGGGAGCTCGAGCAGGTCACCGGGGCGCTCAGCCGGTTCGCCGACCTGGCGGTCACCGCAGCCTTGCGCGCGCTCCTCCGCGAGGCGGTGCGCAACGGCGAGATGGAAACGGCGGACCCCGAAGCGCCGGAGCGGGCGGCGGGCCTGTTCGTCCTCGGTCTCGGCAAGCTCGGCGCCCACGAGCTCAACTACTCGAGCGATATCGACCTGATCGCGTTCTATGATCCCACGCGCCTCGCCTATACCGGCCGCCAGGACCCGCCGCGGTTCTATGTCCGCATCGTCCGCGACCTCGTGAACATGCTCGAATCCCGCACCCGCGACGGCTACGTCTTCCGCACCGACCTCAGGCTGCGGCCCGATCCCGGGTCGACGCCGCTGGCGGTTTCCGTGCGGGCGGCGGAGGCCTATTACGAAAGCACCGGGCAGAACTGGGAGCGCGCCGCCCTGATCAAGGCCCGGGTGATCGCCGGAGATGAGGAGGCGGGCCGAAGCTTCCTCCGGCATCTCGAGCCGTTCCTCTGGCGCAAGCACCTCGACTTCGCGGCGATCGAGGACATCCATTCCATCAAGCGCCAGATCAACGCCCACCGGGGCGGGGCGGCCATCAAGGTGGCCGGCCACAACCTCAAGCTCGGCCGCGGCGGCATCCGGGAGATCGAGTTCTTCGCCCAGACCCAGCAGCTGATCTGGGGCGGCCGGGTGCCCGCCCTCAGGGCGCGCGGGACCGTCGCCACATTGCGGGCGCTGGCCGCCGAGGGACGGATCTCCCCTGCCGCGGTCGAGGAGCTGATCGCCGCCTACGCCTACCTGCGCCGCGCCGAGCACCGCCTGCAGATGATCGACGACCGCCAGACCCACAGCCTTCCCGACGACGCCGAGGCAATCGCCGCCTTCGCCCGTTTCCTCGGCTACGACGACGCCGGCGCCTTCCGCCGGGAGCTCACGGGCCATCTCTCCCGGGTCGAGCAGCACTATGCCCAGCTGTTCGAGGAATCGCCGCCGCTCTCCGGCCCGGGCAACCTCGTGTTCACGGGCGGTGAGGACGATCCCGACACGCTCAAGACCCTCGCCGGCATGGGGTTCGCGGAAGGGCCGACGATCTCCGAGCGCATCCGCTCCTGGCATCGCGGCCGCTATCGGGCGACGCGCAGCGCCCGCGCGCGCGAGCTGCTAACGGAGCTGGTGCCGGCGCTTCTCGACGCGTTCTCCAAGACCCCCAATCCCGATGCCGCCTTCCGCAATTTCGATGCCTTCCTCTCCAACCTGCCCGCGGGAGTGCAGCTCTTCTCCCTGCTGCTGGCCAATCCGGTGATCCTCACCCTGGCGGCCGACATCATGGGGTCCGGTCCCAAGTTGGCCGCCCATCTCGCGGCCCATCCCTCGCTCTTCGACGGCGTGCTGACCGGCGATTTCTACGGCCCGATCGAGCCCCGCGACGAGCTCGCCAAGGGGCTCGAGGCTCAGCTTGCCTCGGCCTCCAGCTTCGAGGAGGTGCTCGACCGCGCGCGCCGCTTCGCCTACGACCACAAGTTCCAGGTCGGGATGCAGATCATCAAGTGCATGCTCGACGCCGACCAGTCCGCCGCCGCCCTGACCGATCTCGCCGAGGTCGAGATCGAGGCCCTCTACGGCCGGGTGCTCGCCGAGTTCGAGGCAAAGCACGGCCGGCTCGGGGACCAGGCGCTTGCGGTGGTGGCGCTCGGCAAGCTGGGCGGACGCGAGATCACGGAGAATTCCGACCTCGATCTCCTGTTCATCTACGACGATCCCGTCCCCGGCACGGAGTCAGGCGGCTCCGACGGGCCCAGGCCGCTTGCCCCGGGCCAGTATTTCGCCCGCTTCTCCCAGCACCTGATCTCGGCTCTTTCGGCCCCCACCGCCGAGGGCCTGCTCTACGAGGTGGACATGCGGCTCCGCCCCTCGGGCAACGCCGGTCCCATCGCCTCGAGCCTCGCCGCCTTCGTGCAGTACCAGGCAAGCCAGGCCTGGACCTGGGAACACATGGCCCTGACCCGCGCGCGCGTGATTGCCGGGCCCGCCGCCCTTGCGGGGAAGATCGGCGACGCCTTCGCCGCCATCCTGAGGGCGCCACGGGATCCGGAAAAGCTCCGCGTCGAGGTCAGGGACATGCGGCGGCGCATCAATGACGCCCACCCGCCCTCGAGCCCCTGGGACGTCAAGTACGCGGCCGGCGGACTCGTCGAAGTCGAGTTCATCGCCCAGTACCTGCAGCTGAGATTCGCCCACGACCACCCGGGCGTCCTCGACACCAACACCAGCGGGGCGCTCGCCAAGCTCGGGGCGGCTGGCCTGCTCGATGCCGATACCGCTAGAATGCTCGGCGCCGCGGGTAAGCTTTGGCGCACGATACAGGGCATGCTGCGTTTCACCGTCGAGGGACCGTTCGACGAGGAGGCGGCGACGGCGGGCCTCAAGGAGGCGCTGGCGCGGGCGGCGGAGGCGGAGGATTTCGATGCGCTCAAGCGCCACATGGCGGAGACCGGCGCCGCGGTGCGCGGCGCCTTCATCGACCTGATCGGCGATCCCCAAAGCGCGCCCGAGCCCGACCAACCGCCCGACCAACCGAAGGACCCCAATTGACCCAGACAAGGAGGAGGACACCATGACCGTAGATGCCGGCGACAAGGCCCCGGACTTCACCCTGGAAACCGACGGCGGGGGCAAGCTGAAGCTCTCGAGCCTCAAGGGCGAAAAGGTGGTGGTCTATTTCTATCCCAGGGACAACACGCCGGGCTGCACCCAGGAATCGTGCGACTTCCGCGACCTGCATCCCGATTTCTCCAAGATCAAGGCGAAGGTCATCGGCATCTCCAAGGATTCGGTCGCGAGCCACGACAAGTTCAAGGACAAGTTCGGCTTTCCCTTCGCCCTGGCCTCCGACCCGGACCTCAAAGCCATCAAGGCCTTCGACGTGTGGCGCGAGAAGAACATGTACGGAAATAAGACCATGGGCGTCGAACGCTCGACCTTCCTGATCGACGAGAAGGGCGTGATCGCCAAGGCCTGGCGCAAGGTCAAGGTCAAGGGCCACGCCGAGGAGGTGCTCGCCGCGGCCAAGGAGATCTGAGCTGGCGCCGGAGGCGCGGGGGACGCACGTCCCCCGCTCCGTTCCCGCGTCAGACGATGGGCTCGTCCCGGCCCGCGGGCGCGGCGGCGAAGGCCTGCACCTCGCAGAGCAGTTCGGGCCTCGCGAGGCCGGAGATGTAGACCTTGGTCGAGGCCGGCCGGGCGGACCCGAGGTGGCGCAGGCGGGCCGCGTCGTAAGCCGCCGAATCGCTTCCCGCGACAAGGTAGGATGTATAGTGGATGATGTCCTCGGGGCCCATCCCCGCCTCCGCCAGCACCGTCATGACGTTGCGCCAGGCCAGATCGGCCTGCGCCGCCATGCCTTCGGGGACGGTGCCATCGGCGTCGCGGCCGGTCTGCCCGGCGACGGCGACGATGCGCATGCCCGGCGCGGTTTCGATCCCCTGGCTGTAATTGGGGTTGCTACCGAGATCGGCTGGTGAGAGCTTCCTGTGCATGGTGATCCCCCTTCCCTGTTCGTATCGTCTTATTAAGCCCGAGGCGGCGGGTTTTGGCCAGCCGCCGCGCGGGGGGCGGCGATGACGATGACCGTCACCGCGGCGGCACGCCGGGTGCTCGACTGCCCCGACCCCGCCGGCAAGGTCCGCCTTGCGCGGGCCTGCCGCGACGCGCTGGCCGGGGGGGAGACCCGCGGCATCGGCACGAGCGGCGCCCCGGCGGCCCCCGCGCGTCCCGACCGGCCGCGGCTGCTTGCCCCGCGCGACATGCCGAGGCGACGGGCCGGCAAGTCACGGACGGAACGCATCGCGCTCTATCACGCGCTCGCCCATATCGAGCTCAACGCCATCGACCTCGCCTTCGACTTGGTCGCGCGCTTCGCGGAGCCGGGCCTGCCGCCCGCCTTCTATGCGGACTGGGCGCGGGTCGGCGCCGAGGAGGCGCTTCACTTCGAGCTCCTCGCGGGCCGCCTCGAGGCGCTGGGGAGCGCCTACGGCGCGCTTCCCGCCCATGGCGGGCTGTGGGAGGCGGCGGCGGCCACCGCGGACGACCTGCTGGCCCGCCTCGCCGTGGTGCCGCTGGTGCTGGAGGCCCGCGGCCTCGACGTCACCCCGGGCATGATCGCTCGCCTCGAGTCCTACGGCGACACCGACGGCGTGGAGATCCTGAAACGGATTCTCGATGATGAGATCGGCCATGTGGCCATGGGCCGGCGCTGGTTCGAAAGGCTGGCTGCGGCGCGCGGCCTGGACGCGCGATCCGCCTGGGCCGAGCTCGTCGCCGCCCGCTTCAAGGGGGTCCTGAAACCTCCCTTCAATGCGCCCGCGCGCAATGCGGCAGGCTTCGGCGCCGACTGGATGGCGGCGATCGGAGCACCCGGCCTTCCCGCCTGAGCCGTCCCCCCGGATCAGCCCGCTCCGGGACCCTTTTCCACCCCCGCTTCCACTGCCGGCGTTTCGCCGCCGCCGATCCTCTGAGCAAGGGCCGCGCCCATGAATTCGTCGAGGTCGCCGTCGAGCACGCCCTGGGCGTTGCCCTTCTCCACGCCGGTGCGCAGGTCCTTGACCATCTGGTAGGGATGCAGGACGTAGGAGCGGATCTGGTGACCCCAGCCGATGTCCGACTTGGCCTCATGGGCGCTCTGCGCCGCCTCCTCCCGCTTCTGCAACTCGAGCTCGTAGAGGCGCGCGCGCAGCATGTCCATGGCGGCGGCGCGGTTGCGGTGCTGGGAGCGGTCGTTCTGGCACTGGACCACGATGCCGGTCGGCAGATGGGTGAGGCGCACCGCCGAATCGGTCTTGTTCACGTGCTGGCCCCCGGCCCCCGAAGCCCGGTAGGTGTCGACCCGGAGGTCCTTGTCCAGGACCTCCACCTCGATGGTGTCGTCGATCACCGGGTAGACGGCGACGCTGGCGAAGCTTGTGTGCCGCCTGGAGGCCGAATCGTAGGGCGAGATGCGCACCAGCCGGTGGACGCCGCTCTCGGTCTTGAGCCAGCCGTAGGCGTTGAGGCCGGAGATGCGCACCGTGGCCGATTTAAGGCCGGCCTCTTCGCCCGGGCTTTCCTCGATCCACTGCACCTTGTAGCCGTGGGCCTCGGCCCAGCGCAGGTACATGCGCGCGAGCATCTCGGCCCAGTCCTGGGATTCGGTGCCGCCGGCCCCGGCATGAACCTCGAGGAAGCAGTCGTTGGCATCGGCCTCGCCCGAGAGCAGGCTCTCGAACTCGAGCTGGGCCGCGCGCTTGCGCACCGCGTCGAGCGCCGCCTCGGCCTCGGCGGCGATCGCCGCGTCGTCTTCCGATTCGGCGAGCTCCAGGAGCTCCAGGTTGTCATTGAATTCGCTTTCCAGCGCCGAGAAGGCGCCGAGCTGGGTCTCGAGCCGGGTGCGCTCGCGCATGACGCGCTGGGCCTCGGCCTGGTCCGACCACAGGTCGGGATCCTCGGCCTTGGCGTTCAGCTCCTCAAGCGTCCTGACCGCGTTGTCCCAGTCAAAGATACCTCCTCAGCAGTTCGAAGGACTGCCTAGTCTCGTTCGCGATCGCTTCGATCTCGGCTTTCATCGGTCCCTTCCGGCGCCGCTGGAAAATCGGCGCGCATCAGACCACGGAACGGGGTCTCAATACAAGCCGCGGGGCGTCTCGGCGGCGTCGGCGCCGGGCGAAACGCCGATCCCGCGCACGACGCTCTGGCTCTCGGCCGGCTCGGTCCCCGGCTTGAAGGCCTCGAGAATGACCCGCCTGTCCCCGGACTGGGCGATGCGCCCGGTCTGGGCCTCGACCCTGACCAGGCGGATCCCCGGCGGGATGCGGAACGGCGTGGCGGGCTTGTCCTTGAGCGCCCCGGCCATGATGTCGCGGAAGACAGGGGCGGCGACGGAGGAGCCTGTCTCCCGGTTGCCGAGCGGCTTCGGCGAATCGAAACCCACGAACACGCCCACCACGAGGTCCGGGGAGAAGCCCACGAACCAGGTATCGACGCTGTTGTTGGTGGTCCCGGTCTTGCCCGCCAAGGGCTTGCCCACCGAGGCGATGCGACGCCCGGTGCCCCGCTGCACCACGCCCTGGAGCATGGAGACCACCTGGTAGGCGCTCAGCGGGTCGGCGATCCGTGCCCGGTTATCGGGGATCACGGGCCGCACGGCATTGGCGATGTCATCGACCCGGCAGCTCTCGCAGGCGCGCTTGTCGTGGCGCAGGATGGTGCGTCCGTCGCGGTCCTGGATGCGGTCGATCAGGGTGGGGGTGATCTTCTTGCCGCCGTTGACCAGCATGGCGTAGGCGGTCGCAAGGCGGAGCAGCGTGGTCTCCCCCGCCCCCAGGGCCAGCGCCAGGTTCTGGGAGAGGGTCTCGGACAGGTTCTCGAAGACGCCGAACCGGCGGGCGGTCGCCGCCACCTTGTCCATGCCGATGGTCTGGGCGAGGCGGACGGTCATCAGGTTGCGCGACTTCTCGATGCCGAGACGCATGGTAGAAGGCCCGTAGTACTTGTGCCCGTAGTTCTGCGGTTTCCAGAGGCCCAGCCCCGGCCCCTGGTCGACGACGAAGGGCGCATCGAGGATCAGCGACGACGGCGTGAATCCCTCGTCGAGCGCGGCGAGGTAGACGAAGGGCTTGAACGCGGAGCCCGGCTGGCGCAGGGCCTGGGTCGCGCGGTTGAACTGGGATTCCGAGTATTCAATGCCGCCCGACATCGCCAGGACCCGCCCGGTATGGGGGTCGAGCGCGACCACGGCGCCGTTGATATCGGGAACCTGCTCGAGCGCGTAGGTGCCTTCGGGATAGGGCTCGGTGCGGGCGGGCTCCCCCTTCTTGGCGGGCGGGATGCTGCGCTCCTTGGCCGGCGCGACGGCAACGACGTCGCCGGGATCAAGGACCTTGTCGGCGCGCCCATGCCAGACGCCGAGTTTCTGCCCCTTCACCCACGGCCGGGCCCAGCGCATCTCGGCGACCGGAATGGTCCCCTTGCTTCCGTCGGCGAAGCCGATCTCCGCCTTGTCCTTGTCCGCGGCCAGCACCACCGCGAGCCGCCACGGCCAAAGGGCCGGCGGCTCCTCGACCTTGGCGAGACGTTGGGCCCAGCCGGTGCCGTCGGCCTGCTTTCCGCCGATGCCCGTGAGGCGGGCGATCGGGCCGCGCCAGCCGTGACGCCGGTCGTAGGCGATGAGCCCCGCGCGCAGCGCCTTATCGGCGATCGCCTGCAGCTGGGGATCGAGCGTCGTGCGCACCGAAAGCCCGCCGCGATAGAGCTCCCTCTCGCCGTAACGTTGGAGAAGCTCGCGCCGGACCTCCTCGGCGAAATACTCGGCGTGGGTGAGAAGCGTGGTCTCCCGCGGGTGCACCACCAGCGGCTCGGCCTTCGCCGCCTCGGCTTGGGCCTGGGTGATGAAGGATTCCTCCTCCATGCGGGAGATCACCCAGTCCCTCCGCGCCTTGGCCGCCTCGGGCTTGCGGATGGGATGATAGTTGTTGGGCGCCTTGGGCAGCGCGGCGAGGAAGGCGGTCTCGCCGATCGAGAGTTCGTCCATCGACTTGTTGAAATAGTTGAGCGCCGCGGCGGCCGCGCCGTAGGAACCGAACCCGAGGTAGATCTCATTGAGGTAGAGCTCGAGGATCCGGTCCTTGGACAAGGCGCGCTCGATGCGCAACGCGAGGATCGCCTCCTTGATCTTGCGCTCGTAGGACACCTCGCTGCTCAGCAGGAAGTTCTTCGCGATCTGCTGGGTGATGGTGGACGCGCCCACCGGGCGGCGGTCATTGCCGAGGCGCCGCAGATTGGTGAGAGCGGCGCGGATCACTCCGGTCACGTCGATCCCGGGATGGGAATAGAAGTTCTTGTCCTCGGCCGCGAGGAAGGCCTTGATCACCAGCTTGGGGATCGCCCCGATCGGCACGAAGGCACGCTTTTCCGTCGCGTATTCGGTGATCAGGCTCCCGTCACCGGCATGAACCCGGGTCATCACCGGAGGCTCGTAGGTGGCGAGCTGCTGGTATTCGGGCAGGCCGCGGCCGAAATGCCAGAGCGCCCCCAGTACGGCCCCAGCGCCGATCAGCCCCAGGAAGATGACCGTGACGATGGTGATGGTGAGCCAGCGAAGCATAGCGGTTGATACCCTCTGCGCCGGTTCCGGCGCCGTCCGCCTCTCGATTCGATCCCGGCCTTGGCGGCCCCACTCTATACCCGGGACCGTCTGTAGGAGAAACCGATTCCTGTTAAATATCCCTCAACTGTGGCGACGCAAGGGCAGCTCAGCGCCCGGCCTGGACCTGCAGGGCGGCGAAATAGCTGTCGACCGCCTGGGTGATGACGCGGGCCAGCCTGGCGCGGTAGCGTGGCCTGTTGAGCTGCGCCTCGTCCTGGGCGTTCGAGAGGTAGCCCATCTCCACGAGGACCGAGGGGATGTCGGGTGCCTTGAGGACGGCGAAGCCGGCAAACCTGTGGGATTTTCGCAAGAACCGGGTCGCTTTTCGCATCTCCGACACCAGCAGACGGGCGAATCGCACGGAATGGTTCATGGTTTCGCGCTGGGCGAGATCGATCAGGATGTCGGTGACCTGCTTGCTGTTGTGGCTGAGATCGACGCCGGCAATCAGGTCGGCCTTGTTTTCCTGTGCCGCCAGCGCCTCGGCCTCCTTGTCCGACGCTTTCTCCGACAGGGTATAGACGGAAGCGCCCCTCACCCTGTGATCAACGAGCGAATCGGCATGCAGGGAGATGAACAGGTCCGCGCCCGCGGTCCGCGCCCTTGCGATGCGCGCGCGCAGCCGCACGAAGACGTCGCGGTCGCGGGTCAGCACCACCTTGTAGCGCCCGGTCTTCAAGAGCTCCGCCTTGAGCTGCTCCGCCATCACCAGGGTGATTTCCTTCTCGATCGACTTCCTGATGCGGCCCGAGGCGCCGGGATCGATGCCGCCGTGGCCCGGATCGATCACCACCACCTTCTTGCGCGGCTTGGGCGGCTTCTCGGGCCCCAGGCCCGCCGGACGGGCGGCCGCCTGATCTACCGCACTCGCCGGCTTGCCTGCCCGGGCCATGGCATCCGCCGCCGCCGCCGAGGCGCGCTCGAGGTCGAGGACGAACCGCCAGGGCTGCCCCTTGCCGGGCGGGATCACGAAGCTCTTCGCGACGACCGCGGGCGCCTTGAGATCGAGCACCATGCGGTCGTGTTGGGGCTTGAACTGGCCATAGCGATAGCCGGTGACAAAACCCTTGCCCGAGCCGCCGGTGCCCGCCGGCAGGCGCCAGATGACCTGGGGCAGATCGAGCACGATGCGATAGGGGCGGACCAGGACGAAAGGGGCCGCGTCGAGCTTGGCGCCGCTCTCCAGTACGATGCGAACCCGCTTGCCGTGAACGCCGAGACGGACCGCGGTCACCTCCACCCCGGCTGCGGCGGCGTCGGCGGCGACGCCCGGCCCGGGTGCGAGGAGAACGATCAGTCCCAGCAGTGCAGCGCAAAAATCTCTTACAAAATTAACCGACATCTGGGGGTTAATCCAATATAATACCACCACATATATTAGACCGACGCACGCCACCGCAACCCAAAACCACGGCCCGCGGGCGGCGACAAACTCCCGCCCGGACGAATATTGCCATTGTAGAACCGGTGATGGCCAACTATGTTAATCAATGTGTATACCTCCGGTCGGCTTTGGGACAGACGTCATCGTCAGGTCCGAAGGCGGCGTAGCACGGAACCCGCCGGCAAGAGAACGATCCAGACCGGTGCGTCTTTCCGCGGTGCGCTCAGACGGAATGGAGGTTTGTTGAGAATTGAGACCGGTCCCTGAGGTGCGGCGTAGCGCCCCCGCGGGGACGGGCCCGATCCCCCTCCCTGAGCCATGCGGCGCGGGTCGAGCACTGGGCCACGGTTTCGCGAACGATAAAGCGCGATGCGCCGCTCTCGTGTCCGCAAACGAGCGGCCTGGGGCTTGGCGGCACCGCGTTGGAGACAGACATTTATGACCAAGCGTATGCTGATCGATGCGACGCATCGGGAAGAAACTCGAGTCGTCGTCCTCAATGGTAACCGCCTCGAAGAATTCGACTTCGAAACATCCACCAAGAAGCAGCTCAAGGGAAACATCTATCTCGCCAAGGTGACCCGCGTGGAGCCCTCGCTCCAGGCGGCGTTCGTCGATTTCGGCGGGAACCGTCACGGTTTCCTCGCCTTCAACGAAATCCACCCCGACTACTACCAGATTCCCGTGGCCGACCGCATGGCGCTTCTCAAGGAAGAGGAGGCCCTGGCGGCGGAGGCGCTGGAGGTGGGCGTCGAGGTGGACGAGGACGACGCGGTTGAGGCGGATCCTCACCTCGAGGACCGGAAGGCGGTCCAGGGGGATCACGAAAACGCCCATGCCGACGACGCCGAGCACGCGGCGGCGGCGCCCGAGGAAGAGAGCGAAGGCGAGGCCCATCACGCCGGCCGTGACGCCGACGCGGCCGAGGGCGCCGAAGGCGAAATCGCGGAAGTGGACGATCCGCCTGCCGAGGCCGCCGGTGACGCCGCGGACGACCTTGAAGAGCTCGGCGGCGAAGACGCCGTCGAGATCCGGGGCGCCCAGCGCCGGCGCGAGCGCCCCCGCCGCCAGCGCTACAAGATCCAGGAGGTCATCAAGCGGCGCCAGATCATCCTGGTCCAGGTCGTGAAGGAGGAGCGGGGCAACAAGGGGGCGGCGCTGACCACCTACCTGTCGCTCGCCGGCCGTTACTGCGTGTTGATGCCCAACACCACCAAGGGCGGTGGCATCTCCCGCAAGATCTCCTCGCCCAAGGACCGCAACCGGCTGAAGGGCTTCCTGTCCGACCTCGAAATCCCGGACGGGGTGGCGGTCATCCTCCGCACCGCGGCGATCGAGCGGTCAAAGGCGGAAATCCGGCGGGACTTCGAATACCTGATCCGGATCTGGCAGCTGGTGCGCGAAACCACCTTGAATTCCATCGCGCCCACGCTCGTCTATGAAGAAGCCAACCTCATCAAGCGTTCGATTCGCGACCTCTATTCCAAGGACATCGACGAGGTCATGGTCGAGGGCGAGGAAGGCTACAAGACCGCCAAGGACTTCATGCGCATGCTCATGCCGAGCCATGCCAAGCGGGTCCAGCCCTACAAGGACCCCTCGATCCCGCTGTTCCAGCGCTACCAGGTGGAGCCGCAGATCGACGCCATGCATTCGCCCGAGGTCAAGCTGAAGTCGGGCGGATATATCGTCATCAACCCGACCGAGGCGCTGGTCTCCATCGACGTCAATTCGGGACGCGCCACGCGCGAGCGCAACATCGAGGAAACCGCCTACAAGACCAACCTCGAGGCGGCCGAGGAGATCGCCCGCCAGCTGAGGCTCCGTGACCTCGCCGGCCTGATCGTGATCGACTTCATCGACATGATGGAAAGCCGCAACCAGCACACGGTGGAACGCCGTCTCAAGGACGCCATGCGGTCCGACCGCGCGCGCATCCAGATCGGCCGGATCAGCCCCTTCGGGCTGCTCGAACTCTCGCGCCAGAGGCTGAGGCCGAGCCTGCTCGAGGCCAGCACCGCAGTCTGTCCCCATTGCGAGGGAACCGGGCTGATCCGCTCGACCGAATCGGCGGCGCTCCACGTGCTGCGCGCGGTCGAGGAGGAAGGCATCCGCCGCCGGTCGGGCGAGATCCACGTCGAAGTGGCGACGCCGGTCGCCCTCTATATCCTCAACGAGAAGCGGTCGATGCTGACCGAGATCGAGGAACGCCACGGCTTCCACGTGTTCGTGACCGGCGACGACAGCCTGGTCCCGCCCGCCCACCGGATAGAGCGGGTCGCGGAAAAGCCCTCGGAGGCCAGGCCCATAGAGGCCTGGGTCCCGGAGGCCAGGCCAGTGGAGACAGCCGAGACCGAGACCGAGACCGAGACCGAGGACGAGGACGAGGACGAGCGGCCCGCCAGGGTCGAAGCCGCCGGCGAGGAAAAGCCGTCCCGGCGCCGGCGCTCGCGGCGCCGGCGGCCGCGGCGCGCCGAGGAGGCGGAGAGCGAGGCAGTCGAGACCTCCGCCCTGGAGCGCGACGAACGCGAGGCGTCGGATAAGGAGGCCGCGACCGAGACCGAGGCCCCGAGCACCGGGGCCTCCGGCGCCGAAGCCGGGGAGGAACAGGGGGCGGAAAAACCCAAGCGCAGACGCCGGGGCCGGCGCGGCGGACGCCGGCAGGCCCGCGCCAAGGCCGCGGCGACGACGCGGGAGGCGGCGGACACCGCTTCCGAGGATGAAGGCACGCCCGCGGAGACGGTCAATGGGGCCGAGTCCGCCGGGGAAGCCGAAGGCGCCGGCGCCGGCGCCGCCGCCGAGGCGGCCGAGGGAACGGCGCCGCCGAAGCGCGGTCGCGGGCGCTCCGGGGCCAAGGCCGGGGAGCCGGAACCCGAGAGCGCGGCCGCCGAGGCCGCCGCAAGTGGCGCGGAACAATCCGCCGCCCAGGCCGCCGAAGGCGGAGCGGAAAAGCCCGCCGTCCAGGCCGAGATGGCCGAATCCGAGGACCGGCGCCAACGACGTGTGTCGAGCGGCAGGACGGTGGACACCGAAGCTCCCAAAGAGACGGAAGTCGAACACGCCGCCCGGGCACGGGGCAATGGTTCGGACGGTCAAGGCAACGGAAAGGAAACTCCGGCGCCCGCCGAGGAGCCTGCCGGCGAGGAGGCGGAACCCGCCGCCGCCGCGCCGCCGCCTCAGCCTCCCGCGGAGGAGCGACCGCCCGCACCGAAGCGGCAGGGCTGGTGGAACCGCTTCACCCAGTGAATTTAGGGCTTTAGAACGAGGCAGGACTGGCCGCGGGCGACCAGCGCGCGGCACAGTGCCTTGCCCGCCGCGCCATCGGCGATGGGTCCCGCCCGCAGGCGGTAATAAACGCCCCGGGCGCCGAGGTTCTTGCGCACGGCCCGGATCTCCATGTCTCCCAGTACCTTCTTGTGCGCCTTGGCGATGCGGGCAATGGCCTTGAGGGCAAGCGCCTCGGATTTGCTCGCCCCGAACTGGAGCAGGATGGGCCCCGACCCGTGATCCGCCTTGCCGCCGCCGGCGTGCGGTGCCCGGCGCGCCTGCCGGAGCTCGCCCGGGGCGGGCTTCGAGGCGGGCCGTTCGGCCTTCACCTCCACCTGGTTCTTCTTGGCACGGCCGCCTGCCCGGCCCATGATGGCGGTTGCGTGTTCCGCACGGTCCCCGTTCGCCGCATCGGGCCGAGGGCCGACACCCCCGGCCTCATTCCCGGCCTCCCCCACGACCGCCGCGACGGGAACGTCCCGCGCCGCCGTGGCGCGGGCCGCCACCTGCACCGGCGGCGGCGCTCCCGCTTTGCGCTGGGGCAGCGCGGCTTCGGCCTTTTGCTCGAGCGGTCTGCCCTCGGGCATCTTGGGCGGCGGGGGCGTCCTGCGCGTCTTGCGCGGACGCTTGGCAGAGGCCTTGCTGGCGGCCCGTTTCTTCGCCTGGGCCCGCCACTGCCGGGCCAGTTCCTTGGCCTCGGCGATCTGCTCCTTGGTCATCCGCCGCGCGACGATCGCCCGGTTCCTGTCGGAATAGGCGAGTCCCCCTTCGGCGCCCAGCGAGAACCACATATGGGCGCGGAGGTAATCCTGGGGCACGCCGAACCCCTTGGTGTAGAGGAAGCCGAGATGGTACTGGGCGGCGGGAAAGCCCTGGCGGGCCGCGCGGCGATACCACTTGAGCGCCTCGGTGTAATCCCGGGGCACGCCATGGCCGTAATTGTACATGAAGCCGAGGCTCGACTGGGCGGCGGCGTGGCCGCGCTCGGCCAGCGGCCGCCAGTTCGTGATCGCCGTCGCGTAATCGCCCTGCCGGTAGGCCTCCATGCCGCGCGTGTAGTCCTGCGCGGCGGCCGGCACCGCCGCCAGGATCGCAAGCCAGAGACCAACGACCACCCGCCCGAGCATGGGGCGATTAAACCCCTTCACGCCGCGGCGCGCCAGGGTACTTTTGACGGCATTTGTCCGATTGTCCCATCCCCCGCGGTTTGCTTGGCTTTCAGGCCCTATTCGGCCTCGAGCGGCGCGTGCAACCGGGTGCCCGGCACGACGATCCCGCCCGCTGGCCGCTGGCCGGGCGCGAGATTGTGGTAGCGGCCCGCGAAGCCCTCGGGCAGGGGGCGGCCGTCCGGCGTCGCCAGCCAAAGCCTCAGCAGGTGGCGCCTGCGCTCGGGCTCGGGGTAATCCACGAAGGCGGTCCTCGAATGCACGACGACGTGGTTGTGCAGGAACTGGATGTCGCCGGGACGGAAATCCATCGAGAAGCTGAGCTCGCGGCACAGCCGGGCGAACAGGTCGAGCGCCTCGTCCAGCGCCGGAGCGGGATCCGGCACGTCGTCGAACCGCCGGGCGGAGCGGATATACCCCCCCTGCCAGGAGGTCGTCAGGTAGCCCCGGTGATAATTGAACACCGGAAGCTGGTACCAGGGTCCGGCACCCGCCGGGATTTCGCCGCGCCGGTCGCGGTAGACCGGCTCGGCCAGCGCCGCGACGAGGTCGGGCCTCTCGCGCAGCATCACGTTATGGATGGTGACGGAGCTGACGATGGTGCTCTCGCCGCCCGATTTGGAGGGGTGCAGGCAGAGCAGCCCCACCACGTCGCAGGAATCCGAATGGTAGGGCAACGCGTCAGGCGTTTCGTAGCCCCGGTTGCTGGGATTGGCGAAGGAGGTCCCGCCCAGGTCCTGGACATGGCCAAGGAGATGGCCCTTGGCGTTCTGCGAAACCGGATCGCCCAAATAGCGGCCCATGCCCCAGAAGGCGATGGCGGCCTCGTGCCGCGAATAGCGCTGAACCGGCACGCCGCGGATGAGGACGAAGCCCCGGCCGTCGATCACCTCCCTGGCGATGGCATCGAGCGCCGGCCCCAACACGGGCAGAGGGAAATCGCCCTTGGTGACGTCCATCAGCTCGAGCTCCCGCTCCAGCACGCGGGCGACGGCGGCGTCGAGGTTCGCGACCTCGGCTTCGGTGAGCTCGTGGATCCAGTCCTCGCGGGCGGCGAGCTCCTCCCTGGTCCAGCCCGCGGGATCGATCACCGGCTCGAGCGGCCGCGCCGGGCGGCGCCGTGCCTGCGCGCCGGCAGCGGCGGCGGTCTCGATTTCGGACGGTTGCGTCATGGCATCCTCCTCGCGGTGAAAGCCCGCGGCCATCAAACACCTCAGGCCGGCGTCCCGCCAGCGCGACGGCGCCGCGCGGCCCAGCGCCCGAGCCGGGCGACGGCCTCGCGCATGTCCGCGCTGTCCCCGGCATAGGAGAAACGGATGAACCGGCCGCCCTCTTGAGGGTCGAAATCGGTGCCCGGGGTGGCGGCGACACCGGTCGCGTTCAGGATCTCGGCGCAGAGCTCGGGGCTCGACCCTCCGAGGCCGTCGATTCCGGCATAGATGTAGAAGGCGCCGTCGGCCGGGGCCAGGGGGCCGAAGCCGCAACGCGGCAGGCCGTCGAGCAGGATGCCGCGGTTTTCGGCATAGCGCCGGACGTTGGCATCGAGCTCATCGAGGCAGTCGAACACCTTGATCGCAGCGTGCTGGGAGAGGGTCGGCGGCGAGATGAAGATGTTCTGGGTCAGGCACTCCACCGCCCGGCACAGATCCTCGGGCAGCACCATCCAGCCGACCCGCCAACCGGTCATCGAGAAATACTTGGAGAAACTGTTGATGACCACGACCGCCGGGTCGCGCCCGAACAGCGTCTCCGCGCCCCGCCCATAGGTGATGCCGTGATAGATCTCGTCGGAGATCAGGCGCACGCCCTTCGTCCGGCACCACTCGAGGATCCCGGCCAGCTCGTCGGGCGCGATCATGGCGCCGGTGGGATTGGCGGGGCTGGCCAGGATCAGGCCGTCGGGCACGGGGTCGAGCCGATCGAGCAGCTCCACGGTCGGCTGGAAGCCGGTTGCCGCGCCGCAGGGCACCGGCACCGGCACCAGGTCGAGGGCGGCGGCGATGTTGCGGTAACCGGGGTAGGACGGCGCCGCGAAGGCGATGCGGTCGCCGGCGTCGAAAGCGCCGAGGAAGGCTAGAACGAAGCCGCCCGAGGAACCGGTGGTGACAGCGATCCGCTCCGGGTCGACCGCCGTGCGATAGCGGGTCTCGTGGTAGCGGGCGATGCGCCGGCGCAACTCGGGCAGGCCGAGGGCTTCCGTGTAGCCGAGCTCCTCGGTCTCGATCGCGCGCTTCGCGCGCTCGATCACCGGGGCCGGCGCCCCGGTGGACGGCTGGCCCACTTCCAGGTGCATGACGTCGAAGCCGGCGGCGGCCCGCTCGTTGGCGGCGCGCATGACATCCATCACCAGGAAAGGCGATATGCGGCCGCGCGCGGCTACCTTGATGGTCATCGGCCGGGTCTTATTTACCTTCGGCGAACCCGAGGCCCCGGGGGTCCGTCCTGACCTCGCACCGGCTCTCCGGCCCCTCGAAGCCGCGGGGACAGATTAAGGCGTTGAGGCGCCCGAGCGGCGGCACCAGGGCGACTTGATGCCCCTTGGCGCGGAGCGCCTTGACCACCGCGTCCGCGCCCGGCCGCCGCTCGACGGCAACCCGGCCCGGCATCGCGCCGCCGAGGTGCCTCACCTTCAGCTGCGCCGCCTCGAGGCCCGTTTCCTCGACCAGCATCCCAAGCGCCGAGGTGACCAGGGCCACCGGGGCGGCCGCGCCGCCGGTGGCGACGCCGAGGTACTCGAGCTGATTCTGGCTTTCCTGGCGCAAGAGCAACAGCCCCAGCGCCGGTGCGCCGCGCGCGCCGTGATCGGGCGGCGCCGCCATCACGATCCCCGTCCGCGGCACGAGCCTGGCCGCGCCGAACGGCCGGTTGAGGGTGAAGGCGCAGGCCACCGCCTGGCCGAAAGCATCGGCGGCGAGGATCCCGGCCGAGCCCCGATCCCCGACCGCCGGCCTTGCCGCCGCCGATCCGGCCATCGCCCCGGAAGATGCGGCCGATTCATGGCCGGCCATGAGCCTTTCGATCCGGGCGTCCTCGACATAGGAGCCGGCGCCGGCCACCACCCGGGCAGGCCGGTAGAACGCCGCCCCGGCGTCGGCGAAGACCCGCCTCGTCACCTCCGCCACGAGGTGCGGCTTGTCCTCGTCGTCGGCGCCGCTCCAGAGGCCCTCGCGGTAGAGCGCGGCCCACATCTGGGCCGCGGCGACCCCGGCCGGGGTCGGCGGGAAGGACGCCGCGTGGTTGCCGCGCACCACGTTGAGCGGCGCGCTCCACGCGGGGCGCTGTGCCTCGATCTCCGCGGCACTGAGCTCGATCCCCGCCTGGCGGTAGGCGGCCGCCATCTTGGCCGCGCCGTCGCCGCGGATGAACCGGCCGGGAGCGCGGCGGATGGAGCTCAGCGTAAGCGACAAGTCGATCTGGCGGAGCTGGTCCCCGGCGGCCAGCAGGCCGCCCCCCGGCTTGGTGAAGATCAGCTTGAGCCCCGGCGATGCCGCAATGCGGTCCGACTGGGCCTGCAGGCGGGCAGCCATGGCCTTGGACACGGTAATGCCGAACCGGGCCATGCCTTCGGCCGGCGCGAGCAGGCGCTGCCAGGTGAGATGGCCGTATTTGGCGTGGAGCGCGAACAGGCCGCGCACATTGGCCGGCGCCGGGACCTTGGTCCCCGGGTCGTGGGTGAAGACCAGGACCTCGACCTCCGGCCTCGTGTCCTTCTCCTTGTCCTCCCTCTTGGTGGCGTCGCCGACCAGACAGACCCCGCCGCCGCCGAGGGAGGCGGCGGACGGCAGGGCGACGGACATCGCGAAATAGGCGGCGACCACGGCGTCGGCGGCACTCCCCCCCGAGGCCAGCACCTGTTCGGCAACCAGCACCGATTGCGGTTCATCACCCGCGACGGCGGACTTGAAACCTGCTACAAAGTTGCTGGCCCGATTGGAAAAGAGGGACGATGCCCCGCACCCGGCAAGACCCAGTGCGGCGAGGCAAAGAATAATCACCGGCACGGCCATTTGACGCCTGGGGGAGGCCCGCATACGCTGCGGGCGAAACACGCGAGTACGTCTTATGTTGGGAAACATGCGAACGCGGGTCATACTTTGGTTGGCATTGGCGATTTTCCTCGTGCCCCTACCGTCGCGGGATGCGCTCGGCGCCAAGCTTATTCGGGACACCGAGATCGAAAATACCATCCGCGCTATCGGATCGCCACTGTTTGAAGCGGCGGGCCTGCGCAGCGATGACATCCGGATCTTCCTGATCGCCGACGAAACGCTAAATGCCTTCGTCGCCGGCGGCCTCAACCTGTTCATCCATACCGGCCTCATCATGAACGCCAAGAACGTCAACCAACTGGCGGGCGTGGTCGCCCATGAAACGGGGCACATAGCGGGCGGCCACCTCGCCCGGTTCTCGGGCCGGATCCGCGGGGCGGGTAGCGCCGCCCTGGTGGCAACCATCCTCGGCGCCCTGACCGCGATCGCGACCGGCTCCGGAGAGGCCGGCGCGGCGATCGTCATCGGCGGACAGGGGGCCGCAATCGGGTCGATCCTGGCCTACAGCCGGGCCCAGGAGGCCGCCGCGGACCAGGCGGGAATGCAATTCCTCGACGAGACCCATCAGTCCTCGCGCGGCATGCGGGATTTCTTCAAGACGCTCGAGGATCAGGAACTGCTGCCGCCCAGCATGCAGAACCCCTACGTCCAAACCCACCCCATCACCCGCTACCGCATCGAGAGCGTGGAAAGCCACCTCACCCGCTCGCCCTACCGGGACGCGAAGCCGGACCCGAAGCTGGTGGAGAAGTTCGTCCGCATGAGGGCGAAGCTTCAGGCCTACCTCAATCCGCCGACCGATACCTTCCGGGACTACCCGGCCTCCGACACGTCGGTCGCCGCGCGCTACGCCCGCGCCATCGCGCACTACCGCAAGAACGACCTCGATCACGCCTTGCCGCTGATGGACGCGCTGATCAGGGACGAACCCCGCAACCCCTATTTCGCGGAGATGAAGGGCCAGGCGCTGCTCGAGGCGGGGCGGATCGAGGAGGCGCGGGACGCCTACGAGAAGGCCGCCCAGCTCGACCCCGATTCCGGCCTCATCCGGATCGACCTGGCCCGCACCCAGCTCGCGCTCAACCGCAAGCCGCTGGTCAAGGCGGCGCTCGACAACCTTCTCATCGCGACGCGCAAGAATCCGGAGATGCCCATAGCCTGGCAGCAGCTCGCCATCGCCTATGGCCGCGACGGACAGATCGGCATGAGTAACGTCGCCTCGGCGGAGCACGCGCTCCTCACGGGCAAGCTGAAGGACGCGCTGTACCACACCGCACGCGCCAAGAAGAAGCTGCCGAGCGGCTCCGCCGGCTGGGTCCGCGCCGAAGACATCCAGGAGCTGGCGAAGCGCAGGCTCAAGGAGAACGAGGACCGGCGATAGACCAAGGTTCCTCGCGCCTATTCGGCGTCGGGCTGGTTGGCGGGCTGGGCCTTGTCGAACGCCTCTTCCGCCATGCAGGCCTCGAAGATGCCCATGGTGAGGGGATAGTCGCCGAGCGGGCAGTCCAGCCGTTTCGCGTTGAAGATCTGGGGCACCAGGGTGATGTCGGCGAGGCCCGGCCGGTCGCCGTGGCAGAACCGCCCGCGGTCGGGATGCCCCGCGAGCAGCGCCTCGAAGGCGCCGAGACCCACCGCCACCCAATGCCGGTACCAGGCGTTGCGCTCGTCCTCGCTGCGGTCGAGGCCGTCCTTCAGGTATTTCAGCACCCGGAGATTGTTGAGCGGATGGAGATCGCAGGCGATCGACAGCGCCAGCGCCCGCACCCGGGCGCGGCCCAGCGCGCCCTCGGGCAGGAAGGGAGGCTCGGGATGGGTCTCGTCCAGGTACTCGAGGATCGCGAGCGACTGGGTGAGCATGGCGCCGTCGACGTCGAGCACCGGCACCAGCTGCTGCGGGTTGAGGGCGGTGAACGCGGAGGCGAACTGCTGGCCGCCCTCCTTGATGAGGTGCACGGGGCTGCGTTCCACCTCGATGCCCTTGAGATTGAGCCCGATGCGGACGCGAAAGCTCGCCGACGAACGGAAGTAGTCGTAAAGGCGCATGATCCCCCCTGCCAGACTGGCCGCGCCCCGCCCCGCCCCCGGGGCGCGCTTCCTAGATGTAATGCTCGGCCAGCGGCGGGAACCCGTTGAAGCCGGTGGAGCAGTAGGTCGAAGTATAGGCGCCGGTGGCGAGGATGCGAACCCGGTCCCCCGCGGCGAGGTCGAGAGGCAGTTCGTATCCCGCCCGGTCGTAGAGCACGTCCGTCTCATCGCAGGTCGGACCCGCCACCACCACGGGCCCGGTGTCGCCACCGTCGCGGTCGGTTTCGATCCGGTAGCGGATGCATTCCTCGAGGGTCTCGGCGAGCCCGCCGTACTTGCCGATATCGAGATACACCCAGCGCCGGGCGTCGCCATAGGTTTTCTGGGAGACCAGCACGACCTCCGCGGCGATGATCCCGGCATCGGCCACCACGGCGCGGCCGGGCTCGGCGACGATGCGCGGCATCTGGTTGCCGAAGTGGCGCTGCAGCGCCTCGACGATGGCGCGGCCCGCCGTCTCGAGGCTGGGCACGTCGGATGCGGCGCCGTCCTCGCGGTAGGCGACCGGCATGCCGCCGCCGAGGTTGACCATGCCGAGCTTGATGCCCGCCCCCTCCAGCGTGGTGAACAGCACCTTGGTGCGGGCGATGGCGACGTCCCACTGCACGAGATCGGTCTGCTGGGAGCCCACGTGGAACGAAACCCCGAAAGGCTCCAGGCCCTTGTCCCGCGCCGCCACCAGCAGATCGCCCGCCATCTCGACGCCGCAGCCGAACTTGCGGCTGGTCGGCCAGCCGGCCTTGTCGTTGGTCAACAGGAGACGGCAGTAAACCCGGGCGCCGGGCGCGGCGCGGGCGATCTTGTCGAGCTCCTCGGCGCTGTCGAAGGCATAGAGCCCGACCCCAAGGCGGTGGGCGGCGGCGATGTCGTCCTCCTTCTTGATGGTGTTGCCGAAGGAGAGCCTCTGGGGCTGCGCGCCGCAATCAACGGCCGAGCGGATCTCATAGATGCTGGCGGCGTCGAAACAGGCGTTCTCGCTGACCAGCGCCTTGAGGATCTGGGGCGCCGGGTTGGCCTTGACGGCGTAATAGATCTTGGCCCCCGGTAGCCACCGGGCAAAGGCGCGGTAGTTCTCCACCACGCGGTCCACATCCACAACGAGAGACGGCGTCGACACCCTGTTCTCTGACAGGTAGCGCCTGATTTTGTCAGTCATGCCATTTCACCCCGGCCGCAAGCCCGGCAGCGGAGAGGCGCCCGCCTCCCCGCTGCCGGAATTTCCTTTCAGGGGCGTTTCAATAGGCGTTTCAGATCAACCCGGCAAGCGGAGATGAGGGGTCGGCGTAACGTTTTTTCGGCATGCGCCCGGCAAGGTAGGCGAGCCGCCCCGCCTCGATGGCCAGTTTCATGGCCCGGGCCATGGCGATCGGGTCGCCGGCCTCGGCGATCGCGGTGTTCATCAAGACCCCGTCGCAGCCGAGCTCCATGGCGATCGCCGCGTCGGAAGCGGTGCCGACGCCGGCATCCACCAGCACCGGGACCGAGGCGTTCTCCTTGATGATTCGGATGGTCACCGGGTTCTGGATGCCGAGGCCGGAGCCGATGGGCGCGGCGAGCGGCATGATGGCGACGCAGCCGGTGTCCTCGAGCCGCTTGGCCTGGATCGGATCGTCGGAGCAGTAGACCATGACCTTGAAACCCTCCTTGACCAGGGTCTCGGCCGCGCTGACCGTCTCCGGCATGTCCGGGTAGAGGGTCTTCTGGTCGCCCAGCACCTCGAGCTTGACGAGGTCCCAGCCCCCCGCCTCCCTGGCGAGCCTGAGGGTGCGCACGGCCTCCTCGGCGGTGAAACAGCCCGCGGTGTTGGGCAGATAGGTGTAGCGTTTGGGATCGACGTAGTCGATCAGCATGGGCTGCCCGGGATCGGTGACGTTGACGCGCCTGACGGCGACGGTCACGATTTCCGCGCCCGAAGCCTCGATGGCGCGGGCGGTTTCCTCGAAGTCCTTGTACTTGCCGGTGCCGACCAGCAGACGCGACGAATAGCTGACACCCGCCACCTCGAGCGGTTCGGGATCGGCCACGGAAAGATCGTCGGCCCCGCCGCCGATGAAGTGCACGATCTCCAGCTTGTCGCCGTCGCTCAGCTTCGTGTTCTGGTAGGCGGCGCGGGGCAGGATCTCGAGGTTGAGCTCGATCGCGACCTTCCTTGCGTCGATGCCGAGTAGCGCCAACAGGCCGGCGACGCTCTCCCCTCCGGTGACATTGCGCGTTTCGCCATTGACGATGATTTGGCTCTCCATGGGCGCTCCCGATCAGGCGATCTCTTCGGTGTCTTGGCAAGCGTCAGCGGGGACGGCCCGCATCCGCAGATTTGCGATAGTATAGACGATTGGCGGAGCCATAGCCAAACGCCGGCGCGATTATCGGTGCCGGGCCCAAGGTGCCCGCCAGTCCGGGATTCGCCGGCGCGGGCCGCGGCGCGCACCGGACGCCCGGGCCTCAGAACGAGCTGTTGATGAAATAGATCAGGCCGAGGCCGGCGGCGACGATGGCGCCGAACAGGAGGGTTCTCGAGATGACCTGCGCGACGACGTTCTTCCTGCGCGGCGGCGGCGGGCGCCTGACCTTGCGCAGGGCCGCCAGCGCTTCCTCCGAGCGGTCTTCGCGGGCCGACGGCGCGTCCCTGGAGGCGCGGAAGATGGTGCGCGTGACGCTCCTCTGGGTGTCTTCATCCAAGCTTTCCTCGACCGCACGGACCTCCGAATAGCGCTGCGTCCGCGCCATGCGCTCCGCCTCCTGAACGGCGAGCTCCCGGTCGTCGAACACCGAATCGATCTTCCACGCGCCCTGCCTGCAGGTATGAATCTCATAGACGATCAGGTTAGCCACGGCCCATTCCCACCCCGAAGGTCACGCTCATCTGAACTCGGGCAGGCGGCAATTGGCGGCGCCCAGGATGCCGCTGACCTCGTTGCCGTCCTCGGCGAGCGGCAGCAGGATGCTGCGGTAGGGAACCGGGTCGCCGCCCGGGGCGATGAAGGTCCCGGTGCTGGTGATCGGAATCCTGCGCGCCAGGACGTCGCCGAGGCGATCGACGGCGGCGGCGAGCAACGTGCCCGGCCGGACCAGCGACGCCGGCCGGCCGGTGAGATCCGCGCCGTAATGCGCGACATGGGTGGCGCCGATATGGGTGAAGATGGCGGCCACGGATCCGATGTCCAGGGTGAAGCAGCACCGCCACATGTCACCGATCTCAGCCTCCCTGATACGGCGGCGCGAAGGCAGCACGCCATCCGGCGCAAGCTCGCGCCAATAGATGAGCAGGTGCTGAACGAACCGGCGCTCCTTCACTTCGATGTCGATGGTCAAGATCCCGGCAACCTCGCAGCAGCCAGCAGGAAGACGTGGTCAGGCTGGGGACAGAGGAACACGATATTGGTTAATACCCGGTAAAGGCGCGATCGGCGTGGGAGCGTTCGCAGACCGGCCCCGCCGGCCCCGGCTGGCGCGAGGCGTCGGCCAGAGCGTCGTTGCGTGGCCCCGCCCCATGCTATAAACGTCCACCGACAGGGCCCCGACCGCGCTGGGCGGCCCGCCGGCGAAGGGAAAGACAAGGCGCCATGAGTTCCAAGGTCCTGATTCTCAACGGACCCAACCTCAACATGCTGGGCACGCGCGAGGTCGAGATTTACGGCGCCGACACGCTCGCGGATATCGAAGGCGCGTCCCGGGCCCGCGCCGAAAGCCATGGCATGGAGATCGATTTCCGCCAGTCCAACGCCGAAGCGGAGCTGGTCGACTGGATCCAGGAAGCCCGGGGCACCTGCCAGGGCATCATCATCAATGCCGGCGCCTACACCCATACCTCCATCGCCATCCTCGACGCGCTCAGGATGGCCGACGTGCCGATCATCGAGGTCCACCTGTCCAACATTTTCCAGCGCGAGGCCTTCCGCAGGGAATCCTATATCACCCCTGCCGCCAAGGGCCTGATCGCCGGATTCGGGAGCACCGGCTATCTGCTTGCGCTGGAAGCCATGAGCCACCTGATCCGGCCGGAGAATCAAGACTGATGGCGAGATATTCCATCGACGAAAGCGTGGTCCAGCAGGCGGTCAAGCTGCTCGACGAACACGGGCTGACGGAACTGGAATACGGCATGGGACGCTGGCACGTGCGCGTCTCCCGCCGGGCCGGCGGGCAGGTCACCGTCTCCGCCGCCGCCGCCCCGGCGCAGGCCCCCGCCGAGGGGGAAACCGCCGCGGCCTCGCCCCAGGAAGCGGCGGCGTCGCATCCCGGGGCCGTGACCTCGCCCATGGTGGGCACCGTCTACATCGCCCCGGAGCCCGGCGCCGAACCCTTCGTCAAGGTCGGCGACCAGGTGGGCGAGGGCCAGACGCTCCTTCTGATCGAGGCGATGAAGACCATGAACCCCATCCGTGCCCACCGCCCGGGCCGGGTCGCCCAGATCTTCGCCCAGAACGCCTCGCCGGTGGAGTACGGCGAGGTCCTGATCATCCTCGAATAGGCAGCCCGGAGGCGCCCCTTCCGTCGAGCGGCCCATGGAACCACACGTATTCGAAAAGGTTCTGATCGCCAACCGGGGCGAGATCGCGCTCCGCATTCATCGCGCCTGCAAGGAAATGGGCATCAGCACCGTTGCGGTCCACTCCACCGCCGATTCCGATGCCATGCACGTGCGGCTCGCCGACGAAAGCGTCTGCATCGGCGAACCGCCCGCGTCGGAGAGCTACCTCAACATGGCGGCGCTCCTGACCGCGGCCGCCATCACCAACGCCGACGCCATCCATCCCGGCTACGGCCTGCTGGCGGAGAACGCCGATTTTTCCCAGATGGTGGACGAACACGGCTTCGCCTTCATCGGGCCGTCGGCGGACCATATCCGGATGATGGGCGACAAGATCACCGCCAAGGAAACGATGAAGCGGCTGGGGGTGCCGGTGGTGCCGGGCTCCGACGGGGCGGTGGACAGCGTCGAGGAGGCCCGGACGCTGGCCGATGCCATGGGCTACCCGGTGCTGATCAAGGCCACGAGCGGCGGCGGCGGGCGCGGCATGAAGGTGGCGGAGAATGCGGACGAAATCGAAAGCGCCTTCTCGACGGCCCGGGCCGAGGCGCTCGTCTGCTTCGGCAACGACGCGGTATATATCGAGAAATACCTCGCCCGCCCGCGCCATATCGAGATCCAGGTGCTGGCCGATTCCTACGGCAGCGTCATCCACTTGGGCGACCGCGACTGCTCGCTCCAGCGGCGCCACCAGAAGGTGCTGGAGGAGGCCCCATCGCCCGCCCTCAACACCGCGGAGCGCGAAGCCATCGGCACGCGCGTGGCCGAGGCCGTCGCCGAGCTCGGATACCTGGGGGCCGGCACGCTGGAATTCCTTTACGAGGACGGCGCCTTCTACTTCATCGAGATGAACACGAGGGTCCAGGTTGAACACCCGGTGACCGAGATGATCACAGGCGTCGACATCGTGCGCGAACAGATCCGTATCGCCGCCGGGGCGGAGCTGTCCTACAGGCAGGAGGACATCACCTTCACCGGCCACTCCATCGAGTGCCGCATCAACGCCGAATCGCCCACCACCTTCATCCCGACGCCGGGGCGCGTCGGCGATTACCATCCGCCGGGCGGGCTCGGCGTGCGGGTCGATTCGGCGCTCTATTCCGGCTACGTCATCCCGCCCTATTACGACAGCCTGGTGGCCAAGCTGATCGTCCACGGCAAGACCCGGAACGAGGCGCTCATGCGCCTCAGGAGGGCATTGCAGGAATACGTGATCGAGGGGGTGGAGACCACCATCCCCCTGCACCAGAGGCTCTGCGAGAACGCCGACTTCGTCAACGGCGATTACGACATCCACTGGCTCGAGACGTTCGTCGGGCTGGAGTAGCGCCGCGCCGGGGGCCATCTCGCCATGGGAGACAAGCAAGAGCCGCGCCTGACGCCTGATCTGCTGCTGAGGACCTATGCCGCGGGCATCTTTCCCATGGCGGAAAGCGCCGACGACCCGACGGTGTTCTGGGTCGAGCCCGAGATGCGGGGCATCCTGCCGCTGGACCGCTTCCACGTCTCCAGGCGCCTGCAGCGCACGCTGAGGCGGAACCCCTTCGAGATGAAGGTGGACACCGCCTTCGACGCCGTCGTCGCGGCCTGCGCCGAGGCGCGGCCCGACCGCCCCTCGACCTGGATCAATCAGGAGATCCGGGAGCTCTACGGCGGGCTCGCCCGCCTCGGGCATGCCCATTCGATCGAATGCTGGATCGGCGACCGGCTGGTGGGCGGCCTTTACGGCGTCAACCTGGGCGGCGCGTTCTTCGGCGAAAGCATGTTCTCGCGCGCCCGGGACGCCTCCAAGGTGGCGCTCTGTCATCTCGTCGCCCGGCTGCGACGGAGCGGCTTCCGGCTGCTCGACACCCAGTTCGCGACCGAGCACCTCGCGCAGTTCGGCACCATCGAGATCCCATGCGAAGAATACCGCGAGCTCCTGCAAGCGGCGCTGGCGGTGGAATGCAGCTTCTATTTGGGCCCGTTGGACGCGGCCGATCTGGCGTTCAGGCAGCCCTTGACCCAGACGTCGTAGACCGGATGCTCGAGCGCGTTGAGGGCCGGTGAGGATGCGAACATCCAGCCCCGGAACAGGACGGTGCCCGGTTCGCCCGGACGGGCATCGCGGATCTCGAGCAGTGCGAGACTCTCCGGCGTCTCTTCGGGCGGGTGTTTCAGGCATTTGTAGGCGGTGATCTCCAGCGCGCCGAAGCGCACCTGGGTGCCGAGGGGGACGCGAACCTCCGAGATCCGCGCCGTGACCTTGTCGAGCCCCTGGAGCAGCACGCCGTCGCCCACAAGGTCTTCGGCCCGGCCGGCGCCCGGGACGGCCAGCGCGGCCATGACCGCCACGGCCCCGAGAGACCCCCGCCACCGGCCGGCCATGGTCCCCGGGGGCTTCATGGCTTCACCGCCTCGAACCTGAGCCGCACGTAGTCGACCCACCAGAGCCCCCGGGCGCAGTCGTAGAGGACCGGCTCGAGGCGCCTTGCAACATCGGCGAAGAAGGCCGCGCGTTCGCGCTCGGCAAGCAGGGCGGCGAAAGCGGGGGCGAAGATCTCGAGCCAGTCCGTCATGGAGCATTCGAGATCGGTGGGGCGCTCGAAGAATTCCATGCGCTCGACGCGGAACCCCGCCCGGACGAGGGCCGCGGCCTGGTCTTCGGGGCCGGGGAACAGCCAGGGCGATGCCGCCCTCCCGTCCACGCCGCGGGCGCGGAGTTCCTCGAGGATCGCCGCCAGCACCAGCGCCACGTTTCCCTCGCCCCCCATCTCGGCGACGAACTGGCCGCCCGGCTTGAGGGCCCGCGCGACGCCCGCCAGCACCGCGGCGCGGTCCTTGATCCAGTGCAGTGCGGCGTTGGAGAACACCGCGTCGAATTCCTGATCGAAGTCGAGCCGGGTCGCGTCCATCACCTCCGCCTCGAGGCCGAGCCCGCGGGCGGCCGCGACCTGGCTGGGGCTCGAGTCGATGCCGAGGACATCGGCGCCGCTGCGCGCGAGCACCAGGGTGAGCGCGCCGTCGCCGCAGCCGAGATCGAGGATGCGCTCGCCGGGCCGGGCGTCGAGCCAGCCGAGGACCGCGCGACCGAGCTCCGGCACGAAGCCGGCGTCGCGGACATAGCGTTCCGTGTTCCAGTCGGTGGCTTGGTTGGGGGACAACGACGCCTCGCTTCGGCTGGCCGTCCGGCCTGCCGCATGTCTTACTTGGGTGGCGAGTCCAGGCCCTTGCCGGGGCCAACCTCGAGTCCGCCCTTGGAGGAGAACATGGCCTTGCCGATCAGGTCCATGAGGTTCACCGCGCCCTGGGTGCTGGTGATCTCTCCGCCGTCGGGGATGGTCTTGGTCTCGGCGCCCGGGGAGAGCGAGACATAGCTGCCCCCCATCAGGCCTTCGGACGCCACCTCGGCGGCGGTGTCCGCCGGCAGCTTCACATGGGGCACGATGATCATCCGCACCACCGCCTGATAGGTCTTGGGGTCGAGCGACTGGCCGACGACCGAGCCGACCTTGATGCCTGAAAGCTTGACGTCCGCCCCCTCCTTGAGGTCGCCCACCCGGTCGAACTTGGCCCGCACCTCGTAGCCCGAGGTGGTGCGCAAGGAGGCGTTGGTATAGGCGAACCACACGAAGACCGCGGCCACCAGCAAGACGACGGCGCCGAGGGCGGTTTCGATCATGTTTCGTTGCATCGTACCTACCTTTAGCTGGTGCCCCTGCCGGGGGCGGCACGGCTTGCGCCGTCAGTCGGGGGTCCAGGGTTCGTAATCCCCCGTGGCCCGCGCCCGCTTGCCGCCCGCGAGCGGACTGCCGGGCGGGCGGTAAGCCTCCGGCGTCCCGGTCTTGTTGGGCTCGTGCTTCTTCTGCCAGGGTCGGCGGGCCAGCGCCCCGGCATCGGGCACCTGGTCCGTCATGTGGTGCAGCCAGGCATGCCAGACCGGCGGCACCTTGGAGCCTTCCGGCTCGCCCTGGTAGATGACCCAGCGCCGCTCCCGTCCGTTGTTCTTGGGATCCCGGCGGCTCGGGTCATGGTAATAACGGTTGCCGTATTCGTCCTCGCCGACGAGCTCGCCGCGGAACCAGGTGAGCAGGCGGATGCCGAGGGTCATGGGTGGGCGGGCCTCCGGGCCAACGTTGGAATTGGCGGGAATATGGCACCGCCCGCCGCGTGCGTCCAGTACCCTGTCCCAAGAGCCGGTCATGGATTGTCGGAGTCGCCGAAGGCGATCCGACAACCATGTGAATCTGCTCTACTCATTTGAAGGAGATCGGATTCAGATGATTTGGCGGAAACATGACGTGTTTCCGACAAATCATGATCCGATCTAGGCGCCCGGCGCGGCGTTTCCCGGGGCCTCGGACGGGGCACCTCAGGGCCGGCCGGGATCGGCACGTTCCGGAAGATAGAGGACCATCGGCCGCTTGCGCACGAGCCGCCTCTGATGGAGGACGGCCCGGGCCTTGAGCCCGTGGGCCGCAAACGCGCAGTCGGGCTGGCAGATGACGTACGGCGGCGCGGCGCCCGGGTGGGCGGCGAGCCAGTCGCCGAGCGCCACCGGGCGGAGCCGCCGCCGCCCGTAATAGGCGATCGGGCCGGGATCGCCGGAAACCAGGATCAGGGCGCGGTCCGGCCCGACCGTCTTCGCCGCCTGTTTCGCGAACTCCGCCGCCGTCGCCCAGTGGGGCTGGATGTCCGCGCCGGTGGCGGCAATGGCCGTGGGAACGGAAAGGGCCGAGGCTATCAGGGCGGCCGTCGCCGCCGCCGGGCGATTCTTCAGCGCGAGCGCCAAGGCCCCGAGCGCCGCCGTGCCGCCCAGCACCAGCCAGGGCAAGGCCGCGGGCCACATCGCCCCGGCGCCGAGCGGGTGGGATGTCACCGCGCGCCAGCCGACGGCGCCGAGCGCCGCCGCGACCAACCCCGCCTGCCCCGCGATCAGCCACCCGGCCAGGCGCGCCGCCCCGGGGGCTTCCCTGGCCCGGTCATGGAGCGCGACCGCCGCCGCCGCGGAGATCACCGCCACCAGAGGCAGGAGCGGCAGGATATAGTGCTGGCGCAGCTTGCCCGCGAAACTCACGAGCACGATCGCGGCCAAGACCGCGCTCGCGAGGGGGAGAGCTTCGGCGTGGCGCCGCTTGAAGCACCATACCACGCCCAGGCCGAAGGCCACCGCCCAGGGCAGGAAGGCGATCACGAGGCGGACGGGGTAATAGAACCTGAGCGGCCTCAGCCAGATCGGCACCTCCGTGTTCTGGACCATCTGCTCGGCCCAGAACCGGGCGACGCCCTCCCCTTGGATCAGGAGATAGCCGTAATAGGGCAGCACCAGCGCCACCAGGGCGATCCCGATGAAGGGATGCAGCAGCGGTCCGAGGGCGGGCCGGGGGCGACGCAGGCGAAGCGCCAGCACCGCGCCCGCCATCAGGAAAAGCGGCAGCTGCGGCCCCTTGGTGAGCAGTGCCAACGCCACCGCGCCCCACGCGATGAGCGCGCCGGGCAGCGTCGGGCGGCCCGCCTCCGCCCGGCGCAGCGCCATCAGGATGCCGGCCATCTCGATCGCCGAGAGCAGCGTGTAGAGCATTTCCGGGCGCACGCTGCGGGCGTAGGTGAAGAAGTACCAGCTGGTCCCCAGCAGCGCCGCGGCAAGCAGCCCTATGCGCCGGTCCCCGAAAGCGAGCCCGGCCATCCAGAAGGTGACCGCGAGCAGCGCCGCCGCCGCCGCGAGGGACGGCAGCCGTGCCTCGAACTCGGTCACCCAGCCATCCCCCGCCCCCACCGCCCAGTGGGCGGCGATCGCGAGCCAATAGGCCATCGGCGGCTTTTCCAGGCGCGGGGCGTCGAGGTAATAAGGCACGAGGACCGCGCCGCGTTCGATCATCTCATTGGCGGTCTCAGCGACGAAGATCTCGTGGCTGTCGAGCGGCTTCGAGGCCCCGCTGTTGGCGGCAACCGCCCCCATCACGAGGACGATGAGCAGCGCCAGCGCGCACACCGCCGTCCCCCGTCGTTCCTTCAACGCGCGCCATCGCTCGAGCGTCATCAATCCCCCGCCGCGCCACGGTTCGCGGCGCCGCCCTCCAAGGTCCCGGGTCCGGGGACTTTAGGCGCTCGGAAGGGGGCGTATCCATCACTTGTTGAATGTACCCGATTGCCGGAGACACGTAGCGTGCGGGGCTCAGCTGTCGGCACGACCATCGCCATGTCGGCGTGCCGGCGGGAACGCCATGCCACCACGATACGGGCCGCCGGCGCGCCGCGGCCCAGAAAGAGCGAAGCCTATGAACCGCAAGCGATGGAAGCGCTGGCATCTCGCCCTGGCCGGCGTGCTGTTCCCGGTCATCCTGACCGGCGCCTACCTGGGCTTCCTCCGTGTCAGCGGGAACTTTCACCCGGTCGTCGCGGGGGAGATCTACCGCTCGGGCCAACCGAGTCCGGCCAGGATCGCCCGATACAAGGCCGGGTACGGCATCAAGAGCATCATCAACCTGCGCGGCAGCAACCCGCGGCGATCCTGGTACCGGGACGAGATCGCGGCATCCCGGCGGCTCGGCATCGCCCATTACGATTTCCGCATGTCTGCCCGCCACGAACTGACCCGGCAAAAGGCGCTCCGGCTGATCGCCCTCATGGAAAAGGCGGAAAAGCCGGTCCTCATCCATTGCATGTCGGGGGCCGACCGTAGCGGGCTCGCGACGGTGCTCTATCTCGCGGCGACCGGCCGTGGGGAGGAGGAAGCCGAGGGCCAGATATCCCTCCTGCTCTACGGCCATCTCGGCATCCCCTACTTGTCGGCGACCTACGCCATGCGGGCCACCTTCGAGCATCTCGAACCCTGGTTCGGTTACCACGGCTCCTGATCCCGGGCGAGGCGCGCGCCGGTCCGGACGCGTCGAAATCTGCTACGATCAAGCGCAACGACGTGAACCGGCGGCGCCCGTCGCGGCCCGCCCGGAGAGGGAGTTCGAGAATGGAACGCATCACCTTCGGCGCCAGTGACCTCGAGGTCTCGCCTCTCGGCCTCGGCTGCTATTCCATGTCCGGCGCCTACGGGCGGCAGGACGACGCGGAGTGCATCGCCACCATCCGCCGGGCCATCGAGCTCGGCATCAATTTCCTCGATACCTCCTCCAACTATGGCCGGGGCCACAACCAGAGTCTGATCGGCAGGGCGATCCGCGGCCGGCGGGACGAGGTGGTGATCCACTCCAAGCTCGGCTCGATCCGCCCCGACGGCGGCCATGTGGTCAGCGGCACGCCGGAGCACATCCGCGTCTCCTGCGAGGCGGGGCTCGAGCGCCTCGGCATCGAGTGCGTCGACGTCATCTGCATCTCGCGGGTCGATCCCGTGACCCCCATCGAGGACTCGGTCGGCGCCATGGCGCGCCTGGTGGAGGAAGGCAAGACGCGTTACATCGCGCTGTCCAAGGACGTCACGCCTGAGCTTCTGGACCGCGCCTTGGCGGTGCATCCGATCGTCTCGGTGCAGGACGAATATTCGCTCTTCGCCCGGGCGCCGGAGGATGAACTCCTTCCCGCCTGCCGCGCCCGGGGACTCGCCTTCATGGCGTTCGCGCCGCTCGGCCGCGGCCTCCTGGGCGGCGCCCTCCACCGGGCCGCCGATGTCCCCGAAGGCGACGAGCGGCGCAATGACGAACGCTTCCAGGGGTCGAACATCCGGCGCAACGCGGAGATCGTCGGCGCCCTGGCCGACATGGCAAAGGAGAAGGGTGTCACCGTGGCCGCCCTGGTGCTGGCCTGGCTGATGCACCGGGAAGGCCAGGTGATCCCCATCCCCTCGGCCAAGACGCGGGCGCATCTCGAGGAGAACGCCAAGGCGCTCGGCCTCGGGTTCTCGGCCGAGGACCTCGCACGGATCGAGGAGATCTGCCCGCGGCGGGCGGTCGCGGGGCGCAGCTATTACGACAAGGAGACCGCAACCTCCTAGAGCAGATCATGATCCGATCTAGGGGGTCAGCGGAACGGAAGGCTCGGCGCCCTCGACGAGGATCCCGCGGTCGATCTCCCTCGCGATCTCGGGGATCAGGGGCCGGCCGCCCTCCACCTTCAGCAGCAGGCGCGCGAGATGGCGCTTGCGGTCCGCCTCGGACCAATCCTCGAAGGGCGTGCGGGCGTGCAGCGTCACGTGGCTCTGGGCGTACTCGATGTCGCCGGGCTCGAAATCGACGGCGATGGACAGTTCGCTCGCGAGCTCCTGATAGTAGACGATGGCCTCGCGCTGGTCGTCGGTCAGGGGCGGCACCCCGGGCAGCTTGGCGCCCCGCAGGATCGTGTTGGAGGCGCCGCGGGCGGCGAAATATCCGTCCTGCACGCTGAACACCGGCTGGCGGAACCAGGCCTTGCTCTCGCCCCTGGGAATCTCGCCCCGCCGCGTGCAGTAGAAGTAATAGCTGAGCGCCTCGGCAAGCTCGGGGCGCCGCTTCAGCATCTCGTTATAGAGGGCGATGGAACTGCACAGCCGGTGCTGCCCGCCCGACTTGGCGAGGCGCAGCACGAAGAGCGAGACGACGTCGCAGCCGTCGGCGTGGAAGTTCAGGCCTTCGTTCGAGCGGTAGCCTCGCCCGTTGGCGGTGGTGAGCGACTGGCCCAGGTTGACGACGTGTCCCAGAAGATGCCCCTCGGCGTTCTGGGAGAAGGCACGCCCGATATGGGTCGAGATGCCCCAATAGGCGGCGATGTTCCGGTAGGGCGTGCGCCCCTCGATCGGCAGGCCGCGGATCACCGCGAAACCCCGTCCCTCCATGAGCTCCGCCTTGATGTCGGCAAGCGCGGGCGCGAGCACCGGCAGGGGGAAATCCGCACGCCCGATGTCCTTGACGTCGAGCCCGCGCCTTTCCACCGCCCCCACCGCGTCAAACACGTCCGCGATTTCGCGCTCGTCCAGCCGGTAGACCCAGGCGTCGGTCCCGGCGAGGTCCTCGGACCGCCAGCAGCCCGCCTCCTCGACCGGTTCCATCAGCCGCGCGGGCTTGCGCCGCCGCGCGCTCGGCGTCCAGGGATTGGGGTGAGACGCCGCGTCCATCTCCCCCCTAGCCCCGGCAGTCGACGCGCTTCGATTCGGCCCCAGGCCTCGGGTAGGTGAAGGTGCAGGTCATGCCGGCCTTGATCGCGCCGCGCTTGGCCTTCTTGCCGTTGACGATGATCGTGGTGCGCGAGCCCGAGATCTTGGTGGAGACCTCCTTGCCCTTGTACGTGATGAACACCTCGCGCCCGCCGCGCTTGATCTGGGTCACGGGGCCGACATGGCGCTGCATCTCGACCTGGACCTTCTCCAGCCTCTTCATCATGGCGACGATCTCGGGCGGCTGGTCCATCAGCTCCTGCACCAGCTTGTGGACGTCTTCGCCGAAGGCCGGCTGGGTCGCCCGTTTGGCCCGCGCCGCATCGGCCTGGAAGGCTTTGCTCAAGACCGCCGTCTTGACCGCGGCGCGGAGCGCCTTGAGACGGTCCGCGGGGATGCCCGGAGGACCGGCGGCGATGCGCGAAAGCTGGCCCATGGAATGCATCAGCCGCGTGACCGCCTTGGCCTGGTCGGTCTTGGCGAAATCGCGGATGTCGGGCGCCCCCTTGATGTTGCCGCCGACCTGGCCGATGACGCGCACGCGGCCGGAGCGCACATAGGCTTCCGCCGAATCCTCGCTGCCGAGCCACAGGTCGATCTCGCCCCGCATCATGGCGAGCGGCGCCTGGGAGCCCGAATAGCCGGTGATGATCTTGTGGGGGATGCCGAAGGAGGTCGCCAGCATGAACGAATCCATGTAGGAGCCGGAGCCGACGCCGGAGGCGGAGAAGCGCAGGACCCTCTTCGATTTGAGGACGTCCTCGAAGGTCTTGAGCGACGAATCCTTGCCGGCGATCATGGTCCTGGGCTCGGAGGCGAGCTTCACCAGCCAGGACATCTTGGTGAGGTCCGCGCGCATGCCCTTGCGCCCGAGGATCTGCGCCAGCGCCACCCCGGTGGAGAAATTCCCCATGGTCAGCCCGTTGGGCTTGGACCCGTAGATCAGGTTGAGGCCGAGGATATGCCCGGCCCCGGGACGGTTCTGGACGACGAACTTGGATCCCGGCAGGGCCTTCTCCGTGTGTCTCGCGAGAAGCCGGCCCCACAAATCGTGGCCGCCACCCGGGCTGCTGGTCACGATCCAGGTCGCCGTCTTGCCGTTGTAGTAGGCGGCCCGGTCGGCCGCGAGGGCCTGGCCCGCGCAGGCCGCGCCGATCACGCCCGCGAGGGCGCCGGTCACTATGGTCTCCGATCGCATGATGTTCCTCCCGTGATCTCTGCCAAGTCTCAGGTCTGCCGCCGTGGAGCGGCCGTGTTTTGCCGAGACTCTATCCGGTTCCCGCGGCCCTGGAAAGGGCAAGAGCCCCGGAGACCGATGGACCCCGCGGGCCGGACAACGCGTTCGGGTCCCCCGATGACGAGGGAACGGGATGAGGACTTGGGATGGCCGTGCGGCACCCCGCGCGGACGGTCGCCCCGGGCGCGATAAAGCCCCTTGGATCAGGACGTTAGGCGTTTGCCGGGACCGTCTTCCACGGTTGCCGGGAAACGCAATAAAGAGTCAAAAACACAGCATTTTGTGTTTCTTTCTTGAAACTATACAATTTCTTGTTGACACATTCCTTCCCCCACATTTAGAGTTCCCGACCTCGCGGTACCCAATATATAGCAGGTTTGCGTTCAGGAAGACGTAGGCTTTCGGGGGCGGCGCCGCTGATGGTCTTTTAGAAATCGAGGGGCCCGGACCGCCAAGGTAGTGGCCGATCCGGACAGGATTTGGGGGAATATCCATGCGCATCCCGCGCCACTTCACGAAGGACGGCACGTCCGCTTACCAGGGAATCGAGTTCAAGGCGGCGGTCAGCGAGATTCGCAATCCCGACGGTTCCGTCGTTTTCAGTCTCAAGGACTTCGAGGTTCCCGCCCACTGGTCCCAGGTGGCGACCGACGTCATCGCCCAGAAGTATTTCCGCAAGGCCGGCGTCGCCGCCAAGCTGAAGCCCGTTGAAGAGGACGACGTGCCGGCCTGGCTGTGGCGGCAGGTGCCCGACGGGGAAGCGCTCGCCGAGCTGCCCGAGGCGGAGCGCTTCGTCGGCGAGAGAAGCGCCAAGGAGGTGTTCCGCCGCCTCGCCGGGACTTGGACGTATTGGGGTTGGAAAGGCGGCTATTTCGACGCCGAGGCGGACGCGCGCGCCTTCTACGACGAGATGCGCCACATGCTCGCACGCCAGATGGCGGCGCCCAATTCCCCGCAGTGGTTCAACACCGGCCTGCACTGGGCCTACGGCATCGACGGCCCGAGCCAGGGGCACTACTACGTCGACTACCGGAGCGGCGAGATGGTCACCTCGGCCTCCGCCTACGAACATCCCCAGCCCCATGCCTGCTTCATCCAGTCGGTCGCCGACGACCTAGTGAACGAGGGCGGCATCATGGACCTCTGGGTGCGCGAAGCCAGGCTGTTCAAATACGGCTCGGGCACCGGCTCCAACTTCTCCAGGATCCGCGGCGAGGACGAGCCGCTGTCGGGCGGCGGCAAGTCGTCCGGCCTGATGAGCTTCCTCAAGATCGGCGACCGCGCGGCGGGCGCCATCAAGTCGGGCGGCACCACGCGGCGCGCGGCGAAGATGGTCACCATCGACGTCGACCATCCCGACATCGAGAGCTACGTCAACTGGAAGGTGGTGGAGGAGCAGAAGGTCGCCGCCATGGTCGCCGGGTCGAGGCTTGCCGACAAGCACCTCAACGCGGTGATGGCGGCCTGCGCCGAATACGAAGACGCCGATGAGGAAGCAGCCTTCGATCCGCGCCGCAACAAGGCGCTCAAGAAGGCGGTGATCGCCGCGCGCAAGGTGATGATCCCGGACAACTTCGTCCAGCGGGTGATCCAGTTCGCGCGCCAGGGTTACACCGGCATCGATTTCAAGACCTATGACACGGACTGGGATTCGGACGCCTACCTGACGGTGTCCGGGCAGAATTCCAACAACTCCGTCCGCGTGACCGACGCCTTCCTGCGCAGCGTGCTGGAAGACGGCGAGTGGGAGCTGACCCGGCGCACCGACGGCAGCGTGCACAAGCGCATCCGCGCGCGCGAGCTCTGGGACCAGATCGGCTTCGCCGCCTGGGCGTCGGCCGATCCCGGGGTGCAGTTCGACACCACCATCAACGAATGGCACACCTGCCCTGCCTCGGGGCGGATCGATGCGTCCAACCCGTGCTCGGAATACATGTTCCTGGACGATACCGCGTGCAACCTGGCCTCCATCAACCTGCTCGCATTCCGCGGTCCGGACGGCAAGTTCGACATCGAGGGCTACCAGTACGCCATTCGCCTCTGGACCATGGTGCTGGAGATCTCCGTGCTGATGGCCCAGTTCCCGTCGCGCGAGATCGCCAAGCTGTCCTACGAGTACCGCACCCTCGGCCTCGGCTTCGCCAATGTCGGCGGCCTGCTGATGGCCTCGGGCCTGGGATACGATTCACGCGAGGGCCGGGCGCTCGCGGGCGCGCTGACCGCGATCATGACCGGCGCCGCCTACGCCACCTCGGCGGAGATGGCGGAGGAACTCGGCGCCTTCCCGGGCTACGCCAAGAACCACAACCACATGCTGCGGGTGATCCGCAACCACCGCCGCGCGGCCTATGGCGAGAGGAGCGGCTACGAGGACCTATCGGTGGCCCCGGTGCCGCTCGACGTCGAGGCCTGCCCCGACGTCAACCTGTCGATCGCCGCCGCCCAGGCCTGGGACCGGGCGCTCAAGCTCGGCGAAAGGCACGGCTTCCGCAATGCCCAGGCCACGGTGGTCGCGCCCACCGGCACCATCGGCCTGGTGATGGACTGCGACACCACCGGCATCGAGCCCGATTTCGCTCTGGTCAAGTTCAAGAAGCTCGCCGGCGGCGGCTACTTCAAGATCATCAACCGCACGGTTCCGGTGGGGCTCGCCACGCTCGGCTATGACGAGGACCAGATCCGCGACATCACCGAATACGCGGTCGGCCACGGCACGCTCAAGGGCGCGCCCGGGATCAATCCTGGGAGCTTGTGCGAGCGCGGGTTCGGCGACGGGGAGATCGAGAAGATCGAGGCCGCGGCGGCCTGTGCTTTCGACATCCGCTTCGCCTTCAACAGGTTCACCCTGGGCGAGGAATTCTGCCGCGAGACGCTCGGCTTCACCGGCGAGCAGCTCGCCGATCCCGCCTTCGACTTGCTGTCGGCGCTCGGATTCACGGCCGCGGAGATCGAGGCGGCCGGCCTCTTCTGCTCCGGCGCCATGACTCTCGAGGGCGCGCCGCACCTGACGGACGAGCATCTCGCGGTGTTCGATTGCGCCAACCCCTGCGGCAAGACCGGCAAGCGCTGCCTGTCCTGGCAGAGCCACATCCTGATGCTCGCCGCCTGCCAGCCCTTCATATCCGGCGCCATCTCCAAGACCATCAACATGCCCAACGGCGCCACGGTCGAGGACTGCAAGGACGCCTACATGATGTCCTGGCGGCTCGCGCTCAAGGCCAACGCGCTCTACCGCGACGGCTCCAAGCTCAGCCAACCGCTCAACGCACAGTTGTTCTCCGAGGAGGAGCACGAAGAGGACGCCGAGGACGTGGCGGCCGAGATCGCCTCCGCCCCTCAGGGAGAAAAGGCGCAGATCATCGCCGAGCGCATCGTCGAGCGCTTCGTCTCCGAACGCAAGACCCTGCCGCCCCGGCGCAAGGGCTACACCCAGAAGGCCATCGTCGGCGGCCACAAGGTGTACCTGCGCACGGGCGAGTACGAGAGCGGCGAGCTGGGCGAGATCTTCATCGACATGCACAAGGAAGGGGCCGCCTTCCGCTCCCTGATGAACAATTTCGCCATCGCCGTCTCCATCGGCCTGCAGTACGGCGTGCCGCTGGAGGAATTCGTCGAGGCTTTCACCTTCACCAGGTTCGATCCGTCGGGCATCGTCGAGGGGAACGACGCCATCAAGATGGCCACATCGATCCTGGACTACATATTCCGCGAGCTCGCCGTGTCGTACCTGGACCGTTCGGACCTCGCCCATGTGGAACCGATCGATATCCTGCCCGACGCGGTGGGCCGCGGGAACGATGAGGGGAACCTCCCGGCCTCGGCCAAGGAGACCCAGATCAAAGCCGCCAAGCTGGCCTCCCGGGGCTACGTGCGGTCCAACCTATACGTGTTGCAAGGGGGCGTCAGCGCCGCCATGGAGGCGGACGAGGATGTGGCGCTGGACGACGCAGCCGAAGTGATGGGACAGACGGTCGAAGAGGCCCTCGACGCCATCGCCGAGGCGGTCGGCGCCCCCGAACCCCTGATCGGTGACGGCCCCGCCAATTCCGTCACCGTCAGTGCCGCTGTCTCGGCCCACGTTGATTCGAAGCTGGCTCGAATTCGCGAAGCGCGTTTGAAAGGCTACGAAGGCGATGCGTGCGGCGACTGCGGTAATTTTACCCTGGTGCGAAACGGGACCTGCCTCAAGTGTGATACCTGCGGTAGCACCAGCGGCTGTAGCTAGTCAGTGTGTACCTAGTGGTGTAGGTTCTCCCTGAAACTTTGGGGGTGCTCCTTAGAGCACCCCCCTTTTTCCAGGCCTTCGTGAAAAAAGGCCAACACGGAAAAGAGGGAGACCCGGTCATGGCTCAACGCATCCAAGCCCGTCTCAAGGAACTCGGGATCACCCTGCCCGAGGCCGCGTCGGCGGTCGCCAACTACGTTCCCGTGGCGCAAAGCGGCAGCCTGCTCTTCGTCTCCGGCCAGTTGCCGATGGCCGACGGCCGGGTGGTGTGGACCGGCCATGTGGGCGAGGAGCTCGACGTCGAGGAGGGGCGCGAGGCCGCCCGCCTCTGCGCCGTCAACATCCTGGCTCAGCTCGCCGGTGCCTTGGACGGCGATCTCGACCGTGTCGTCCGTGTCGTCCGGCTGGGCGGCTTCGTCGCATCAGCGCCGGACTTCACCGCGCAGCCCCAGGTGGTCAACGGGGCATCGGACCTGATGGTGGAGGTCTTCGGCGACGCCGGCCGCCATGCCCGCGCCGCCGTCGGCGTCAACGTCCTGCCGCTCGATGCCGCGGTCGAGGTCGAAGGGCTGTTCGAGGCGGGTTGAGGGGGACTCAGCCCTCGAGCGCGCCCTCGACGGCGGCGACCAAGGACCCGTCGTCCGGCGTGACGCCGGAGGCGAACGTCGCCTTGAGCGTCCCGTCCTTGCCGATCAGGAGTTTGTGGAAATTCCACTGCGGCACCGCCGCCTCCCCGGCTTCCGCCTCGGCCCATTTGTAGAGCGGGTGCGCCGCCTCTCCCACCACCTTGTTCTTCGACGTCATGGGGAAATCGACGCTGTAATTGGTGGCGCAGAACGCCTTCACGTCGGCCTCGGAGCCCGGCTCCTGGCCGCCGAAGTCGTTGCACGGCACGCCGAGCACCACGAGGCCCCGGTCCTTGTATGTCCGCCACAGCGACTGCAGGCCGGCATATTGCGGCGTGAGCCCGCACTTGGAGGCGGTATTGACGACCAATACGGCCTTGCCCTTGAGGTCGGCGAGCGGCAGGGGCCCGCCGTCGATGGAGGTGAAGCTGAAGTCGTGGGCGGACATGGCGGTCTCCTTGTTTCTTTGTCTGGGTTTCTTTGTCTGGGTTTCTTTGTCTGGGTTTCTTTGTCTGGATTTCTTTGTCTGGGTTTCTTTGTCTGGGTTTCTTTGTCTGCGCGCGGCGATAAACGCGATTCGGCCCGCCATGTTACAGGGTCTTTTCCCGCGGCGCAGCCCCGCACCAAGGGCACGTCCGGGGCGATCGCCGGGGCCTCGCCGCGCGGACGGCCGGTCGGGACGACACGCAGGCAGAGGATTGTCGATCTTCCCCGGGGACGCGGCCCTCGCTTTCCTTCCGCGTCGTCGTCGGGGCCTCATCTATCGAAAAATTCGATACCACGATGCATTTAATTTCAATATACACACGCCCGGTTTTGGGGTGATTCGGATTGTCTCTCGGGCGCAACCGCGCTGAGAGAGAACCATTGGACCAACCCGTCCCTATGCCGGTTGTGCGGCCCAATGCATGACGGCGGGGGGACCGATAAAAGGACCGTCAAATGAAAATCACCACTGCGCTTGTTTCCTCCCTCTTTGCCCTTTCCCTTTTCGCCGCCGGCGATGCGCTCGCGGCTTCGGGCAAGGTGGAAAAGGTCGAAAACGGCGGCCGCGTCATCACCATCGCCGGCACCAAGTACAAGGTGTCTGGCTCCCGCACCGCGGTTATGGTCGGCGGCAAGAAGGCCAAGCGGGGCGCCATCAAAGTCGGCATGGAGTGCGAGGCCACGGGCAAGGGCACGGCCAAGTCGATCACCTGCAAGTAGTTTTGAGTTCTCCTGAATGACTTCCCGGGCGGGCCGTTTCGAAAGCCCGCCCGTCTCTCTTCCCCGGGCTTCCCCGGGCACGCCGCGCAGGGCGGGATTTCAGAGTTTGCGCGCGATCCGCTTGAGAAGGGCTACCGCGCGGCTCATGGTTTCGCTGTCGGCGTCCTCGGAATAGACCACGTAGGCGGGATAGGTGAAGACTGGCGCGCCGGGCTTCAAGTGAAGCCGCCCGTCGGCCACCAGCGGCATCACCAGGCGTTTCGGGAAATATCCCGTCGCCTCGTTCTCGAGGAAGAATCCCAGACCCAGCGCGCCGATCTCCATGTGGATGCCGGGACGGGCCGTGTCGGGGAAATGCAGGCTGTGGTCGCGCTGGAATTCCGGCCCCCAGTCGACGTAGACGTAATGCCGGCCGAGATCGCCGCGACTGGTCTTCTCGCTGGAGACCAGGACGATCTCGTCGTCGAACAGGCGCTCCACCTTGAAGCCGGGGCGCAGCTCCGGCGTGTACATGACGCCGACATCCATCACCCCCTCGATGAGCCGGCGCATCAACGTGTCCGAAAAGCCGAGCTGGGCACGAACCGCCACCTGCTTCGTAAGGCGCGTCATTTCCCCGAGCCATTTGAGGAGGAACCCCTCCCATAGGCTGACCTGGGCGCCCACGACCAGCGAACCCTGATAGACGGCGGGCAGGCCAACCTCGAGCTGCGCCTGTTCCCACATGCGGATGAGGCCGAGGGCGTGACGCTGAAAGCGGGAGCCCGCCGCCGTCGGCCGGGTGCCGGAGCGGTCGCGTTCGAACAGCTGCATCCCGAGCATATCCTCCAGCGTGCGGATGCGCGCGCTCACGGTCGACTGGGTCACATGCAGCCTGTCGGCCGCGGTGATGAAACTGCCCGTGTCGAGGATCGTGAGAAAGGTTCGAGCGAGAGATATGTTCACGAAACAACGTATATATGGGGGAAATAGGGCAAAATTGTGCATCGATTAATTCGATATTAAAAGCAAAATCAATTCATTTTACAGATAGTACGTGCGGCACTATATGCGCTGTGTTGCGGGACAGTCCCCCCGTCCACGAGGTGCTAGAACCTTCGGCCCCCCGAAGTCCCGCCCCGGCACGAAGCTGGTTCGCAACTGGCGAAGCCATGACGCCTCGCCAAATTCAATCTCGCGACCGAGGTCGCGTTTTGAGGGCTACGGCCATGACGAAACAACTTCTCGTTTCCTGCCTTGCTGCTTCTTTCCTGCTGTCCGGTGCGGCGATCGCCCCGACCTTGGCGGCTCAGAGCGATCAGGTCAATCTCGGCAAGTACATCTACGCCGAGGGTGACCAGAACGAGCAGGCTCCCCAGGAGGAGCAGGAGAAGGGTGATCGCGACAGCCACCTGATCAATACCCCGACCAGCTTCGACGTTGCCCAGTCCGAAGGGGCTGAGGGCGAGCAGCCGAAGCCGGAAGAGGGCGGCGAGGGCGGCGGCGGCGGCGGTGACTAACCACTAAGGCCGTAAACCAGACCGAGGCCAAGGTTGCCGGTGCGAGTCCGGCGCCCTGAGCCCCGCGGGGAGTTCATCCAAGCGGTTTGTCTCCTAATGGTTTCCCCGGGGCGGGATACCGGTGCAAATCCGGATCCCGCCCTGAACTTCGTAAGCGAGTAAGCGAGTAAGCGTAACCCTATCAACCCACCACCCCATCCTAAGGAAAAATAAAATGACCGTTGAAACACAGAAAATCGGCGCAACCACCCAAACCACCAAGCCTGAGTTCGTCAGCCCAGGCGACCGGTTCGCTCCCTCCCGCCCGAGCAAGTTCGCCTGGGCCGTCGGCGCGGTCCTGTTCGTCCTTTTCATCGTGTTCGTGATGTCCCAATCCGCGAACATGCCCGTCGGGCAATAAAGGAGTGGTGGGGCGCGCCCGTGGCTGGGCCCCTCAGGGGGTCCCCACGGGCGCGGTTTCTCCGCCACCACCCGAGAGCCAGGGCCGCCCCCAGGATGAGGGCGGCGAGGCCGTAGATCAAGACAGCGGCGTGAGGCCCGAAATGGCTCCGGTCGAGGACCTCGAAAAAGAACGTGACCGGCCCGAACGCGCCGCCGTGCAACCCGGCGCCGCCGTAGAGGGGCGCTAGCCCCACCATCGCACACGCCGCGGCGAGCGCCGCGAAGGCAATCCAACGGGCCGCCCGGTTGCCGATCGCGGTGAGGGCCCAGGCCGCCACCGACGCCATCACGCCGTAGAGGAATAGATAGATCGCGAGGTGGACGAGGAAGTAGCCCACGATCTCCACCCCTGCGGCGCCGGCCGGGCGCAGGGAATCGGTTATCAGGGAGACCGCGGTCGCGGCGACGAAGATCACCGGCCCGGTCATGAAGCGTTCGAACACGATGACCGGCGCCGGCGCGACGCAGAACAGCACCGCGAACAAACCCCATTTCATGCCTGTGTAGGTCAGGCCCGTCCCTTGCGTGGCCATGCCGGCTTCCCTTGGAGGCGGTCTCGACCGCCTCAATAGCACGGCCCGGAGGGCGGCCGCACGCCCCCTTGGTTGTTGGTCCCTGGCACCTTTGATAGATTGGTGCCCCGGAAAGAGGAAACGCGCCGGCCCCATCACCCTGCCCGAGGGAAAGCGTCCATGGACCACATCACGATCAGTGGCTATTACCAGCGCCCTGCCCATATCGTGGCCGCAAGGAAAGGCTTCTTCGCGGAGATCGATCTCGACGTCGGCTATCACGAGGTCGCCCTCGCCCCCGAGCATAACCGGGAGCTCGCCGAAGGGCGCTGGCCGCTCACCATCTCATCGGCCGATACCATGCTCGCGCGCGCGACCCAGGACGGCGTCGATTATGTCCTGGTGATGCAGGCCGAAACCGGTCTCAACGTCCAGCTGGTGGTGCAGCCGGGCATCACGGGCTTCGAGGATCTGCGCGGCAAGCTATTCGCCGCCGATCCCGTGGATTCCAATTTCGACGCGATCCGCAACAAGATGATGCTGGACGAAGGCCTCACCGAGGCGGATTACCGGATCGAGGTGATCGGAAACACGCCGATCCGCCTCGAGGCGTTCCTCGCGGGCAAGGTGGCGGCGGCGATGCTGACCCCGCCGCACACCGACAAGGCCGTCGCCGCCGGCGGCAGGGTGCTGGCCGAGGGCGCCGACTACGTGGCCGATTGGCCGCTGGCCTGCGCCTGGGGACTCAGGTCCTGGATCGAGGCTAACCGGTCCGTCGTCGTGCGCTTCATCCGCGGCTGGGTCCGGGCGACCGACTGGTTGCTCGACCCCGCCAACCGGGATGCCGCCATCCAGGTCATGGTGGGCGAGGGCTATTCGGCGAGCCGCGCGGCAGAATACTACAGGCGGGTGGTGCCGAAATGCGCCATCGACGCCGCAGCCATTCGCAAGAACATCGGGCTCAGGATCGAGCTCGGCTACTACCGGCCCCCGCATAGGCCCACCGAAGCATTCTACGACGCCTGCTACTGGGCCGAGGCCACCGGCCTCTCCGCCCCGCCGCCGGTGGGATTGGCCGGCAACGCGGTGACCTAGAGCCCCAGGCACGCCGGGGCCGGCCGCCGGGATCGGCGGGCACGGTTTCACGGGACATCGCGTCCTGATAGACTGGGCCCGTCGATGCGGGCCGCGGTGCCGCGGCCCCGAGGAAGGGATGCGGCCGATCCATGCCTGACGGTTCCGATGCGGTAGAGATCAAATTGCTAGCCTCCATTGCGGAGGCCGACAAGGCCCAGTGGGACGCCCTGGTGCGGGCGCGGGATCCGGCATTCAACCCCTTTCTCAGCCATGATTTCCTGACGGCGATGGAGGTCTCCGGCTGCACCGCGCCCGACGCGGGCTGGCTGCCCCGCCACATCGCGGTCGCCAAGCCCGGGGGCCCGCTCATGGCGGCGGCCCCGATGTACCTGAAGGGGCATTCCTACGGCGAATACGTCTTCGACTGGGCCTGGGCGGACGCCTTCGAACGCGCCGGCGGCAAGTACTACCCCAAGCTCCTGGCCGCGGCCCCCTTCTCGCCGGTGACCGGCCCGCGCCTGTTGTGCCCCGGCGACGACGAGGCGCTCGCCAAGACGCTTCTCGCCGGCATGGTGGAGGCCGCGAAGCGAATGGAGGTCTCCTCGCTCCACGTCATCTTCCCGACGCGCGAGGAATGGGAGTTCGCGGGGCGCTGCGGCTTCCTCCTGCGCGAGGGCAAGCAGTTCCACTGGGAGAACGGGGGATACGCGACCTTCGACGATTTCCTGGGCGCGCTTGCCTCGCGCAAGCGCAAGACCATCCGCAAGGAGCGCATCCGCGCGGTGGAGGATGGCATCGAGATCCGGCGCCTCACCGGCGCCGACATCGAGCCCGCCCATTGGGACGCGTTCTACCGCTTCTACATGGATACCGCGTCGCGCAAATGGGGGCGGCCGTATCTCAACCGGCAATTCTTCGAGGAGCTCGGCGCGAGGCTCGCCGACCGCGTCCTGCTGGTGATGGCGTTCCGCGGCGGCCGCGCGGTGGCCGGCGCCCTCAACCTCTTTTCCGATGACGCCATCTTCGGGCGCAACTGGGGGTGCCTCGAGGATCATCCGTTCCTCCATTTCGAATGCTGCTACTACCAGGCGATCGATTTCGCCATCGAGCGCGGCCTCAAGCGGGTCGAGGCCGGCGCCGGCGGTCGCCACAAGGTGACCCGGGGCTACATGCCCGCGCCCACCTATTCCGCCCACTGGATCGCCGATGAGGGGTTCCGGAGCGCCGTCGCGCGCTTCCTCAACCAGGAACGGACGGAGGTGGAATGGGAACGCAGGGCCATGGAGCGCCACGCCCCCTTCCGCCGGGGCGAAGGCGACGGCCCGCCGCCGAAGACGCCCACCGGCGCGCCCCGCTCCGAAGAGGACGAAGAAGGCTTCTAGCCCCGACCGGGTGACCCACCCGCATCCCCGGCGCCGGCCGCGGAGTGCCGGCCACCAAAAAAATCGCCCGCCGCACGCGAAAACCGGATTCTTTCCTGGATGCGGTTGACGGGACTGGGTATTAGTTAAGCATTGGTTAACGCCAAGGGATCGGGGTGGCAGCCGGTCCCAGGGGAGGAGAAATATGCGTCTGTCGGCCCTGACCGGCATCGCGCTTTGTTGTCTTGTGCTCGCGGCTCCGGCGTGGGCTCAGGACCGGCAGGGGGCTCGTAAGGGCGGGACCGCGCCGGTTAGCGTGGCGCGGCTCGCGCCACCCGCCCAGCAACCACCGTGGAGCGCCATCGGCCGTGTCAACCGCCGCACCGGCGGCTTCTGCAACGGTACCCTGATCGGCCGCGACAAGGTCCTGACCACGGCCCGCTGCGTCTGGCATAGGCGTCTCGGCCAGTGGGTCACGCCGGGCGACCTGCATTTCCTGGCCGGCTATCACCTCGGAAGCTACGTCGCTCACCGGCGCGTGACGGCGATCGACCTGCCGCCCGGGATACGGATAGGCCGGTACGGTCATCCCACCAAGACCCGGAACGACTGGGCTGTCCTGACCCTGGAGCGGGCGGTGACCGAGAGCAAAATCCTCCGTCCCATCACAAGATTGCGCGCGCGGCGCATCACGCCCGCCACCCTCGGCCCCCTGGTCCGGGCGGGCTACGGCACCTACCGGCCCTATGCCTTGACCACCGATCACTGCCGAGCCGTCGGCCTTGTCGGGCGCTCGCTGCTGATGCATGACTGCGACGCCACCATCGAGGAGGCGGGCTACCCCATCCTCGTCAAGACAGGGCGGGGCTGGCGTGTGCTCGGCCTGCAGATGGCGACCTTCAAGAAGACCCGGCGCACCAACGGCATCGGCATGGCCGTCCTCGTGACCTCGATCCCCGACAGATTGACGCGGTAACCGCGCCCTCCCCAATTCCGGGAAAGCGTGGCGTGTGCCCGGGTGAGCCGCTATATTGCCCGGAGTATCGGTCACCGACCGCGCACATCCAGCGGTTTCCGCGCGGAAGGGAATTCATCAAGGGGGTTCGCGGCATGATGAAACGGATTTTTCTCACCGTAATCTGCATGGCTTCATTGGCCGGCGTGCCGGCCATGGCTCAAGAGAGCGATTCCGGCGGCGGCCTGTTCGACGGCCTGTTCGGCGGCTCTTCCACCGCCGGCACCAAGACCACGGTGACCGAGGGCCAGAATTCCCCCTCCATCGACCAGGTGCAGCGCGAATCCTATGACGGGCCCAGGGCACGCATCGCGGTGGCCAGGTTCACCAACAAGGCACACGGACACTGGTATACGAGGCAGCTCGGCGACGGCATGGCCGACCAGCTCGCGACCGCGCTGTTCAGCACCAACCGCTACATCGTACTGGAGCGCCAGGCGCTGGGCGATGTCATGCGCGAGCAGGACCTCGGCGCCTCCGGCCGTATCCGCCAGGGCACCGCCGCCCCGATCGGCCAGATCGAGGGAGCCGAGCTGATGATCGTCGGCGCGGTGACGGAGTTCCAGGACAATTCCAGCGGCTCCCGCGGCAGCGTGGGCGGCGGCCTCGGCGGCATGCTGGGCGGCGACTTCGGCAGCATCGTCGGGTCCATCGGCTCCGGCGTGAGCCGGGCCCATATGGCCATCGACGTCCGGGTCATCGACGCCAAGACCTCGCGCATCGTCGCCGCCACCTCGGTCGAGGGCGAAGCCACGGACGTCAGCATGGGCGGCATGCTGGGCGGTCGCTATGGCGGCGGGGCGCTCGGCGGCGCGCTTTCGGGCTGGAAGAACACGCCCAAGGAGAAGGCGCTCAGGATGTGCATCAAGAAGGCGGTCGATTTCATCGTCACCAAGACGCCCGCGGTCTACATGCGCCACGGGACCCAGCAGGCGGCTTCGGCCGCACCCCAAGGCCAGATGGCCTCGATGCCCCCGGCGGCGGCGCCGGCGGCGGCGACGCCCGGCAAGGCGCCGCGTTATGCGCCCGGCATCGTCGTCCGGGTCGTCTCGAAGACTCTCAAGATGCGGGCCAAGGCCAAGACCGGGCAGGTGGTGGCCAACCTGCCCCAGGACACCCCGCTTCTCGTGCGCAGCCAGCAGGGCCGCTGGATCGAGGTCGAGGCCAAGACCGGCCTCACCGGCTGGGTCGGCGCATGGCTGACCCGCCAGGATCCGGGTTACGCCGCCTCGAACTTCGCCACCGCCCAGGGCCCCGACCCGATCCCGGTGCCCGCCCCCTCCGCAGCCGGCCCCGGCGGCGGAACGCCGACCGGAGCGACGGGCATCAAGGAGCGCCTCAAGAAGCTGAAGGACCTCTACGATGCCGGCCTGATCAGCAAGGAGGAGTACAACGCAAAGCGCGCGGCAATCCTCAAAGAGATCTAGGCAGCCCAATTGGGGGGAGAACGATCATGGTGTCCATCGGGCGTGCCGCGGCCGCGGCCTGCGTTTTCGCGGTGCTCGCCATCGCGGCCCAGGCGGCGGAGCCGCTGACCGGCAGCCGTATCCAGGCCTTCCTGGCATCCTTTACCGAGCTCAGGGCGTTCGCCGAACAGCGCCGGATCCATTTCGATAGGGACCGGGACAAGCGTCGCCAGGACGGGTCGCTCCAGCCCTTCACCCGGGGCCTCGACCGGCTTCGCGCCGCCGGCGCCTACAGCGAGGCGACCGGCATCGTCCGCCGTCACGGCTTTACCAGCATGGAGTCCTGGGCGGGCACCGCCGATCGCATCCTGCGGGCCCATCTCACCCTCTCGATGCAGGCCCAGCAGCCGAGCATGGCCGCGGGCATGGCCGACGCGCAGGCCATGATCATGAACAGTCCGCACCTTACGCCGGAGCAGAAGTCCCAGGCGCTCGCCAGCCTTGGCGCCTCGAGGCGCAGCATGCGGCAGATGCAGGAGGCCGACCCCGCGGACAAGGCCGCGGTCGTGCCCTACCGGGCGCAGCTGGATGCGACGTTCCGGAACGGGCGTAAGACGGAACGGGGGGCGGGCCAACATCCCGGCCACGCCGTACCGCCGCCTCGGGCGGGCACCCAAGGGGTCAAGGCCCGCCTCGAGAAATTGAAGGAACTTTACGATGCCGGGCTGATCAGCCGGCAGGAATACGACGCCAAGCGGGCCGCCATCCTGAACCAGCTCTAGCCCGGCGCCTCAGGCCACCGCGGAATCGTTCAAGGTGAGGCGTCCGTCCCGTGGCGGCTCCTTGCCCATCAGGCCGTAGAGCTCCCGCCGGCACTGCTCCAGCCGATTGACGGTTTGGCCGTCCTGGCCGTCGAAGACCTCGATGCAGCTCAGCTTGATTTCCACAAGGTCGATCAGAGTCTCGACTGATTTCTTGGTCAGTGTCATAGGTTTCCCCCTTCCCCAAGGCGCGGTTCATACGCAGGGGCAATCGTCGGGTCGCGGAAGTTAACGAACGGTAAACGAGAGGCGAAGAAGCGCGCCCCAAATCACGCCCCGCCGGTCGGCCGGCCTCAGACCTCGAGCGCCTGGGCCATGGCGGCCTGGCGCTTGCGGCCCCAGGCCCAGGCCAGGATGCAGAGCGTGGCGCTCGCCGCCATCGGCCAGTGCCAGCCGAAAACCTCGGACAGGGCGCCGATGGCCAGCGCGCCGATGGCCGGGGCGGCGCGGAAGATGACGCCGTAGATGCTGATGATGCGGCCGCGGAATTCGCCGTGGACGGCGTTCTGGACGAGGGACTGGGAACAGATCCCGGTCACGGTCATGGCGAAGCTCGCCATGGAGAGGACGATGACGGCGACCCAGAAGACGGGCGCGAATGAGAAGACCACGAGGCCGAGGGCGGCGAACAGCGTGTTGGCGACGGCGAGGCGGGTCAGGCCGGCGACGTGGCCCCTTTGGGCGATGGCGAAGGCGGCGATCATCGAGCCCAGCCCCATGGCCGAGGTCAGCCAGGCGAGCCCGGTCGCCCCCGCATCGAACACTGCGCCGGAGAACCCCGGGAGCAGGTCCCCGACCGGCCGCACCAATGACGCGTTAAGCAACAGCAGAATCATCAGCGGCCCGATCCCGGAATGGCCGACGAGGTAGCGGTAGCCCTCCCCCAGTTGGGCGAAAAGCGACTGGCGCTTCTTCGCGAGGACGTCGGCGAACGGCACCTGGAGGCGCAGGAGGACCAGGAGGAAGGCGACGAAGCTCGCGGTGTTGAACAGGAAGGCATGGCCCACCCCCCAGCGGGCGATGATCACCCCGGCGAGGGCCGGGCCGAGGAAGCGGGCAATGTTGAACAGCACCGAGTTGAGCGCCACGGCCGCCGCCAGGTTGGCTTGGGGCACCAGGCTCGGCACCAGGGCCTGGCGCGCGGGGTGACTCCAGGCATTGAGGCAGCCGCGCGCGCCGGTCAGGATCAGCAGGCCCCAGATCTCGATCCATCCGCCGAGCGTAAGCGCCGCCAGCGCCGCCGCCTGGCCCATCAGGATGAATTGGGTGACGAGGGAGATCTTGAGCCTATCGGCCTTGTCGGCGAAGGCCCCGCCGAGCGGCGCGAACAGGATCGAGGGTGCGAGCTCGGCGATGGCCAGGATGCCGAGCCAGGTGCCCGACTCGGTCAGCTCCCAGGCAAGCCAGCCCACCGCGACGCGCTGCACCCAGTTGCCCATCAGCGAGATCAGGTCACCGATGGCGAAGCGGCGGAAATGGACGTGGCTCAACGCCTGGACGATGCCGCCCCCCTTCAAACGGTCAAGCATTCGCACCCCTTGGCCGGCGCCCTCCTCGCCGCCGGCATGAATTTCCATCCCTGGATTTCCGTTTCCTTAACCAAGCGCGTGGTAGGGAGAACGTGAGATCGCGCCGGGTCGGCGGAAGAGACCGCCCTCCGTCGCGCGGAGGAGCGAGTATACATGAGTTTCGGGCTTTTCATGGCCACCGCGGCCGCTCTTTTCGTCCTGGTCGCCCTGACGGGCCGGCTCATCGTCTGGGTGATCGAGCACCTGCAGGACTGATCGACCTTCGCTGGCGCTTCGGCCCGCGAACCCCCCTCATTCCGACATCAGCGCCTCGAGCGCTTCAACCTGGCACGGAAGCAGGCCGCGCAGGCCGAAGAGGCCGTCCGGGTCCGCTGCCGCCCGCCGGCAGGCGAGCGCCCGGGCGATCGGGGCGGGATCCAGCCCCGCGGGAAGGTGCTCCTCGAGATACCGAACCGCCCGATCGTTGGAGGCGACGTCGCCGGTCATCCAGCTGAAGACGAAGCGCGCGGGATAGAGATGGGCGCGCAGGTAGGGCTTGCGGTCCTCCTCCTCCAGGCGGTCGAGGGCCGCGAACCGCGCGGCGCGGGAGGCCCAGGTCTCGAAGGGCCGGCCGCGGAGATAGGCGCGCACCTCGCCGAGGCCGGGCCGCTCGGGGCGCACACGCTCGCGCTCCGCCAGCACGACGGCGTGATCCAGGTAGTCGATGCGGTCGAGCAGCGGGAACCGCCCCTTGGAGAATGCGCGGTCCGTCCAGAACAGCGAGAGCTTCGGCGCGAGATCGGGGGCGATGCGAGCCGCCTCCTCGGCCGCGGCGAGGATCATCGCCTCGCCGACCCCCTCCTCCGTGACCAGCGCCACATCGATGTCGCTGTAGCGCCGGTTGAAGCCGCCATGGGCCAGGCTTCCGATCACATAGGCGCCGAGGAGCGCCTCGCCCAGCTGCCGCTGCCACAAATCGGCAACGGCGCGGGCGAGATCGCGGGCGGCGGCGGCGCTCGGCTCGTGATCGGGTTCGGACATCGCGTGCTCCCGGCTTTTGAATGCGCGCCGATGATATGGGAAATCCGAGCCCATGCCCATCCCGGCCGGGCGGCGGGCGTCCCGCGCCCGGCCGCCCGCCCGAGCCCCTATGCCGCGCCCGGGGCCTATTTCACCCCGGCGACCCATCTGAGCTGCCGGAGCGGGGCCTTACGGCCATGGATCGGCAGCACCGTGTCCACCTTCTTGTCGATCCCGAGGCGCTTCAGCGTTTTCCAGAGATGGGCGCTCGTCGGGCTGACCCTGTCGGCCGCCACCGGCCCTTTCGCGAACTGCCGGCCGCTATAGGCATCGGCGACCAGCATGATGCGCTCCTTCGGAAGGACGGCGATCAGGTTGCTCTCGCAATGGGGGTTGCCGGCGAGCGCATAAAGCTCGATGCGCCTCGCACCGTCGCTGATCACGTGCTTCGCGCCGACGGTCGTGAAGGCGGCCATGCGGCCCTCCGTCGCCATCCTGTCCGGACGCAGCGTCCGCGGCCGGGCGTAGGCCCCGACATAGAAACCCTGGTTGGAGCGGTGGGTGAGGATGGTGGCGCCTTCCGCGACGAAGGCCCTCAGGCCGCCCGAATGATCGAAATGATGGTGGGAATTGATCACCGTGCGGATGGGTTTGCCGGCAACGGTCTTCTTGACGGCGGCGATTACGGCCTCGCCGCGCGCGACGCTGAGCGGCGCCTCGTAGACGATGACGTGATCGGACATCTCGATGGCGACCGAATGGTGCGATCCACCGGTCAGGAACCAGACGCCGTCCGCGACCTTCTCCACCTTGACCCGCTCGCGCCGGGGGCGGAGCTTGGAGGGCGGCTTGATGTCGGCGTGGACGTTGAACCTGACCTCGCCGAACGTCACCTCGAGCGCCGGAAAGCCGCCGTAGCTCACCGCCATGCCCGACGGAAAGTTGATGCCGGAGATCCGCTTGTAGGCGGAATAGGTGGTGACGGCGGGCATGTCCCCCATCACCTCGTCGGCGAGGACCCCCTCTACCCTCCTGAGCAGGCCCTTGGAATCGAAATGGGCGGTCGCCTTGAAGGCGCCGGGCCTTGCGATCACGACCCGGTAGCTGGTCCGGCCCCCCGATGTATGTGTGGTGACCCGGGCGCCCGCGGCCTGTGCCGCCTTGATCACCCCATGGGGCGAGGTCCAAAGCGCGTGGATGGCCGGCGCCGTCTCGCGCGAGGCACCCGTCCGCCCCAGCCGGTTGACGCTCCACCCGGTTTCCCCGCTGATTCGCGCCCGGCGCATGAGCGCGCCGCGGATCGGCTGGAACCCTGCGCCCCGAGGCGGGTTCAGGAACTGCGTCAGGGTCAGGTCGAAGACGGCCGATGCGGTCTCGTAGTTCGCGGTGAAGTCATAGGCCTTGAGATTGAACTTGGGCCAGGGCTCGCCGGCGAGCGCACTGCCGCCGAGATGGTAATAGAACCCCTTCCCCTCGACGCTGACGGTTTTGACCTTGTCGGCGCCCATGGCCTTGACGAGCTGTTCCAGGGACTGAGCCGAAACCGGGCTGCTCAGGCCGAAAAGCAGCGCGCCGATGCACGCCGATACGCCTCGTCTTCCCATGATGGTCTCCCACGTGAGGGCACGGGCCCGCCCCCGGCGAACCCTTGCGATCCCCTCACCCAGGCGCAGTATGGGGACACGTTCCAAGGCACCGCAACGGCAAACTGAAGGCCCCCCGTCGCGGCCACCGCGGACGAAAAAGGCGGGGCCGAAGCCCCGCCTTGAAGGAGAAGAAAGACCTCCGGCCGACCGGGCGGCTACTCCACCAGCGCCGGGACCTTGGGGTCCTTCTTGGTGATGCGCTTGCGCCCCTTGGGCGGCTTGGGCGGCAGGTCCTTGATGGTGAAATCGAGCTTGCCGTCCTTGATGGCGACGGTCACCCGTCCGCCCTTGGCGAGCTTGCCGAACAGCAGCTCATCCGCGAGCGGCCGCTTGATGTTCTCCTGGATGACGCGGGCGAGCGGCCTCGCGCCAAAGGCCTGGTCGTATCCCTTCTCGGCGAGCCAGGACTTCGCTTCGGCGCTCAGCTCGATCTCGACATTGCGGTCGGCGAGCTGTTCCTCGAGCTCGATCACGAACTTGTCCACCACCCGGGCGACGATCTCCGGCCCGAGACCGGAGAAGGCGATCACGGCATCCAGCCGGTTGCGGAACTCCGGCGTGAACATGCGCTTGATGGCTTCCTCGTCGTCGCCGATCCGCTCGGTCCGCTCGAAGCCGATGGCGGGCTTGGCAAGATCGGCGGCGCCGGCGTTAGTGGTCATGATCAGCACCACGTTGCGGAAATCCACCGACTTGCCGTTGTGGTCGGTGAGCTTCCCGTGATCCATGATCTGCAGCAGGATGTTGAAGAGGTCCGGGTGGGCCTTTTCGATCTCATCGAGCAGCAGGACGGCATGGGGGTGCTGGTCGATGCCGTCGGTGAGCAGCCCGCCCTGGTCGAAGCCGACATAGCCGGGAGGCGCGCCGATCAGCCTGGAGACCGTGTGCCGCTCCATGTATTCCGACATGTCGAAGCGGATCAGCTCGACCCCCATGATGCGGGCGAGCTGGCGCGCGACCTCGGTCTTGCCGACGCCGGTCGGGCCTGAGAACAGGTAGTTGCCGATCGGCTTCTCGGGCTCGCGCAGGCCGGCGCGCGACAGCTTGATGGCGCTGGCCAGCATCTCGATCGCGTTGTCCTGGCCGAACACCACTCCCTTGAGGTCGCGTTCCAGGTTCTTGAGGTTTTCCTTGTCGGAACTGGTGACCGTCTTCGGCGGGATGCGGGCAATCTTCGCGACGATGCCCTCGACGTCCTTGACCGTGATCACCTTGCGCCGCCGGTTCTCCGGCACAAGCATCTGGGCCGCGCCCACCTCGTCGATGACGTCGATGGCCTTGTCGGGCAGCTTGCGGTCGTGGATGTAGCGCGCCGCCAGCTCCACCGCGGTCTTGATCGCGTCCATGGTGTAGCGCACCCGGTGATGCTTCTCGTAGTAGGGCTTCAGCCCCTTGAGGATCTTGATGGTGTCGGCGATCGACGGCTCGTTGATGTCGATCTTCTGGAAGCGCCGCACCAGCGCCCGGTCCTTTTCGAAGTAGTTGCGGTACTCCTTGTAGGTGGTCGAGCCGATGCACCGGAGCGACCCCGACTGCAGGGCCGGCTTGAGCAGGTTGGAGGCATCCATGGAGCCGCCGGAGGTGGCGCCCGCGCCGATCACGGTGTGGATCTCGTCGATGAACAGGATCGCGCCTTCATGCTTGTCGAGCTCCTCGAGGACCGCCTTGATGCGTTCCTCGAAATCGCCGCGGTAGCGCGTGCCGGCGAGAAGCGCGCCCATGTCGAGAGCGTAGATGGTCGCGTTCTGCAGCACCTCGGGCACCTCGCCGTTGACGATGCGCCTGGCCAGCCCCTCGGCGATGGCGGTCTTGCCGACACCCGGGTCGCCGACATAGAGCGGGTTGTTCTTGGTCCGCCGGCAGAGGATCTGGATGGTCCGTTCGACCTCGTCGGCGCGGCCGATCAAGGGGTCGATCTTGCCTTCGGCCGCCTTCTTGTTGAGGTCGACGCAGAAGGATTCGAGCGCCTCGCTCTTCTTCTCGCTCTTCGAGGAGGACGATGAGGAGCGCCGCTCTTCCCGCTGGGTGCCGCGCACGTGGCGGTCTTCCGACCGGCCCACCTTGGCGATGCCATGGGAGATGTAGTTGACCGCATCGAGGCGCGTCATCTCCTGCTCCTGCAGGAAATAGACGGCGTGGGATTCGCGTTCGGAGAACAGCGCCACCAGGACGTTGGCCCCGGTCACCTCTTCGCGCCCGGAGGATTGCACGTGGATGGCGGCGCGCTGCAAGACGCGCTGGAAGCCGGCGGTGGGCTTTGCCTCCTCGGCCCGTTCCAGGACCAGGCTTTGGAGCTCGTTGTCGAGGTAGTTGGTCAGATCCTCGCGCAACCGATCGAGCTCCACGCCACAGGCGCGCATCACCGCCACCGCGTCCTTGTCGTCGATCAAGGCCAGCAGCAGATGCTCCAGGGTGGCGAACTCGTGGCGCCTCTCATTGGCGAGGGAGAGGGCCTGGTGGAGGGTCTGTTCCAGATTGCGCGACAGCATGGGCTAATCCTTTTCAAGAGTACATTGAAGAGGATGCTGATGCTTGCGTGCGAAATCAACCACTTGTGTCACCTTGCTTTCCGCGACCTCATACGGATACACGCCGCAAACGCCGACCCCCCGCTGGTGGACATGCAGCATGATCGTGGTCGCGTCCTCCTGAGACTTGTTGAAAAACCGCACCAACACATGAACGACGAACTCCATCGGCGTGTAGTCGTCGTTCAGCATCAACACCTTGTACATAGAGGGTTTCTTGGTTTTCGGCTTGGATTCGGTGATGACCCCCGTGGAGCCCTCACCTCCGTTGCCACCGACCGCGTCGTCTTCCTCGCCCCCGGTCACGCGGATACTTATCGTTACGGGAAGGCGCGCGAATTTCTCTACCAAGACCTCGTCACTCACGATCATAAGGAACCGTAGAGTAGAGTGCCGAACCAACTCCAGCATGCTTATCATATGGCGTTTACAATACCCTTGTCATCCCTATCGCAATGCAAAACACGGGAAAATAAAGTTGACGCGGTTCAGAAAAGTTTCAGGTTGTCGGCGAATCCGTTGCCCCGGACCACAAGTTCATAGCGGTCCACGCCCCTCTGTTCGTCCCAATCCGGGCGCCAGGTTTCCCGCGGGGCGTTGAACGGGATGCCGGTCGCATCGAACCCGCCGAGCAGGCCGGCAAGGCGCACCCGGTCGAAGCGTGGAGACGGGTGGGACCAGGCGTTGAAATAGAATCGCCCGCCTTCGCACGCCACCGCGACCCAGAAGAAACCCCAGGACTGCACCCGCGTGCCATCGGGCGCCGGCATATAGAAACCGCTTTGGTGAAGCGCGGCGCGCAAGCGCCGGAGCTCGCCGGTCGCAAGGCGCTTGCGCACGGTCGTTGGCCGCCAGGGGGCGAGCAGGTCGTCGAGCGGTATGGGGCGGGCGAAATCGGTTTCGCCCCGCACCTGCGCCTTGAGCTCGGCGCCTCCGCCGGCGGCCGTGATGTCATAGGTGCGCACCTGCTCCTGCCAGACGGCGTTGTAGATCAGGCGGTAGCGGTCCGGCGCGCCCGGGGCGCACGCGGTCCTCAGATCGTCCGCGTTGATGTAGGAGAACCACGCGAAGGACCGGGTGATGGGATTGTCCTCGTAACCGGCGCGGTAGGCGCAGGCGGACAGGGCCAGCGCCGCCAGGATCGCCAGGATGGCGATGACGGACCTGACAGGGCGCGATGTGGCGGTCGGATCCATGGGCATTAGATTAGCAACGGATGCGTGAACAGAAAGTCAATAATTGGGACCGCCCCGCGGCGTCCGATGCCGGCAACCGCGCCCGCGCGGCCTCATTCCCCGGCTTAATTGATCGGATAGTGAGAATTTTCTTTTCCTGTCTGTGGGTTTGGATTCTAAGGGTTTCACCTGGTGGGTGAGAGTTGGGGGTTGGGATGAGCGGGGATCGGCT